>Ga0208279_1000323_pt1 | contig 41498 bp, 44 predicted proteins | sample AntAceMetag02UKM_FD_184766 | JGI IMG/M metagenome (GOLD analysis project Ga0208279, IMG submission 184766) | Saline lake microbial communities from Ace Lake, Antarctica - Antarctic Ace Lake Metagenome 02UKM (SPAdes) (version 2) | ecosystem: Environmental > Aquatic > Non-marine Saline and... | reverse complement strand
CTCATCTATCTCACCTCCTGGATAGTGATATCCTGCCCGGAGGTGCGATTCAAAGCACCTTTTTAAAGTACTTTTTTATTTTGATTCAACGAATCGATTTTAAGTACTTTTTCTTTGATTCAATTCGTGGCCTTGACGCAGTAGGTAAATTATACTATAATATATATGATGAAGCAGGAAGAGGGACAGATAAAGCTGGAAAGTCACGGTGAAGAGATCGCCATTACTCAAGCGGGTTTTTCGTGCCTGGTGGACAGCTTTATTCCTTCCTTTACCGAGATGACGGTCACCATCTCCCTCCCCGGTGAAGGAACGGGACAGAGTGAGATCTCCTGCAGGGGGGTTGTTGTCGGCTGTAATCGACTCGGGGAGAAAGAGTACCGTCTCCTTCTCTACTTTCTCGATCTCGACGAGGAGTCCAGCCGCAAACTCGCCCCCTACTGCTCGTCCCTCTAAGGCTCGCCTCTCCCGCCCCGCGCTCAGCTCGCCCATTCCTGATTGTAATCGTTTGCCCGATAGGGTAATAGGGCCTACTAGGACATTCCCCGATAATTCGGATAAAAGCTGCTTAATTGATTGATTTTGAACCCGATATAGATTTCATCAAATGAACAAGTCGTATCTAAAAATACTCCCTCTCCTCTTGGTAAGGGGAGGGCCAGGGTGAGGGGATAAAGACGGTGTCTGGTTACTGGCTACTGGTCTAGTATCTTATGTTTTTGTCTCTTGGGAATCTTCAAGAAACCAGCAACGAGAAACCAGAAACTGCCTGGAACACCCCCTCACTCTAACTCTCTCCCCCTCAAGGGGGAGAGAGGATTTCCTGAAGCAGGCTATTGGAGCAAGAATAAACAGTCCCCGATTGATAAAGCATAAATCGCAGAAAAAACGGTGAAAGTCCAAGCACTTTGAGATTGACTTGTCCCGGTCGCCATATTACAGTACTCCGCCCTACTAAGCAGGGTGCGTGTCCGAAAACAGATGACGGACGCCTCAAAAGTATAAAAAATTAGCAGGAGGTAGATGGATGAGTAAAGAGAAGGCTATGAAGTATATCGAGGAACTTGGATGCCTCAAGACCGATATGTACAACGGGGATTTCCTCCAGACATGGGATCATCCGATCGATGAAATCAAGGCCGTTTTCACCATTGCGCAGGCCCTGGAAGAGCTGTACAGGGCCAATATCTCCTGCGAGGTGTTTACGAGCAGCCTTGCCGTCTCGAACTTCAGGGACAAGTCGACGCGGACCAGGTTCTCCTTTGCCGGCGCGTCGAGCCTTCTGGGGCTCGATCTCCTGGACATGGACGAGTCGAAGACCCAGGTGGCGCACGGCGAGACCGTGCGGGAGACCGCCAATATGATTTCCTTCCTCACTGAGGTGCTCGGCATCAGGGACGACCTCTTCCTGGGTTACGGCCACAAGTACGAGAAAGAGGTGGCCGAGGCCGTCGATGCCGGCTACAAGGAGGGAGTTCTTCCCCAGCGCCCGGCCGTGATCAATCTCCAGTGCGACAGGGACCATCCGACACAGTCCCTCTCCGACCTGATCCACCTCATCAAGACCTTCGGCGGCGTGGAGCAGCTCCGCGGCAAGAAGATCGCGATGACGTGGGCGTACTCCCCGGCGTACGGCAAGCCGATGTCCGTCCCCCAGGGGATCATCGCGCTCATGAGCCGCTTCGGCATGGACGTCGCTCTCGCCCATCCCGAGGGGTACGACCTGATCCCCGAGATCGTCGATATCGCCGGGAAGAACGCCAGGGAGTCGGGCGGGACCTTCGCGAAGGTCCACAGCCTGGAAGAGGCCTTCAAGGACGCGGATGTCGTCTACCCCAAGAGCTGGGCCCCCGTGACCGTCATGGAGAGGCGGACGGCTCTCCTCAAGAAGGGGAAGGCCGGCGCGGACGAGATGGAAGAGCTCGAGAAGGAGTGCGTCGCGAACAACGACAAGTACAGGAACTGGGAGTGCACAGAGGAGATGATGAAGCTGACGAAGGACGGCAAAGCCCTCTACATGCACTGCCTCCCGGCCGATATCACCGACCTGAACTGCGAGGCCGGGGAGGTCGCCGACTCCGTCTTCGAGAGGTACCGGATACCCACTTACAAGGAGGCCGAGCACAAGCTCTACGTCATGGCCGCGATGATCCTCCTCACGCGCTTCGAGGACGCCCCCGACGTCCTGAAGGGAATCGTAAAGAGGAACACTCCCCGCAGGAGCGGCTGAGGCGCACCTTTATGCGCCAATCTGCATATTGAGTCGCTAAGAAGCGTCCCCACGGAAGTGGGGACGCTTTCTTTGTTAGGGAGATAGGGGAGGAGAGTTGGTCTATAGCCTCGGGCTCACGTTGAACTCACCTGTCCCGTCTTGGCGGGATCAGGTGCAGCGCTTTGTTAGGTGGTTGGATATTGCAATACTCTCGCAAGAGCTGGCCGTTCTTCTGAAAGTTGCAGGATAAAAAGCCGCAGATGTTTTGGAAGGCGCCTATATTGCCACTCACGTTCGCCAGACACACCTGCAGCTTCGGCGGCTTTGACACCATACCATGCAGCACCGATAGCATGGCTGGGCACATGTGCAGTCGCCACTGCTTGACCAGCGGCACGAGCGGCAAAACGCGCTGCGCTATTCTCTTCCGTTTCACGAGCAGCAGCATGGGCTGCAAGCGAATCCCGTCGCACATCGGCCATCTTAAATACACCAGTACGTGCCCACGTCCGACATGCTTCAATGGCTTTTCGAGGACGATTATCTTCCGGATATCTTTCCTCGAAGTATGAAAGCATATGCTCGGCGCAGTCAGCAGCCCAAATTGCCAGTGCTTTCTGGTCCCGCTTGCTGGTTTTATGATTCATACTAAAAAGGCCTAACAGTGTCTTATGCGGTCCGTATAAGCGGCCGGGAAATGGCCGAATCTGCTGTATAAGATCCTTTCTTGTTTTTCAATATTGCAGCGCAATACACTGGCTTTCAATTCATTATATTCCTTGCACTGCGTATTCCCCATCGCCTTATGCTGGTCTGTATAAGCCACGGCCTTTAGAATATTGGCCGGATGCCTTTTATCGATATTGATTACGATCCAGCAAAATCCAGCAGCGGATTGTAGTCGCCTGCATCTGCTGCTTGGAGAGCCGCAATGTATCTTCTCCTGACATCGCTCGCTTTCGCCAAGTTCCGGCTACCCCACGATAATCTCGGATGATTCATGACGTTCTCGAGCAATATGTCGGCCATCAGACGCGCGTGACGTCCGTTACCATTGAGAAAGGGATGAATCGAGACAAGTCCGTGATGGAGGCGCACGGCAATCTCTTCTGGCGATTCTTCCTTGCGCTCCACCCACACACGGGCATCATCGCATAGGTTCCTGAGTGCCATTGGGACTTGATGCCATGGTCCGCCGATGTTCTTGTCCGTCTTTCTGAACCGTCCCGCCCACTTCCAGACGTTGCAGAACATCCTCTTATGCAGTTCCTTGATGAACTGTTCGTTCAGTATATTGATCGGCTTTGTTCTATCCAACCAGGCTATTGCCTCGACGATGTTGTCCTGTTCCCATCGGTTGAGCTGGTCTTTGGTCGTTATATGAGTGAGCAGCAACCCTTCGGCTTCGTCGGGATCTAAGGGCGTCGCCCCTTCCGGGTAGTCGAGAACAGGCATTACTCGTCCCAAAGGTTTGTCGGAGGATTATCTATGAGTTCCTCGATTATGCCGGTCAGAACCTGCTCGTTTTCTTCCTTGCTCAGGCCTTGATCCTCGAGGATCATTGTTTGGGAAGCCTGCGCAAGCCGTTTGCCCGCTACACGCTTTGCCTGTTCACGGACTGTATCTGCAAGACTGGTTCGTGGCACAAGGGCGTAGACGAACGCGCAATCCAGACCATCGGCAATTCTCTCCATGCCCTTAAGGGTAATTGAGCCTGTGCGTTCTTCATTCTCAATCTGACTGCTTCGCTGTCTGGTCACATTGAGACGGTCTGCAAACTGTCTCCCATTCATTCCTAAAGCGTCTCTGATAGCCCTAATCCAACCTTTTTGCGGGGGCGGGATGTCCATAAGAGGGCGGAATGCTTTCAGCGTAGCGTCAAGCTGCTCTTTTACGAGTTTCTTCTTGTTTTTCATGATTATAATTCCTCCTATGAGTGATGTGTCTAGTTATATATTGACACAGGATATACATATGTCAAGCTATATCTTGACATATAGCATGCTGATGTCAAGATATAGCTTGACTCACGGGCGAAGAACTTACCTGACGCAAACGCGCCGGCGTTTTTCCGCGACAGGAGGATTGTATCTATTGACGGGAGGAGGTCTTATAAGGGTTCGGCTATTGCGAGTCCTCGATCCTGTGTTTCCAGTAGCCGGGCTCTCGGTGCAAGTGCATAACAGCGATAATCTCCAGCTGGGTACTGCGGAGACGATAGACTAGCCCGTAAGGAAAGCGAAGAACACGGCACTGACGGATATCCTTCTCGATAGTCCTGACATGAGGGGATAGCACTCGATTCGTTCCTTAGCGGCCCGCACGGCGACGAGGAAGTGCTTGCCCAAGCCGACCTGCTGTGTCTCGTAGTAACGAGCTGATTCGCGCAACTCAGCTCTTGCTTCAGGATGGAATCCGACGGATTTCATCCGAGCTCTCTATCGATATCGTCGAAAACCTCCTCGGCAGGAATCAACTTGACCGTTCCCTCGTCAATCTCCTGGCATCGTCGATGGATTTCTTCCATCCACGCCGGACTGACAGGAAATGCCTCATCGCAGTCCAGGCTCTCGAGAAGCTTTTCTGCGAGAAATGCTCGTGCCTCACGAGGCAGGTGCAAGGCTTTGTCAACAATCTTGGCAGTGACTGCAGTCATGCTAGTATTATATCGAATCCTTGCAGCACGTCAAACTGCATCTTCGATCCAGCGTTTTGTTGGCGCGGATTTACCGCGAGAGCTTCGCGCTCGCTAGACGATTCAGACTGACCCCTGACTCAGCCGCTTCCACCGCAAGACGTCGGTGAATTCCAGGAGGGACCCGTACCATGAATTTCCCACTGAAATTATGCTCAGCGAGTGGCTCGGGGAGCTCTTCTCCGGCCTTTTTCATATCTGCCACCACATCTGCGACGACAGAACGGATTCCTCGAAGCGCCGCTTCAGGAGAAGACGATAGCCAGCTCAGACTTGGAAACTCTGCGCAGAGCCCAACGTATTCCTTATCGTCTTCTGACCAAGTCACACGATACGTATAGTGGTCATTACGTATTGGCTTCATGTTCTATCCTTTCGATCGCTCTCAAAACCTATCTCACCTGATACGCCTTTGCTTTGCCTTTCGCATTCTGGATATTTACCCTTGGGTCGCCTTTTCAGGGGGTCTTGTATATCCGATGGCTCGTTCCTTTCTGTCGCGGTTCCCCAAAATAATGCACACACACGCGGCACAGCTCCGAAAAACGGACACCCGCCGGGTTCCGCCGCATTTCGTCAACGGCCTTCTTGATATCCTTTACCACTATATGATACCATTATTGATACTATTGTCAATGGGTCATCTGATTTTTCTTTTCGTGCCAACGGCGGAATTGAGCGGCAACCGCAGGCGGCGCGGGCGGGAGAAAGCGAAGCTTTCGACCGATAGCGCCGGCAAGGCGGCGGCCCCGCCGTCAGGCGGGGTTGTCTGGTCGAATGACTTGTTCACGCCGTCAGGCGCGGGCAATTCATGAGACTCAAGGGCAATTTGTTCTGTTTTCTTTGTTCAGTCAAGTAGTGGAATCTTTTCCTTCGGAACGAGCAGCTGGATGGACCGCGCTTGTCTGGGAACCCGGCTAATGAGGCCGTTCTTCTCCAACGTCAAGACCATCTGGTGGATTGATGGTGGCGTCACGCGGAAATGCATTTGCATGTCACGTTCGGCCGGGGGCTGCCCGTGGATCTTGGTGTAGTTGTAGATGAACGCCAAGTACTGCCCTTGTTTGCTGGTGAATTTCATTTTATCTTCCCAAACAGAACGAAAAGCTAAGCTGCCCCGAAAGCTTTCGGGGTCAGCTTGAGCGACTGGTTCGAATCCCTTTATAAAGGATAATGGGAAGATGCCTTGCGAAACGAACAAAGTCCTTGTCCGTCGTGAAGATAGCCAGGCGATTACGCACAGCAACGGCACAAATCACAAAATCCGTGTTGGAGCCCTGAATCCCCTTGCCCCGGCATAGATTAAAAAACTTGGCCGCCGTGACATAATCTTGTGTGGTGATCGGAATATCCGGAAATGCAGCCAGACGGGTTTCAACTCTCTTGAACTGAGCCTCCTCCCGAATGCCGGAAAGTATTTCCTGCCGGATCGGCCCGATAATCTCGACGCGATGATCTGCAATCAAGTCACATAGCTGCTGCGCTGGCCCTGACGCAACCTGTCTGGCACGCCGCAGGGCGGAGGACCAGACACTGGTATCGACAAGCACCCTCACGGCTTGGCCCTTTGCCTCTTATAGTCATAGCCCGGCTCGTATTCCACAGTCCCGAACAGGGATAGGATCTTCTCCTGCTCGATATGATAGATGTACTCTGTCAGAGCTTGTGTTACAGCGGCCTTCTTGGTGTTGTGCCCGCCAAGCTTGACCGCCTTTATGATGAGCTTGTCGTCAATCTGTAGGTTGGTGGCCATTATTATCACCTCCACATATAGTATCACACAGTGGACTGTGTGGTGTCAAGTGGTCTTTTCCAGGACTTTCAGGGTTCGAACATAGAGCTCACTCGCCGTGGCTGCGAAGCGGTCACGGTCGAGTGGAGCGATTTGTTAGGATGAGTTTCTTACGCTAAGCAAGTAAAAACACACTCCCGATAAAATAATCCAAGGTCCTGTCCCAGCGAATACATAGAGAGACCAGCCAAGCCAAATTTCGTTTGTTACGCCTGTAATGAAATATCTGCTCAGCAGAGCAAGCAAAATCGAGAATACGATAGTGGGTATTATGACGGTTTTAAAATTTAAAAGTCCACGATTGCGCATGAATAGTACATAAGGAAGACCAAAAACAAATGCGCAGATATAAGATGCAGGTATTCCAAAAGCAATTGCAGCGAATGGTAAGACTATTGTAGAAGCAGGGTTGAACTTAATGTCGAAAATATGGCAAACCAGAAAAAGAGCACAGATGAATATTAAGAAAGAAATTGGTGCCACAAGGGGGGCCAAAAGGAAGCCTCTTTCTAGTTTATGCTCCTTGAACCATTCTTTACAGTTCATTTTTTTATCCTAACCCGACTTAGCGGATTCGACCCCTCCTAAATTATTTTTCAGTTGTAAGTCGCGTATTTCCAAGGAAGCGAACGGCTGAAATGAGGGAAAAGCCTTGTAGTGAAGACCTACCCCCTTTTCAGTGTTGCGTTGACCGTAGTATTCTACATGCACAATGTTTCTCCGTTGCACAAAAAGAAAGAAAGACGGAAAGGAACACCGCTATTGGAATGTGGTGGAGAACCGTCGGGTATCCGGTGGCCGAGTCGTTCAGCGACAAGTGCTCTACTTGGGTGAGATCAACGATTCACAACGTGAGGCATGGCGCAAGACCATCGAAGTTTTCGAGGAAGGGACGGCAAAGCCCCGGACGATGGCGCTATTTCCTGAGGATCGCCCCGTTGAGATTGATGACGATGATGTGGTTCAAATCCGGTTAAAGGACCTGGAACTGCACAGACCACGGCAGTGGGGAACATGCTGGTTGGCCTGTCACCTTTACAAGCAACTGGGGCTTGATGAGTTCTGGGCGAAACGGTTGAAGCCCAGCCGCAAGGGAACACGCTGGGATTTGATTACCCAGGCGTTAAGCTGCTATCGGTTGATTGATCCGGGCAGCGAGTGGCGATTACATCGGCACTGGTATGATAAGAGCGCAATGGCTGATTTGCTTGGGGCGGGATTTGAACTGGTTGAGATCCACAAGCTTTATGCGTGCCTGGACAGGCTTCTCGAACACAAGCAAGCACTGTTCAATCATCTTACGCGACGTTGGAAGGACCTATTCAATGCCAGGTTCGATATACTGCTTTACGACCTGACCAGCACGTACTTTGAAAGCGATCCCCCTTTTCCCGAAGGTGACAAGCGCAAGTATGGCTACAGTCGCGATAAGCGATTTGACTGCGTCCAAGTCGTGATTGCTCTGGTCGTAACGCCAGAGGGTTTTCCGTTGGCCTATGAGGTCATGGCCGGCAACACGGCCGACAAAACCACGTTGCGCGGGTTCCTCAGGAAGATAGAAAAGCAGTATGGCAAAGCCGAGCGCATATGGGTTATGGATCGCGGGATTCCGACAGAGGATGTCCTGAAGGAAATGCGTGAAAGCGATCCTCCGATCTACTATCTGGTGGGAACACCGAAGGGGCGGTTGACTCGTTACGAGAAGGAGTTGACCGGAAAACCGTGGCGAAAGGTTCGCGATGGGGTGGAGGTCAAGTTACTGCCTGAAGACGGCGAAGTCTACGTGTTGGCTCAAAGCCGCGACCGCATCAATAAGGAACGTTCCATACGTCGCCGGCAACTGAAGAAGCTGTGGAAACGGTTGTATCAACTACAAGGCATGAAGGTAAAACGGGATCAATTGCTGCTGAAGCTGGGAGCAGCCAAGCAGCAGTCCCCTGCGGCGTGGCGACTTGTCCAGATTGATGTCCCCGATGGCAGCGAGCAGTTACGGTTCTCGTTGAGCAGAGACAAGCTACGAAAAGTCCGGCGTCGGGAAGGTCGTTATCTGCTGCGAACAAATCTGGTCGGCCATGATCCTGCTCAGATGTGGGAGTTTTACATACAGCTGGTTCAGGTCGAAGAAGCATTCAAGAACCTGAAAGGCGATTTGGCGATCCGCCCGATCCACCATCAGAAAGAGGAACGCATAGAAGCACACATTTTCGTGGCGTTCATATCCTACTGCATGCATGTGACTCTGCAGCGTCGTTTGCGGGACCTGGCTCCAGGGTTAACCTCACGATCTGTTCTGGAGAAATTCGGTGCTGTTCAGATGATTGATGTGCATCTGCCGACCACCGACGGCAGGAAGATCATCATGTCACGCTATACACAGCCTGAGCCGGAACTTCAGGCTCTGCTCAAGCAGCTGCGGCTGGTGCTTCCTGCTCAGCCACCTCCTCGTGTGACAGCAAAGGGAGAAGTGATAAAAAAATATGGTGTAGTGAAGACCTTTTGAATCCTTTTGTTGATTTCCAAGCACTTACGGATACTATACCCTGCGAATCCGCTAAGTCGGGCTAGCGGCCAAGAAGGAAGATTGGCAGGTAAAGCAGGCGGATTACGCATTGAGGCTCTATAACTACTACCTGGCCTCGATACAGCAGAGTGGCGACAACAAGGATCAAAGCGGGGAGCAGTGGGACAAGTTGGCAGAAAAGGTACGAACGGTTTTGTGAAAGGCCGAGTAGATCAAGAGCCAGTTCGGTTCGATGTGGCAGTCACGGCAATTCTTCCACGGACCGATTAGAGGATGATCCCGAAGTTTGGGATCGAGCGGTTCGTTTTTGGCTAGCTTGGTAACGAGGAACTTGAGTTTCTCAAGGTCCTTCCCCCGTTTGCGCATTCTCTTGACATCCCTGACAAACTGGGTCGTCTGAGAAACGCTCCTCATTTCTCCCAGCTATCGAACATCTCGTCCGGAGAGTCGAAGGACTCGACATCTTGACCCTTGGCGCTCTTGTCCAGGGTTTCCTTGGTAAGGTTGTTCGGGATCAGGACACGAAAAGGAAGACCACCACGGAGACAAATCTGCCTGTAGAACAGGCGGATGGCCTCAGTAGGGCTCATGCCCAGTTTCCTCAGGACTCTCTCGGCCTTCTTCTTGGTCCGAGGCTCGACTCTAGCATGGACTATAGCTGTCTTGTTCATGTTGCCATTGTCTCACGTATGAAACACAAAGTCAAGACTTTTTCTTCAGGCATCCAACGCCTGCATCAGCGATAGCAAAAGGCGTGACGCTTTTGGCTGTCCGTTGGATGCTCTGGTTAGGCAAGCCGCAATTGCGCCAAAGAAGCTACCGCATTTCCCCCGCTTATCTCCGGAATGATACTCAACTCGAGCACAGTGACCGCCGGTAGATCGACGTGAAGATCTTCTGTCTCGCTGGTCGCACCCTCGGGACTGAAGTTCCACTGCTGTCGCACGATTTCCCGGAACGACTGCCCGCTATCCGGTGACCAACGCAAAACGTACTCTTGCGTTCGCCTAGTGCGGGTCTCCACGAAGTTCAGCCAGATCCGCCGAAGCTGTTGCGGATTGGTGAAGAGAAGTCGGATCGTCTGCTTGCCAGGCCCCGCGGCACACCAGCCCGAGGCATGACCGGGCAGCAACGCAGACTCAATTGGATGAGCGGCGTCCTCCGAGGTGATTTCCACTTCCGCGAGCTCTTCTATATTTAACCATTCCAGATCAGGAAGTGCGGTTTCCTGTTGAACTGGGGCAATGATTCGCTTACGCATAGTTGTGTCTCCTGATTTCAAGCTAGAGAAACTTCTTGCTGCCTAACGTTAAGCTCACCTGCCTGAGAATTTCACATCACACACTTTATAAAAAACCACTAACTACTGCACACATTCCGGTCCTTCCAAAAACAAACCCGCGTTTCTCAGGTCAGGTGCAGCGATTTGTTAGCCAAATTTTGATCTTCAAACCTATTGCTGAAAGTTGATTTATTCTTAATTAATAACCATATTATCAATAGATTGAAACAGATAGGAATAACAAGCATCCAATTAATACCGAACATGTCTATCTGATAGCCGAGGTGCTCACTATATAAGCCCTCCGCAGTAGCCCTAAAGTAGGGAATAATAAAAATAAGCACAATATTCAATATATCATAGCAACCATACCCAATGGCAATGAGCCTAGCTGGATTCCATAAGAACCATATACCCAAACTAATAAAAAGGCAAAGGGCGGATTCTGTAGCATCAATAAATGGAGTGGGCCATTGGTCGCCAGAGATTCGAAAACCAAATATAATGTTTGCTGAAGGGGTTCCAGCGAAATGTTCAAATATTGTAAAAACAATGAAGATCAAGTAGAGAAGAGCAATAATCTTAACGCTCAACGGCCTAATTTTTACCGAAGAAATTATTATTTTGCCTAATTTAACCCGTAATACTCTTAGCTTATAGGTTGCCTGAACAGCGCGAACTGCTAGAGCCGTCCAAATAACTATAAGCGCAATCTCAAAATATCCGATACCTGCAAATCCATTAACTAACCCAGTGATTAAACCGAAAACTGCAAATCCTGAAAATACCAGAAATACAATTGCTATAGCCCTGATTTTAAATCTTTGTAAAAGATATGCAAGTACTGCAATAACAACCCCATCATAAATGTAATTTACAGCCTTAAACAGAACACCTAATAATATCTCAACTGCAACTAATGAATACAACACTATGGTAATGTAGCTTATAACTTTTATCGCATCTTCTTCTGTTCTAATTGCTCGAAAAATTGACATTCTTTTTCTCGATATATTTGGCTAACGGGCGCCTTCAGGCGCGGCCCTTTAGGACGTCGCCTGCAAGGCTTTGTTAGCCTTTCTTCGTCTTCTTTGATTTCTTTACTTCGTACACTTTCAGTTTTTTTATCTGGTCGAGAAGAATGTTGGACGAGAGGAATTTCCGGATCTTTCCGTTGTTCTTCCATTCCTCAGGAGGAACATTCTCAAAAAGCTCCGAATCATTTCCAATTGTCTCATATCGGGCTCTCAAGTATGCGACGATGTCCGCATAAAGCAATCCGACGGTATGAAATCCAGAGGTTGGCATTTGAACATCTTCAAAAAGCGTGTAACCTGTTGTCTTGAGAACGGGCTCCATGGCTTGATAGATTTCTTCTGGCGAAATGTCGTCACGACTGTCGCACTGCAGGGAAAGAATGTCTTTTCCGTTCTTGTGATCAATCTTTGGTAATGCCTTTTTGATTAAAGGGGGGAGATAGGTCAAGTATTCCCGCTTGTGATCCTTGGAATCCGTATGAAAATAGTGAAAACTGAGTCGGGTATTCTTTTTGGCTGTGTTGAGTTCAAGAATATCCTGAGCGATTTTGACTCTCTGTTCTACAGAGACGTCAGGATCACCTTTTGATGCAGAGAAAATGAAAGAACCCTTGAACTCGTATTTGGGGTTCCAGCCTGAATCGAGCAGAATCTTCTGAAACTCTCTTTTGACCAGAACATAGTTTGCCGCATTGACTACGGCGCAACACAGTCCAAAATAGTCCTTCCTTTTTCTGTCACCAGTTTCATCTACAAATGCGAATATCATTTTTCAAAGGCTAACATTTCGCCTCAGCATTTTGCTGAAAGCTCGGCTTTCAGCAAATATGTTGCAGGCGGTTGTTCGCCTAATCATGCGGTGACTGCATCCGAGTTACCCTTGGCATACTCTTCTTCCAGTTTCTTGATTATGTGTCGCGAGTTCAAGTAGGTGAGGAACGCACTGAGGGCAAGTCCTGCCAGCGCCCCGCCGACTATTGCCCTGAGAGCAACGGAATCCGTCTCGGGCTTGAGCAACCACCAGAAACCGGCAAAGCCTAGGAAGGCAAGAGGTATGGCGTTGATCAATGTCTGGCCGATGCGGCCAAAGATGTAGGAAGAGCGTTCTGATCTTGTCATTTGCGACCAGACGTTCTTTCCCGTGCGGTGAGGAATTCTTCACTTCGGACAGACAACGATTGGCAACCCAAGGTTGCTTGAGATGCCTGTACGAGCGTAGCCTTCTGTGAAGGAGTGCCCGCACTTCTGACAGCTCAGATCAACGTAGTATCCCATGGTTATTCTTTTTCAGGCGAACATTATAGATTAGACAGAACTGCTGATTGCATATAATGCACTATGAAAATGGGATTGTCAATGTAAGAATCCGGTGTATATCCTTGATTTGTAGCTATATAACAGCTACATCTAGTGTAAAACAGCGCCATCTGTTTAATCGGGGAAAATGTTGAATATGTAAGGGTATTCCAGGTTCCTAACAGAGCATTGCAAAATCAGGGATCAGACCACGATGATCTACACCCATGTAGCCCGGAGAAATAAGCTATGGGTCACCAGTCCCCTCGATCGCTGAAGAGAGTCGTCGAGAGAGGCCAGAACCGGCGTTTCGAATAAATACATAAAAAAATCCCCTCCCCGGTTTTCGCGGGGAGGGGATTTTTTTATTGTTACTCCATCTTGCCCAGGATGAGGGCGAGGAGGGCCATTCTCATGACCACGCCGTTGAACGCCTCGATCCAGTAGCGTGCGTGGCGGGTGGAGTCCACGTCCGGCGGCAGCTCGTCCTGCCTCGGAAGGGAGTGGAGGATGATGGAGTCAGGCTTGGCCTTGCGCATGAGTTCCTTCGTTATCTTGTAGTTCGGCGGCGTGAGGCCCTTCTCCACATCGCCCTCATCGCGGCTCTTCGTGTAGTCGGCCTGAACGACGGGCTCTATGTAGATCACGTCAGCGTCGGCGATGACTTTCTCGACATGGTCCACGAAGCTGTACTTGACGTTATGGGCGTCCATGACGTCGACGTACTCCTGCATCATGGCCATCTCGGGAGGAAAAACGAAATTGGCCTCGATGTCGAACTGGGTGATCGCGTGGGCTATGGTGTGCATGGTGCGCATCCGGCCGTCGCCCACGCAGAGGAAGTTCAGCCCGTCCAATGTGCCCTTCTCTTTCAAGATGGTGTAGAGATCTGTGAGGACCTGCGTGGGATGCTCTCCCCAGCCGTCACCGCAGTTGATGATGGGGACTGTCGACCACTTGGCCGCCTCTGCCGGCGCGCCCTGCTGGAAATGCCTCATTGCTATCACGTCGCCGTAGTACTCCAGCATGTGGACGGTGTCCTTGATCGACTCCTGGTAGAAGTCGCCCGCGCGCGTCATCTTCGCGTCGGCGAAACCGGTGACGGCGCCTCCGAGCCTGTGCATCGCGGCCTCGGTGGCCAGCCTTGTCCTCGTGCTGGGCTGATAGAAGGCCGTTACGAGCGTCTTCTCCTTCAGGAGATCGGTGTTGCGCCGGTCTCGCGCGATGGGCGCCAACTCGTCGCACACCTGGAAGATACGGAAGTACTCGGCCCGCTCCATGTCCCTCAGTGAAAGAATGTCTCTACCTAAAAAACTCCTCATTGCTGCACCTCCAATTTTGCTTCAAATAAGGGGCCAACATGCTACGTATCCACACCGTATAAGTCAATCGAATTCTTTACAGATGAGGATTCTGCGTGACTATCTCATGTCGTAGCGGAACACTGTAATGGACTCAAAATACGGCGTGCGGGGGAACATATCGAAGATTTGCGTGTTCTCGATTCCATAGCCCGCGCCGGAGAGTCGTGCGGCATCTCGCGCGAGCGTGTCGGGAGCACACGATATGTAGATTAGCGTGCCGGGTTTGTGAGAGGCGATCAGGGCGATTATCTCCTTGCCCAATCCCGCCCGCGGGGGATCGACAATGAGCGCTGTCTCCGCCGGCGGCAGGGGGGTGAGACCGTATTCGAGACCGGCGGGGGCGGGCATGGCCTGGAACTGGAGACCGGGGAGTTCATGTCTGCGTGCGTTCTGCTTTGCGGCGCGAATTGCGGGCCTGTTCTTATCGATTCCCAGTACGGCAGGGACACCGGCTTTCCCGGCCGCCAGGGCAAAGATCCCCGCGCCGCAATACAGGTCGATTGCGGCCGAAGGGCGGGTTTCAGCCAAAATATCCGTCAGGCGCCGTATCAACGCGTCGGCAATGGGTATATTCACTTGGAAGAATGCATTGTAAGGGACCAACACGGGACCGAGGCATGTTGTTTCGGTCAGGCGGGTCTTGCTCGGGGTTGTTCCTTTCAGCCAGTGGAGCGTACCGTCGGCCTGAGTGTAGCGCAGTGACAGGGACTGGCCATCATTGATGCCTGTCATGAACTGCCGGTCAGCGCGGAGCCGCTCCAGCAGGTGATTGATATCCTCGACTGCAAGCGGGCAGGCCTGGATATCGAGCACGGACCTGTTATCGAGTGCAAAGTAGCCGAGACGGGGTCCCTTATCCGTGTCCGTGCGTGGCTGACTATCCCGCGACGCATGCAGAGTAATTCTGTTCCTGTAGCCGATAGATGCCGGCGAGGGCACCGCAGGTAAACAATTCGGTTCTTCGACATGGCCGATGCGCTGGAGCAGGCTGATAAATTGCGCCTGCTTCAGGAGCAGTTCCTCTGCGTAATCAACGTGTTGGTAGCAACATCCGGGGCAGAGATTGGCGATAGGGCATGCGGGTTCGATACGTTTGGGCGAGGGCGTGTCTATACGTATAATCTCCGCCTCGGCGTAGTTCTTGCGGCGGCGAGTTATTCGGGCTGAAACGATCTCTCCCGTCAGAACGCCGGGGATAAAGACGACGCAACCTTCAATTCGTGCGAGGCCCTTGCCGGGATAGACGACGTCTGCGATTTTCAATTCGACGGTAGTATCCACAAGATATTCTTCTCTCTTTGTCTTTGTAAGCGGGCACCGGGCATATAATATGAGATAACTGCCAAATACAATAGAAAAAATAGAGCGAGTGAACTAGCGGGCGGCGTCTGCTGGTGCAGGGTTAAACCTTCACAATATTACAATTGCTTGAATCAATTTGACGAGAACGTTCCTGAATCCGATCCCCACTAAGACAGAGAACTCCCGGACTACCGCATGACGCTTCAGAGAGATTTTAAAGCCCAAGTTTAAATTCACATTATTCCCCTTGATCACTTTCTCACTTTCGTGCGAAAGTGAGAATCGCTATAATTCATTATTGAGGAGGGCATATGGATTATTTGGTGAGGATATTCAAAAGCGTGGCGAATGAGCGGAGAGTTTGCATCCTGGAGCGCCTGTTAAGGGCGAAGGAGCAGACATTAGAAGAAATCGTCGATCACATAAACATCCCCTATAAAACTGCTTCGCGAAATCTCAAAATATTGGAAAAAGCAATGCTGGTAAAGAGGCAGATGCGAAATGGCAGAGTGCTGTATTCGCTCGAAGATTCACCGCGCTTGATTTTTGGAAGAGATATTTTGAATATGATCAAGAAGCGCGCGCTGAAACGAAAAAGGAAGCAATAAGCGCTTTCTCACTTTCGCACGAAAGTGAGAAAGCGCATTCCCGAGGGAATCTGCTTTCATTCCTGAAAAGACTGAATGTGGGAACAGGATTGAACCTTATCAGACGGCAGAGTAAATATGTTAACGGACTGTTGTGACAAGCTGTGACACGCAGTGATTACAATTCAAGCGGAGGAGAGCAATGAAACTTGAAAAAGCCAGAGCGATTATCAGGGAAGCGGGATACGGTGTAGTATCCACCTGCGTGAACGGACAGCCCCGGTGCCGGCCGATGGCCTTCCGGTTAACCGATGACTTCAGGCTCTGGAGCTCGACCTACCTTTCGAGCGGAAAGGTGAGGGAGTTCCTGGCCAACCCGAAGGTCGAGGTCTGCTTCGTCGGGAAGGACAAGGTTCACCTGAGGGTGGAGGGGATCGTAGACATCACCGGGGGGCCGGAGAAGAAGGAAAAGCTGCTGGAGATGAACCCGAAGGTGAGGAGGCATTTTTCGGGAGGATACGACGAGAAGTTTGTCCACGTCGAGATCGTTCCCACTTTCGTTCGCTGGACGCCGCCCGGTTTCGGGGAGTACACCGTCGAAGAAATCTAACCATCGAGACGATAGCTCTACAACAATCATTGCCCAACGAGGACACGAGAGTCCTGAGACAAATGGGGAAAGTCCGAATAAATATCCCTTGATTACCGAGGCCGCTTTTGGCTAATCTTCAAGGGACGTTTTCCGGGTCGATTGAGCTGTCAACAAACGGTACAGGGTCTCCCGGCTGCTGTGGCCGGGCAGAAAGGAGATGTGTATTGATGGATAATTTTCAGACGATTGTCTGGGCCGTCCTGGCGGCCCTCTTTATAATCGGCGAGCTTCTCACCGCTGGTTTCTTTCTCTTCTGGTTCGGCGTCGCCGCCGCCGTTTCCTGTGTTCTCGCGATTATAGGGGTCGGGGCGGGATGGCAGCTCGCCGTGTTTGTTTTTCTCTCCATAATCCTCGTCGCCTCGACTCGTCGCTTTGCCGATAAGATAACGAAGGAGTCGCCCGTCAAGGTGGCGTCAGACCGGGCCCTCGGCAAAAAGGGGCTGGTGATAGAGAGGATAGATCCCATCAGGGACACCGGGATGGTGCTGGTCGACAGGGAGAAGTGGAGGGCTGATAGCCAGAAGGACGCTGTTATCGAGAAGGATGCTATTATCGAGGTCATCGGGATCGAGGGGACACATCTTATCGTGAAACAAGCAGAAGAGGAGAAGTGAGATGACAATTTTAATTCTAATTCTTGGTGTCGTCGTCTTCATCATCGCCATGATGGCGATCAAGATCATAAGGCCCTACGAGAAGGGCCTGATCGAGCGCCTGGGAAGGTACCAGCGAACGGCCTCCAGCGGCCTGACGCTCGTCATGCCCATGATGGAGAGGATATTGAAGGTGGATATGCGCGAGCAGGTCGTGGATGTTCCGCCCCAGGAGGTCATAACAAAGGACAACGTGGCCGTTACCATTGACGCAGTCGTCTATTTCGAGGTCACGGACCCGGTGAAGGTCAAGTACAACGTCGCCAATTTCTACGTGGCCGCCACGAAGCTTGCCCAGACGAACCTGAGAAACGTGGTGGGCGACATGGCCCTTGACGAGTCCCTGACCTCCCGGGAGATGATCAATACCAAGCTGCGGGAGATCCTTGACATTGCCACCGACAAGTGGGGTGTCAGGGTCGTCCGCGTGGAGCTCCAGAGGATAGAGCCGCCAGCCGACGTCACCGAGGCCATGCACAGGCAGATGAAGGCTGAGAGGGACAGGCGGGCCATGATCCTCGAGGCCGAGGGACACAAGAGGTCGAGGATCCTCAAGGCGGAAGGAGAGGCCGAGGCGATCAAGAAGGTGGCGGACGCTGATAAGTACCAGAAACTCACGGTCGCGGAGGGCGAGGGCCAGGCGATAGAGCGGGTCTTCGCCGCCATCCACAACGGAAGACCGACGAATGACCTCATCGCCATAAAGTACCTGGAGGCGCTGCAGAAGGTAGCCGACGGGAAGGCCACGAAGATATTTCTCCCACTGGAGACATCCGGCATACTCGGGAGCATCGCCGCCATAGGCGAACTCTTCAAAGAAAGAAAAACCGAAAAAGAAGGAACCACGGATTAAGCGGATTTAACGGATTATTAAATTAATAGATATTGCTGTGTTTTAATCGGTCTAATCCGTACAATCCGTGGTTTATTTTTATTTAAATGAAAGGAGAATGATGTGAGGAAAATCATTGTTGTCGCGTTGGGGGGGAACGCCATAAAGCAGGCGGACGAGAAGGGGACGGTAGAGGAGCAGCGCAGGAACGTTGCCATCACCTGCAGGCAGCTTGTCAGCATGCTCAAGTACGGCCATCGCGTCGTGGTTACACACGGAAACGGTCCCCAGGCCGGTAACCTCCTGATACAACAGGAGGCCGGTGTGGCGGAGGTTCCTGCGCAGCCCATGGACATCGTTGGCGCGATGACGCAGGGCCAGATAGGGTACATGTTCCAGCAGACGCTCCAGAACATGCTCTGGCAGGAGAGGATGCCGCTGCCGGTTATCTCCGTGATCAACCAGGTCCTGGTGAGCGAGGACGACCCCGACTACAAGGACCCATCCAAGCCGGTGGGCCCGTTCTACACAGAGGAGGAGGCGGAGACCATCAAGAAGGAGCGCCCCGAGTACATCATAAAGGAGGTAAAGCCGAAGAACGTGGAGAAGCGGTTCCGCCGCGTCGTCCCCTCTCCCGACCCGATCAGGAACATAGAGTATCTCGCCATCCGGAAGCTGCTGGACGATGGGATCGTTGTTATCGCGTCGGGCGGCGGCGGAGTGCCGGTGGTTTACGAGAAGGATGGCACGCTCAGGGGGACCGCCGCGGTGATAGACAAGGACAAGGCCGGCGAGCGACTCGCCGTGACCGTCGGCGCCGACTTCTTCATGGTCCTCACCGACATCAATGCGGCAAAGATCAATTTCGGGACGCCGGAGGAGAGGGACGTGCGGTGCGTGACTCTTTCCGAGATGAAGAAGCTCTACGACGCCGGGCACTTCAAGGCCGGGTCCATGGGCCCGAAGGTCCTCGCCTGCATGCGGTTCATAGAATGGGGCGGCCAGTGCTCCATAATCACCAGCCTTGATCATGCCATCGACGCCCTCCTGGGAAAGGCGGGCACCCGCGTCATTCCCGACAGGGTGTGCGAGTAGCATGGACAACGTGCTGGGCCTGAAGTGCACGGCCTGCGGACGGGAGTTCGAGGCTCGCGGCATACAGTATGTCTGCGGGAAGTGCGGTAAGAACCTGGACGTCGTGTACGACTACGGCGCTGTCCGGAAGAGCCTGACCAGGGAGTCGCTTTCGAAAAACGGGGACTACTCTATCTGGCGCTACTGGGACCTCTATCCCCTGGAGGACCGCTCGCACATCATGCCTCTCCAAATCGGCTGGACGCCCCTTTACCGCGCTCGTCGTCTGGGGGAGCTGTTGGGCCTGGACGAGGTTTGGGTGAAGGACGACGGGCGGAACCCGAGCGCTTCATTCAAGGACAGGGCGAGTTCGATTGCCATAGCGAAGGCCCTGGAGCTCGGCTTCGATAAAATATGCGGGGCCTCCACGGGGAACGCGGCTTCATCGACGGCCTGCCTCTGCGCAAGCCTCGGCATCAGCCCGATCATCTTCGTCCCCGAGACCGCCCCGAAGGCGAAGATCGCCCAGCTTCTCGTTTTCGGCGCGAGGGTCTTCACCGTGAGAGGCACCTACGACGAGGCGTTCGACCTCTGCCTGGCGGCCACCGGCGAGTACGGATGGTATAATCGAAATACCGGCTACAACCCCTACACGAGGGAGGGGAAGAAGAACTGCTCCTTCGAGATATGCGAGCAATTGAACTGGGAGGTGCCCGACCTCGTCTTCGTCCCGGTAGGGGACGGAAACATAATAAGCGGTATCTGGAAGGGGTTTAAAGATTTCCACGCCGCCGGTCTCATAGACAGGCTACCCCGCCTCGTGGCGGTTCAATCCGAGAAGAGCAGCGCCGTGGCGGACGCCGTGAACGGAGACGGCGTGATCAGGCCAGTCAAGGCGACGACGATCGCGGACAGCATATCGGTCGATCTCCCCAGGGACGGCGACATGGCCGTCAAGGCTGTCAGGGAGTCCGGGGGAATGGCCGTGGCGGTGAGCGATGAAATGATCCTGGAGATGATAAAGACCATCGCTCGCACCTGCGGCGTCTTTGCGGAGCCGGCTGGGGCGACGAGCGTAGCGGGCCTGCAAAAGCTGGTGTCCGATGGGAAGGTAAACGGGTCGGAAAGGGTTGTGTGCCTGGTGACAGGAAACGGCCTCAAGGACGTGGAGTCCGCAGTGAAGGTCGCAGGACGCCCCGTGTCGATAGAGCCGTCGCTGGCCTCGCTCAAGGAGGCCGCCAAGAAAGCAGGTATCACATAAATATAAAACCACAAAGTCTTAAAAAACGAAAAGAGGAAGAAACTATCCACGAATACTTCGACTGCGCTCAGTACAAGTTTTCACTAATTAACACGAATTAATAAAAGAAGAAAAAAGGCAAAAAATAAAACCGCATATTTTCATGCTTCCATATTTCCATTTTTTCATATTGTTGATATCAAGGGGTGGGAAGGCCATGCGAGGCATGATGGTGTTTGTGAGCTCATTTCCCGTGCTATTATTTCTAGGTACGGCGGCAACGGGGGCCGAATTCGGAGGAAAAGCCAGGGTCGAGACGGATAATTTTATTGTTATGGCGTATGATATCGGGGTCGCGCGGAAGGTGGGCAGGGACATCGAGAGGAGGAGAGGTGAGATTTCCCGCGCACTGGGAATAGCGGATACGGATCCCTGGAGGCCCAGGTGCAGGGTGTATATACACGATAACTGGACCGCGTACAGGCGGGAGTCGGGCGGCCCTTATTGGTCAGAAGGCTATGCGCAGCATGTTGTCCAGAGGAGCGAGACCCCCGGGCGGAACGGCTCCGCCGATAAGGTTGTGAGGGCCGTCTTCATGTTTGAGAAGGACTCTTATGAAGAACTCGTGAGCGTCTTGAGCCATGAGCTCGCGCACCTGATCTTCGGGGACGCGCTGGGCCCTTGCCCGAAGATTCCTCTCTGGCTCAATGAAGGTGTGGCTGTTTCTAACCAGGGTGACGGCCTGGAGGACTACAGGAAGCTGGTTAAAAGAAAGGTGAAGAGTGGAAGCTTCATACCGTTGTCCATTCTATTTTCGGAAGGTAAGTATCCGGAAGAGAGAAAGCTGTTTTACGCCGAATCCGCGAGCGTCGTAGGCATGATGCTTCAGACCTACGGAAACGTACAGTTCCTCACTTTCGCGAGACTTGCCGCAAAAGGGGTCCCCGTGCGGAGAGCCCTTAACGATGCTTTCAGCTCTTTCACGGGGAGCGTTGATGAGTTTGAAGATGAGTGGAAGAGGTATGTTATCGAGAGGCATTAGCTATACCCAACTCGAAAAGGGTTTCGAGTTGGAAAATCCCAAATAAATCACAAATCCCAATCTTCAAAATTCCCAAAACATTGGGCATTTCTGATATTTTATTTGGTCCCGGTGGAACCGGGATTGGTTATTGGATATTATTTGAGATTTGGTGCTTGGATATTGGGATTTAAAAACTTACACTATCTGCTTTAAACTTCGTTTTCTTTCGCCATAAGAATAGTTGGGCGCGGCAGGGGATGTGGGTTTACGTTAAGGCCGTTCGTCATACGTTGTTGATGGCGAACGTGATTTATGAATAGTTTGATTTCAAAAGGAGGATAAGAAAATGTCACAACACGGAAGCTTTAAAACCGGCGGCAGGATAAAGTCAAAGCGAAACGTCCTGAAGCGGTTTGAGCGGATCGAGAGACTGAAGAAAGAGGGCAAGTGGAAAGAGGGGGATAAGGTCCTGGGCCTTCCGAAGTTGAAAAGGGAGGAGTAATAAATTAATTCGCTTCGCTTATTAATTTATCTAGCTCCGACGAAGTCGGACCCTGAGAAGTTAGCGAACGAAGTGAGCTAAGTTCTTAAACCCACAAACTCATTTAACTCATAAAACTCACGAACTCTTAATTGTAGATGCGGGAGAGGCTTCAGAAGATACTGGCATCCGCGGGGTTCGGTTCCAGGCGTCGCTGCGAGTCACTCATAACTTGCGGCAGGGTGAGCGTCAACGGCGCCCGGGCGGACAAGCTGGGGTCCAGGGCGGACCCGGAGAAGGACAAGATCCTCGTCGATGGGAAGCCGGTGCGCGCGGGAGGACGGGTATATATCGCGTTGAACAAGCCGAAGGGGTATATCTCCACCTGCAGGGACACTCATGGTAGGCCGACGGTCCTGGACCTCGTAGGCGATATCGGCGTGAGGCTTTATCCCGCGGGAAGGCTTGACAGAGATACCGAGGGGCTGCTCATTCTCACGAACGACGGAGAGTTCGCCAACAGGCTCCTTCATCCGCGCCGCCACGTGCCGAAGACCTATCTCGTCACGGTGAACCGGCCGGTAGCCGGAGAGGACATGGGAAGGCTGCGGCGGGGCGTGCGGTTCGGGAGCGAGCGGTTCAGGGGGGCATCGGAAGTAAAGGCGGAGGGCCCCTGCAGGGTGAGGCTGACGATAAGCGAGGGAAAGAAGAGGCAGGTCAAGAAGATGTTCGGCGCCCTGGGGTACAAGGTGCATGCGCTCGAGAGGATAAAGATAGGAACGTATTCGCTTGGCAAGCTGAAGAGGGGCCGGCACGTTTTCCTGGAGGAGAGAGATGTCAAAAAATTGTTATCCGTGTAAACCCGTCGTGGTCCTAGCAGGGCTCGTCTTTTACCTCATGTGCTCGTCTGCCTGCCCTGCCGGGGAGTTTCCGTACATGGGAACGATCTCGGGTGACAGGGTGAACGTGCGTGCGGGCAGCAGCAAGAATCACGAGATACTCTCCAAGCTCAACAGTGGCGAGAGGGTGGCCGTGAGAGGCGGGAGGGGAGAGTGGCTCAAGATCGTCCCCCCCTCTCCCGTCAGGGTGTGGATCTGGGGAGAGTTCGTAAAGGAAGACGTTGTTATGGAAGACCGGGTCAACGTCAGGGCGCGGCCCGACCTCCGGAGCTCGGTCGTGTGCCAGGTGGCCAGGGGTGTCGAGGTGCGCGTCGTAGATCAGCAGGACGAGTGGCTGGGCATAGTGCCGCCGCCCGATTGCTACGCCTGGGTTAGCGCGAAGTACGTGGAGTATGCGTTCCCCATTAAGCCGTCGAAGGCGGAGGAGGCGGAAAAGCTTTTCCGTGCCCTGGAGGTCCGGCGAAAGGTCTTCGATAGAGACGGCGCCGGCGCCGTGAGGGAGCTCGACGACATGGTCACCGGATATAAAGACGTCATCGCCAGGGCGCCGGACAGCAAGGCCGCGAGGCAGGCGAAGACGCGTGCCGGCGAGCTGGCGAAGATAAAAAAGGAGATGGCAAGGGCGCGGGAGAAGAGGCGGGCAATACTCGAAAAAACTCCGGCGGTGCCCGGGAAAACTCCGGCGGTCGAGAAAATAGTTGCCGCCGGATGCCGCGCGACCGGTATTGTCGAGAAGCTGGCGGAGCCTGTTGACGGCGTGGAGTACAGGCTGGCGGGCAAGCGGCTGTTTATAAAGAAGGTCCTGTGTTACCTTGGCGCATCCCGCATTAACCTGGATTTATACGTCGGGGAGAAGGTGACGATATCGGGTGTCGTCCGGGGTGAAGCGGCCGGCGGCAAACCCGTTGTGGAGGTTGAAAACATAATGCTGGAATAGAAATCCTGATGGATTTCTATGTTTGCAGCCGTCTGGAAAGCTATCGGGATGCCGGCAACAAAGTTAAGATCCTTTATGGGTGGCATCCACCCCCTGAAGCGTAAAGAGCTCACAAGGGAGAGGCCCATCGAGCCTATCCCCCTCCCCGGGAAAGTTGTCATCCCTCTTTTTCAGCCGGCGGGGAAGGAGCCGCGGCCGATTGTGAGCAAGGGAGATATCGTTACGGCCGGCCAGGTTATAGCGGAGCCTCAGGACGGCAGAGGGGTCTTCGTCCACTCGAGTGTCTGCGGCAAGGTGAAGAAGGTTGGCCGGTTTCCCTTTCCGGCGGGCTTTTTTGTCACTGCCGCCGAGGTAGAGGTGGGCGAGGGCGAAAAGCCGTTTCCTCCCATGGAGAGAACCCCGGAGGGGCCCGAGATTATAGAGATAATCAGGAATGCGGGGATCGTTGGAATGGGCGGCGCCGGCTTTCCGACTCACTTCAAGCTCAAGGGTGCGAGGGAGGCGGGGGTCGAGTTCCTGCTTGTGAACGGCGCCGAGTGCGAGCCATACCTTACGGCGGATTACCGGGTCTTGATGGAGAGGACGGAGGACCTTATCTCCGGGACGAAGCTTCTGCTCAAGGCGTCGGGGGCTAAACGCGCGTACGTGGCCGTCGAGTCGGACAAGAAAGACGCGTACGATCGCCTCGGCGGGATGGTGCCGGATGATGACGTGATAAAACCCGTCCTTCTCAGGGCTAAGTACCCGCAGGGGTCGGAGAAGCAGTTGATCGAGGCAGTCCTGAAGAGGGAGGTGCCGGCGGGTGGACTGCCCGCGGACGTGGGGGTCCTGGTCCAGAACGTCAGCACGGCGTGCGCCGTCCACGACGCCGTGGCGTTCGGGAAGCCCCTCATAGAGAGGGTGGTTACTTTATCAGGGACTCCCCTGAAGAGGCCGGGCAACTATCTTGTCAGGATAGGGACGCTGATAGAGGATCTGATGGAAGCGGCCGGCCCGGACAGGGATAATATAGGCAAGGTCATCGTCGGCGGCCCCATGATGGGCTTTTCCATGTCAAGGCTCGACGTCCCCGTTGCCAGGGAGACGACGGGCGTCGTACTTCTCTCCAGGGTGGAAGCGGAAGTGGAGCCGTCCCATCAGTCATGTGTCAGGTGCGGGAAGTGTCTCTATGTCTGTCCCATGTTCCTGCCCACCTCAGAGATATGCATCGCCGTGGAGCGCGGCGACTACGCCCTCGCCGTGAAGCTGGGCCTCGAGAACTGCATGGAATGCGGGTCGTGCGCCTACGTCTGCCCCTCGAGGCGTCCCCTTGTCCAGTGGATAAAGACGGCAAAGCTCTTCGCAAAGAAGGTGAAGAAGTGAGCCCAAAGCTCGCCATCTCCATATCCCCGCATATCAGGACGAGGGAGACGGTCCCGAGGATCATGTGGACGGTCGTTCTGGTGTTGCTTCCAGCCGGCATCTTCTCGTGTTTAAATTTCGGGTGGCATGTCCTGAGCGTAATCGCCGCGTGCGTCATTACCGCGGTTGTCTTGGAGGCGTTGATACAGAAGCTCCGGGGAAAGGAGATTACGATCAGTGACGGAAGCGCCGTTCTCACGGGCCTTCTCCTGGCGTACAATCTTTCGCCTGCCCTTCCTATCTGGATGGCGATAATAGGGACGGTGGTCGCCATCGCGATAGGCAAGCACGCGTTCGGCGGCCTGGGCCATAACATCTGGAACCCGGCACTGGTGGGGAGGGCGTTTCTGATGGCGGCCTATCCCGGCGCCATGACCACGTGGTTCCCCTCCAGGCTCGCCGGCGCCGTCGATGCCATGACATATGCCACTCCCCTTAACGTCATCAAGCAGTCCCTCCCGCAGTCACTACCCTCGCTTGGTGAGATGTTTTTCGGTATCAGGGGGGGGTGCATCGGTGAAACCTGCTGTCTTCTCCTCCTCCTCGGGGGCCTCTTCCTTCTCTGGAAGGGATACATCACGTGGCACATCCCGGTGGCCTTCCTGGGGAGCCTTGCCTGTTTTGCTGTTATAGCCTCGGGCGGAAAACCTCAAGCGGCTGTCTTCGCGATATGCGCCGGCGGCGCCATGCTCGGCTCGATATACATGGCTACGGATTACGTGACGAGCCCCGTGAGTGTGAGGGGCATGCTGATATTCGGTATCGGCTGCGGAATCATCACCGGCGTTATCAGAAAGTGGGGCGGGTACCCCGAGGGCGTCTGCTACGCGATCCTCCTCATGAATTCCGCCACCCCCCTGATAGACAGGCTCACGCTGCCGCGCGCTTACGGCGAGGCGAAGAGGAAGGTGTGGGTATGAAAGGTGTTTTGAAGATGGTCTGCGTTCTGACCTCTATATGCGTCGTCTCCGCCCTTGGCCTGGGTTATGTCTATACTAAAGCGAAGCCAAAGATAGAGGAGCAGGCAGAGGAGGCGAGCCGCAAGGCGCTGGAGCAGGTTCTGCCGGGGGCGGTAAAGTTCGCGGATAAGACCCTCCCGTCCTTGAATTACGTCGAGGGCTATGGCGCGGACGGGAAGCTGGTGGGTTACGCGTTCGACGGAGAGGCGAAGGGATACAGCAGCACCATAGTGGTGAAAGTAGGTCTCTCTCCCGATAACAATATACTTGCCATAAAGATCCTGCAGCAGCAGGAGACGCCCGGTCTCGGCACGAAGGCCGTTGATGTCCCCGTCGAGGAGACTCTCTGGGACAAGCTCAGGGGCAGGGTTGTAGAGGGAGGGGCTACGGAGTCTCCCTTCCAGGCACAGTTCCGGGGGAAGGGGCCGGACGACCTGAAGCTGGTTAGGGGGGAGTGGCCACCTCCACATCCGGACCACATAGACGCTATCACGGGGGCGACGATAACAAGCAGGGCCGTGACGGATGCGGTAAAAGACGCGGTGGAGCTATTCTTGAAGGAGAGGAAGGATGAGGGCGCTCAGGGAGTTCACTAAGGGGATAATCGAGCGGAACCCCATCTTCGTCCTGATGCTGGGCCTCTGCCCGGCGCTGGCGGTCTCGACGTCCGTGACGGACGCCGTGGGCATGGGATTGGCCACGACGTTCGTTCTGGTCTGCTCGAACGTGTCGATATCCATCATACGGAAAATCATTCCCTACAGGGTGAGAATACCGTGCTACATCGTCGTCATAGCTTCATTCGTGACCATCGTCAAGCTGGCGCTCAACGCGTACCTTCCCGATCTTTACAAGAGCCTGGGCATCTTTGTGCCGTTAATCGTGGTCAACTGCATCATACTCGGGCGGGCCGAGGCTTTCGCGTCGAGAAACGGCGTAGGCCTCTCTTTCATGGACGGCCTCGGCATGGGTGTCGGCTTCGGCCTCGGCCTGGTCCTGATGGGGTTCATACGCGAGGTGATCGGTGCGGGGGAGCTGTGCCATCTCAGGGTCCTGTGGAAGGGGTATGAGCCCATGCTCGTAATGACGCAGCCGCCGGGGGCATTTCTCGTGCTCGGATTTCTCCTCGGCCTGTTCAACCTACTGCATCGGAATTTAAAAAAATCCAAGGATTAACAAGGATTATTAATAAATTGGCGAGCGAAGCGAGCTAATTTATTGAAGAGGAAGATATAAATGGATTTTGGCGAGCTTATGTCGATATTTATCGGGGTTATTCTTGTCAATAACTTCGTCCTCTCCCGGTTTCTCGGCCTATGTCCCTACATAGGGGTCAGCCGCGACACCTCCTCGGCGGCGGGCATGGGAATGGCGGTTATTTTCGTGATGACGATGGCATCGGCGGCCACATGGTTTGTCTACAACTACATGCTTCTTCCCAACGAGAACAACGTGCTGTATCTCCTCTTCCGGAAAATGATTCCAGGTATCACGCCGGAGAGCTTCGACCTCTCATACCTGGAGACCATCGCGTTCATACTGGTAATCGCGGGCCTGGTTCAGCTCGTGGAGATGTTTATCGCGAAGTTCAGCCCGGCGCTCTACCGGGCGCTGGGAATATACCTCCCCCTGATCACCACGAACTGCGCGGTGCTCGGCGTCGCCCAGCTTAACATCGCATTTTCCGGCCAGCCTTTCAGCCTTCTCAAGTGCGTGGTGCAGGGCGCGGGCGCGGGAGTGGGTTTCATGATAGCGATGCTCCTCTTGAGCGGGATCAGGGAACGGCTGGAGCTGGCAGATGTTCCACCCTCGCTCAAGGGTGTTCCGATAGCCTTTATATGCGCCGGCCTGATGTCCCTGGCGTTCTTCGGCTTCATGGGGTTGAAAATATAAAAAAGTTATATGAGTTATATGAGTTATATGAGTTGGGGAGGTGGCGGGACGTGGGGAAGATAGAGAAATTCGAGGATATAGAGGCCTGGCAAAAAGCAAGGAAGCTGGTAGGGGAGATTTACAGAGTTTCAAGCCGCGCTGTATTTTTCAGGGATTATGCTTTGAAAGACCAGATTCGCAGGGCGGGAATTTCGATTATGGCCAATATTGCCGAGGGGTTTGGGAGGCGCTCAAATCAGGAGTTCGCGAACTTTTTGAATTACTCACACGGTTCTGCTGCCGAGGTTCAGTCACATCTATATATTGCATTAGATCAGCAATATATCGACGAGAAGTGTTTTAAGGCGATCTACCAAATGTGCGATGAAGTTTCCAAGATGGTACTTGGTTTACATAATTATGTCATAACTCATAAAATACATAAAACTCATTGAACACATAAAACTCATGAACCAGATTGTCATATATTCGGTGGTAGTTTTAGGGGGGATGGGGCTTGTTATCGGCCTCCTTCTCTCCGTGGTCTCCAGGGCGCTAGCTGTTAAGACAGACCCGAACGTCCAGAAGATCCTGGAGGCCCTTCCGAATGTCAATTGCGGCGCCTGCGGCTACCCGGGCTGCCAGGGGTTCGCCGAAGCCATAGCGAAGGGTGAGGCCGATCCGGCGGCGTGCGCGCCGGGCGGACAGCAGGTGGCCGACGAGATAGCGGAGATAATGGGACTTGAAGCCAGGGAGAAGGAGAAGGTGGTCGCCATCATCCATTGCCGGGGAGGAAGCAAGTGCGGGAAGGCCGCCACGTACTACGGCCTGGAAAGCTGCACAAGCGCCAACCTTGCCGGATTCGGCCCCTCGGCCTGCGTCTTCGGTTGCCTGGCTATGTACGACTGTATCCATGCCTGCCCGTTCGATGCTATTTGCCTGGACGAGAACGAGATGGCGGTTGTAGACAGGGAGAAGTGCGTTGCCTGCGGCAAGTGCATCGAGATATGCCCCCGTTCACTTATCGAACTGGTGCCGGTTGATAAGAACTACCATGTGCTCTGCTCGTCGAAGGACAGGGGTAAGGCCGTGACGTCCATCTGCGAGGTCGGCTGCATAGGGTGCACCAAATGTGTCAAGGCTTGCCCGTCGGACGCTATCCATATGGAAGAGGGCCTTGCCGTGATAGACTACGAGAAGTGCACGAACTGCGGGGCGTGCGCCGAAGCCTGCCCGGTGGGGGCCATCTCGTTCTTTGCCGGCAAGGAGGTCAGTACGGTATGAGTGCGAAGATTATAGACGGCAAGGCTGTGTCATCAAGGATAAGGAGCCGGCTCAAGGAAGACGTCGATGCCTTAAGGGGGCAGGGGGTCATACCGAGGCTTGCCGTCGTCCTCGCCGGAGGCGACCCGGCGTCCGCGACATACGTGAGGATGAAGAACAAAGCCTGCGCCAGGCTGGGGATGGATTCCGTCCAGGTAGACCTGCCCGCCGACGTGGGGGAGGGTGAACTCCTCGCGAGATTGCAGGGATTAAACAGCGACGCTGCGGTACACGGTATCCTGGTACAGCTTCCCCTCCCGCGCCACATCGATCAACTGAGGGTTCTGAGCGCGATCGATCCTTCCAAGGACGTCGACAGCTTTCACCCCTCCAACGTCGGGAGGCTCCTCATCGGCGATCCCCTCTTCGTCCCGTGCACTCCACTGGGAATCTGCGTCCTTCTCAGGGAGAGCGGGATAGATGTCGAGGGGAAGGACGTCGTCATCGTTGGACGGAGCACCATTGTCGGCAGGCCCCTCATGGCACTCCTCATGCAGAAGAAGAAGGGGTACAATGCCACCGTCACGATCTGCCACACGGGTACGGCTGACATGGCGAGCCATACACGGCGGGCGGAGATCCTCGTCGTAGCGGCGGGACGGCCGATGACTGTAACGGCCGACATGGTTGCGGAGGGGGCGGTTGTAGTCGATGTGGGCGTGAACAGGGTCGATGATCCCGCATCGTCTAAGGGCTACAGGCTTGTCGGTGACGTCGACTTCGAGGGCGTCAGGGAGGTGGCGTCCGCCATAACGCCCGTCCCCGGCGGCGTCGGCCCCATGACGATAGCCATGCTCATGAATAACACCATTAAAGCAGCCAAGATGGCCTGCGGAATGACGATTGAAGATTGACAATTGAATATTGATATTTAACGAGGGGTGAAGGACGAAAAATAACGAAACCAGAAACCAGAATGATGAAAAATGAACCCCTCCAAAGGCGGGCAAGCGCAAAGCCGCAAAGAAAAAGAGAAAAAATATATCCACGAATTACACTAATTGACACGAATTGAAAAAGCGGTGGCGGCATTCAGACCGCCAGATCACTTACAGCAACATGAGAAAAAGCGCACTGCTCGCAATCGCGTTTGCCCTCACTCTCGGGTGCAGTACGAATAGAAATTACTTAGTATATCCCGGTAACGGTTTTCCTTATCTATCCAAGGACAAAGAAATTTCAAAATTACAGGAAGAATTGAAAGAATGTAGCTTGCAGCATAAAAATACCTATTTTAACGAAGGCAGGTTTGAGTTTATGGACGTATCAGACTTTACATTCGTGTCGTCCAATAAATTCAGTGGCAAGCGATTGGTGTTTGATGTGGATCTGAGGATTTGAGTGATGTATGGATTGTCATTAGAGGGATATCGATTAGCAAGTTGTCAATGCGAGTATCATTAGGGGCGGTATTGAGTATTTATTCTTAGCAGTTATTCGTGAAAATTCGTGAAATTCGTGGATGGATTTTTTCGTAGTTAACCTCTTGTTTGAAAGGAGCTGACAGATGGCTGGTATTTTCAAGGCGTACGACATACGGGGCGTTTACGGTGATGCTATAGACGAGAAGATGGCCTTTAAAATCGGGAGGGCTTTCGGCCAGATAATCGGGAAGGGGACGATCGTCATCGGCAGGGACACCCGCCTGTCGGCCCCCTCCATCTCGAAGGCCGTTGCCGAAGGGATCACCGAGGCCGGCCTCGACGTCGTCGATACCGGGCTCTGTTCCACTCCCATGAACTATTTCGCGGTGGGGTACTACGGCTACGACGGGGCCGTGATGATTACGGCCTCACACAATCCGCCCGAGTATATCGGGGCCAAGTTCTGCCGTGCCGACGCCGTGCCCATGAGCTACGAGACGGGAATAAACGAGATAGAGAGGATAGTAACGTCGGGGGATTTCGCGGACGCGCGGAAGAAGGGGACGATATCGACCCGCGACATCAACGAGGATTATCAAAAATTTATACAGCAGTTCGTGACCGAGATAAAGCCCTTCAAGGTCGTTATCGACCCCGGCCACGGGATGGGTGCCGTCGCCGTTCCCCTGGCAACGGAGGGTCTGCCCCTTTCGATCGTAAAGCTGTATTTCAACCTGGACGGCAATTTCCCGGACCACGAGCCTGATCCCCTCAAGGAGGAGAACCTGAGGGATCTCATAGAGAAGGTGAAGGAAGAGGATGCCGACCTCGGCGTTTCCTTCGATGGCGACGCCGATAGGATAAGGTTCATTGATGAGAAGGGCGGTATAGTCCCGACAGATATAGTCACGGCCCTTCTGGCGGTTGACACGCTCAGGAGGGCAGGGAAAGAGGAGGCCATCGTGTACGATCTGCGCTCAAGCTGGGTCGTGCCGGAGGAGATAGAGAGGGCGGGCGGCGTCCCGATAAAGTGCAGGGTCGGCCACTCGTACATAAAGGCGAAGATGAGGGAGGTCGGCGCCGTCTTCGGCGGCGAACTGGCCGGGCACTACTACTACAAGGAGACGTTCACCGCGGACTCGAGCGACCTGACGCTTCTCAGGGTGCTGGAGATTATGACGAGGGAGAAGAAGCCGCTATCGGAGATACTCCGGCCATTCATGAAATACTGGAAGACCAAGGAGACCAACTTCGAGGTCTCCGATAAAGAGGGGAAGATGAAGGAGCTAGCCGGGATATTCTCAGACGGGAAGGTTTCCCACCTGGACGGCGTGAGCGTGGAGTACGACGACTGGTGGTTCAACGTGCGGCCGTCGAACACGGAGCCGCTCCTCAGGCTGAACCTCGAGGCGAAGACGAAGGAGAGGATGGAAGAGTGCCTCGCAAAGCTGGAGAAAATTCTCGCCGGATAAGTCAGGGCCTAATGCTGTTGCGGAAGAATAATTTCAAAGATTAGCTTAATACAGAGGGAGCAGAGAAAAGATACAAGAAACAAGATACAAGGTACAAACAAGCACCAATAATCAATAACCATTAGTCGTTCGATGGTTGAATTGGCCTTTAGGCAGGTTAAAGGTTTGTATTGGTTATTCGAATTTGGATATTGCTTGGTTATTGTATCTTGTATCTTGGTTATTGTTCCGTATTAGTCTGATATCTACATATGGGCATTTGATGCTTCATTCGAATTGAGCTGAGGAGTAGAGACACAATGTCAATTCTAGTCACAGGCGGCGCTGGTTTCATAGGCTCCCATCTAGTCGAGCGCTTACTCGCTGATGGAAGGAGCGTCATCTGCGTCGATAATTTTAACGACTACTACGACCCCCGGATAAAAAGGCGAAATATCGCTCTCCTGCCGGACAACCCTCTTTTTTCCCTGTGCGAGGTGGACATAAGGGACGGTGCGGCGATGGGGGATATATTCTCCGGCAACGATATCGAGATTGTCGTCCATCTTGCCGCCCGGGCAGGTGTCAGGCCTTCCATCATCGATCCCGTCCTTTACAGCGAGGTAGACGTGGAAGGGACAGTAAGGCTTCTCGAACTCTGCCGGAAGAGCGGCGTGAAGAGGTTCTTATTCGGTTCTTCGTCGTCTGTTTATGGCGCTAACGAAAAGGTCCCGTTCAGCGAGGATGATCGCGTGGATAGCCCTCTCTCCCCTTACGCGGCGGCGAAGAGGGCGGGGGAGCTTTTCTGCAGTATGTATCACCGGGTCCACGGCCTCGCCGTGTGCTGCATGAGGTTCTTTACCGTTTACGGGCCCCGCCAGAGGCCCGATATGGCGATTCATAAGTTCACAAGGCTTATATCGGAGGGAAAGCCTATTTCTATATATGGCGACGGAACTTCCAGCAGGGATTACACCTATGTCGACGATATAATAGACGGTGTCGTGGAGGCTATGGACTACGACTTCGGCTGCGAGATATTCAACCTCGGTGATTCGAGAATAGTCGAATTGAGCGAGATGATAAAGCTTATCGAGTCCAAACTAGGCAGGGAAGCTCGAATCGAGAGGTTGCCGGATCAGCCGGGCGATGTTCCCCGTACTTACGCCGATATATCGAAGGCGAGAAAGCTGCTTGGCTATGAGCCGAAGGTCCCAATAGAGGAAGGAATCGCCAGGTTTGTCAACTGGTTCAGCAAATAAAAAAGGGGGCAGGCTACTTTTTTAGAAAGCAGCCTGCCCCCCTTTTTATCAGCCTTCGTAGAGCTTGCCGGAGTCGTCGCTCGCGTAGGGGGCTTCGCCCATCGACTGTTCGATATCCTCAGGGCTCTCTCCAGCCTCGAGCCGCCGGCACATCTCGTCGAACTCCTCCGGCATCTCCTCTCCAAGCTCCTTTCCCATCTTCCGCATGAAGCGGGCGAGGGACTTCGGATCGTTTTCGTCGATGCCGGAGAACATGGAAGGATCCGATAGTTTCTCCATCCGGTCCTCATCGGTATGGCTAATGCCGAAGGAGGAGAGCATCCGCTTCATCCCCCGTTTCCCGCACTTCGGGCATTTCGGAGTTCTGTGTTCTGAGGGGCTCCGCACCAGGAAGCTGTATATCTTCCTGCAATTGTCGCACGCGTATTCGTATATCGGCATAAATTAGCTCGCTTTGCTCGCGAATTTATATTCATTATACGAAAAGAGCATTAATTATAGATATATGAAAATAAGATACAGGATGCAGGGTACAAGGTACAGGGTACAAAAAAGGCAGAATGCGTGAAGCGAGAAAAAACGAGGGACGAAAGACGATGGACGAGAGATGAGGGGCGAAATAAAAGAGAACCTTACCTCCAGATTCTTACTTTTGTTTATCCTTTCCATTGTATATCCTTGTTGACGGCATTTTATGCGGGCTGCGCGGTGACATATCTTTGGGCGATAGTAATGGGTGTTGTCCAGGGGCTGACGGAGTTTCTCCCCGTGAGTTCTTCGGGCCACCTTGCCTTCTTAGGGAGTTTCTTAAAAGGGTTCCGTCCGCCCGGAATAGCTTACGAGGTCCTCCTGCACGGGGCGACTCTCCTGGTAGTCCTTATATTCTACCGCAGGAGGGTGCTGGGCATCCTTACGGGATTTTTCAGAGGGGAAGGGGGCGTTGAGAGGCGTCTCGTCTTTCTACTGGTGATAGGCTCCATTCCACTGGTATTGGCGGCCGTAATCCTGGGCGAAAAAGTGGAGGAGCTTTTTCAATCGCTCAAGGTCGTTGGCGCAATGTGGATTGTGACGGCGCTCCTTCTCTTTATCGCCAACGCGTCGGGCGCCGGCAGGAAGGATCTTGAGCAGATCACCTGGAAGGACGCCCTGCTTATCGGCTTTGCCCAGGCTTTCGCCCTTATGCCGGGCATCTCGCGTTCGGGGGCAACGATATGCGTGGCGCTGCTGCTGGGAGTTCGTGGTGGCGCGGCGGCGGAGTTCTCCTTTCTGCTTGCCATCCCCGCTATAGGCGGGGCTCTTATTCTCAAGGCGCGGGGTATCGGTGACATCATGGAAGCGCCTTATATTTGCGGTGCCGTTGCCGCTTTCATAAGCGGGCTCATCGCAATCTATCTCCTGCTGAAAGTCATCAAGCAGAGGAAACTAATATACTTCGCTGTATACTGTCTTGTTCTCGGCCTGATCACACTAGTGATGCTGTGAATCATTCCGTAATCGATCTTGATATACCGGAGCTCAGGCTTATCGCGAGGGGGAAGGTGCGTAATATCTACGATTTCGAGGGCAACGTCCTCGTCGTAACTACGGACCGGGTGTCGGCATTCGACCGGCCCCTGGGAATCGGAGTGCCGGGCAAGGGGAAAGTGCTCACGGGCCTGACGGCGTTCTGGTTCGGCGAGCTTTCGGATTTGATAGGCAGCTACATGATCAGCACTGATGTTCCGTGCAGTCTTGGGAAATACGGCGGTCTGCTTATTGGCCGGACGATGCTGACGAAAAGGGTTTCGTTTCTGCCCGTGGAGTTCGTCGTCAGGGGGTATCTTTACGGTTCGGCGTGGAGGGATTATTGCGAGAACGGGGCTGTCTGCGGCCTGATGCTGAAACCGGGGATGAGGTTGGGAGAGAGGCTTCCGGAGCCGATTTTCACGCCGGCGCTGAAGGTGAAGTCCGGCCACGATGTCAATATTACCGAGGATGATTGCTTTTCCGCTATAGGGGCGGAGCGGGGCAGGAGGCTGAAGGATATGAGCATCCGGATATTCCGCAGGGCTGGCTGCTACCTGGAGTCGAGGGGGATCATCCTGGCGGATACGAAGATGGAGTTTGGCATCCTGGGCGGGCAGGAGGTCCTCGTCAACGAGGTCCTCACGCCCGATTGCTCGAGGTTATGGCCGGGGGACAGGTACGCCCCCGGCGCGCAACAGGCGTCTATGGATAAACAACCGTTGAGAGACTATCTTCGCGCGGAGGGTTGGACCGGGGAGGGGCCGGTGACCGCCGTGCCGGATGATGTGCTGTTGCGGATGTCGGAGGATTACAAAGAAATCCACAGGATCGTGACGGAGAGAAAAGATGGGCGGGACAAGGCAGGTATCGTCGCTCAGAGTGGTTGTTGACAGGGAGGCTCTTCTCAAGCTTCTCCGTTACCGGAAAGGGACCACCACGGCCGATAGGCGGACGGAAAAGCTGTTGGATGAGACAATAAGGGAGGGGTACAGCCTCCTGGAGACTGCAGCCGTGTACCGGAACGTCGGTCTTGAAGTCCGGGGGGATGCAGGGGTCTCCGTGGATGCCGGAGAGCTGAGTCTCGAGGGGGCGTCGATAGCCAGGCACCTGGCGGCCTGCACGCACGGGACGATCATGGCCGTTACAGTGGGGGAGGGGATATCGGCGAGGGCCCGTGAGCACTCGGAAGCCGGCGATATGGCCATGGCGGCGATCCTCGATGCTTTCGGCTCCGAGGCGGTGGAGGGACTTGCGGATATGCTGACGGCGCACATCGCCGCCGGGGCCAGAATGGCCGACTGCTCCTTGACCGGGCGGTTCAGTCCGGGCTATGGTGATCTATCGCTTGAGCACCAAAAGGGGCTGCTCGAGTACGTGGAGGGTTACAGGGTGGGAATCTCTCTTTCGGAGACGTTGACGATGACGCCGGAGAAATCCATAACGGCCGTTCTCGGCTGGAGGAGCAAGAGGTGAGCGCGATCCTCGATAGGTTGAGGGAGCGGGTCCTGATATACGACGGCGCGATGGGGACGGTCCTCCAGGAACTCGGCCTCAAGCCCGGGGAGTGCCCGGAGACGCTCAACCTGGTCAATCCAGGCCTGGTCGGGGACGCGCACGCGCGCAACATCGAGGCCGGCGCCGATGTTATCCAGACCAACACGTTCGGCGCGAGCAGGTTCAAGCTTGCGTCATGCGGCCTCGGCGCGGACGTGGAAAAAGTGAACGCCGAGGGGGTGAGGATAGCCAAGCGCGCCTCCGCCGGACGTGTTTTTGTGGGCGCTTCGATGGGGCCGCTCGGCGTCCTCGTCGAGCCGATAGGCGAGCTCTCGTTTCAAGCTGCGATTGATGCGTTCAAAGAGCAGGCGGGGCCCCTCGTCGAAGCCGGCGCGGATTTCATCATCATCGAGACCATAACCGACGTGAGGGAGGCAAAAGCCGCGATACTGGCAGTGAGGGAGATCTCATCCGATATACCGGTCCAGGTGAGCATGACCTTCGAGGAGGGGGCGAAGACAGTGTTCGGGACGACCCCGTCAGCCGCCGCTGTTATCCTGCAGGCGGCCGGGGCAGACATCGTCGGCGCCAACTGCGGGACGGGGCCTGAGAAGTTATTCGACGTTATAAGGGAGATGGCCCTCTTCACCGACCTCCCTATCGTCGTGCAGCCGAACGCGGGCATCCCTGAGCTGGTGGACGGGCGGACCGTCTTCAATGCCTCTCCAAGGTTCATGGCCCGGTGCGCCATCAAATACGTTTATCTCGGCGTCAACGGCGTCGGAGGCTGCTGCGGGACGAAACCCGAGCATATCAAGGCCGTGGCGGATAAGATAAAGGGCGTCGCCCCGACATACAGGGAGTTCAAGCCCGCCCTGAGGCTGGCGTCAAGGACCAGGGTAGTGGGGTTCGGCCTCGACCGGTTTGTCATGGTCGGCGAGAGGATCAATCCGACGAGAAAGAAGGTTCTTGCCGGGGAGATCGAGGCGGGGAAATATGTGGCGGTGAGGCGGGAGGCGGTGGAGCAGGTTGCGGCCGGGGCCGCTGTTCTCGATGTCAACGTGGGAATACCGGGCGACGAGGCCGAGTTCATGCGCCGGGCCGTTGCGGCGGTAGAGACGGCCGTGGACGTTCCCCTGGCCATAGACAGCGCGGACGTCGGGGTCCTTGAGGCCGGCCTCATCGCGTGCGGAGGGAAGCCGCTCCTGAATTCGACGACGGGGGAGGAGGGACGGATCGAGGCGGTGCTCGGCCTCGCCCGGAGATACGGGGCCGCGGTTCTCTGCCTCCTGATGGATGGGAAAGGGATTCCCGCCTCTGCCGAGGATAAGATAGCGATCGCCGCGCGGATCATATCCAGGGCGCGGGAGATGGGGTTCGATGAGAGGGAGCTAATATTCGACCCGATCGCGATGTCGGCGGCAGCGGATCCGGGTTCCGTGAGGGAGACACTCAGGGCCCTCGTGATTCTCAAGGACATGGGGCGGCTCACCACGCTCGGTATAAGCAACGTGTCCTTTGGCCTCCCGCAAAGGTCGCTGCTCAACTCATCCTTCCTGGCCATGGCAATGGGGCGGGGTCTCGATGCGGCGATTGTCAACCCGATGAGCGATCGGATCAAGAGCGCGGTCTCTTCCTGCGATCTTCTCCTTGGACGACGGAGCGATCTGCTCTCTTTGGAGCCCCCGCCGCCGGGGGCTCAACCTGGGGACATAGGCTCGAGGCTCTATCAGGCCATGTTGACGGGGGACAGGGAGCATATACTGGGGTTGATAGACGAAGCTCTCGCCGGGGGGGAGGATCCGCTGCGCATGAACCTCGACATATTTATCCCCGCGCTCGACGAGGTCGGCAGGAAGTACGAGAGCAAGGAGTACTTCCTGCCCCAGCTCATGCTTGCCGCCGAGACGATGCAGCTGGCGTTCAACCATCTCAAGGAAAAGATTGGTAGCACCCGCGGGGAGGGGAAGGGAAGAATCGTGATGGCGACGGTGAAGGGGGACGTCCACGACATCGGAAAGAATATTGTTGCCGCCGTGCTGAGGGGCTACGGCTATGAGGTCATCGACATGGGGTCGAGCGTTCCCTCCGGGGATATAATCGGAAAGGCAAAGGAGATCAAGCCCGACATAGTGGGCCTGTCCGCCCTCATGACGACCACGCTGCCCGAGATGGAGAAGGTCGTGAAGCTCCTCGGCGAGGCCGGGACAGGCGCCAGGACGATGGTAGGAGGCGCCGTGGTCACGCAGAAATACGCCGACAGCATCGGCGCGGACGGCTACGGCAAGGACGCCATAAGCGCTGTTAAGGTGGCAGACAGACTCGTGAAGCATAAAAAGCAGAGGTGAGGCGCAAAGGCAAGAGGATACGAAACACAGTTAAATGAGTTGCATTGCAATATCAGAAGCCGTTCGCTACAGAGGCGGCGGAGCTTTTCGATGATCGATATATCAGAACACTCATTAAACTCATTGAACTCATAGCGGAGCGACCGTGAGAATACCGTTCAGGGAAAAGATAGCGAAAGGCGTCACGATTTTTGATGGGGCTATAGGGACGCGCATATACGAGCAGGGTGTCTTTATAAACACTTGTTACGACGAGCTGAACGTTATGAAGCCGGAGATGGTTCGTTCCATTCACTCGGGGTATATCGAGAGCGGCGCGGAAGTAATCGAGACGAACACGTTCGGAGCCAACCGCCTGAAGCTCCGGGCCTACGGCCTGGGTGAGCAGGCGGTCAGGATAAACGAAAGAGGAGTCGAGATTGCCCGGGACGTTGCGGGCGATGATATCTATGTGGCCGGAAGCATAGGGCCCCTGGGGACGTACATAGAGCCGGTCGGGAAGCTATCAGCCGCCGAGGCAGTGGATGTTTATACCGAGCAGATCGAAGCTCTCGCCCGTTCGGGCGTGGACCTCATAATATTCGAGACATTCTCGGTGCTGGCCGAGCTGGAGCTTGCTGCGAAGACGGCCCGGAAGGTTACGGGCCTTCCCGTTATAGCCTCGTTCACGTGCGGCGAGAAGGGGCATACTCAGACTGGAATCGCCGCGGAGAAGATGGCGGCCGTCCTCGCCGGGCTCGACGCGGTGGATGTGATAGGCCTGAACTGCGGCGTCGGCCCCAATACGATGCTGACCCTGCTTGAGGCGATTGTCCCCTATGCGGGAGGCAAGCCCATCCTGGTTATGCCGAACGCAGGCTATCCCCGGACTGTCGGCGGGCGGTACCTCTACATGGCCTCTCCGGAGTATTACGCAGAGTACTGCAAGCGCTTCGTGGAGAAGGGGGCGTCTCTTATCGGCGGGTGCTGCGGAATCCACGATCAGCATATCAAGGAGATGGCCCGGGCGCTGAAGGCCGTCGACTTCTCGAGGAAAAGGATAGAAGTGAAGCCTGTCATTGAGGCGCCCGAGCTGGCCGAGCCGCTTCCTTTGGAAAAGAGGAGCAGGCTGGGCAGAAAGCTGGCGGGGAAGGAGTGGGTGACATCGGTGGAGATTACCCCCCCGAGGGGCTGGCACCTGGAGAAGACGATTGAGAAGGCGAAGAGGTGCCGCGACGCGGGAGTCGATGCCATCAATCTCCCCGACGGTCCCCGGGCGAGCTCGCGCCTCAGCCCGATGATCGCCGCCCTAGAGATAGAGCAAAAGGCGGGGATAGAGACGGTCCTTCATTACTGCTGCCGGGACAGGAACCTCATCGGGATGCAGGCGGATTTCCTCGGTGCACAGGCCGCCGGCCTGAGGAACATCCTTATTATCACCGGCGACCCTCCAAAGCTCGGCTCTTACCCCGATGCCACGGGCGTATTTGACGTCGATTCCATCGGCCTTACCCGCCTGGCCAACCTGCTGAACCACGGCCTCGACCTGGGGATGCTCAAGATAGACCCGCCGACGTCGTTCGTACTGGGCGTCGGTGTTAACCCCTATGCTCTAGACCTTGATACGGAGATAGAGAGGCTCGAGAAGAAGGTGGAGGCGGGCGCGGACTTCGTTATTACCCAGCCGGTATTCGCAGTGGAGGCCTTCAGCCATTTTCTCGACAGGATTGGCCATCTGGAGGTTCCCGTAATCGCCGGCATCTGGCCCTTCCCGAGCCTGAAGAACGCCGAGTTCATGAGGAACGAGGTTCCCGGCGTCATCGTTCCCGACGACGTTTTGGAGAGGATGCGAAGCTGCGGAACCAAGGAGGAGGCACGGGCCGAGGGCATAAAGATTGCCGGGGAGATCGTGAAGGAGATAGTGCCGCTTGTGAACGGTATCCAGGTATCGGCGCCCCTGGGCAACATCTCCATAGCCCTGGAGGTGATAGAGGGAAAGTAAAAAACACAATGCAAATTGCAAAATGCAGAGTGCAAAATGCAAAGTAAGGGAAGTTTATCTGAGCGTTCAGGGGATTTTGCTGCGTTTCGACAATAATATCCAATATGATAGCAAAATCGCTGCTCAATCAATAGTTCGCGCCGCCTACGGCGGCGCGAACGGCCGAGTTGAGTACCTCCAACGTCTTGCCCGGCGCCGCCTTCGGCAGCGCGAACAAGTCGTTGGAGCGGAAAGAACCTGGGCTTATGCGAGCAAGCTCGCAACACCCAGAACCTTCCGCTCAACTCGGCCGTTAGTTTATCAAGGATAATAAAATGGAAAATAATAAAGATAGTCTCAAGTCATGGGGCTTTTTCCTTGCTGGTCTTGGTATACTCCTGATGGGCATTGCCATTCTCATTATTGTAATTAGGTGCCCTGCACGCTGTAAAATGAAGGATTTTTTCAGGTCACCTTGTGCATCAACCGGAATGAAGACCCTTTATTCTTCTAGCTCGACCTCTCCTTGCCCGATTACATCATCCAAGAAAGAGATATTGTCAAATGTTGTGGACAGGAGCATGTGCGCATCCTCGTGTAACAGCTCCTAAGCAGCTATCTCTTTCATCTCTCCATCTACGAACTTGACCCCCTCGATGACCTTCACAATCAGCTTGT
>Ga0208279_1000321_pt1 | contig 41546 bp, 34 predicted proteins | sample AntAceMetag02UKM_FD_184766 | JGI IMG/M metagenome (GOLD analysis project Ga0208279, IMG submission 184766) | Saline lake microbial communities from Ace Lake, Antarctica - Antarctic Ace Lake Metagenome 02UKM (SPAdes) (version 2) | ecosystem: Environmental > Aquatic > Non-marine Saline and... | reverse complement strand
CCTTGCTTATTAAAATAAAAAAAGGCCTCAAATTTGAGACCCATTTATTCCGATAATATCTTACTGCTTGTCAATCGATTCTAAAAACACCTCTGCCTATTGATAGCATATAATCTAAATATCTACACTATCACTGGCAACAGCCCAAGAACAGAATACCTCATCAGCGTTTTGATTCCCTTATCACGGTGGGTGAACAACAGGTAAACGGCAGGCCAGATACCCACCAAGAATAGGTGGCTGCGAGATAGCGTTGCAGCGCCAAGAGCCAAACCGAACAGCAGAAATGCACGCCATCTCTCCCAGCGCAAAGCAACAATGTAAGCAAGGAGAACGAAAAATAAGGCGACGATCTGTCCAGTGTACCATACCTTCCCCATTGGGGCCAGTGTAATATGTACGGTACCAAGAGCGAAGAACAACACCAGTGTGGCACGGTGGTGGGACGAGAGCGAAAAAAGACGCTTATTCTGTGATACACGCAGCAAATAAGCTAGCAACCCAACGTTTACGCTGGCTATCACCAGGGTGAAAACCACATCGCTAACATCCACTCCGAAGACAACCACCAGCGGAATGAGCAGAAAAGACGGCATGGGCGGGTAAATCAGAAAATACTTCCCCTCAAAGTACACCAGGTCTAACACCGATGGTGGGGTTTCTAAGAAGTAGAACTTGCCGTGAAGAATGGCGTCGGCCAAATAGCTGTAGTAATTTTTTGTCGACGGGTCCAAGCCATAAGTCACAGAGAAAGCCCCGTACACTATGAAAGAAAAGAAGATGCTCCAATATGGAGACTCCCACTTAATAAGTAAGTTCTTCAAACTCTCCTCGAGTTTCTTTAATTGAGGTTGGGATGAACAGCCCATTTTTTGCCCTAGAAGATTTTATTTAAGAAAATCCGATTTATAAGAGCTCCCTTTTTGAGAGCAGAATAAGTAAATATTTTACATTGTGTAATGCAAACGACTTATTGGACCAACGATAATGATGAAGCCTATATGACGAGCTTTTGCTCATTTGAAACTCTTTCTGAAGACGTCAATGCCTGACCTATCAGAACCGCGAGCGGAGAGAGTATCAGTGGCAGATAGGAAGTCCAGCAGGTTGGAGCAAATAACACCGCGGCACATCCCATGGCTGAAATCTGAAGAGCCATTGGCCGGCGGCGAAGTAACCACCCGACGAGCAGAGGGGCTGCCGATGCGGAGAAGGTAAGCTAGGCCCTCGCCCAAAACGGTAAAACACCACCTTGGTACGCCCACAATTGTAGAGCTTTTATCGCCCTGAGAACCGCAAAAGAGAGCGACCAACTTCCCTTAGGCCCAGCTTTCCAAGTGCCCTGCCCCAGTGAAGGGAGCACGTCTCGAATCCAAATATAACACTCCGTATAAAACTGGGTCGGCCCTAACACAAACATTCCCAACGCAGCACCTCCGACCGCTATGAGTAATGCACCGATTCAAACTCTTTTTCCCTCACGAAACGTCCAAATAAGCGGCCATATCGCCCAAGGCTTTACCAATGCGATGGCCATGAGTCCTGCTCCCCGAAGAGCCGGCACAGCCAATGCAAGACCGAATAATGCCCAGAGAAACGGATCCAATTGTCCATACGACAATGCGATATGTGTACCAGGGAAACAGGTTAGCACGAGTCCCGCAACCAGTGTCCCCGACAGAGTTGCCCGACCCACAGCCAGCCGTGCGAGACAAGTAGCGTATATCCAAAACACAGCATACAGTAGAACTGTCCAGACCTGTGCGAATTTCACGAATGACGTAGGAGGCATGATCGCAAGTATGCTGGAAAGCACCGGTGGATAGAGGTAAAAGGGGGTTGATGGTTTATGGGGTCCCGCTTCCGGCAATGGCCAATACACGGGTTCGCCTTTCTGTATCCGCTCCGATACAAGATAGTAGGCAAGCACGTCGCGGTTCCGGTCTGTACGAAGAAGTCTCTTTGGCAAACTATAACACATTAGTAAAAAAAAATGGAAGATTGCCAGCAAAAGCAAGATATGCCTAATTGTCTGGGAACGAAAAAGTGAGTTGATGAGAGAGTATGGAGAAGGAGAGTGACTTGGAGAATCGTTCATATGTATAATATCGCCTATTGAAATTGTAACATTAAATGAATGCCTTCGTGGCTAAGCTTTCGATTACCGAAAAGTGAAGATTTCTGTCAGCTACCCTAATTATACGTTTCGGAATTTCTACAACTTAATGAAAATATAACATATTTTTTGAGATTTTAACGCTTGCCACGAATATGGAATGATGGAATATTGATATTTTAAAGGATATGATCCATTTTTAATTTTTTTATAAAGATGAATTTTACCATTAAACCATCACCCCATCATCCCAAAACCCATTGTTCCATTATTCCAGCATTTCAATATTTCAATTGGGGCGAAGCCCCTAAGTTCTTTCATTAATATAGAAAAAAACCTAAGAGAGCAAGTTATGTTTTAAAATGGCAATGACGACCGGAAATTTTTTTGTTTTTAAAATCTTTACTTGATCGCTATTTCCTGATATTCTTTTCTCGATTTTTACCATCTTGGCCTTTCTGTAGTATTGTTAATGGCCTTGTCAAAACCGATTATATTGACCCGGCAATATAAAATAATGCTCGCAAAATTTGGGAGATCTCGTGGCCTTTATTTGTTGCCTTAACTGGGAGTAATCCATGAAACTTATCATCCAAATCCCATGTTACAATGAAGAAGAGACTTTGACTCAGACTGTGCGTGACATTCCGAGGCTGATAGAGGGAATCGACGAAGTAGAAATATTGGTTATCGATGACGGGAGCACGGACAAAACCATCGAGGTTGCAAAATCGGCCGGAGTTGATCGCATCGTGAAAAACACCTGCAACAAAGGGCTGGCTCAGACATTCCTCATCGGGCTAGATGCGTCCCTGAGGCTTGGAGCAGATATTATCGTTAATACGGATGGCGACAACCAGTATAAAGGACAAGACATCCCCAAGCTGATCGCTCCGATACTGAAAGGCCAAGCGGATATTGTAATCGGTGATCGCCAGACTGATACAATACCCCATTTTAGCTCCACAAAGAAAAAATTGCAAAAATTTGGAAGTTTTGTCGTACGGATTCTTTCAAAAACCGACGTGCCGGATGCAGTGAGCGGCTTTCGGGCCTTTAGCCGTGAAGCAGCCATGCAGATGAATATTATCTCTGCTTTTTCATATACCATTGAAACAGTTATACAGGCAGGCAAGAAAAATCTCGCAGTTATCAATGTTCCTATCGGAACGAATCCAAAAACCCGTGAATCGAGGTTATTCCAGAGCATTCCCAAGTTTTTGGAACACTCTTTAACCACTATGATTCGTACGTATGCCATGTACCAGCCTCTCAAGGTTTTTTTCTATATCGGTTGCCTGTGTTTCCTCGGTGGTCTTATTCCTTCGATACGCTTTCTCTTTTACTATTTTATGGGGCAGGGGAGTGGCCACATCCAGTCTTTGATTCTGGCAGCTATTTTATTCATTATCGGTTTCCAAGTTTTTATGATCGGGCTGGTGGCCGATGTAATATCCTTCAATCGGAAACTCATAGAGGAAACTCTCTTGAGAATGAGACGTATGGAATTCGACCATTTTCGCAAAAATAATAAAAAATGAATATTTGTCTGATCGGGCCTTCATATCCCTTTCGCGGCGGGATATCCCATCATACCACCTTGCTTTGCCGGTTTCTTCGTGTCAGTCATGAAGTACATTTTTTTTCCTTTAAACGGCAGTACCCTGCATGGCTTTTCCCCGGAAAAACCGACATTGATCCGAGCAGGTTTCCGGTTCAAGAAGAAGACACCATAAGAATTATTGATTCAATGAATCCTGTTACCTGGCTACAGGCTGCAGGAAAAATAATACAATCACGGCCGGTTCTTCTCATCATCCCATGGTGGGTATCATTCTGGGCAGCGCAATTTTTCACCATTGCTTTTTTAACAAGGTTATTTACCGAAACCGAAATCCTCTTTCTCTGTCATAACGTTGTTGAGCATGAATCCAGCATATGGAAAAAACTTGCAACCAAATTGACTTTTTCATTTGCGGATCGTTTTGTAACCCACTCAAGAGAGGAGACTGAAAAACTGCATCGATTGCTTGGAAAGAATATCAGAGTAACGACTGCTTTTCATCCCACATATGCGGATTTATCACAATCGGTGGTTTCAAAGGAAACTGCGAAAGAAAAATTGGGTCTTTCAGGAACCGTTTTGCTTTTTTTCGGATTTGTCAGGGAATATAAGGGGCTTTCAATATTGTTGAAGGCGTTGCCGGACGTTATCGAACAAAAAAAAGTTACCCTTCTTGTGGCAGGTGAATTCTGGTCAGACAAAAATACATATCTGGATTTGATTAAAGGTTTGGGAATAGAAGATATGGTGAGGATCGAGGATAGATATGTGCCAAATGAGGCGATAAGTACTTACTTTGCAGCCGCAGACCTTGTTGTTCAGCCCTATCTGTCAGTTTCCGGAAGCGGGGTTTGTCAGCTTGCTTATGGACTTGGGCGCCCTGTCATTGCAACAGATGTTGGAAGTTTATGTGAAGTCATCGAGGACCGCTCAAACGGGCGGATTGTTCCTCCTGGAGATTCTAAAGCTCTGGCAGAAGCCATAGTAGAAAGTCTCCAGCCGGAAAATCTTAAATTATATACAGCAAATTCAGCAAAAACAAGGGAAAAATTTTCCTGGAAAGTTTATACTGAAAAGATTGTAAACTCAATCTGAAAAGGAACCATTCAATGAAGATTCTTGTCACAGGCGCAACAGGTTATTTAGGAAGGGCGCTTGTCCCGAAATTACTCGATGCAGGGCATAAAATCCGCCTGCTCGTCAGACAATCCAGCAATGCCGATATTTTTTTAGGATTGAATAATATTGAGATTTTTTATGGTGATATCACCAGAAAAGAAACACTTAAAGGAATCGAGGAAGACATTGAATATGTTTACCATCTGGCAGTATTGGGGCATCTAAAAACTGTGGAAGATGATCAAAACTACTTTGATGTGAATACAAAAGGAAGCTTGAACCTTTTGCAACACTTTGTCGGCTGTGAATTGAAAAGATTTCTTTTTACCACATCATCAGCTGCCCTTGGCGCGATTCCAAATAAAACCATTACGGAAAACGATTTCATTCCACCAGTTACTCCATATGGAATGTCGAAATATCAAGCGGAGCTGTTTATCAGAAAATTTGCCGAAAAGCACTCCGTTCCCTGTGTAATGGTACGGCTTACTCATGTCTACGGTCCCGGAGAAACACGGGACCTATATCGCATAATAAAAATGATAAAAAGGGGTATTTTCCCCCAGGTTGGTATTTCCCCGAACCTTTTCCCCGCAGTTTATATTGATGATGCTGTAAATGGTATTATGCTTTCCATGGACAAAGGGTGCTTAGGAGAAACATATATCATCTCAGATAAAACTTCCCACGACACCCGTATGATCCGAAAACTTGTCCGAAAACATATGGGGATAAATAATAAATTGTATCCATTTTTCCCGAAATATCCCATGCTTTTTCTGTTCTCCATCCTTGACCGGCTCAGTAACAAAACAGGAATAAAGTTACCCGCTTCACAAAAGAATATTCAATTTATTACCGCCGGAAGAAGTTTCAGTATCGAAAAGGCGAGAAAAGAACTCGGTTATGAACCTTCGGTAAGTCTTGATGAAGGGTTGAAAAGAACAATTGAATTCTATACTCAGGAAAAATTGATATGAGCATTAAACAAAGATCACAAAACATAGAAGTAGAAGGGTTCGGAGTCTCTTACGACCGACATATGTTGTATTATCAACAGCAAATTCTTGTCCGGCAGCTTGGCCTGCGGACAGTGCTGGAAATGCCGTCGTTCGGTGCAAAAGCGGCATCTTCTCTTTATTCCATAGGATTTGCAAAAGCAGGGTGTGGGGTAACGCTTACGGATCTGGATGAAAAAATGATGAGATACTGGCAGGAGCTATGGTTGGAAAGCAGGCTGGCTGTAAAGGAATTTGTAGATTATGCAAAAACTGATTTTTATGATAATCAGTTCGATCTTGCCTGGAATTTTGTAACATTTGCCGGACTTCCAGACAAGAATGCCTATATGCAGGAGATGATCCGGGTTAGCAGGCGCTATGTCATGCTGATTTCGTGCAACAACATTCAGTTGGGCTACCCGCTTCATCGAGCAATCCATTCTCTCTTTAATTTTCCATGGAATCACGGAGAGACACGTTATAATTACATTGGGAACGTAAAAAGGCTTATGCTAAATAACGGGCTGAAGATCTTTGAATACGGTACGATTGACTCGCCTCCATGGCCTGATCCGGTTGGGTTCAGAGATGTTCGTCTCCATAAAAAAGGCATCAAAAAAATTGAATACGACTGGGTTGTACCGGTTATAGAATACATCAAAACCAATAAATTTCCCTTTTGGATGGACTTGCTGCGAACATATGACATATCTTTTCGAAAGGGATACTGGAAGCTTCCATTTTCCCACTTGTTTTATGTCATCGGGGAGAAGGAAAAATAATAAGGATCGTCATAAGGATTTTTGGGTTCGGCTGAATTGTAATTTTTATTCTGGACAGGATTAACAGGAATAATTGGATCTATTGTTTCTCGGTTTCCATCTGCCCGCTATCGCGAGCTCAAGCGAGGCGGGCGGGGGCGAAACCGAGAAATAACAATCCCGCTTACAGCGGGAAAAGAAAGCCAAAGAAAGCGGTGGTATTGTTGTCGAGCGTTCATGTAGCTTCTTCATTGTGTTTTTGTAACCAAACAAACTCCCTCGGAGAGGGATTTAGATTTTTGCCTTTCTTCTCTCCGAGGCGTAGGCTCTACGAGCCGGATGCAGGAAAGGCAAAAAAATCCTGAGAATCCTGTAGATCCTGTCTAATTAAAACGATAAACAGCTTATAAAATGAACTTAAAAGACTTTATCACTTACATATACCCCAAAACGATTCAATTTAAGTTAGCCTACTTGGGCCTTGTAAAAGCCCCTTCTCCAATAACCCTGACATTTTCCGTTACCAACAGGTGTCAAAGCCGCTGTAAAACATGCAACATTTGGCGAATTTATCCTGAAAAACATCAGAATCCTAGAAATGAACTCCGACTTGATGAAATCAGAAAAATATTCAAATCCATGAGACGGATATATTTTTTTAACATCAGTGGCGGAGAACCTTTTTTGCGCAATGATCTTCCGGAAATCATTGAATCAGCTGTAAAATATCTTAAACCCGCAATCATCCACATACCGACCAATGCCATAGCTACCGACCGAATTATCAACAATACCGGAACAATTCTGGAAATGCTTAGAGACAGGGGATTAAATACACCTCTAACTGTCAAACCCTCACTGGATGGAATCGGCGATCTTCACGATGAAATCCGCGGTATTAAAGGCAACTGGGAAAAGCTTCTTAAGACTGTCGAGGAATTAAAAATACTGGAAAGGGAATACAACAACTTTCACCTTGAAATCGGTACTGTTGTTTCAAACTTTAACAAGGATCATCTTGATGAAATTGAGGATTTTGTTCACGATATGGGCATTCAGAGCTATCGTAATGAAATTGCGGAGCAGCGTGAAGAATTTCTCAATATGGGTGACCCCATTACCCCGACCGGTGACGAATATGTCGCGCTGATCAAAACCTTTGCTGAAAAAATCAGGCTGAACCTCAAGCAGAAAAGACCATTAACAAGAACTACAGAATCTCTGCGGCTTGTATATTACGATTTGGCTGCAAAGATTGTTTCTCGAAATATCCAGGTCATTCCCTGCTATGCTGGGATTTCCAATGTTCATTTAACACCCCATGGGGACCTTTGGCCGTGCTGCGTCCTGGGGTATGCCAAACCGCTGGGCAATGTCCGGGAAGCAGGGTATGATTTCTGGAAGGTCTGGCACAGTATCCAGGCCGGACAAGTTCGAAAGTCAATTAAAAACAGGGAATGCACCTGTCCGCTTGCAAACCAGGCGTATTCAAACATTATTTGCCACACACCCAGCCTAATGAAGGTGCTGTTTAACATCACCAGGCACTTATAGGATTTCCGTTTTTGGTGATGGTAATAATATTCTAAAAATTTCAATGGGATAACAGTTTGGTAAAAATAGATTTCAGAAAAATTGTAAGAAAATACTTAAATGAACATCCGTCTATGATAAAAGTTGTATCGTTTGACGTTTTTGATACCATTCTTGTGCGAAAGGTTCCTTCCACGTGTGTCAATAAGATTGCTGCCGGAAAATTAAGCCATTCTATTTATGAAGAAAATTCCATATGCCTATCAGTTGAAGATATCCTAACAAGTAGGGCTGCTTATCAACATAACAAAGAAAATAGAGACTGGGCCGTTTCTGAGTGGATAGAAAGCCTGTCTCGGGAAAAAAGAATAAATCATATATTACTTCAGAAAGCTGGGCGTAAAGCTGAAATCGAAGCTGAGATTCAGTGCCTAAGAACAGCAGAAGGCGTGCTTGATGCATTTAATACTCTAAAAAAATATAATTTTAAAGTCATTGCTACCAGCGACATTTGGCTTGATCAAGCGTGGTTAAAAGATCTGCTTAATTATTTTGGTTTGGAATTTGATTCGGTTTTCAGTTCCGGCACAATTAAAGCTTCGAAAAAACAAGGAAGTATCTTTTCAAAGATAGAAAAACATTTCAATTTAGCTCCCCAAAATTTCCTGCATATTGGCGACAATCTTGAAACCGATTTTATTAAACCCCGTGTGGCCGGCTGGAAAACAGTCTGGACGCCTAAAGTGCATCATAAATTGCGGATCTGGATACCAAAGCCATTTTATAAGGGGCCGCTGGGTCAAAGTGCCTATGAGCAAATATTAGAGGCACTAACAATAACTTCAGCACTTAAACATTCCGATCCTTTTTATCATTTAGCCTATGATTATCTCTCACCATTGATGATTATCTTTTCACTGGTCCAATGGCGAATATTTCGATCACAACACATTGATATTGTATTCTATATTGCCAGAGATGCATGGATGATGCTTGATGTATGTAATCTTATATCCGATCTCTTGCCCGACAGTTGTCCACGACATTATATTCGCCTGTCGAGACGAGCAGTTACATTTGCCCATCCTGATGATGTATTCCAAAATGTAATTCATCTTGCTGGAAAAGTCGGAAGAAAAACCGTTTCAGAATGGTTTGGAAACTTTGTGATTGATTCAGAACTGCAAAGACAGATTTTGGAAGAAGCTAATTTAACAGAGACTGCAAACTTCACTGAATCAGCAAGAAGATCTCTCAGGTCGGCGTGCAAGGCTCACCTTTCACAAATAAAAAAAAACCAACGCGACCAGCGCGATATTTTAAGGGATTATTTGTGTCAGGAAGCAGAAAATAGTTCGATGGAAAAGGTCGGTATTATCGACTCAGGGTGGGCCTGCACAACACAAGATGCGATTCGTGGGGCACTGAATGAAACTAAACTCGTTAGTGGGGTCTATTTGGGTGTCAGCAACCAGGGGCACAGTCCAAATTCCCAAAACATGAAATACGGGCTACTAAGGGATGATTATAGGAAGTTGAGACACCAAAATCCTGTGGAGATGTCAGCTGGCGTTGTTCGGGTATGGGATACACTCTTGAGAGAGCCAACTGAAACTGTGCTTCAACTCCAGCGTCTGCCTGATAATAAAGTGGAACCGGTATTGGACAAATTCGGGGTTATAGGACGAATTGAACGTTCGGCGGCAGATTTGATTCGAAAAGGAGTTAGGGAGGGAACAATAGCTCGTCGAAAGGGTGTTTCGCTTCTGGCGGAACTTTCCGAGAAATGGACGGATGGGGATCTGGAAATTGCGGCAACGAAGATAGCTCAGAAGATTTCTACTAACCCGAACAGAAAGATTGCGAAAGCAATCATGCAGCTTGGATTTGATGAAGGATTCGCAGAAGGCCGCAGGAGCTCCGTGGGAATAAACAGCATCAAAGATGGAATAGCCTGGTATCCGGGAATTTTGGCATCTGCTGGCTTAAAATGGGCTTTGCCCATTTTGAAGGTTGGCGCAAGGATAATGTCCCATCAAAGGAACTGAAGACCTAAAGTAGAATTATCCTTCTTCTCTTAAACAGACGGAAAAAAAGTTCAAGCATTACTTTTTTTCTAAACTTAGATCAATTATTGATTTCAGTTGAATTTCTAAATTAGTTATTGAATGGTTATTGTAATATTCTTCATACATAGGGTCAGGCAGTTTGTCTTCAAGTAACATGCCAATTTTTTTTATGCAGTCTTCAATATCACCCTGTTTACATGAAGTTCCTATATTAAACTCCTCTACTCTCTTGGCCATTAGTTTTTCTGAGGCAACTATAATTGGCTTCCGAAAAAGAGCTGCTTTTGTTATAATATTGCTACTATGTTGGAAATCCGGATAGACAGCAAAAATTACATCACACAGATCGAAGACTCCGTTAAAATCGCACTCATCAGGAATTCTATTAAAATGGAAAAAACAGTTTTCCCAGTGTTTTTCGTTACCAATAACCCGCTTCAATTGTTCTAACTCTCGATCAGATCGATGATAGTTCATTTTGCCGGCAAAAAGAAAAAACCAGTCTTTATCTTTACAGCGCTTAGCAATTTCCAAGAGTGTAAATGATCCTTTTCGCTTATCCTGACCACCTATCAACCCGATAATTTTTCGCCCTCTGGCTTTTTGCAAAATTGTTTGCACAAGATCATTTTGAGAAGGTTGAGACCCGTCAGTAACATCTGGCAATACCACTACCGGCTTATTGATGATACTTTGAAATTTTGAGGCACAGTCCTCCTGTAAAATACCTATGGACTTACAGTTTTTGGCAGAAAAAGCTAGAAATAATGGATATATCGATTTTTGAATAAATGGGAGTTTAATTTTTAGCTGAAACTTTAAAAATATATAAATACCCGACCAGGCATATGGGAAAATAGTATCAATCCAGTGAGCTGTTAACAACCCCTTTGTAAAATCATCAACTTTAAGAAATAAAACAATATCTGGTTTATAACCATTTTGTTTTTCTAAAGTCTTTATGTAATTTGATGCATTTATCCAGTTTTGTAACCCCCAGACCCACCACGTTATATAGTTTTTAGGGAGCATCCTTGATATTTTATAGGTTTTAAGATATTTTAATTTTTTCTCATCCGTATTTTGTTTTACCCATTGTTCAACCTCCGCAGGCCTTTGGCATAAAAGCCATACCTTATAGTCACTATCCAGCAGGACTTTTGTTATGAGCTTCAAATAAGTTGGATGGTGTCCATGCCAATTTGCATCGAATAAGGCTATAGTTTCCACTATTGTTAAACCCACACTGTAAAGAAAAAAGATTTTAGGGCTGTATTTCAGCAGATCCCATCCTGACCATTCAACATTCCCACGTTATAAAACAAGATTTATAAAAAAGCTATGGATCACATTAATATTGAAATGCTTGTCGATAGAAATCAGATATGATCCTTCTCCGTACTTTTAAAGAGAAACTTCACCTTGCACTTTTCCATAAACAATATCAAGGCGTTCGTCCTCCTTAAATTGCTCTATAATATCTTCTATAACCTTATCATCATAGAACCGGTCATCGGGGTTTAGGAAGTAGACAACGTCTCCGATTGAGGCCTGAATACCCTCTTCATCTCATCATAAATGCCCTTATCTTTTTCTGAAATAATTTTGGCAATGCGGTCCTTGTACTTATGGATGATTGATAAAGTCCCGTCTGTCGATTGGCCGTCAACGATGACATATTCAATGTTGAGGTATGTTTGCGAGAGAACGGATTGAATACAGGTCTCAATCACGTTTTGTGCATTAAAACAAACCGTAATGATTGATATTTTTGGATTCTCTGATACCATTTATTGTCCCATTATTTGACGATAAAGATGTACGTATTTATTTGCGATGTTTTTTGAACTGAATTATCGTTCAACTTTTGTCCGAATTTTTTCAGCGTCCTTGGATACAGCCGTACGAATACCCAGATTGGTTGCGCCTGCCCACCAAAGAGAAGAATCGCCAAGAACATGTAATACTTCAGGATATTCGACCGGCAAATTAATCTTGGTTTCATCTATTGAGCCATGATCTACTACTATGATCTCCAGATTCTTGTATTCACTCGCCCTTAAAGCGTTTAAGCAAACCTTAGTCTGTTCCCAGCCATTAAACACTGGAATAACGATATGAACTTTAGGAGTATGTTTAATTAGTTTTTCTTGCATGACTCAATTCTTTCCTCTTACTAATGAGTTCATAATTATTTATACATAAAGTCAAAATGTTTTCTGACAGGATTAACGGGATTGACTTGATTTTTTTTCACGGCTTCCAGATGAAGCCGAGAAAACACAATTCCGCTTCAGCGGAAAAAAGGGCCGAGGAGCAAGTAACGGGTGCTTTTCCCCTTGCTTTACTGTTTTGTCGGTACAATGATTGAACCCCTTCCCTTGAAAAGGGATGATGCTTTTTGCCTTTCTTCCGGAAAGGCAAAAACATTTTCTTTATCCTGTAATCCTGTCTAAATATTAATGCTCTTATTAGTAACAATTGAAATAGACCTGCCCACTCTTTTCATTTCCCAACCCAATTTAAAACTTCTTCATATAAATCCAGATACTTGCTCGCTACTTTTTTAATATCAAAACAAGCCGCCGCCTTTTCTCTGGCCTTTAAACACAGCTCTTTATGGCGGTTTTCGTCAGACAATGCCCAGTCAATCCCGGCGGCAAGGTCGGAGGTATCAAAGGGCTTTGCAAGGTAGCCGTTTATTTGGTGATCAATCATATCCGGCATGCCGCCGATATCGAAAGATTTTTCAAAAAACGCAAATAACTCCGGCAATGATGCCTATTACCATGCTGATGAGGGTCAGTTCTGTTATTGGGATAAGCCAGAACATTCCAGGGCAACAACTGACGAAACAGATGTAGCATCAGAAAATGGTAAAATTTCACCGTACCCTACAATCCCCAAAAAACAAATGCCGTTTTTTGTGCAAACTCATAATTGCTCCCTTACACCATCTACCATCATTTTAACCACATCGGCCATTTTGTATCTTGCTCGCCATTTAAATTTTCCCAACGCTTTCGACGGATTGGCTCGTCCTTCGGTCAAGTCAGTTGGTCGATACAATTTAGGGTCTTGTACGATATGCTCCTGCCAATTCAAGCCACAATAAGAAAAAGCAACTTCGACAAATTCTTGTAAACTCCGTGTTTCCCCTGTTGCAATGACATAATCTTCCGGCTCAGGTTGCTGCAGTATTCGCCACATCGCTTCTACATATTCTGGCGCCCATCCCCAGTCACGTTTTATACTCATATTACCAAGGTTCAGTTTTTCTTGGCTACCATCAGCTATGCGACATGCTGCGCCGACTATTTTCCGCGTTACAAATCTCTCTGGCCTAAGGGGGGACTCATGATTAAACAAGATTCCCGTGCAAGCAAAGAGTTGATAAGCTTCCCTATAGTTAGCTGTTTCCCAATACGCCGCAGCCTTTGCCACGCCATATGGACTCCTTGGACTGAATGATGTTGTTTCATCTGCCGATTCTCCCCGAGTATCTCCAAAACATTCACTCGATCCAGCATTATAAAATTTAATTGGAAGTCCACTAAAACGAATCGCTTCAAGAAGATTTAATGTGCCAATCGCAATACTTTCCATCGTTTCCACAGGCTGGTCAAACGATAACCCAACCGAGCTTTGTCCAGTCAGATTATATATCTCGTCCGGTTTAACCTGGTTCAGGGCTTGAAGCACACTACGGAAATCAATGACGGAAACAGAAATAACCTTAACCTGTTCTAATATACCAAGCCATTTGAGATTACTGAACAATGACATCTGCGCATCACGCGAAGATCCATAAACGTCATAACCCTTTTTAAGTAGCAGTTGAGCAAGATAGGCACCATCCTGCCCACCCACCCCACAAATTAGTGCACGTTTCATTGTCACTCAGCCTTGTAATAGTTTTTTGTAAACATTTAGAGTATCTATCGCACATTTTTCCCACGAAAATAGTTTGATGCGCTCATATCCACGGTCAACTAAAAGTTGTGCTCTTTCTGGAGTAGAAACAACCCGTTCAATACTGGTAAGCATCTCCGCATCGTCTGTAGGATCGAACAACTCCGCTGCATCACCGACTACTTCTGGCAATGAACTAACATTTGCAGATACCACTGGGCAGCCGAACGACATCGCCTCCAACGGCGGGATGCCAAATCCCTCATACAGTGAGGGATAAACAAGTACTGTCGCCGAAGCATACAAACCAGCCAATATGTCATCTGTACCAGACACGTGCAAAATATTGTCCCGCGAGATATGTAGCGACTCCGCCAGTGATAACTCGCGTGTACTTAAGCCTCCTCCGCCAAAGCAAACAATGGAAAACTCATTTTTCAGAAGTGGAGAGTGTCCATATGCCCTTAGCAGTCCCTCGAAATTCTTGTACCCCTCGCGAGAACCAACATACAGAATAAACGGTTTTCTCCACTCGGCAGGCTTAACAGCAACCTTTTGTGTGACCAGTGAAGAACCCAGATAAACCACCGAGGTCTTTTCCGCTGGCACGTCCAGCAACGCGATCAAGTCTCGCCGTGTGTTTTCGGAAATACAGATGACATGGTCCACCCTCCGCACGGCATGCGCCTTGATCTTTTGGGTCTTATCCCGCCGTGAAAAGTTGTCTTCAAACTTTTCGTGGATCATGTCATAGACAGTAATGACAGTTTTAGCTTTTGTCGTCGTAATGGGCCTACTTGAATAATACGTTTCATGAATGATATCTGGTTTATAATGTTTAATAAATGGTTTTGATATTATATTATTAAACGTTTTTCGCAACAAACCTGTGAGAATATATGGGAAATGCTGACCGATCAACTTACACGGCAAACCATTGCTAAGATATTGGTTGATATAAGCTAATGCAAGAACTGTAACATCAGTGTCAGTATATTCAGAAATTCGACTTGCGAGTTCATAAAAATATCTGGAAATACCACCATATTGCTGTGAAGAAAATATCTGGTGATCGTATAGTATTCTCATCATAGCAAGTTTTTTTCAGAATTATATGTTTCACGCAACATCATTTTATGATCAGCCATCGTTCGTGAGTTTATACGTCGCTGTATGATTAAAGAAATTAATTTACCCAATCGACCTATACACAACTGAAACTTTCTGCGTGAAAAATGTTGTTTTGTAAACATATGAAAATTATTAAATGAATATAGCGACATTTCCAACTTTCGAGCAATAAATTTTAGCGTGCGTAATTGATAAAAAGAAATATGCTGCCCTGTCTCAAAAGAATAGTACCACCACTTACCAGGAATTGGTGGTTTGCCTGTATATAAATCAGTAGAAAAAATGAAAGTATCTGTTTGTGCCAAATCCAGTGCGCTAATAATAAAAGACTCTGGTTGTTCAAGATGTTCAAGCACTTCAAAAGCAGTAACCGCAAAACAAGAGCCAGGGAAATCACTGTATTCAAATCCCTTAGCGTGGACATTCTCACAATATTGATCATTCCAGTAATAATCAAACCCAATATCCCGCATTAAACGGGTAAGTAGGCCAGTACCACCAGCAACATCAAGATACCGCCCAGAAGTGCCAAACATTAAAAATAACAATGGGGTTAACCGATTAGAAATATTTATATTACGAGCAACTAATCCAGTATCTACAATTGCAATGGCTTCGCTATAAGCTTCATCACGCCAATAAGGTTTTTCTGTTTGCAACAGACCACAGCCTTCACATAAAAAATATTTTACCTTGTATTTCTCCAATACCTGATGAGAAAATATTTCACTGGTTTTTTGATTACATACTCTACAATACATAATTTCCTACTTGTTTAATGCCGAAATCCGAATAATTAATATTCATATTTTAAAAAAAAATCCTTATATGACTGCAAAAGCAACCACCCAAAATTTTTAAGACACCAACCTGTACAACCTTCTAATAACTCGATAAAAACATTTGGTTGATTAAAATTTGTCTTTTGTGTGCAGCTATCGGCTCTCTTATCTCTTATCATCCAGCTTGGATGTTTTAAGGGAAATGACAAATTAAAAACTGGTATTTTGGAATTAGCATTGTCCCTGCTTGTTGTATGCGTTGCATCTCCATCAAAACCAATATTTGAAACCAGATTAACATTGGGCAAAACAGTTAAACCATTTTGTATCCAGCATGAAAAAGTCCACCGCAAATCCCAAGTATCAATTTTACCTTTATATACAGTTTCAAATATTTTGCTCCAATATTTAACCGCTGCTTTATCTAACAGAATATCTTGCAGATAGTCTTTATCACAGATATACGGTCATGATTGCATATCTTTTTCATAATATGACCATGCCCGCCGCCAGCTCGCCCAACCCCGGCAATAATTAAATCTTGAAAAATAATAGCTGAATTCATTGCGGGCGGGTCCTTTTTGAAAATTATCACCGGAAACAGCCATGACCCGCACCCGCAGCTTTCTGCGAAACAGAATCCAGAACTTGCCATAGAGTTCAAACTATTAGTTGTCTTCGTATATTATAATTCCCTTTTATTTATTCCAAATTCCTTTTGAACCACCCTTAATTATTTTTAAAGTTTGAATCGGGATAAAAAAAGAGCCAATAATTAGTGAGGTACATGTTCCTAAGATTACTCCCGCACTCCCCATATTTAAATTTTTAGCAAAATAGATTGAGATCGGAATATTAATTATCATACCTATAATTCCACAATACATTTGAAGTTTTATCTTCCCTACCCCATTTACAAAATAAGCAAAGATATTATTCCATGTAACGATAATAGCGAAAAGTCCCATGAAGGCTGAGAGCATAAAAGGAACATACACTTTATCGCCAACCCACATTAAATAGAAATGCTTTGAGATAGTCAGGAGAAAGACAACTCCCATCACAACAGCTAACCAAATCATTATTAATCTTTTTATTGATGTTTTTATCCACTTCATGTCATCAGCAGCAAAGGCTTCTGTATATGATGACCAGAATGGCGTAAGTACAATTGTAAAAATCATTATAGGAATGCTAAAATATTTAAAGGCAATATTATAAGGCGTTACTTCCGCCGGCCCTAATATTTGTGTAATGATCATATTGTCAGTTGAAAATATTATTAAAACCGCTATCTGTAAGACAAAAAACTTTAATCCTAAATCCGCCAACGATTTAAAATGTTTAAAATCGACAGACTTTAGATCAGGTTTAATAAATTCATATTTTCCGTTGAAAAAATAAAATGATGCAATAATCAAAATTAAAACCGGTGCAGCACTGTAGATAATGCTTATATATAGCAAATTCCCATGTGTGAATTTTGTCATAATGTAAATCGATACAAGCGCTATCAAATTCCCCAAAGGGTCAAAGCCGTTACTAACAGCGGGCAATTGATCGGATGTGAAAATTATTCCAATCAGGTTTAAAACAAATCGAAGCGCAAAAAAGGTAAAAACGACCAGAACAATTCTGCTTAGCTCACCTGCCATCTCCGGTTGGGTATTTAATAATTTTGACCAATCAAGAAGAGGATTTATAAACAAAAATAGTAGAAACATCCCAGCCATTATTAATAAAAGAATCGCATAAGTTGTACTCACATAAGCTTTAGCAAGTTTATAATCTTTAACAGCAAAGGCTTCAGCAAGTTTGTTGCGCAGGCCATTACCCAGCCCAATATCAAAAAAACTAAACCAGCCTATTATCGAACTGATTGTAAGCCACAATCCATACTTGGTAGGATTCAAATAGTTTAGAGTAAAAGGCACCAGTAAAAAGATTATTAGAATGCTGAATCCCTTTAAAGCAAAGGATGCAACAATATTCTGTTTGGCTTTTATACTGCGTGGGTGTCCTTTGGTAAAATAATCAACCACAATATTCGGAAAATCAATTATAGAAAATCTATTTTGCATATTGCATAGCCGTTTTTATCAATCTTACGCAGCCGCATAAACGCCCACAAACAGGGCCACTACCATATTAATGACTTTTTCGCCCATCATCCAGGAAGTATTGGCGAAGTATCGTTTGAAACCTGAAGAGTAAGCCGTGCTAAATCTTGATTTGAGATTAAACATTTTTTTATTGTCTAATTTTTCGCTTCCCATATCAGCATGCATGGCCGATCCTTCAATTTAGTCTGAAAAGCGCTGAACTCATCTTTTTTCAAAACCAGGGTGCGGATTTTCCGTTTTATATATCGTTCACTTTTTCTGCTCAAATCATTAAGGTGATACGGATCAATATTTCCCACCAGCACGAGGTCAATAATTCCAGAACCTTTTCATTATCGATGCACCTTTCAAGAGATTTAAATCACTTCCCAATATCCATTTCGATCGCTACCAATACGTTTTAATTTTCCCTCGGCTTTTAATTTAACAATATGCCCTTTAATCGTATTCGGGCTTTTTTCAAGAGCTCTGGCGAGACCTTCTCGTGTCATCTTTGGATTTTTACTCAGAAGTTCGAGGATTTGATCACGCGTTTGAATTTTCTGGGTGGTTTTCTGGGTGGTTTTGCAAACCGTTACTTTAAAACCTTTCTGGGTCTCTTTAAAAACCGGTTGGGGCAGTTCGTACTTGTTAAATGCTTCGAGAACTCTTAATGTCTGTTCGTTCATTTTTTACCTTGTCTTTGCTTCCCAGATCAATATGTGCGGGCTTGATTTTATCTTGGACTCGAATTCATTGTATTCATTCCTGTTTAGCACCAGGGAACGAATTTTGCGTTTTATGTATCGTTCACTTTTTCTGCTCAAATCATACAGGTGATACGGATCAATATTTCCCACCAGCACCAGGTCAATAATGCCGGTATCCTTGCCTTCGGCGTAATCATCGATCAGGTAAGCCCTTTCCAGATCTCCCAGTCTACCGGCAAGGTCATCAATGACATGATCAATTCCCATAACTTTAGCGACCATGGATTTGAGTTCCGGAAACAAAGGGTGTTCCTGATTCGCCATATATTGGATTTGCCGGCCGTTTTTTTCACATTTAAGGAGATTTGTTTTTGTAAGCTGATTGAGCTCTTTACGGACCGAGTTTGTGGATACATTGAACTCTTTGGCAAGCTCTCGCAGGTAAGACCGGGTCTGGGGATTAAAGAAAAACCGAACCAGTAGTTTGATTCTGGTTTTTGATGATATGAGTCCTGTAAAAAGATTTTCCAACTTTGCCCTCTTTATGAGTAATAATAGTACTCATAACATAATCAATACTTTTTTGTCAATTTTTTTTTAATAACCCAATCAGTGTGTATTAGTCCACTTCAACCCTATTTAATAATCTCAGGGGTTTACAAAAAAGCTGATCAGAGATAAGAACGTCTCATAAATTCTACAATTGTTTGAAATTAAATATTTTTTCCATTTTTCCATCATTCCAATTGTGACCTGCCCGCTCGTGCCCCAGACCGCCTCGTCTTGCCCGTCTGGCTCGCGAGATCTTGGCAAGCGGGCGGGCTTGCAATGGCAGGCGGGGCGAATCGAACTGACTTAAGTGACACCATATGTGAGCACAGAATATAATTTCTTGACACTCGAACCTCTAACGGGTAGGGAAATTGTAATTGCTTGTAGGGTCCAGATGCTGGATGCCGGATACTGGGTGAACCAGAATCAAGTTTCAAGTACTCACCATCCAGAGGCCGGTATCCAGTATCTGACGCAATTGTAAAATAGATATGGACCGTGAATTATTGACAACATTTTGTTGATCTTGCTTTAATAAGAGCCTAACAATCAAAACAAAATATCAGATGTCTTTCCATAAATGGAGCTGCCGACAATAAAAAAATATTTTCAAGAAAATGCCGCCAACGTTCTTATTTTTATAGCCTTTGGTTATTTCCTTTTTCGGCTATTTTTCTTTGCATCGCATATTTCACATTACGCTCCGCCGGACGAAACCACTCGATTCGCTCTTTGCCAGGTTTTTTCCAAAACCTTGTTTCTCCCAAAAAATTCAGAAGAAACTTACTCCTTGGGTCTTGTAACTCATATTCCTTATCTTTACTATTTTGTAATGGGGAAATGTCTGAAATTGAATTTTTTCCCTGTTTCTGATCTGGTTTTTCTGCGTTTTATTAACTGTCTTCTCTCTTTTGCTACAGTGGGTTACGGGTATAAATGGATACGACTGGTCACCCCTAACCGTATCTGTCATCTATTGTTTGTTATTTTGATCACAAATACTGCGATGTTCAGTTTCCTGGGAGCCGCTGTATCTTATGATAACATGACAAATTTTTTCGCTGTAACAGCTCTCTATTATCTCTACCTGTTTTTTCAAAATACGGACACCAGTAACTTTCTACTTTTTGTAATTTCTATTCTTGGGGGTGCGTTAACCAAAGTATCTTATCTTCCGCTGATTTTAGCTTATTCTGGAATTTTAATATTTCACCAGCGAAAACAACTAAAAAATATATTTTATATTCTTATAAAAGTTCTGCGGTCTCTTAATTTTGGACAAACGGTTTTACTGGGGATAGCACTTATTTTATTGGCTTTGAATGTGAATCTTTATTTAAAGAACTTGATTCGTTTCGGGAAAATCACACCTCGTGCAAATCAGGTTTTAACAGAAGAACAAGCCATGAAACACCGCCTTTATGCGCGAAATAGAATTGTTTCTTTATACAAAACAGGACGTTTGAGCTATGAGGAAGCTGTTGAAAAGACCAAAGAGATCCAACATTATGGAGACCGATTAACTGCGTTAGAGTTGCTGAAAACAGCCAAGGAAAATGCAAAAAACAAAACCCCTCCCATGAGCCGGTTGAGATATGCTTTATTCTGGATAGTGCTGGTGCTTCACCATTCGGTTGGCATAGCAAGCCATATGTCTCTTTTAAAAAATCATATTTACTTGGGTAGTTATCTGTTTATTTTTCTCTTTTCTCTGTATCTTTTCCTTCGTTACTGGAAATCTACTTGCGCAGAAGGCAGAATTGCGGACGCTTTTTTACTTTGTATTTTTTACACGATCATTTTGATGCAATTTGTTGGCTATCCCATATATCTTTTTGGTCGTTCAGTCAGATTTGCAATGCATGGTCGGTATTTTTTTCCGGTAATCGTTCCCTTTTACGGTGTTGTTTCTTATTCCCTGATTAGCCCTTTTAGAAAGCAGGTCCAGATAGGTATTTGCCTATTGATCGCTATTTTTTTTATTTGGGGAGATTTCCCCTATTTTTTTCTAAATGCAACATCTCAGTGGTTTATTCCTAATCCAAATGTTCTGTGAAAAACAAATATCATACCCTAATCGAGGCAAAACTCGATTAGGTGTTATCAGTTATTTGTTATCAGTCAACAGTTTTGAAAGATCGACAGCCAAAATTACACCTCATCGCCGGAAGAGATATAACATATTGATTTAATAATATCCTATTAACGAATAACCGATAACAGGTAACGCAATTGAGGTCATATTATTAGGCTTTAAGTGAAAAAAGTAAACTCAAACCACACATTTGTTTATATAGCCCTTCTGATCGCCCACTTGGGTCTGGCCTGGTTATTACCACATTTCCCAACTCAGGACGGCCCCAGTCACATTTATAACCTCGTTATTCTAAAAGATCTGATTAACGGAGGTATGGAATGGGGAGATTTTTTCAACTACCAGTTAAGTGCTGTCCCCAATTTGGCTTTCACAATTATTTCCTATCCATTGCTGCAGTTCTTTTCTCCTCTAATTGCAGAAAAAATATTTATTTCTATTTATATTATTCTGTTAGGAAGCAGCGTGCCTTTCTTTCTGCATACCTTTAACAAGGCATCCTTACCCCTCATTTTTTTTGTTTTTCCAATTGTATTTAACTTTAATTTGTTGATGGGATTTTACAGTTATGTAATAACCGTTCCTCTATTTTTGATCGCTTTTTCCATAATCTGGAAGATTCGCAATCGTTCCATAGTCTGCAAATTTATTTTTTACAACTTAGCAGGATTAATTATATTTTATTTTCATATAATTCCTTTCATCTTTTTACTGTTGGGTCTAATATGTATCGCTATTGTACAATCAAAAGGATTCAAAAGAATTATTTTTGATCAAATAAAACTTATAAGCATCATTTCTCCGTCTCTCCTTGTCTTGTTTCTTTATTTGGCGAAAAGTACAAAAAGCTTTATTCCTGATTTTTCTTACCTGAGTTCTCTTTCACGTTATATTTATTTGAGAAACGATCTTTTTTTCTTTTCAACGGTCACTTTTTCACCCTGGCAGATGTTGCCCGGTTTTTTATTTACCGGTTTGTTTTTGTCTTTCTTAATTTTATCTTTATATTTATTAATTAGAGATCCTAATAAAGGATGGGTAAAAATTAGAGATATTTCGGCTTCAGATAAGGTCCTTATCTGTCTGTCTTGTTTTTTACTTTTAATCTATTTTGTTACACCCTTTCGCTTCGGAGGTGGAGATTTTTTCAATCAGCGCTTTCCCTGGGTTATTTTATTGCTTTTGATACCCTTGCTGCGAATTAATAAAAAATTTTTATCTGAACGATTTGTTCTGGTTTCTATCGAATCTGTTGCAATTATATTTTTTTTATTTAATACAGGTATACTGTGGAATCAAAGTGTTAAGGTTGAGAAATTCTTAAGTGGGTTAAACGCTGATATACCAAAAGGCGCTTATGTGATGACCTATAAAAAAATAGACCCGAAAGCGGGTATGCCTCGTGTGGATGTCTTAATGCACGGAGCTTCATATTATGGTATCTTTAAAGGCTGTGTTGATATCGGCAATTATGAAACCGTCCTCGATTATTTTCCCATAAAGTTTAAGGACAATATCCCGTCATTTCCTTCTTTAGATCAAATTACATATAAATCTGAAACCATAAATTGGCCTGACTATCCATCAATACAATACCTATTAGGCTGGGAAATCGATAAGAACGACACTGAAAAACTGAGCAAATTCTTCCATGTTATTTATAGAAACGATCCTTTCAGTTTGTGGGAAAGAAACCAACGTAAAAGTTCAGCCACAAAGACACCAACGCACTAAGATTATAATATGATTCTTTTAATGTCGTTATTAATAAAAGTCACGTTAACATTGGCAAGAGAACACCGGGCCAGGGTCTATAAAAACGTCTCGGAAATTCTACAATTAGTTGAAATTAAAGACCCTTTAATAGCTCCTGGTTTATGCTACTTCCATGGAATGATGGAATATTGGAATACTGGAATAATGTGTTAAAAACATATAACTTCAGTGTTCTATTTGGTTTGAAAGTTATCTTGCCAATTTTGATCTTTTTGCTTTTTTTGAAGAGATTCGATCAACTTAAGTAATGTATTTTCAACTTTATAGTGGAGTTGATCTAATGGTTCGTATTCATCGTTTGTGATCTGATTTGCTTGTTTGAAACTTTCATAGCAAGAATGAAATTCTCCACAGGAACCGAGGGCAATATTTAGATGATTTAAATACTCTTTCAGGCTCCGACGACAATAGCCTTCTGAGATATTTCTTGAAATGCTATGAGCAGCATCTATGCTGTTGGCAGCAACTTTCTTGAGCTCAAATGGAAATTTGGAGAACATTTTATAGGCCAAAACATAAAGCAAAATGGCATCTTGCCAGGCCCTGAGTTTTTTAAAACCTCTATTGATATTTTTTCGGCCCATGATGGGATTATCTCATAAAACATAATTTTTTTCAATGCGATGAAAAAAAGACCCAATATTCCAGTATTCCATTGTTCCATCATTCCAATTGGGAGCGAAGTGAGCTAACTTGTATCCCTTGTTGGTGCCTTTGAGCCTTAGTGGCTGAATAGTTTCGATTTTAGAAATTGGAGAAAATGAATGGTAAATTCAAAATTAACACCGAATAAACTATCAATAATTATTCCCGCCTATAACGAAAGTAGAACCATCCATTTAATTCTCGATAAAATCAAAAATTCGATGCTGATTAACAATATCCAGAAAGAAATTATCATTATTAATGATTGTTCGACAGATGACACCGGGGAATGCATAATAAAATACATGGAAAATAATTGTGATTTAACAATTAAATATTTTGAACACGAGATAAATAAAGGCAAGGGGGCGGCAATACGAACAGGTATTCAAAACGCAACCGGAGAATATTTAATCATCCAGGATGCGGATTTGGAATACGATCCGAATGAATACAATTTGTTGTTAAGGCCCATGATAGACGGGCATGCGGATGTGGTTTATGGCTCCAGGTTTATGGGGGGGAAACCGCATCGAATCCTTTTTTTCTGGCACACCATCGGGAACAAACTTCTCACCTTTTTTTCCAACATGGTTACCAACCTGAATCTTACGGATATGGAAACCTGTTATAAGATGTTCAGAACAGAAATTATTCAAGGTATAAAATTAGAAGAAAACAGATTCGGGTTCGAACCCGAGATAACCGCAAAAATATCCAAACTAAAAAATATTCGAATTTACGAAATCGGTATTTCATATTATGGTCGGACCTATCAAGAGGGCAAGAAAATTAGCTGGAAAGACGGTTTCCGGGCAATATATTCCATCATTAAATATGGCTTGTTCTCAAAATATTAAAAAATGTAATATAGAAGATTTAGAGTCATATGGAACAGTATGAAAAAGACACAGCCCCTAGTGAATTGCAAATAATATTACCGGAAAAACACCACAAGAACATAGTTTTCTTTTTAATTCGTGCTACTCTTCTTGTTTGCCTGGGCGTCTTCAGTTTGATTCAGATCTGGAGTGCTTGGCAATCTCTTTATCCGAACGGTATGGACCTTCAGCAAGATTATATTGCTGCACAACGGGTACGTCATGGCCTGGACATCTATGAGCCATTTAGTAGCGAAGACCTTGCCGCATTGAATGGAAAAGAACCCAAGGTTTTTTTAACCCGAAATGGACATCCTCCATTGGTAAGTGTGCTTTTCATACCGCTCTCGTACCTTCCTTTTAAGTGGGCTGCACTTATATGGACCATTGGATGCGTAATAACGCTATGGGTATCCGTCAATATTATCCTGGCGGAACTTCAAATAAGGATTGATCGATTTTGGCGATACTTATTTCAGATGTCCATTCTTAACTGGTATCCAGTTCTGATGCATCTCAATTTTGGACAGATAGAGATACCACTTTTTTTTATAGTTGTGACTTCATGGACTTGCCTGCGTCGAGGTCGAAAAATCTTTGCCGGAGTTTTTCTGACTTTTGCAACTTTAATCAAGTTATATCCCATCGTTTTGCTTTTTTATGCAATGCTTCGATACCGCTGGCATGTTCTCAAGACCGCCGTATTGGTTGCATTTGCCCTTGTAATGATTCAAACTGCCATTAACCCGCGTCATTGGCCGGATTATCTATTCAAAGTCGTTCCTACAATAAGTTCGCAATGGCAAAACAGCTGGTACAATCATTCACTGAGCAGTATCAGTATCCGCTTTTTTGAAGGAACGGACATAAGCTATCCCATTGTCAATTATCCAAAGGCTGAACTACCCCTGCGATTGTTACTCTATGCGATTACCTTTGGTTGTTTGGCTATTGTATTTTGGCATCGGCGTTCTATCTTCGATCTTTCCGGGGATTTTAGTTTGTTAATCGTATCGATGCTGCTTTTATCGCCCGTAATATGGAATCATGCCTTTGTTTTTCTTATTTTGCCAATTTGCTATCTGTGGCAGCAGGTTAAATTAAATCCCGGACGCTGGAGGCGATGGCCTGTTGCATTAACTTCTTTCGCGATAGCCTTGTCGATACCTCATTGGAGGGAATTGATGCATCATGTCCAAACACTTTATGCCATGGAAAAGCTTTCTTTCCTAATTAGCTTGTTTTCGCCGGGAGTTGCCACTTTAATTTGCTTTTTTGTTTCGATATTGCTTACTCTAAGGGCACGTCCCTCATAGGTTAGTTGAAAAATTATAAAAGATTAGCCTTATAACGACATTTAGAAGGCAAGAAAATCAACCGGGAAGACGGTTTCCGGATAATATATTATATTATCAAATATGAATGGTTTTCAAAATGAAAAAATATTGGAATCATCGGATAGGTTTCTGGTTGCGCATCATTCTTTTGATTTGTGGTCTTCTGGTTGATGCCAGAATCTTATATAATTACAAAAATGTTAGATCTGACTTTGTTCAGGATTATATTGCCGCCATTTCACTTAGGCAAGGAAGTTCGCTTTATGGAGAAAATACCAAGAAGCTGGAAAGTGAAATGCTCGGCTTTAGCGGCCCTCCAAATTTCCACCCACCATTTAATGCACTACTATTTCTGCCTTTCTCTTTTCTCACATATGGAACAGCATTCGTAGTTTTAGGTATTTTTTCGATAATATCATTATTGCTTATAAATCTATTCGTTGTGAAAGGGGTTGGATTAAATGGAGATTGGCTTTTGAACTTTTCATGTTTTACACTCTTTTGGTACCCTGTGATCTATTGTCTTGCAATTGGACAGACTTCAATGATCATTGCTGCCTGCCTTGTTGGTGGTTGGTTTTGTCTTCGTTCTAAAAAAACATATATTGCTGGATTTTTATTTGCGATTGCAACTCTGATGAAACTCTTCCCAGGGTTGGTTCTGCTGTATCTGTTTATGAGCAAAAACTGGCGAACAATTTTTTCTATGGTTTCTTTTATTATTATCGGATTCTTTGTAACAACTTGTATTGTCGGATTTGATAATGTCCGGACATACGCGATTGTTATGATTGCACGAGATATTAATGAATGGCGCGGTTTTGTGATTAACCATTCAATAGTCGGAATTGTTACCAGGATATTTTCTGATACCGGATGGACAGAGTCTCTTATCCAGTTTCCCCGGTTTGGCTCTTTGCTTATCGTTTTACTCGATTCATTAATTCTGATATACACTATTCTGAAAATGAGGGTAATGGCAGTTAAAAAAGAGCTTGCTGATTATGCATTTGGTTTGACAATAGTTGCAATGTTGCTTTTGTCTCCTATTACATGGGGTAATATATTTCCCGTTCTCATCCTACCTATTGGTCTTTTATTGAAGGAGTATATCGTTGAATCATCATCTCGAAAACGGATCTTATCGTTGTTGGTTATATTATTTCTAAGTCTGCCTGATATGCCTATTGTTAAATTTCTTATGGCAATACATTATCCTTATAGAATGCCCTGGTATAGTATGTTATTGACGTTGGGACCAAGTGCAGGAATCGTGCTCTTGTGGATCGTTTTGATCCGCCGTGTTGGGGATAGTCGTGTTAGGATTGGCAAATGTCATTGAAGAATACACGAAGTCGCCTCGTTGTTGGTCTATCCCTCGGACTACTTGCAACCGTCCTATTGCTATGCCTTGAAGCCCATTTTCGGCCATTGGCTGTGAAAGGACTCTATTTTCAAAGCTATTCTTCCGAGACGATGATGCAAGCAGTGTCGATCGAGGACTTGAGAGACGAACCCCTACGAACGCTCTGGTACCTTCATATTCAACCCCCCGCTTATGATGCAATAAGGGCACTCCTTGCTTATGTTTGGAGGTCAGACGACTCGATGAATATGCTGTGGCGGGTAGACCGCACCCTTTACATCCTCTGGGCTCTGCTCTATGGCATGACAGGCTTTGTTGTCTTCTGGTGGCTCTCCGAAATGACCAGCATCAAGTTTGCCGCTGCTTTATCTTTGCTCTTCTTGGCACATCCTGCAAGCATCTTCTATGCAACCTTTCTGGAGACAACATTACTCTCTGCGTTTCTCATTCTGTGCTTTTGTTACCTGTTATGGAGGGTGAAGGAAGGCTTTTATGTTCCTGTCGTTGTGCTGGCTCTTTCATTCTTGTCGCTGTTTTTCACTCGCTCCATCTTTCAGTGGCCGTGGCTGCTATTTCTGCCTTTCTCTCTTGCCCTTATGAGATTTCCTTTTCGAAGGTTGGCTGTATTTATTGCGATCACAGGGATTGTAGTTGGCCTTTACACACTGAAGCAGAAGTCTCTATTTCAACTGTATAGTACCTCGTCATTTACAGGCATTAATCTGTGTAATTCCATAGGCTACCCTGACGCATTGGGTAAGTACGCTAAACAGTCCGTTCCGGTTCAGGAACCTGGGTCAAAGAAGCCGAAAGTTCTCACCAGGATCAAAAAAGTCAACGGCACTATCAACTTCAACAACGAACACTATCTCGCTGTCAATCGCGAACTCTTGCAGGAATATCGCCGGCAAGTTCTCCAAAGCTCGCCACTACTTCTGGTCAGGTCCTATGTCACAAACCTGAAGATTTACTTGCGTCCTTCCAGCCGACTCACGAAGCACGTTATCGTTGACCGTCTACCGTGGCGTTCAGCGTACGATTCCCTTTTTTCCTTTCCTATTCTCCCTCCACTTCTGACAATGGCTTTTCTATTTTGGATGACTCGATCAAACAGGTCCACTCTTCTTGATACTATGGGTCTCTGCCTTCCTGTGGCATTCATTGCGTTTCTCTGCGTTGTCTTCGCGCGGGATGAAAACATGAGGTACAAGTTTTTTATCGAGCCAGTTCTGTTCGTCTTTCTCGCTGCTCAAGTCTATGGCGCAGGTAAACTGATGATTCATAAAGGTTTATACAATATGAAAAAATTTCACGCAACAATTAAGTATAGCAGAATAGCGAGGGGATTAGGGATGAGTGGGTGCAGAGGAAATAAAAAATAATGTTAAAACGAAAAAACGTTCCCCTGCTCTGCCTTTTTTTTATCGTCTTTGTGGCTTTTGTTGTTCGCTTTAAAGGTGTCTGGTTTGGCTATCCATTGCCGGTTCATTTTGACGAGCCTATACTGGTTGAAACTGCGCTACGCATGATAGAGACAGGCGATCTAAATCCTCATTTTTTTAATTACCCAACACTAAATATCTATCTTCAAGCACTTCTTTATCAAACAATTCGTTTCTCTCTATACCTCTTCTTTGGCATATCATCGTCAGAAATTCCCATCATTTGGTATTACATCGCCGGGAGAACATTCAATGTTTTTATATCGGTTCTTACGATATTAATCACATATGAAATTGGGAGACGCTTATTTTCTTCGTTCGTAGGGTTGTTTTCAGCATTTTTCTTGACGTTTTCTTTTCTGCATGTCGCCAATTCGTTTTTAGTAACAGTTGATTCTTCCGTAGCGTTTTGGATGTCACTATCGGCTTTAATGGCTGTGCTAATTTATACGGAAGGGAAGAAGACGATATATTATCTCCTATGTGGGATTTTTACTGGTTTGGCGATCAGTTCAAAATATACTGCATTTGTTTGTATAACACCTCTTTTAGTCGCCGATTATGCACAAAGTAGAATCGACAAAGATTGGATGGGAAAAGGTATAATTGTGGGACTTTTTGCAATTCCGATCGCATTTCTTATGACGACTCCATACGCAGTGTTGGATTTTAATACGTTTATGGCTGATATTAAATTTGAAGCGGTACATTATAGCAGTGGGCATCCAGGGTTTGAATCCGGCGTTAGCACATCATTTCATCTTTATCTAAACTATCTGATTTCAAAAGGCTATGGATTATTCCCTACTATTTTCGCTATCGTAGGATTTATATGGGTATTGCGGAAAGCACCGTGGAAGGCCGCGATAATTACAATAGCTCCAGTTCTTCTTTATATCCTTGTAGGCAAATATAAAGTATTTTTTCCAAGAAACATAGTAGCTATCGTACCTTTTTTATCATTATTCAGCGGTATTTTTGTTTTTGAGGTATATGAATGGTTCGTCGAAAAAACCTCCACCCTGCCAAGATCAAGTCGTCCAGTAATTAGCATAGGTATGAATTTTGTTTTAATCGTAATTCTTATAGGCAGTGTCTGGACTCAAATCTTCAGTATACTTAACCATATCAAGGTTATTACTCTACCTGACACGAGATGGGTGAGTATAGAATGGATAGAAAAAAATATACCACACGGTTCGCATGTAGGCCGAGAGCACTATACGCCACCGCTTGAAGAGTATACGAGAAATTTTAAAACTAGCTATCTCGGGTTATTTGCAGTGGCGAAAAAACCGAAGGAAGTTAAAAAATTGGACTATATGATAGTGAGTTCTGGAGATTACGGTAGATACTTACGGCAACCAGATAAATACCCTAAAGAGTGGAATGCTTATAGGAAGTTTTTTGAAACGAATGAACTTACACATGAGTTCGATCCCGATGGGAAGAAATTAGGTGGTCCTACAATAAGGGTCTATAAGATACTACATTGAAAGCACCCAGCATCTATATATTTATAAGATCATGATACTATTGCAATTGCTGTTTTATACAACACTCTCTTTTTCCTTTTGTCCACGATGGCAACAATTTAACATATGTCCTAATATCAAGGCTTTAAATATCCAGAACAACCAACATGGCGTATCTATTGGGGAAAAATTATGGAGTAAGGTCACAAAAAGAAGAAAGACTAGTATGAGACTCTTATAGTTTGTGAGTGGCGGAGTATTTTTATATAGCATGACCATAGCAAAGACTGGCAAAAGCAACATGTCTTCATACCCACCGGCATATGGTGCAAACAAGAGATAACTCCCAAGAATGACTACAAAGAGTTGACCTTTTGTAACTCTTAACGGAAACAACATGTCTGCCGATTTGCCTCTTATCTCTGCTAAAATGCTGAACCCCATAACGGTCATGTATACACTGCAAGTCACAATAGTTGAGATAAGACTTGCAATATTATCGCCTATCATATTTCGAAAAGCACTACGGAAGATATTCATTGTTTCAAGTGCTATTGACCACGAATATATATCAGGGATATTCTCTAGAGCGTAAATTGGAAGTATCTTTAAATAAGAAGACACCCATTTTAAACCAAGCATTGGGGTAATTCCAATAAGAACAACTAATACGAGTATCACGGAATAAAATGCTTCCCGCCATAGACCATAAATCATTAAGAGACCTAAACCCATGGCAATATACGGAGGCTTTATTCCTAGGATAAAAATTATCAGAAGAATAAGAAGCAAATTGTCTGATTGGGATTTGTTAACTGTATTATGCACAATATAGATTAAATAGATGAGCAAGCCGGCTGCAAGAACAGACGTTTGCCCAAGGTAAATTGAAGATAAAGTTCTCCAGGAAAATAAGGTAACAAGGAAGAGCGTAATCGGTAATAATGGTCGATTCTTTCCTCGAAAAACATGTCGAGTCACACTCCAAAAGGCGAACAATAAAACACTTACTGAAAATGTAATCCATAGTGTATAAGAGAGTGCCATGCTAAAACAAGCTACATAGGCAAAGGGAAGCCACAAAACTAAAGCAATAGGGGTAATACCAAGAGGCATGACATAGTATATCTTGGTTCCAAGATGCATAGATAAAGCTTTCTGATGGAAAAGTATTTCATAGATATTGCCAAAACCGTTAAACCAGAATGCTTTCACCAAAATTATGTAATACGTATAATCCGTGATTGCAATGCTGCCAGTCGAAAACCTGATAAAAGATATTTTCCGGCTTATGAAATAGTGAAAGCAAAATACCAATAAAACGGCCGTGAATAACCAAATTGAACGTTTTTTATAAAGCTTAATCCTTTCCATAAACAGACCTGCTGGCATAGACAACTTAATCTATCTTTTTGACACAAACGTAACCTTTATCTATAGTTCCTCGCCCAAAAATGAATATTTGCTATTTTTTATTTATTCCATTATGGCAATTCTTAATTGCTATCAAACGCAGTACGTTTTTCTTTTTTCGACGGGAAACGGCAAAAATTCAGCATATATCCTAATATTAAAACTTTAAGTATCCAGGACAACCAAAACGGTTTAGGCAGTGGAAGTGTTAAAATTAAAAAAAGCACAACAATTAGTACAAGACTCTTGTAATTAATTAGATTTGGAGTATCACCGATGAGCAAGACCATAACAAATATAGGCAACAACAATATATCTTCATACCCACCTGCATATGGTGCAAACAAGAGATAACTCCCTATAATAACTACAAAGAGTTGACCTTTTGTAACTCTTAACGGAGACAACATGTCTGCCGATTTGCCTCTTAACGGAGACAACATGTCTGCCGATTTGCCTCTTATCTCTGCTAAAATGCTGAACCCCACAACGGTCATGTATACACTGCAAGTCACAATCGTAGAGATAAGACTTGCAAATTTATCGCCTATTATATTTCGAAAGGCACTGCGGAAGATGTTCATTGTATGGGGTGCAAATGCCCATGCATATGCATCAGGAACTACTTTTCGGCTAAAGGTGCTAAGTTGATGGAGGTATGATAGTATCCAATCTGTCGTTAAAATAGGAGTAACGCATATAAGAACGAAGATGACAATTACTACTGAATAAATTGTCTGCAGCCACATCCCATAAATAATGAGCAACCCTAAACCCAGCGCTAAATAAGTAGGTTTAATCGCCAAAAGAAAAATTATAAAGAGAATAGGAACCCAAATGCCCGATTTCAATTTATTACCTGTTTTATGAACGAAATAAATTAAGTGGATAAGCAAGCCGGCTGCAAGAGGAGACGTTTGTCCTAATATTAAAGTAATACCCATAGTAACAGAAAATATTGTAACAAAAGAAAGCGTAATCGGCAATAACTCAAGTTTTTTTACCTGAAAAACATATCTGCCAACCCTCCACAAAGCAGTAAAGAGAATGCCAAGAGAAAATGTAACCCATAAAGTATATGAAAGCGCCATGCTAAAATTAGCCACGTAGGCAAAGGGAAGCCACACGACTAAAGCTATCGGACTGATCCCAAGCGGCATAACCGTATATATATGGGAGCCAACATACGCTGATAAAGCCTGCTGTTGAAAGGTCAGTTTGTAAATATTTCCAAAACCGTCAAACCAAAAGGCTTTTGCTATAATTATGTAATACGCATAGTCCTGGATTCTGAGATTACCATTGGAATATGTAATGAATTCTATTTTATTGCTGATAAAATGGTGAAAACAGAGTGTTAATATCACGCCTACGAAGCATACAATTAACCTTTTTTTTAAAGATTTATTCATTATTGTCGATATCCCTGAGTAAAACCTCGACTTTCGTTCAATTAGTTATAGGTTGTTTAAAGAGAAATTTGTTACGGTTTTATACCTGAAATTTGCACGAGTCGGAGGCTTTCATATGCAAGGCACTTAAGGACGAAGTCATAGTGTGAACTATTACGAGCCCTTAATAACGCAGCAGATGGAAGCCTCCGACTCGCCCTTTGGGTGAAAATTAATGAATAAAAAAAACATCATGCAATATAACATTTGGGTAAAACGTATAATTTCAAAATATTGTATGAATCCGGTTTAAATAAAAAACCTAAAGATTCTCATTAATTTTCATGCAAAATTTAGATTATATATCTATCAGCAATAATATATAAGCGATCATTGAATTCTCAAACCAATAACGATTAACGTCTAATCGTTTTTTGCCCAACGGTAACACATTTCATATTCTTTTTCGAGTGTTTATTTGTGATCGGAGGTATGCGGAAAGCCTTAATAATCAAATACTATGACATATTGCGTGTGTTGCCTATTACTCGTCTGGAACTAAGCATTTTGGAGACTATCGTGAATATTTCCGCTCTATCCTTCGCAATCACAAGACACCGCTCAGGATACCAGCGCCCTTGTTGGCCGGGAATCGGTTTGCATGTTATCTTTTTTATTACGTGGTTTTTTAACTCCACTTCGAATAAACTGATTCCGGTATTCATATTCTCACCCCCGTTATTTGAGGTTTCGGCAATTTCAAATTTCCCCCTTTCCATTGGTACTGTACATCGAAATCGAAAAAAGCTTAAATGAATGTTGACCAAAAAACCGGGAAGATCCCGGCTGTGTGGATGTATTGTGATATCGGGCAGTTGGAAAGGTTGGAAAATTTAAAGAATTTGTAATTTTAGGCAGGGTTAATTATGTTAGAATAGTTCGGATGCGTTTTGCGGCATTCATTGAGAAAATATTAGAGCTTTGTTGGATACTTATTGAATATCACAATGCGATTTGATTCCCTGTGATTAAATATAGCAGGTATCAACGGTTTGGAGTTGATGATTTCATTTCGAAATTGTGACCATATCTGAGTGTTTTGAATCGAGGGTTTAATCCAGAAGGTATCTGACCGCCCATTTTTATTCAAGTGTCAAGTCAAGTCCGATCTGTCACAAATGATGCCAGCATTTTCAATGAGTTGCTTACAGTGAATCATTCCTTTACTTTTTGCCGGAATCGATATAGATCCATTCTCGAGACGCCATGAAAAAGTTAAAATTACTTATAATAATCCTCCTATGCGCAAATTTTTTATCACGCTTGTTAATTTTGATCCGTCCGCTGAAATATATTGACGGTTTGCTCATTCCCGATGACGCTTATCTGGCCATGACTATAGCAAAAAACATTGGTCTGGGTCTTGGACCCCTGTATGGTTTCGACTATACCAACGGTTTCCAGCCGATGTATGTATTCCTGATTGTCCCGGTTTTTTGGATCTTCAAATCGGGACTAATCACCCCTGTACACGCGTCGTTGTTTTTGCTTGCCGTTATCGATACTCTATCCCTTTTCTATCTTTTTAAACTGATCAAGTCGTCGACAAAATCCTCATTCGTCCCTATACTGATGGCGGTTTTGTGGATTTTCAATCCATATATAATTGAAAATTCGTTAAACGGCTTGGAGACTATTATTTCGACATTTTTTATTATCGTCTCGTTGTATTTTTTTAAAGTCAAAATCGCCGATGAAGCCATTGACGATCGTTTTTACGTGAGATGTTTCATATTTGGGATAATAATAGGACTTGCGATTCTATCGCGTATCGACAACTGTTTTCTTGCCTTGTCCGGAATACTTGTTTTCACGTGGCAAATGCTTATTAGACGAATGCCTTTAAAAGAGATAATCAGCAACAGTGTCATTTTTATCTTGGGCATCTGTCTGGTTTATCTCCCCTGGCTCGTTTATTCCGCACATTATACCGGCGACATCTATCCTATAAGCGGGAAGGCAGTGAGGTATCAGTCTCTTACTTACGTGTACCACCAGCCGACATTTTTCAACAATTACGCGCCTATGATAAAATCCGCCATTATCACTGTTGTAGAAAATAACTGGGTCTATATCATTATTATAGCGGCTGTTCTATTAGCATATCCTTTAGCGCGAAGAAAAAATTCCCTGAAGGAATTCCTGAAGGAATTATTGAAAAAAAACCCATCGATAATAATCCTTCTAATCTTTGGAACGTTTCTATTCTCGGGGTACACGCTATATATTTTCGGACATTGGTTTTTTAATCGATATCTGTTTCCCCTGATCCTCGTATTCATCATGGTATCGTCGTTGCTGATTGACGCCTATACTGCGTTTTTTGATCGAAAGATATATCGTTACCTGATCAATTCGGCACTCTTGATTTTTATAATTGTGGCGACTGTTTCACAGCCGAAATATTACGCTTTTTATTTTTCAAAAGATTCCAATTCAAAAGGATATATGAACTTGGGTATTTGGGCGAAACATAATTTTGAGGACGGCTCAAGGGTGGCCTGCGCACAATCCGGAGCGCTAGGGTATTTCGCCGACAATCTGAAAGTGATCAATATTGACGGCAAAGTAAATAAAAGCTGTTACGAATCGTTGGTCATGAAACGGAATCTTGAATATATAAAGGAAAACCAGATCGAGTATATTATCGGACAGGAAATAAATATAAAATACATCGAGCATGAATCAGAAAATTTTCAACCAATGATTTAATTCCTATGGGAAAAATCGAAGGCTTCACGTCATGGGGAAATCCGTGGTATCTGTACCATGTAAATTACAATTAGCTCCATCTAATTATTCAAATTCAGAAAGATAGCACGCTTTAATTTAACGTATAGGAAATCATTGAATTTATTAAGATTATAATAAAAAATTGATTAATGTAAATTCGATCGAATGTTGGAATAGTGGCGGGCCTCTATTGCCTTTCTCTGCAAACCAAACCTCGAGCAATAGAGCAAGAACAGACTCAACTCCAATAAATAGGAATGTGGTTGAAGATATCGTCCCTTAACCTTCAATTATTGAAAATAATAGCGAACGATTCACTAACTGTAAGGATAAGGACTTTCAATTTTCCTGGCTGGACAGCTTTCATAGATAATATCCCTTCATTGATAAAGTCAGAAAGGGGCACAAGGGCAATACTTGTAGATGTGCCAAAAGGAGATCACTTTCTACAATTGAATTACAAAGATACTCCAATTAGGATTATAGGTAAAATATTTTCACTTTTGTCATTTATTATTTTACCAGCAGCTTTGCTGTTGCCTAAACATAATTCCAAAAAACTACTACCTAAACTGAGTGTTTCAAATAGTGACAGGGTTGTAAAAAAGCAATAATTATAAAATGATGTACATTGCCAAAGTTGTTAACAGATCTCATCTATTCGGTAGATTTAATCAAGCAAAAAATTGTCACCATTTGAAACCCTTCGGGATTGCCGATTTTACCGGATCTGCTGTGTTGCAGGGGACTTGCGGTAGCCGACTACAGCGGCTTCCCCTACGCCTTGCAGCTCCGGCAAACTCGACAATCGCTCAATTTAGGTACTATAAATAATTTAAGAAAGAACATGTTATTTTTATATCCCTTTTAAACTGAATAATATCTGACTGAAGAGGATGCAGATGGAAAGTTGTAGCTCATATTGAGGTCTGTGTTATGAATAACGATAGTGATACATTTTATAAAAATACGTTATATTCAACGATTAAATTGGGTATTGTTTGTCCGATGGCAAATGAGCGAAAAACCGCTGAATCGTTTGTTTGTGATGTTTTGGAAACATGCCGAAAATTTGATTTTAAATCTGTTAATTTTTTCGTCATCTTGGATAATGCCAGCAAAGATGGAACTATTGATATCATGCGCAATTTATCGAAACAAGTCTATGAATTAAATGTTGTTTATGCCCCGGAAAATCAATGCGTTGTTGATGCTTACATTCGTGGGTATCAGGAGGCAATTAATTCTGCATGTGATTGGATTTTAGAAATAGACGCTGGATACTCCCACCAACCATCTGATATTCCAAAATTTTTTAAAACAATGATACAAGATTACGATGGTGTGTTTGGAAGTCGATTTTGTCGGAACGGTAAAATGACAGACTGTGCAAAATCACGGTATATTACCAGCCTGGGTGGCACAATTATATCAAACCTTTTGTTAGGTACAAAGCTTTCGGACATGACCAGCGGTTTTGAGCTTTTTAAACGTGAAGTACTCCAAAAAATTATAAATAAGGGTATTTTGTCCAGGGGACCTTTTTTCCAAACAGAAATAAGAGCATATGCACATCAATTCAGAATTACGGAAGTGCCGATACATTATAGAGAAGCAAGTCATAATATCGGCGGTGCTGCTCTTCTTGATGCTTTTAGCAACCTTTGGCGCTTATTTTGTGTTCGATTTTCCAAAGGTCTGATTAATTCAGGATAAAAGAGATGGTTTTGAATCAAGAAGAAAGAATATCAATCGTAGTAACCTCAATTTCTAAACCAAACAGAGCGCTTCTTGTCTTAAACGAAGGGTGTATCAAGCATGGTTATAAATTTGTAATCATTGGCGATGTTGCAAGCCCACCTGATTTTAATATTCAAGGCTGCGATTATTATAGTCTTGATCGTCAAATTCAAACCGGATTAAAGTTTGCCAAGCTATGCCCACAAAGGCACTATGCTCGGAAAAACATCGGTTATCTTTTGGCAATTCAGAAAGGAACGAATGTTATAATAGACACTGACGATGACAACATCCCGTATACATCATTTTGGGATACGCGCAAACCTATACATAATGTTCCGGTAGTTTTGGAAAAAGGGTGGTTAAACATATATTCCTATTTTTCTGACACCAACATCTGGCCGCGTGGCTTTCCACTGAACAAGATTCATTCCACACCCCCTACTTTTGAATCTTTGCCTGTTCAAAAAGTCGATTGTCCAATTCAACAAGGACTTGTCAACGAAAATCCTGATGTTGACGCAATTTACCGTTTGATTTTACCACTTCCCCAAAATTTCAGAGATGATAGACAAATTGCCTTGAAAAAAGGGGTCTGGTGCCCATTTAACAGCCAAAATACAACATGGTGGGAAGAAACTTTTCCATTGCTATACCTTCCGGCATACAGTTCATTTCGAATGACCGACATATGGCGAAGTTTCGTGGCACAACGTATTGCCTGGGAGAATAACTGGAGCGTACTGTTTCACAAGCCAACCATGTGGCAGAAACGTAACGAACACAATCTGATGAGTGATTTTGCAGATGAGATTCCCGGATACTTGCACAATGAAAAAATTTGCAATGCGTTGGAAAGATTGTCCATCAAAAGCGGTATTGATAATTTGGGCTTAAGTTTAACCATGTGCTATGAAAAGCTGGTAGAATTAGAAATGATAGACAAAAAAGAATTACATTTGATCAACGCATGGCTCGATGATTTGGAAAAAGTGAGAGCTGAAACGCCGAACTAACTCAAATTATTATTTATTTTGTTTGCATTCAATTAAAGTTATATTTTGCTTTTCAAGATTTAGCTTCACTTAATAAAAGTCGTTTTTTTCAGGTCATAACGAGCAGCAAATGAAAACATCAAGTTAAATAGGACGCCCCTGTACCATCTGCCGGAGCTACGGGGCAGGCACATCTTCGCAGATATACACAGATAATATTGTTATTTTGCAATTTAAGAATCTTGTTAATCTGTGTTCATCTGTGTCCAAAAAAAGGAAATTCCTATACTATAAATGACCAGTATTTCAACAAAGCACTTTCGTTGGTGGTTAGGGATAGCCATTGCTGTTCATTTTATTATTCTTATATTGCTCGGCTTATCGCGACATTGGGGCTACATGACCTCCATTAATGATTTGGGTCAGTTTGACCAGGCGATATGGGGTTGGTTACATGGTGAACCTTTTCTAAACACCATTACTCTCAACCAACAGGTCAATTGGTTGGGATTGCATTTTCAACCCATTTTAATTGTTTTCGTTCCACTCTATGCCATTCTTTCCAGTGTTATATGGCTAACCATCGCACAGGCTTTTGCTCTATCCATCGCGGCCTGGCCTGTTTTCTTAATAGCGAATCGTGTTTGCCAATCTGAAAAAGCAGGGCTGATGTGGGCGCTTGTCTATTTAGTCAATCCTTTCCTTTTGAACGCGGCAGCTTGGGATTTTCATATTATTAGTCTGGCTGTTCCGTTTGTGGCAATGGGTATGTTGAGTATTGAGAGCAAAAACCTCCGCATACTATTTCTTTCCTGTTTGGTTATTTTATCATGCAAGGAACACTTGGGCGTAATGGTAGTTGGGTTCGGGCTTCTTTGGTGGATAAAAAACAAGAGCTGTAAACCAGCTATCGGTTTGATCTTAATCGGTGCGGCACATAGCATTTTAGTACTGAGTATTATCATGCCGGCGTTATCTCCAACGGGGGAGCATCTTATGCTTGAAGAAGGGTTTGGGCATTTGACTCGGTATAGTTGGCTTGGGAATTCTTTAAAAGAAATATTTCAAATGCTGTTGTTTAACCCAATATATGTTATCAAAGCGGCAATGTTCGAAATGGGCGGGGGGAGCTACCTGTTAGTTTTATTGCTACTTTTTCTGGGATTTCCTCTGGCAGCGCCGTTATTTTTATTGCCCGGGTTAGCAGATTTGGCTGCAAATATTCTTTCAGCAAACCCAATGATGGGAGGCATGTTTAGTTATCATTCGGCGGATCTGATTCCTATTTTAACGATAACTGCTGTTTACGGGGTTGAGCGAATATCCAGATGGACAAAGAAATTTTCTGCAAAAGAGTTGGCGGGTTTTGTATTTATAACAAGCACTATTTTAGGCTATTATTTTGCTCCGTTACCCTTGCCGGGGGCACAAAATGTTTGGGCTCCGAACCATTTTTTCAATCTACCTGATCCAATTATCCAAACAATTCGTTCTAAAGTGGGGGATAAAGCTTCAATTTCCGCCCAGGCCAATGTCGGCGCTCATTTTTCACAACGCAAGCAAATATACCGCTTTCCAAATAAGGTTGAAGATGTAGATGCCATTATTCTAAGGTTGGAGAGCCCTACGACTAATATAAACAACATTCCTGAAAAAATGAAAAGCGACAGAAAGTACTTCGCCACTACACTTGATGCTCATTTGCAGATGGACCGAACAGAATATATAGATACCATTGAACATTTATTGTCAGGTAGTAAATATGGTATATTATATTGGAATGATCCCTGGCTCGTATTTAAACGGGGTCTGCCAAATCATGGATCTCATAAACAGATCAAGCAGAAACTGTATCAGTTGCGGAGAGAATGGCAAATAAATTCATAAAAATGGGCCATTAAACTTACAACCCAATTGAGTGAAAACACTCAATTGGAATTTATTTATATAAACTCTTAAGTTATATTTCGATCAACGGTAAAATATAATATGGTTGAAATGGTATAGTATCTTTCGTTCAATGAGAGACACAATAATCAATTGACACAAAATACAAAAACAATATCGCTTCGATACAAAGGATTCCACACTATAATCTTGCCTCATCTTATCAAACCCGAGTGTTTTGGAGACTCCTTTCGATAGGGCTTTTAAAAAATAGAATCGCGATACAAAGAGCTAAGATTTCACCAAATAACGTGATAACCCGGAATATAAGCACACCGGCAATAATGATAGTTGCTGGCAGAATATTAGATAATATCATGGTCAGAAGCGCTTCGCGTACCCCTAAACCGCCTGGCGCTCCGGGCGTAATGAATCCTCCCATCCAGGCAAAAACATTGGCACAAACGATAATCGGCAGGCTGCCTATTTTTAAATTTGTTTCGAGCATAAAAGAAAAGATGCAAAACAGGATCACACCGTTTATAAACAAAAACAGAGAGTAATATACACATACTATTGACAACTTGCCTATCTTTCGAATTGAAAATGATTTGAATATCTCGCTTAGGTATTTTTTGTAACTCAAGTAAATAACAGCAATAAAAAATCCCCCGGCAAACAAAATGAGAAGTTTTTGGATGTTGATGTCTAAACGGTCCAGGATTGAGATGTTAAAGAAATTTTGAGAGAATCCTAATAAAATAAAAGTAAAACCAACGATCAACAGCAAGAAAGATTCCAAAACGCTTGATAAAGCCAAAACAGCATGATTTATATTAAGTTTATTCCCTAGTAGTTGCCTGCCTATAAAATGAAAAATATTGCCTGGGATATATCTGGCAATGAATGTTTTCATATAAATTTTTAAGATTTCACCTAAAGGAAGGGATTTATGGTG
>Ga0208279_1000320_pt1 | contig 41559 bp, 26 predicted proteins | sample AntAceMetag02UKM_FD_184766 | JGI IMG/M metagenome (GOLD analysis project Ga0208279, IMG submission 184766) | Saline lake microbial communities from Ace Lake, Antarctica - Antarctic Ace Lake Metagenome 02UKM (SPAdes) (version 2) | ecosystem: Environmental > Aquatic > Non-marine Saline and... | reverse complement strand
GAATCTTACTCAAATGTAGAAGAGCAATACAAAAATATTCTATGGGATTCTGAAATGCTATCTTTGGCATGTATTGCCTATGATTTTTTAAAGGGTAATGATTACAGCTTTGATGGAGTCGAAGACGCTGTTCGTGCTAAAATCCAGGACATTGCAGGAGAAATGTATTATGATTTGGTTTCAAGCCCAGAATGGTCAGGATTGCATTTATTATGGTTTGTTGGTTTTGGTGAGCAGATAAACTATGGTGTAAAATTCGCTTCTGCTCTCGGCATGTGTGCAATAGTCCTTAATACAGAAACCCCGATCGATACTGATAAACAGCCAGAAACCTGGATCAATTATACCATGCAGAAAACCGATCTCCAATTCAGCAACTGGCTTGTGAACGAACAAGGTATGTGGGCAGAAGGTCCTCACTACCTCACTTTCACTGCTTCAAGTTTTATACCCTTTGCACTTTCCCATAATAATTTTGTGAACGGTGAATCCGAGGATTATGGTGGTGAGATATTACCGCCACTCACACAAAATGATAATTTCCGAGAATTATTATATTGGGGAATCAAAATAAGACAACCAAACGGCGCTCGTCCAAATTTTGATGATAGTTTTCTTAATCCCTATTTTTTCAACGGGATGCTTGCACCAATTTATAATGATGATGTGCTTGAGTGGGATTATGTTCATAGTGCGGAACCAGATTTTGTTGGTGCCACATCACAGAATATTGATGTAGAAATGATTTGTACTGATTATCAAACAGTATTTCCGGGCACAACACCTCCTGATTTTCCTCCTACACAAATTATGCCGGATGCCGGACAGGCAGTTTTCCGCAGCGATTGGGGAGAAGATGCAGTCTATATGTGTGCTATTGCTGAAAACGGTCAAGCGCGTGAAGGTGGACGAACACATGAACATCCCGATAATGGCAGTTTTATTATTTATGCCTTAGGAGAACTGCTCGCTATGGATTCCGGCTACATCAGCTGGGAAAAAAGAGACAGTGTCCGTTACGCAAAAAATCATAGTATGGTACTGGTGGATGGAGAAGGTCCACCTGCTGCAACACTCACTACTGCGGGAGGGACAGATGCAACTATTGGTATTAACTATGACACCAATGGATTAGATTGTGCACAGATATCCACCAATTACCAGGATACAGATTTTTTCCGAATATTCACATTCATTAACGATTCTTATTTTACAATAACAGATATGATCGGTTCATCATCAACTCATGATTATTCATTTCTTCTTCACGGAAACGGAGGAGGATCAACAGGAAATGGATTCTCCCTTGATACAAATGGTTCTACGTATTCAGTTAATGATGTCGATCTGAATTTCTTTATCAACTCAGCTCATCCGATAAATCTTGATAATTATGATGATTATCATGATGACGGAACATATGATGTACTGGCGACCCATACGGTTACACGAGCTCAAATAAATGCTCAATTTGGACTTATTACATCATTCCTTATTCCTACACTTGCAACGACAAAAGATATTGTCTATACTCCAATAAATACAGATAGCACTTGTGGCGGTTCGTTAGAAATGGGGAGTGAGAAAATAATCCATATGGGAAATGGTTCCAATTCTTTGCAGACTGTAGATTTTTTCGGAACTTCTTTAGAGTATGATGCACTGGTCCTTCATGTTGCTCAAAACGGAGATATTCCAAGGAATATTCAACTTACTTCTGGTCAAACATTCAATTATGGCAGCACACCACTCATTTATAGTGATGTTGACAATATGATTGCTTTGAATATTGGCGCAGCATCTGCTGACGGTTATGTGGAAGAAGCATGCACAATTGAATTCTTTACCGGAAACGAACCCACGTCTGTTGAGGGCGGTACTTTGCTGGGATTTTTCCAAGGTGTTTCAACCATATCATTCAACTCTTCAAGTAACTTTACGATCGATGTGATTTGGTCTCTTGACTATGCTGTAAATCCTGATCCTTCACCTCACCCCTATAATCTTTCTATATATCCTAATCCCTTCAGTCAATCAAGCGAGATTTCTTTTGATCTTACTGTTCCACAAAATGTGGAAATAGAAGTTTTTAATCTAAGGGGACAAAAAATAGCTACACTTACTGATGAAGATTACGGAATCGGTTCTCATTCAGTATTATGGGATGGAAAGAACCAGTCCGGCAAGACAGTGGCAAATGGAACCTATTTATATAAAATACATTTTAATAAAGGCGACACAATTTTAAGAAAAGTAAATATCCTAAAATAGGAGAAAAAATGAAAAAAAGTTCTCTCTTTCTGCTCCTCTCTATCGTACTACTGATCTTTAGTTCATGTACGATAAAGAAATGGGAACCACCAGAATGGGATGTCACCCTGGAAATTCCCGTGATAAATAAACGAGTTTTTATGCATGAGCTTGAAGATACTACTGAGACGTATATCATTCGCATGGATAATGACACGCTCTTCTTTTCAATGTCTGAGGATATTGAATCCAAAAATGTGGGTGATGAACTCAAGGTTGATGGTAAAACTGAAACAATTGATAAAGAGATCGGTGATGAACTTGAAATCGCAGGTCGTGATGAAAGCTTCAGTGTGAGTGTGGGTGATGAATTGAATATCAGCGGTCAGTCGCAATATTTTGAACGAGCACTTGATAAGATCGAGGTCGAAGAGACAGGTAATTCCGATGCAAAAGTATATGTTCTCGCTTTTGCCGATTCAGCAGTCGGCGGCGGTGGCGTAGGTCCAATTATTAATACACCAATCCCACCACTCTATGGCTTCCCCCCCATCGACACTAGTTTTTCTGTCTTTGAAAACGATAATATCGAGTATGTGGTAATTGATTCCGGGTTTGCCTATATTGATTTCAAAAATAATACAGACATTCCACTGAGTTCTACAAATCCGACATATTTTATGCGACTTGAAATCTATAGCGGCGCAATGCTTACTTTTGATGATCCGATAATTATGCATAAGATCGATCACATAATTGCAGCTAATGCCACGGAGCATATTGAACTGGACCTCTCAGGTGCTCAGGTATTTCAGGATAACTATCTTCGCATTTTCCTAACTACAGATGGTACGGGCGGACAGGCAATAAATGTGTTCGAAGAGGATAATTTCTATGTCACTTTCAGTGTTTCTGAAATGATCGTGAGTGAAGCAAGCGCCAAGCTGCCGGAAGAAAGAATTACTCATGATGAGTCTATCTCGATAGAAGATGCTGCCGAGGAAATATCTCTCGTGTCTGCGACAATTGATAGTTGCCTTGGACATATTCGTGTTGATAATGATTTGCCTATCGATGCCCATGTGACGATTAATTTTATCGAATTGCTCGATGATACCGGCAATCCTTTCGAAGCAACATTTGATATTGACGGAAGTTCGACACAGAATGATTTCCCACTGAATTTCGAAAATTTCCAAATAGTGTCAACCCGTGAAGATGTTATCGACTCGCTTCATTTCTCTTACAATGTAGTGACAGATGCCACCGATGATTATGTTACAATTTCGGAGGATATGGTTGTTTCGACCGAAATTGAATTTGGTAAGATGAAATTCCGGGAAGTGACGGGCTACCTTGTTCAAACATTCACACAGAATGACACTCTTTCTCTTGCAGATGCAACAGATAAAATACTTCTCGATGAAGCTGATATACGAAGCGGAATGATGAATATTAATATTTCCGGTATTTCGTTTGATCCTCAAATCTCGATCATTTTTGATGAGATAGAAGATCAGTTTCATAATCCGGTTCATATCACAAATGAAGATTTCAGCGGTTATAGCTTTACCGATCATAAAGTCCTCGACCAGGTTGTGCATTATCACGTTGAAGTTGATATGCCGGTTTCTGAACTGATCACTGTTTCGAGTTCTGATGTAGTAAATGCGGATATACATCTCAGCGAACTGATCTTTGAGAGTGTTATTGGAAAATTTAATTCAATGACCATTGAGGATGAAAAGGCAGTAGAAGTTGATTCTACAGGAGAATATTCGCTTTGCTTTGCAGAAATAGACAGTTGTGATGTGCATGTCAGCATACCTGCGGCACATTATACCCTGCCATTTGTCGCACACATTCGTGTGAAATTTCATGAAATATTTGATGCAACCGGCGATACACTCATTCTCAATTTATCCTGTCCCGGTGATACGATGATCAGCTTTGCCGATCATACGATAGGTGACGACCCGTTCTCGTCGTCATTAATTGATTCACTCCATTATTCCTATATCGTCACCACAGAACCCACTACAGGATATGTGACTGTATATTATGAAGATGAAGTAAGAGCTGAAATCGAACTATCTGAAATGATTTTTAATAGTGTAAAAGGTATTATCGATCATAAGCATTTCGAAATGGATGATATTGAAGAAGATCTGGATATCGAAGACTTACCGGACAGTATTGCAAATGTCATGATGTTCCAGAATGCGGAATTGCATCTTGATGTATATAATGAAACTGGCTTTAACTGCTGGCTGAATATTGATATGATCGGAAGTAATCCTGACGGAGATACCGCGATAGTTCATATTGATGAGACCAGCGGGGTTGTCCTTCCAAACCAGATGAACCATGTTGTAATAACTGAAGGCGTTTCTGAAATGCTCAGTATTGTGCCGACACATGTATCTGCGACAAATCCCTACGCAATCATAGGCAACGGCTTTACGATTGGTGAAATCACGAAGAACGACTCGATCAGCGGATCATATACGATTGAGACACCTTTCAAATTTATCATTAATGCCCAAACTGTAACGCTGAGTGAGCTCGAACATAAGGAATTCAATGAAGACACACGGAATATGATAAGCGATAACTTAGATGGCGTACTTCTCAATCTTACTGCAGAAAATCTCCTGCCCTTTGGTACTTATGTCGAATTCTGGTTTGCGGCGGATTCAACACAAGTGTGGACAAATCCGGAATTGGTGATCGACTCATTCTATGTTGAATCAGCTACGATAGATCCTGTACATCATACAAGCGAAGAGGTTGTCGTGAGTAATATAGAAATAGAACTGACTCATGAACATGGCGATTTCAGTGTGTTTGAAAATCCAGATGTGTATGTGGGAATCAAATTGCCCCTGATCGGCACTGGTGGAGAAGTAGTCATAGTTAGGGGCTCAGATAATCTGAGGATATTCGGGTATGTCAGTGTGGATGTCCATGTTAAGGAAGTAGGAGGTGAAAAATGAAAAAGATAATAATCCTCCTTAGTTTACTTCTGTTCACATGTGCTGTATATGCTGTAGATATTGCGAATCCTGTCAGTATTGCTCTGGGTGATGCATACATTGCAAAAGCACGAGGATGCCATGCTCTAAACTGGAATCCTGCTAATTTAGGAATAGTCAAAAATTCTATGACGTTTAACCTGTTCCAGGTTACAGCCGATGTATCGAATAATGCACTTGATCTGGGCTATTACAATGATATAGTTGGAAAATATCTTACTCAGGAAGAAGAGCAGGAATTTCTCGACAGGATACCGGATGATGGTTTCTCTCTCAAAGCAAGCGCTGATCTGCACCTTCCGCTTTCTTTGTCGATCGGGAAATTCGGATTTGCTATAAATGCTCTCGTTCGATCTTCTGTTAACCTTGGCAAAGATTATTTTGATATTGTCTTGAATGGTAATGAGATTGGGGAGACCTTCAATTTCGAAAATAACGAAGGTTCTGCAATTTCTTTTTCTGAATTCAAACTTGGATACGGCGATAAAATTCCTGTTGATAAGATCTTTGGCTCTTTTGCTGATTTTCCATCAATCTATGGGGGTATTAGTATAGGATACATAAATGGACTTGCCTATGGCGAAATAATGGACTTCACCACAGAATTCTCCACTAATGACAGCGTGATGGATGTACACAATAACCTCTTGATACGTACTGCCGGATATGATACTGAAAATGACGAGATCATTGCAAAATCAGTATTTCCGGGAGCTGGTTCAGGATTTAGGGTGTCCCTCGGTCTTACTTCACCGATCACAGATAAGATAACTGCATCCCTTGCGATAAATAATTTATTTGCTTCGATAAACTGGACTGAAGCGTGTGAAGAACATCAAATCACTGTTAATGATGATGATTTTGCTCTCTATGATTGGATTGAAAATTGGGAAGAAATAAAAGATTCCATTGTGGTGGACACCACATACACAGTTGGTGATTTTTCAACATCGATCCCCGCTGAAATTCATATGGGCGGTTCATATTCTCTCAATCAGTTTACTTTCTATGGAGATTATGTACAGGGATTTGGAAAAAGTTTACTCACATCGGCGAAGCCCAAATTTTCTTTTGGTGCAGAATACTTGCCTTTGAAATGGTTGCCTTTGCGTGCCGGTTTTGGATTTGGTGGTGATGAAAAACCTCATTTCTCATTTGGTTCAGGATTTGAATTTACAAGTTTTGAATTCAGTTGGGGAGTGAGCTATTATACCTCGCCAATATATACAACAGCGACTGGATTGAAAGTATCCTTTGGTGCACTTCTCGCATTCTAAAGGTGATGAAATATATTAAAGGGAGCCATGTGCTCCCTTTTTTTAATTGGGTTGTGATATAACACCCAAACAACATAATCCAGAAAAGTAACGCAAGATTCCAATCTTGCGCACCAAATATCTGTCTTCATTTCTCTACACCTCAACATCAGTTTTCGCTATGCTACGCCTTGACATGTCGGAATGTTGAGTTGCAAATTTTTCTCCATCCTTTCCATACTTTTTCCTGAGTCGTCATGGACCACTTCATGACGGAAGTAGAATGATTGAAGAACACCGATTTGAGATTTAAGATGTACAACCGTTGCGAAGGTTTCCTACGTCAACCGTTCGCAAGGTTTTTGTATTCTCGCTCCCAAATCCCAACAAACACACCCTCGTTCCCAAACCCCAAGACACCCTCGTTCCCAAACCCCAAGACACCCTCGTTCCCAAACCCCTGTTTGGGAGCGCCATCCATCAACCCATCAACAATGACCTGCCAACTACATTCGATAATAATTTGACATTTGAAACTTTTTTATATAAAAACGTCCCACACCATGGAGGTTCGTATGAGAAATAGAATTATAATGTTACTTATGTCGATGTTAGTAGCTGTGACAATACAATTGACAGCAGATACCCTTATAGATACCACTTACAGTGTTCCTGAGATGGATGGGTGTATTGATTATAATACACAGTGGAATACGTATTATGCTGATATTTATACTATGATTACAGGAGATTTTTGGGATTGGTATAATGGCGGAAACTGCTATGTCCGGTCTTTTGTTTCAATTCCACTTCCCGAAGTTCCTTATGGTTATGATTTAGATAGTGCATATCTGTATATATATCAAAACGTCTCCTTTGGTAACTCGTTAGAAGGTTTGTTCCCGATCTGGGATATATCCTCGGGAAGTTATGAAGTGCCTTGTTATGTTGACCATGTAGATTATGGATCCACGTTGGATATAGGAGATTTTAATTCAGGTGTATTAGAGAATTGTATTGGAATTATATCTGAGGCTCCGGAAGACGGGTGGAGGGAGCTCGAAATTACTCAATATGTACAAGAGGATATTCAGGAAGAACGAGAATATTCTCAATATCGCATGCATTTCCCAATAGACACTGACCTTGATAATCTTGATGATTGTTTGTATTTTATATCCGGTTTGCCTGGTAGTCGAAGCTCCTATATAAGGTTTGTATTTACGTATGGAGCAGCAATAGATGATGAAGTAAGCTCAGAAGGGAACATGATTATGGTTTCCCCCAATCCTTTTATCAATTCTACGACAATTGATTTTTCTTCTCGACAGGGGCAGGTAAAGAATGTTGAAGTCTATAATCTCAAAGGGCAGCTCATTAGAGAATTAAAAATTCAAAATTAAAAATTAAAAATGAATGAAGTAATATGGGACGGTAAAGATGAAGCGGGACATGACATGAGTAATGGTATCTATCTTATCAGGATAGAGAGTAAAGATGTGAATGTCATAAGGAAGGTAATGAAGATACGGTAATAATTGAAAGAGGGGGAGTTATATACTTTTAATCAAGAACCCATTTACTTAAGACATGCTCTCCGACATGTCTCAAGTAAATATGTACTTGTCATAAGTCGAAGAGCTTGTGACAAGTGCAAAGATAAACAAAATCCGAGTCTTTTCCCACAATTTGCAAAATACCGCCTTCTATTCATATGTTTCAATTAAAATTTTCAGCAAAGAAAACAGTCTTTTATGATATTTCGCTATAAAAACATCTCCGAATCCATACCAACCTCTCACCCCGATTATTATTTTCCCTTCTTTAAAATAAATAGGGAAGCGGTAAGACCAGTGGAAAAATCCCATTGGATATGATAATAATACCATATTCGGTTCCACAAATTCTAAGGTATATTTTTTATTCAAACAAAGAGATCCTATTATTTTTAGAAGGGATTTTTTTGACAAATTAGTGCTTATCGACAAAATTCTTTTCGGTATTTTCTTAATAAGCTTTTTTCCAGAATAAGACTCATCGATCATAAGTAAGATCACTAAAAATATGACAATTACAGCAATATTCATGATATTCATTATTACACTCCTTATAAACAATCATCATTTATCATCAGACTTATTTTCATTTTTCATAATAAAATATTCAAAGGTCTGTGAATTTTTCCTGTCAAATTTTTCTGAACTTTTTGGAAGTACGCATGTTTTTTTGCTATGATTTTGACATTTTATCATACGCGAATATCTTTCTCAATATATGAATCATCTAAAAAACTTGAACAAATTTATACGGCACACACAACATCGTTCGGAGGTTTCATGGATTTGAAAAAGTTATTTCTGCTGATAATCATACTCTTGAGTATTAATATTTTAGTGCTCAAGATGAATGATATTACCAAAAAAGATTCATCTCGAAACGAGATGGTCAAAGTCTCTCAACCTCAAATTAAAAACTACGCACTACGTGATACTATTGATTTCGAGGAAAGACAGCAAAAGAACGGGGAAGTAACACTCTCGCGTCGAAACGGGATCACCAATGCAATTGAAAAAGTAAAACCTGCTGTAGTAAGTGTGAATGTTATCCGAACAGAAGTGGTGCAGACAAGTCCTTTCAATTCACTCTTCTTTGATTTCTACAGGGGATTTCTACCGCGAACTTATAAGAGAGAAGTGCAGAATCTTGGCTCAGGAGTAATAATCAGTGCGGACGGCTATGCGATTACGAACAGCCACGTTGTGCAGAATGCAACTGAGATTAAAGTATTTCTTTCCGACGGAAGAAGTTTTGAAGCAGAGCTTGTCGGAAGTGATGGTGTCAATGACATAGCAGTCATTAAGCTCAAAGATATTGAAACTGAACTTCCCCATGCCTACCTGGGAGATTCTGATGGCATTATTATTGGAGAGTGGACGATCGCTCTTGGGAATCCATTTGGATATCTTATTAAAGATTCCGAACCTACCGTCACAGTCGGGGTGGTGTCTGCAATGAACAGGAATTTCCGCAGTAATGAAGACAGAATATATAAAAAGATGATACAGACAGATGCTGCGATCAATCCGGGTAACAGCGGAGGACCGCTTGTAAATATTAACGGAGAGATAATCGGAATCAATACATTCATTTTCTCGAAGAGTGGTGGAAGTCTCGGTATCGGTTTTGCTATCCCATCCAACAGGGTTAAGAATATAATCCGGGAGATCATTAAATATGGTGGTATACGACCGATCTGGTTTGGCTTCAAAGTGCAGGACGTCACTCCTTCGCTCGCGAACAGTATGGGGTTGGAATCATCAGATGGTGTGATCATATCTTATATAGAAGAAAATGGTCCGGCTGAAGAAGCTGGTCTTAAACGGGGAGACATCATCAAAAGTATCGATGAGCAGAATATAAAAGATGTGAATGATGCTGAGATTGCAGTATCCGATCTCAGGATTGGTGAGGATATTGAGATCGAGATCATCCGGGACGGAAAAGAATTGGTAAAAGAACTTAATCCGCAGGAATATCAAGACAAGAAAGGTGCTTCTTCCAAATTATAAAATTATATGAGCGAAAATAAAGAGAATCTCACACGAGATGTCGGCAGGATATCAAGCGGCACATTTCTCAGCAGAATTTCAGGACTGATCCGTGATATCTTCCTCACACATTTTCTCGGTGCAACAGCCATAGCAGACAGCTTCGGAGTGGCATTTGTTATTCCGAATATGCTTCGGGGTTTATTTGGAGAAGGTTCTCTCGCTGCAGCATTCATACCAACCTACACAGAAATAAAAGAGACTCGCTCAAGAGAAGAAGCTATCGCTTTTGCAGCTAATCTTCTTTCAATTTTGGTGCTCATTCTTATCGGATTGGTTTTGCTTGGTTTACTTTTATCACCATACATAATTCGGATTATGGCACCGGGCTTCAGCAAAGAAGTTCAGGAGCTGACCATCCATCTTACGAGGATCCTTTTTCCATACCTCTTTTTGATCGGGCTGACCTCCAGTATTATTGCAATCCTGAACGCTCATAAAATATTCTTCTTTCCTTCACTTTCCCCACTCATGCTGAATCTTGGCATTATCATGCCCATACTTTTTGTTTCATTTTTCACTCATACAGACATTGTGTATCGGGCATATCTTTTTGCCAGCGGCGTAATTCTCGGTGGTGTATTTCAGCTTTTTGTAAATATCCACCTTCTTAAAACGGTCGGGTATAAGTTAAGGTTTAGAATAAATCTCAAACAGAGGGAATTAAAGGGAGTATGGAACAGGATGATACCCGGCATAATTAGTTTGGGTATTCGTGAAGTGAATGTTGTGGTGGATACTTTGCTTGCCTCTCTTCTTATCACGGGAAGTGTAGCAGCACTACAGTATGGAAACCGCTTGATGCAGCTTCCTCTCGGTGTTTTCGGCGTGGCTATCGGAGCAGCGCTCCTGCCAATGTTTTCACGTCAAACTGCTCATAAAAAGGCAGATGAACTAATTCATTCCATTCAGGAAGCATTTCAGATGATCATGATAATCATGATGCCTATTATCGTACTTATACTTGTAGTTGGCAAAGATGCGATATCGCTCGTGTATTTACATGGCGCCTTTGACCAAAAAGCGCTAATCATGACCTATTCCGCGCTTGCTTTTTATTCGATCGGATTGATCTCTCACAGCTCGGTGAAAATTTTTGCCTCAGCTTTCTTTGCACTTAAAAACACCAAAACTCCGATGATCATTGCAGGGATCGCAGTGGTGTGTAATATTATTCTCAACCTCATCTTAATGCGGCTGCTTCAGCTCAGAGGACTTGCCCTGGCAACTTCTATTGCTGCAACTCTGCAGGCAACCATCCTCTTTTTTACGCTTCAGATTAAGATCGGGCGCATCTCTTTCAGGAAAATTGGAATAACCTTTATAAAGGTTGTCGTATTATCGGCAATTGTCGGTCTGGCTGCATATTATTTAAATATCCTTTCAGATCACTATGTGCCTGCTACAAGATTTTATATTTTCATTAAGTTACTGATAATATTTGCTGCGAGCGTGATGATTTACTTATTTGGATTGAAACTGCTCAAAGTTACCGATCTACAGAAAATTAAACAATCCATCTTCACAAAAAATAAATGAAACCTGTAGTTCGGGAAAAATTAAAACTGATCCCTCATAATCCAGGCGTGTATCTGATGAAAAACAACAAGGGCACGATCATTTATGTGGGTAAAGCAAAGGATCTCAAAAAGAGGGTTTCATCCTATTTTAACAGGAACAGCTTTGACATTCCCCGTACAGAAGTGCTTGTGAGCAGAATTGCCAATCTTGATTATATCGTAACCCGCAGTGAACTTGACGCACTTATCCTCGAAGACACGCTTATTAAAAAGCACCGTCCTAAATTCAATGTTTCATTAAAAGATGACAAACGCTATCCATATCTGAAAATTACCGTGAAAGAAGCTTTTCCACGGGTGATTGTGACGAGGTCAATAGATCGGGACGGATCAAAATATTTCGGTCCTTATACAGAAGCTCATTCAGTGCGCAATACGTTGAGATTTTTTGAGAAAATTTTTAAATTGCGTACATGCCATAAATTTATTCCCAGGGAAGTAAAATTGAACGAAACAGAGGATCGTGCGTGTCTAAACTTCCAGATCAACAAATGTGATGCTCCCTGTATTGGCAATATCTCGTACGAGGAATATCGTGAGAGGATCGATCAAGTAATACTGTTCTTAAAGGGGAAAACGGATGCTATAATTTCTCAATTAAGATCACAAATGGAGAAGGCATCTGAAAACCGGCGATACGAAAAGGCATCTAAGTATCGTGACCAGATCCTGGAAATCACCCATGTGACCAAAAAGCAGATCATGAGCAACCAATCACTGGCTGATGCCGATGTGATCGGGATAGCGCGATATGAATCGGAATGCTGCAGCGTTATTTTGAAAATTCGAGATGGAAAACTCATAAAAAAGGAACACTATTTTCTTGAAAATACCCAGCAGGAAACATTGGCTCTCATTCTCTCGCGCTTTATCACACACTATTATAATTACCGTGAAGATATTCCACCGATACTTATGATGCAGCAAGAGCCCGAAGATAATGTACTGCTTCAGGAGTTATTGAAATCCAAAATCCATATTCCACAACGTGGAGATAAAAAGAAGCTCGTGGACATGGCAAAGCATAATGCCTTTTTACTTGTCGAAGAAAAGAAGCTTGCTCACATAAAATCCTCGCAGAGAACGGTTTTTGCAGTAAAGGAACTGAAAGAAAAGCTTCATCTTGCCCGACTTCCAAGAAAGATAGCTGCGTTTGATGTATCCAATCTATTTGGAAAAGAAGCTGTTGCATCGATGGTGTTCTTTAATAATGGAAAACCTAAGAAGAGTCAGTATCGCAGGTTCAAGATAAAAATGGTGCCCGGCATCGATGATTATAAAATGATGAATGAAGCGGTGACACGATACCTTAGCCATCTCGACGATAAAGATGTTGAACAGCCGGATCTCATCCTTATTGATGGAGGAAAAGGACAGCTTTCTGCTGCTTTGAAAGCATTGAAAAAAACAACATTCTCAATTTCGCTTTTTTCTCTTGCAAAAAGATTAGAAGAGATATTCGAACCCGGTAAAAGAGAGCCAATAATTATTCCAAAAACTTCCTATGCACTCAAGTTGCTTCAGCAAATACGAGATGAGGCACATCGTTTTGCTATTACGTATCATAAAAAATTACGGGATAAAAAAACTTACTATTCGGAGTTAGATGCGATCGAAGGTATTGGCGAAAAAAGAAAGATGCTTCTTCTATCCTATTTCGGCTCGGTTCAAAAAATAAGGGATGCAACTGTGGAGGAGCTATCTTTAGTGCCCGGAATCAGCAGTAAAATTGCCAAGCTTGTTTTACGCTCTCTAAATAAAGATTGACTAAAATGAATTTGGATTGACATAAATTTCAACTTATATTATTAAAAAATTGTTTTTTGGAGTCGGTAAGTCCCTCGCTGAAAGATAACAAAGCCGAGAGACTCGGCTACTCCAAAAAGGATGACTCCAAAGGAAATAAAATGCTTTTCGATATTAATAAGAACTTTAAAAAATTTACAAATTACGAGCACTCACCGGCACATCTTTTCCTTAATAATACATATTACATCATAACTGCTCATATATTAAAAAACATAAGACCTTTTTATGATGATGAAAGAAAGCAGATATTGCTGAACTCTATTTTTCTGAATTTCATTGATAGAAATGGTTGGAAGATGATTGCATATTTTGTGGCGGATAATCATTATCATTTACTTCTGAATTCAGCAAATAATGCTGATAAATTATCAAAGATTATTGCTGATATTCACCGTTTTACAGCAATTACCATTAATAAGATGGATAACCTTACCGGCAGGCAAGTTTGGTATCAATACTGGGATACAGTGATAACTTCGAATAAATCATTTTATGCCAGATTTAATTATATTCATTATAATCCGGTAAAACATGGTTATGTTACAAGGAGTGAAGATTATAAATTTTGTAGTTATAAAGATTATTTTGAAAATGATGAAAACGAAATGCTTTTTTTAAGGAAGAAATATAAATTTGATAAAGTAAAAGTGAAAGAACCATAATTTGATGTATTTTTTGGAGTCGGTAAGTCCCTCGCTGAAAGATAATAAAGCCGAGAGACTCGGCTACTCCAAAAAAGACTACTCAAAAAAAAGAGGTGATCCGAAAATCACCCCTTCAAAGAACGAATTATATTAAAAGCTAATGATTTTCGAGTGACCTGTTTTTGATGTCTTCGAAATTTCTATCTTCGAATTTCACTTCGACACCACTGAACTGCCGTTTGATATCCTCGATCTCTACAGCCGGGTTTTTGCTGTATAAAAGTTTTATATGATTGTATTTATTACATACAGTGATGATATCTTGTGATGGATTCTGCTCCATGATGATATAGATGTGATGCAGATCATCACGTTCCTCAAGATAACGTTCAAGCTTAATTATATCATCACCCTGAATATCCTGGGCGTAGATAAATGAGACTATCTTTTTGTGACTTTTTGGGGAAACTTTACTTCTTGTGAATCTACCTTTCATGATACCTCCGTATTTTGTTGAAAATTAATATTCTCAGTTTGTTTTTCAATTAATTCCTATTTTTTCCTATCGCCTTTTTGATCATATGAACAAGATCGTCGATCTCGAATGGCTTAAAAATTATATCGTGCAAGCCATCTTTTTTGGCTTTTACCAGCACATGATTTGGGTCATACCCAAAACCGGTCATCATGATTATTGGAATTGTGTCATCATAATCTCTTATCTGTGAATAAAGCTCATATCCATCCATATCCGGCATTGCAATATCGCTTATAATAAGGTCAACATGCTGCTCTCGAATGATCTGCAGTGCATCAAATCCATTGTCTGCAGTTATTACTTCGCAATTCTTTTTCGGGAGAACATAGGAAAGAAAATCAAGTGTATCCTGCTCGTCATCAACAATAAGTACTGTTATCATATAGATAATTTTCCTGTGATCTTTGTGTATGCCTGTGAATATTTTTCGCGTGTTTTTTGTATAATATATTCTGGAAGACGAAGAATCTCATCATCCTCTGCAATATTTTCTTTATGTTGGATACCCTTTGATATGAGATAATCCCGGACAAACTGTTTATCGAAACTTGTCTGAGATTTACCAGGTTCAAACCCTTCATTATCCCAGAAACGTGAAGAATCCGGAGTAAAAATCTCATCAATCAGAATGATCTCATTATTATAAAGTCCGAACTCAAATTTTGTGTCCGCAAGTATAATTCCTTTTTTCTCCATGAGTATATCATGAGCAAAGGAGTAGAGCCGGAGACTTACTTCTTTGATCTTTTCTGCGGAGATAGGGTCAACTAAACGTGCCATTTCTTCAAAGCTGATATTTTCGTCATGTCCATTTTCGGCTTTCGTCGAAGGGGTGAAGAGGGATTCTGGAAGTTTTTCTGATTCAACAAGACCTTCGGGTAATTTTATTCCGCAGATCGTTCCTGTCTTTTTATAATTCTTCCAACCGCTGCCTGCAATATATCCACGTACAATGCATTCAATTGGGAATTTATTTGCTTTTCTTACCAGCATCGAGCGTTTTTCAATATCATCAGAAACATCCTGAAGATTTCCAGGAAAGTCTTTCACTTCTGTTGAAATGAGATGGTTCGGAATGATTGAGGCAGTTCGGTCAAACCAGTATGCAGCTATCTGATTGAGAATTTTTCCTTTATCCGGAATTTCATCTGGTAGAATATAATCAAAAGCTGAAATTCGGTCTGATGCAATTATCAGAAGCTCGTTTCCAAGATCGTAAATATCCCGCACCTTTCCTTGCTTGAGAGGAAATCTGTCTCTAAGTCGTACCATTATTTGTGATCATTCCCCTTGTTTTTCTTTTTCAATATGATATGAATGAGTGACCTCTGAAGATTTCTTAAGCATCGCAGTTACGCCACAATAGCGTTCTTGTGAAAGCTTGATCGCTTTTTCGACTTTGGATTTGTCGAGGTTATCTCCAATAATTGAATAAACAATATGAATCTTTGAGAAAATTTTTGGATGCTCAGTAGTGGTTTCAGCTTCACCATAGACAGTGACATCCTTGAAGGGAACTCTCATTTTCCTGAGAAGAGATACAACATCCATGCCGGTGCAACCGATCAAGCCCATAAGAACCAGTTCCTTTGGTCTAGATCCCTGATCGTAACTCATGTCTTTACCTGCATCTATTATTATAGTATGATTTGAATCTGCGACTGCACTGAATTGTAGTTTATCAATTAATGTAACTTTTGCTTTCATATTACACAATAAGGTTAAAATGAATAAAAAATTTGTCAAATTTATTTAAAATATTTTGATAGATTTATTTGGAAAGTGATCAATTTAGAAAAATTGAGGGAAAATTATCAGGAGTATCTGAATTATTATATTTGAGCAAATACCTGCTGCAATATCATCGGCAAGTACACCCCAGCCATGAGGAAGATCTTGCAACTGATTGATTGGAGTTGGTTTTACGATATCAAACACACGGAAAAGAATAAGTGCATAGATAAAGACCATCAAAGTGTGAGGTAGGAACATAACTGCGAAGAAATAACCAATAAGTTCGTCAATTGTGATCTTTCTGCTGTCGTGTCCCAAATCGCGTTCGGCACTCTTTATGATGGGAACAAATATAAGACTCACTAACAGTACGATCCCGATGAGTAACAGGTTACCCAGCGTACTAAGTGGTGGAATGAGGTAAAAATACAAAACAGCAGTGATAATTGAAGTAATTGTTCCGGATAAAATAGGGAAGTATCCCACAAAACCAACTGAAACAAGGAGATTTCTAAAGAATTTCAGCATGATCAATACAGAGCATCTGTCTCTATTCTCTTAATGTCCGCACCGAGTGATGCAAGTTTGTTTTCAAGATGCTCATAACCGCGATCAAGATGATACACGCGGGATATTTTCGTTTTACCTTCTGTTGCCAGAGCGGCAGTTATAAGTGCAGCTGCAGCTCGGATATCAGGAGCCATGACCTGCGCTCCGGAGAGTTTGTTGCCGCCGTTTATGCTGATTCGGTTTCCTGATAGTTTTATGTCCGCTCCCAAACGTTGAAGTTCGCTTATATACATGAACCTGTCCGAGAAAATATTCTCATTAATAATACTTTTTCCCTCAATTGTGGAAAGAAGTGCTGCAAAGAGCGGTTGAAGATCTGTTGGGAATGCCGGATAGGGATTGGTCGAAATCTCGACGGGTTTTCTTTTGCCTTTATTATAGATGGTTATAGAGTGCTCATCTACTTCTAAAGTATATCCAATGTCACGGAGTTTATTCAGCACAATGCCCGAATGCTCAGGCATGCAGTTCGTTACAGTAATTTCCCCATTTGTGATTGCACCTGCAACGAGAAGTGTGCCCACTTCTATTCTGTCCGGGATAAGAGAATAATCAGCAGGATGGAGCATTTTCACACCATGAACGGTAATGCTCTCTGTTCCGTGCCCTTCGATATGGGCTCCCATTTTATTAAGGAAATTTGCGAGATTACTGATCTCCGGCTCGCATGCAGCATTTTGTATGACAGTGGTGCCTTCAGCGAGGACTGCTGCCATGAGCACATTTGCAGTTGCGCCGACTGTTTTGTTTTCAAAGTATATCTGCGAACCTTTCAACCCTTTGGTTTTTGCGTAGATGTAGCCATGTTTTATCTGTATGGTCACATCCAGTTTATGAAGGGCTTCCAGGTGATAATCTATAGGTCGAGCTCCGAGTGCGCATCCGCCGGGAAAGGAAACTTTTGCCTCTCCACAACGAGCAAGCAATGGACCAAGAGCATAGATCGAAGCGCGCATTGTTTTCACAAGTTCATAGGGGGCTTCATGATTTTTTTCTTTTTTTGTAATGATTTTCAGTTCGTGGTCAGTGAATTCAGCTTCAGTACTTATCGTTCTGAGTAGTTTGATCATCGTGCGAATATCTGAGAGATTGGGAATATTTTTTATATGATACTCGCCATCTGCGAGAAGTGTGGCAGCCAGTATTGGAAGTCCGGCATTCTTTGAGCCGTTTGCTGCGATTGTTCCTGAGAGTTTGCGTCCGCCGCGCACTAAAATTTCATCCATTTTAAAACCAACTTCTATGTATTATTTTTGAGAATTAAAACTCGATCGAAATCATTGTAGTCCTGTTTGATGTCAATGATTTTGTAATTATATTGCTTTGCCAGTTTAGACACTCCATCTTTTTGATACGCACCGATCTCAAAAAAGATACGACCATTATTTTTGAGGTATTTCCTGGCATTCTGTAAAATTTTATGATAGAATTCCAGTCCATTCTCTTTCGCAAAGAGTGCTTCTCTCGGTTCATGATCCTTGATCTCAACAGGTAATTCTTTAAATTCTTTTTCACTGATATAAGGGGGATTGGAAATGATACAGTCATACGTGTCGGTTACTATATCAAAGATATCTGAATGCAATAATGAAATATTCTGAATTTTTAGATTATCGATATTTTTCTCTGTGAGCTTTATGGCTTTTTCGGAAACATCAGTGGCAACAATGTGAATGTCTTTTTCAGACTCCTTGAATGAGTTGCTGATAGAAATTGGGATATTTCCCGTGCCCGTACCGATGTCCAGGAGAGACCATGCTTTTTGATCAGATTCCTTGATATAAGAAATAATTGCATCGACAAGGATTTCGGTTTCAGGGCGTGGAATGAGTACTCCTTCCTCAACAAAAAACGGGATTCCATAAAATTCTGTAGCGCCAAGAAGATATTGGATAGGATAATGCAAAGCCCTTCTTTTGATAAGTTTTTTTATTTGTGATAAATCTTTCTTTGCAAGGGGTCTGTCATATTTCATATACAGATCGAGACGTGAGCATTCCAGCACATGAGCGATAAGAAGTTCAGCATTCAGATGGGGAGAGGAAATGTCTTTTTCCGAAAAATAATCCGATGTCCAGAAGAGTACGTCCTTAACTGTCCAGATTTTATTGTCTTGCGATACCATAGTATGAGTAAAGAATCATGGTGCGAATTGTTGTCAAATTTATATTGGATTGATGGTGCTGCGGCTAGATGTGATACTTGTTCCCAGGTTGAACTTAGGAACGAGATATAGTTATAAAATTACTTCATCAGCAAACATTTCTTCACTGCTTCAGTCTTATCATTAAGTTTCAATTTGTAGAAATATAAACCTGAACCTACTGGATTTCCTGACTCATCTTCGCCATTCCAGGAAACTGAATGTTCTCCGGATTGAATTGTTCTATTAACCAGCGTTTTTACTTTTTGTCCTTTTAGATTATAAATGACTAATTCTACATTCTCGGTGTTTTCTGTGATTGAGAACATTATTTCTGTAGATAGATTGAATGGATTCGGATAATTCTTTGATAACAGCGGTTGAGTATTGGGATTATGTTCATCATCTATACTAACTAGCACCCATGTATTAGTGGATAGGTCATATATACAGAGGTCATTAGTGGCGTTGCCATATGGATCCAGCCCACCAAAGAGAATTATTTTGGAGTCATCTTCTACATAAGCCATTGCAGAATATGTACGCGCAACAGGGCAATCGGGTAACTGTGTCCAGGTCTCTGTGCTCATATCAAATTCATAAAAATCACCAAGGATTCCTTTGTTAGCATTCATTCCTCCGGAAACCCACACTTTTCCACCATAGTATGTTCCTGCTTGATATGCTCTTGCGCCAGGATTAGCACCAGAATTATAAACATAATGGAACTCATTGTCGTTAGGAAGGGAATAACGGCGGACATCATCGCGATAGTCATTTTCGTTCCATCTGACACCTCCATAAACATACATATCATTGTTATGTAGAGCTGCAGTCTGTCCAGCAGAAGGTGCATGACCTTCCTTTTGCGTCCAATTGCTTGATGTGCGGTTGTAGCTCCAGAAATCCATAAGATTCAAGCCGGTTGCATCAGTACCTCCATATACATAGAGATCGTCTCCATACCCTACCATAGAGGCGTTTTTTCGGGCGATTGGCGTGCTTGTCCCGCCTGAAGGTAATTGTGTCCAGGTTTCAGTTACCGGGTTAAACGACCAGGTATCATCAAGCAATCCGGTTTCGCCCTGACCACCGTAGATATACATGACATCCACCCCTTGTGCGCAATGGCCCGCCCGTGCAGGAGGGATGGGGGCAGGAGGTGTTATTGGAGCCCATCCACTTTCTTCAAAGGCGTGCAGATCATTAAACAAAGTTCCCTCTACGTCCTTTCCTCCAAACATCATAACTCGTCCATCTGGAAGCGTTACCATGCTGTGTCCAAGTCTGGATACGGGGGTATAGTCCCGCTGACTCCAAAGTGCTGAACTCGTAATTAACATAAGTATTGCACCTATTACGACTGTTTTGTGTTTCATTTTATGCTCCTTTCGTTTGAAAGTTTACTTTATTTTTCTAAAAAATCAATTATTCTCTGTCAAGAAGTTTTCTTTGGAATTTACAATCATTTATCCTAAAAATTACTTTTCGTATGCACACGCCGGGCTACTAAGCGCTAGCTTGGTAGACAGATTTGTGATTATAAAAAAGACGCACACCGAAATCGATGTGCGTCGTACATATATCGTAATAGTATGGAGACTATTTCATTAATACCATTTTCTTTGTAATTTGCTTTTCACTGGTTTCAAGTTTGTAGAAATATACACCATTTGCAACAGTTTTATCGTGGTTATCTTTGCCATCCCACACAAAGTTGATCGCAACGCCCTTCGGGCTTGTTTCCGGCACGAAGGTCTTCACGAGCTGCCCTTTGATGTTGTAAATATTGAGTTCTGCTTTTTGTGCATTTGCAGGAAGTGAGAAGGAAATCGTTGTCGAGCTTGTCACAGGATTCGGGAAATTCTGGTTGAGTTTGAATTGGCTGATCACGTAGGGGTCGTCATTCGAGAACATGGGAATTTCGTAGCTTGAAGTGGGATCACCAATAAGGATATCATCTACATGAATACCATCTTCTTCGACATAGCCGTCAGAATCCATAAGGAATCTGACATAGACTTGAGATTCGCCTGCGAAATCAGAGAGGTCTGATGTTTCTGCGATCCAGGAAAGTTGCTCGCCATCATACACTGGTTCGCCGGCTGGCTGATAACTACCTGCGGCGAGTTCCGTATATTCACCCTCGAGGGCAGTCCATGTTATGCCGTCAGTTGAGGCAAGAACCTGAGCATAATCCCAGTTGGATTCGATATCCCATTTCGCATTGAAGTACAGGTTAGCACTGCCCTTCATGCCATTCAGGTTTACAGGATCTGTAAGCTCGAGTATTGCAGTGGTCCACGACGGATAACTTCCGCCAGGACTGTCTGTAAAGGAATGAGTTGGTGAAACGTAGTCTTCTTCAGTTACTCCCCAATCAGCGGAAGTCCATTGAGTAGTGCCATCTTCTGCATCATCAAAAAGCTGTGCAAAACCAAGGTGGTAATCGTACTGAGCATCACCACTGACTAAAAGTGTGCCGACATACGGAACTTGACCTTCTGCAGTGACATATAGTGTATATGAAAAGTTTGGAAGACTGATTTCATAGCTTCCAAAGGTTGACTGCACAGAAGCATATTCCTCGCCAGTATCACTTCGCATATAAGAAAGTGTCGCATTATCTATCAACATGAAGTCATTAAAGACATTACCTGATATGAAGCCACTTTCTACCGGATCGAGCACAATATCATGAGCGTTCGAGCCGTATCCAAGAAAATAGTTAAATTTCTGATAGGGATCATATCCCCATTTTGTAACATAAATATCATAGTATTCAACGGGATAGTCTTGAGAAGACGAGTATATTCCGGATACATCAGTCGTTGAAACAAATACCGGGTCATCTTCATTAGGATTTGCTCCATGTTCATAGAAGCACACTTCCGCATTGGAAACAATAGAACCATTTTGACTTTCTGTAACCAGACCGGACACATTTCCGTAGGCAATGATCACAGGGAAAATCTCTTCAAAAATATTGTATCCTGATTTCGCAATGATGGCATCAACCGGAGTCAGTGTCGAAGGTGTAACACTATAGGTAATTTCATCAACAGCTCCGAAACCTGCGCCATCGACATTTACCCATAATGTAATATCAGCTTCATCAGCATCGGCTTCAATAGTGCCCTCAAGGTTCAAAGCAAAGGTGTCTATAAGACCGAAATCTGTGGTCACGTCCAAGCTCGGATTGGTCAGATCGAGTGCAGTGACATTTACTTCTTCATGAAAGAGGAAATATTCATCACCGGGATTCTGCCCATATATTTGAAGTGTTGGACCGTAACAGTAGTTCACATTAAGAACTGCGATACCTGCAGCATCAGTCACTTCTGTTGCTGAGATATAATCCAGTCCTTCTGCCCAGACATCTACTCCAACCTGCGGAGAAACACTATCAGGAGCCATTACTTCGACAGTGATCTGAGTTGGGATATTGACATTGATCGTGCCGGGAGTTAAGGTAACAACGCTGGCGGTTACTACTATGTCACCAACAAATTTATGATAATTATGTGCAACGACCGCAATATGTAGAATACCAGACTCGTTTGGAACAGTGTCGAAGAATAATGTGCCTGATCCAAGGACATTGATTTGTGCAAATCCATAAATCGTATCATCATCATACACAACTACTCTGGATCCTGCTGGAGCGGAGATATCTATTTGCGGCACACCAGCCATTATGGTTTGGGGATAAGTCGGCATGAGTAGAGAAGGTTCCGCAGTCCATAATGAAAGTGCGGGGTCACCAAATTCATTGACCTCGTAATAGCACCATCTAATGACTTCATCAGTGCTGATAAAGGGAAGAGTCTGTTCTTTGGAAAGCTGGTTAGCTCCGCTAACAGAGTAAATACCTGTTTCAAAGAAAACATCAATGTACTGTCTGTGGAAGTGCTGGGACGCACCGTCTGTGCCGCCTTGCTGCCCCCATCCATACCTACTGTTTCCGACAAATGCGGATGCGGCAGTAGACATATTAGTGATCACTTCCATGAAGCAATCCGATCCGGTACTTCCGCTAGAATTTCTGTTATCAATAGATCCGGAATAACATGCTTGAGAATACCCATTATAGAAATTGTGTGTGATACCATCATTTGTAAGATTATATGTGGTGAGGTTGTTATTATCAATATTCAAACAGTGAGTTGTGTTGCCGTGTCCGAGGTGATTAAGAAAGTTCGGTCCAAGATTCAGCTCATTATACAGATCATTAGCTGACCAACTGCCATTCATTTCATATAATGTATTTACTGTCCATGTGCCGGGAATACCTACAGTGGTGTATCCGTTGGAAGAGCTTCCAACAAGAAGTTCATTCATATATTGTCCGCCATAAGTATTTGGCCATAGATATTCACCGACCAATAAAGTCGTTTCCAACTCACCCAATACGGGTGATTCCAGATAACTCTGGATCTTATTTATCTGGTTTGCGATTTCAGTGGTATTATTGGAACAAATTCTACCGATATAGACTTCAGCAAGCAGGTCTGCCTCATTATGCTCACCCCATAATGAGTTGTTATTATTATTCCAATCCGGACCTGATCCTGCCGCAGCAGTACGGTCAAGGCAACCATAATAAAGATCTCCGGGAATATCATCATCATCGTAACCGCCACCTGGATCTGTGTAGAGCCCTCTGTCGGGAATGATGTCAGTATCACCACCCAGCAAGACATACTGAACCGGATAATCAGTATATTCTGCAATAATATAGTTGCGAACCTGATCTCCGACATCAACGCCGGGATAATTTATCATGATATCGCTTACAAGAGTAACTTTTGATCTCAAACCTCTCATTTCATGAAAATCAGCCAGCACCTGAAAATCATTTTCAAAGATACTGTTCGTAATGATGATATAATCATATCCGTCAGCTTTAGTTTGTGGGATCGTATAGGTGCCAATCATATCAATATTATCCACAAGTGCAGCAAGTCTGATTTCTACTTCAGGATTATTATGTAAAAATTTTTGAGCGTTCTCGGCTGCGGCATCATAGGAAGTTTCAAGGGTTACTACTGCCTTTTTGTAATAATTCAACTCTTTTGTTGAAGGCACATAGGAAAGGGGAGTAACTGCAAAAGAACCGACAGAATATCCTGCGAGATAATGAGTGGAATAATCATTAAACTGTTTGGTTGGGAAAGGTGAATCACTTGAATAGATCGCTTGATCCGGTGGGGTGAATTCTGCTTGATTTAATAATGATAGGGGCATGGGTTGTTGTTTGGGATAAATTGTGTAGTTTCCAAGAGGAGTTTCTTCATAGAATTCAATCGTAATATCAGAAACAGCCTGCATTCGAGGAAGAAGGAGATTGATTCCGATATAGGGTAGGGACGGTTCTCCGGGATTTCCAAGATGGTAACTATCTTCCAGCTGAAGAATAGCATATTCTCCATCGAATTCTACTTCAGGAGCATCAAAGTAATAGGTCTTTGTTATCACATCTGCAAAACTGACGGATGTAATAAAAAGAATGAGCATTAAGATACTAAGTTTTTTCATGCTGACCCCTTAATTTTATTTTATTTTTCTAATTTTCCGTTTTTAAAAAGGATTTTATTATCGACCTTAATGGTTTTATCAAGCATATAGAATTGTGCGATCATATTAGAGTCTATGCTGGAAGCTTCGAGTTCATCCCAGCCAACCTGCAGTGTGAGCGCACCGAATATTTTTGTATTAATGTATGGATGATGAATATTTTTGTGAAGTGCAGGATTCATTCCAATAGTGAACGAACCAACAAGATTTTTATCTCCGGTAGCGTTTTTAAAAAGTGTTTGAAGCTTATCATTATCCGTCTTTGCTTTCATTTCTGTGATCTTATTGTCATGAATAATGATATCGACTTCTTCAAAGAGAGTGTCGTAGAGATATGCAAAATCCGTATGGAAATTTCCGTTGATCTTGCCTTTTTCGAGCAGACCGACAACCAGTCCACCCGGAAGTTCGGAGTCAGTCGCCAGAGAATTTGCAATACCATCTTTGATCTGAAGAACTCGCTCCTCAGGAAGTTTCACGTCCAGCAAACCGCCGTTCCCGTCTTCGATGGAAATGGTTTTGGAGGTTTCAAGAAGTTCTTTTACTTGATGGCAGCTCTTGGTTAATTCTTTGGGCTCTTCATTTAGTGCTCTCCAGTACATCTCACTTCTAAGTTCGACATTAGCTTTCTGAAAGTTATTATATATCGTATCAATTGTGAGGAAGCGGACATCAGTTTCGTAAGTCTTGCGTACATTTTCCCGTTTGGTTTCTTCTATAAGATCACTTTTTTTAATGAGTTCTTCGCTGAGCGTTTCGTCTTCAATTTCATCGAGGAATTCTCCGGAAAAGATAATATGCGCATCGGCTTCATTAATAAGCAAATCGCTTATTACATCCTTGATTGCGTAGGAAAGTGGCACGTGGCGGATGAAGTTATACTCCATTCGTTTTGTCCAGAATACAGGTATTGCATAAGCGCCCTGCCGGGCAATTTCTACCATAAGATCTTCGACCAACTTCCTGTGCATAGGTTGGTAGCTGATCACTACTTTTTCATTTTCTTTTATACCAAGATTGTGAGTAATGATCTTATGAGCAATATCCTTGAAGCTGATTTTGATGACTTGTTCTCTTCGCCAATCATCGATTTCCTGGTTGAGAACTGCATGAACTATATTGCTTTTACTGAGATCTGCTTCTCCAAGTGAGACATCAATGAAAAAATTCTTTGCAACAGCACGAAAATATTTTTTGATCGTACCACGAACATGTTCGGACTTAACCAGTTCGATAAGCCCGGCACTTTCAAGTTGCTGCACATCATACCAGAGTGCATTGGGCTTGATATTGAATTTTAATGCAAGTTCTTGTGCCGTATATTCTCTGTCAACCAGGAGACGAAGAATCTTCAACCGCCTATCAGAGGATAGAGTTTTAATTCCTTTGAGCGTTGAGATATAAAAAATTTCCTGCATAGAATTACACTTTCTTTTTCTAACAAGTGAACTTGCGGGAGTATCTCATCCCGCAAGTCCTTTTATAATTTACTGCAATAAGAGTAATTTTTTCGTTATTTCTTTCTTGTCAGAAGTGAGTCTGTAGAAATAAACTCCGTTAGCTACTGGCTTGTTAACATTGTCCTTGCCATCCCATTCGAACTCGAAGAACGGTCCTTCATCTAAATTTGGTGAGAAGGTTTTTACAAGTTGTCCTTTCACATTATAGATGGAAAGTTCTGCAGTATTAATATTATGCGGAAGTGCAAAGGAGAAGGTCGTGGAATTGCTGACAGGATTCGGGAAGTTCTGGTGAAGGAATACTGTTTCAACAGGGCGAGGGTCATCGTTGCTGACAATCGGAATTTCATAACTGGTGCTTGGGTCGCCAATGAGCACATCATCAATATACCAGCCATAATAGGAATGTACCGAGTAGTCAGAAGCAAAGGTCCAGCGCAATGTTGCTGTGTTGCCAGCATGAGCAGAAAGATCAAATTCAACCTGCTCCCAATCGTCGATCTGACCCCCAAAGCCCTGAGTACTCAAAGCACTGATATTTCCGCTATAGCCACCTTCGGGTGTGATAAGATTATAACCTACACCGCCATTTGTTGAAATCGTTACATTTCCACCATCCCAGAGGGTAGAGGTCCCTTCGAAATTATAATAATGCCAGAAATACAGAGTGGCATCTGCAGGAATGATGAATTCTGGTGAATTCAGGAACCAGTCAACATTATCTAAATAAGTTCCGCCAAGTACTGTTCCCCAAAGATTTGTTCCGGAGTGAGCAGTAATACCACCGGCGGTTGGTTCTCCCCACTGCCATCCATTAGGATCACTGCTTACAAAGTCTCCGTCATTAGGTTCAAAATCAGAAAAGAGAGTTGCATAACCAAGATGATAGTCAAGGATCATATCACCGTTCACAAGCAAACTACCAGAATATGGAACGTAACCGGAAGCAGAGACATACACATCATAGTTAAAATAAGGAAGGGCAACACTATACGTACCATTGGAAATATTTACAGAAGCATATTCTTCTCCGTTATCCTGTCTGTAGTAATGGATTGTTCCATCTGTGATAACAAAGAAGTCTGCATAAACTGAACCGGATACATTTCCGCTCTCTACCGGGTCGAGCTGCATATCATGTGTATTTGCGCCATATCCGAGGAAGTAGCTTAGTTCTTGATAAGGATTGAATCCCCATTTGTCTATATATATATCATAATTATCCACAGCTTGTTCAGACGTAACGTTGTAAAATCCAGATGAGTTTGTTGTTGCAGTGAAAAGAGGATCATCTTCGGGAACTGCGCCTTCTTCATAGAAGCATACCTCTGCATAGGATATGGCTGTACCGTTGTCACTATCAGTAAGTGTACCGGATACAGTGCCAAATGCTACAATTACTGTGAAATCTTCTTCGTATAGGTCATAGCCGGATTTGGAGATAACTGAATGTACATTGCCCAGTTCATCAGGGGTCATTAACAAAGAGTTGCCGGTTGTGTTTGTGTAACCATTTTCATTCAGCTTTGCCCAGAGTGTGGTTCCGTCATCAGTACAGTATTGGTTAATGGATGCTTCCATATTCATCGCAAGTGTGTCATACAAACCAAAGGTTGTTGTCACATCGATGTCAGGATTTGTTAAGCTGAGAGAATTAACGGTGAGTATTTCATCAAAGAGAAGATAGTCTTCATCTGGTCGCTGTCCGCAGATTTGAAGTGAGGGACCGAATTGATAGTTGAGCGCGAGGATTGCTTCTCCATTTGCATCTGTAACCGCAACAGTTGATGCATAATCAAGACCTTCTGCCCAGACATTTACGCCTATTTCAGGATTGATGCCATCGCTGTCCATAACGGTCACAGTAACATTGGTTGCTTGATTGACATTGATATTGTCAGGAGTGATATCTATCTGAACAGGGACTATCGCATCAAGAAGTGCCATATAAGGAATTGAATTATATGCAGTGACGGTGAGGGACATTTGACCGGGAGTAACCAGCGGCAAATCGAGATTAACTGTTGCATTACCTGTAAAATCGGTGTAGCCGTGCCCATACAGAGTGCCGTCCATATATAATCCGATAAGTGCGCCTTCAATGCCAACCACTTCGACGTTATAGGTAGTCGAGCCGAGTGGAATTATCGGGTTGTGATTAACAGTCATGGCTACGGGTGTGTCTGTTCGGAGTTTAAGCGAGGGATCTCCGAAAACTGTCCAGTATTGGAATTCATTATCTCCGCCTGAATTTTCATCCATCATTTGCATAGCACCGCTGAAATAGTAGTTGCCAAGAGTGGTTACTTTATCATGTACAAGGAACATATTTGCATGATATTCAGCAATCATTGGTGGTGTCCAGCTCTGGCTTATAATAGATGCGTACACACCGATAGCACCGGTTGGTGTTCCTGATGTATTATTGGTCGCCCGTAACCATGCTTCAGCAAAACATGTGCTACCTACAAAATTACCGTTATAACAGGCAACGCAGATGATAAAGGGCAACATATTATCATTTGTGAGCTGATTAATATGAGTATTTGAAAAACCAGTAGTTCCCCAGGAGGTAGTGGAACCATGTCCGCAATAATTTAGTATTCCTCGACCTGCATTTAGTGCGTTTGATACATCAGAGGCGGAGCAAGAAGGATCATAGATCTGATCAACATCTGTGTAGTTCCAGGCAAGTAATGAGTCGCGAATTACATTCATCATTTGGTAATCATACCAGCCATTATAACCGGTTCCCTGGTCTGAGGCAACACCTGTTCCTTGTTGCATCCAGTCACCTGAAATAAAGGGATCGGATTCATAGTAGAGTACTCTGTTCACTTGTGTTTCAACTTGTGCCCCGGTTTCGGCAGAGAATCTCCCGACATACGCATCAGGATAAGAGTCTCCACCTTCAAGGCAGGCATACAAAGGATCTTTATTGTTTTCATAAGGAACAACCTGTGGAGCGTCACCTACAATAAGAATGAAGGCAAGGTTCCAAGTATCATAGAGATTTTGTATGTAATTTTTGATAGTAGTATAGTCATTGCCAAGTGTGCTGACATTTACCATCTGGGTAGGAATGCCCTTTTTGTTCTTCCATTCGTACAGGGGCTGCATTTCATCCGCAAAATCATCATAGGTTACAATGAGCATAGATCCAACGGCAGGAGTGGGAGTGTGACGATAGTTTTGTGACACACGCTCAAAATTGATGAACTGCGTTTTATACACTTCGAGGAATGAAGCGGCAACTGTCTCGCACTCAAATAAACCCTTATCCTTCACATTTACATCACTATAGCCATTCTCGGTTACTTTGACATTAATGTTCGTGTACACACGAAGTTTGTGCTGTACAGGATTATATTGGAAGGGTTGTACTTGAATGACCATACCCCGCGCATCACGCAGAATGTAAGGATCACGCGCAACAACGATTTCCTGCGGATACCATGCATCATCATTATACATATGATCGAAGGTGTAGGGTACATCTTCCGGATTGATTTCACGAGAGAAGCTTCCTTTTGAAGGGATCACATAGATGTTCTCGAATTCTTCATAATCGGAATTGACAACAGCAACTTCCATGTTTGAACGGGGAGGAATAAGTACACTTCTATTTATATGAGGAAGTTCGGGATATCCTTTATCGAGGAAAAATCCTTCATTGGGAATGATGATCTTCGAGTATGCTTTACCGTCAATCAGTATTTCTTCTTTATAAAAGCCATTGATTGAATATGCGAGATCAATAAGATTATTATTTGATGTGAGTACCTCGAAATCAACGGCATTTTCAGTATCTCCGTTGAGCGGTATCCATGTTTGCTGTCCTGCAAAAAGAGAAGATGCAAGAAGCAGCAGACTGATCAGAGTGACAAATTTTTTCATTGTGTGTCCTCCCTAACGTAACAATATCATTTTTTTAGTTATTTCTTTATTATCGGTTGTTAATCTATAGAAATAGATACCATTGGCTACTGGTTTTTCAGTCATATCCTTGCCGTCCCATTGGATCTCGTGAAGGGGACCTGTGGTTACATCAGGAATGAAAGAGTGTACCAGTTGACCTTTGATGTTGAAAATTTTCAACTCAGCTTTCGCTGCGTTTACAGGCAGCATGAAGGAGATTGTGGTAGTATTGAGAACAGGATTTGGGAAGTTCTGCTGAAGTTTTGCAGTTACAAACTGGGGGTCGGGGTCATTGCCAAAAACGGGTTCTGGCCAGCTTGAATTAGGATCTCCATAGAGTACGTCATCAATATACCAGCCATAATAATCATGAACTGAAGTGTCTGAACCAAAGTGCCAACGGAGGATAGCATTATCACCAGTATAACCGCTGATATCGAATTCAACCTGCTCCCATTCCTCGATCTGGCTGCCAAAGCCCTGTTCTCCATCAAGCCCAGTGATAGTTCCAGTATATCCTCCTACTGGAGTAATGACTTCAAAGCTTACCCCTCCATTTGTTGAGATAGATACATTACCACCATCCCAATAAGTGTATGATCCTTCAAAGTCATAGAAATGCCAGAATGTCAGAAAACCATTTCCGGTTATGGAAAATTCAGGAGAATCAAGTGTCCAGTCTGCGTTATCAACACCATAGTAGCCATCGATCACAGTAGCCCAGCAGTGTGTGCCGGAGTGCGCATATATCTCGCCGCCGGAAGGAACGCCCCACTGCCAGCCAACCGGAGTATTACTGATAAAATCTCCATCATTCTGCTCAAAATCTGCAAATATCGCTGCATATCCGAGATGATAATTTATGATCATATCACCCCCAACATCTATAGTTCCGGAATAAGGAACATGTTGAGGTGAGGAAACATAGATATTATAGGTGAAATTTGGAAGGATGACTTCATAAGTTCCACCGACCACATTTACTGTTGCATATTCTTCACCATTATCAGTACGGTAATAGCTGAGAGTGCCTGAATTGAGAATAATGAAATCATCCAGCAATTGACCTGAAACCATACTGCTTTCGACCGGATCCATAACAATGTCATGTGTGTTCGCACTATAGTTAAGGAAAAAGTCGTGCTCCTGATAGGGATCAAATCCCCATTTGTCTATATATATATCATAAAAATCAACTGGGTATTCAGTTGTAATTTCGTAATACCCGGAGCCGTCAGTAATATCACTGAATAAAGGTGGTTCTAAGGGATCGCCACCTTGCTCATAGAATCGTACTTCAGCATTGGCAATAGGAACACTGTTTTCGGAATCGGTGACGATACCCGAGACGGTACCGAAAACCTCGATAGTCGTGAATGTTTCCTGATATATATTATAACCGGATTTCATAATGCCTGCAAGCACATCGGTAATACAAGTAGGCGTATAGGTGATTTCATCTATTGTTGAATATATTGATGTGTCATTCTCGACGATATAAAGACCGTAGTTGCAGCCCGTTTCATCTTGTGAGAAGAGAACTGTGCCAGGTAGATTCAATCCGAAGGTATCCTCGAGACCGAAAGTTGTAGTAAGCCATATTTCAGGATTTGTCAGGTCTAATCCGCCTGTGATACCAAAGGGTTCTTCGACAAGATTATATCCATCCCCTGTTCTCCATCCTATCACATTAAGGATCGTGTCACCACCGTATTCGCCACTGAAATTCAAGGTACAACTACCTGAAGCATTAGTAATACCTGAAGTTGTTCCATACACACCAGGTCCGGTAATGAGAATATTTACATTAGGGATTGGGGTCGTTCCATCGTCTTCAAATACATCGATAGTAACGTCAGTTAATGTATTGATCGGCATGGAGCTTGGTGTAATATTGACCACTGCTGGAGTGGCAACAACTACTGATGTAAGAACCGGCTGATATTGGGGTTTTGTAACAATGATATCAGCAGTTCCGGCAGTAGTGAAAGGATCAATTGTAACTTCTGCATTCCCAAAATCATTTGCGAGAGCAGCGCCGTGAAGGACTCCATTCATTGAGATCGCGACATATGAGCCGGGTTCTGCCTGAACAGAAAAGCTCGTTGCACCAATTGGAAGCAGACCCGGGAAGGTGACAGAATTTGCTGAACCTTGAGTCATATATACTACAACAGAGGGGTCGCCAAGAAGGTTGTATGCCTGCCAGTAGTAGAGAGGTGTGGAGTGCTGAGGATAACCAAGATCCGCTGCTTCGGTAACTGCGAGATTGCCCACGAATTTCATTGCATCCTGGCATACATAGTCGCTCACAAAGGGTGCATCATAAGCACCCCATGAGGTTTCATCGTATGTGGGAGTTACACCATTTCCTACAAACGGAAATGCTCCGACTGACCAATATACATCTTCATGCCAGTAGGATGAGGGAGCAGAAGCAATATAACCGATTGAGCCGGTTGGGTCTCCGGTAGAGGCGTCGGTTGCCCGAGCCCATGTTTCACCAAAGCACTCTGTATAACCAAAATCACCGGAAAGACAGCAGTTCCCAATTGCAAGTGTATATTTACCAACATTTGTTAAGTTATTTACCATTGTTTGGGTCATATTAGGAGTACCCCAGCTTGTTTGGCTTCCATGAGCAGTATAGTTAATCATAGTAACGCCATCATCAATGGTATCATAGCATCCTGTGTAGGAAGTGAGATATAAATGAACGTCAACAAATCCATGAGCAGTGTTAAAATAATTATCAGTTCCATATAAAACTGTGGGTTGGCCATGACTCGGATTATGAGAAGCATCAGCGCCTGCTATAAGTGTTGCGTTATCCAAAAATGAAGGATCGGTGAATTCATACTTTTCGTAATATAGAGTTCTGTCAATTTGAGTTTGAAGCTGATCAGTGGTCGTTGCCGAGAATCTTCCATAATACATTTCCGGGAACATGTCTCCATCAACACTGCAATAATAGAGGTCTGTGACTTTATTGCTGGAAGAACCTGTTTCAGAAGCAACCTGTCCTGTATCACCGACGAACAACACGAAGCTAGGTGCCGGATCCAAAGGAGTTCCTGCGTCATACTGGTCATGGACCCAGGTTTTGATTTGAATGGTGGAACTTCCGATTATGTCTGTATAACCAACAATGACTTCAAAACCTTTTTGAGTTTTCCATTCGATAAAATCTTCAAGAGTAGCTTCGAACATTCTATGTGCAACAATGAGATATTTTACAGGATATGTTACAAGGTCGGGATTGGCTGGATAGTCGCGATTTCCACCATTAAAGAGTCTATCGTTAATGACGTTATAATATGGAGAATAGGTTGCAGATTTGATATATTTGGTTTCCGCTATATCTGGATTGTGAAAGGTAACCTGAACTTTTATGTCATTATAGAATTTTATCTTGTTTTCAACGGGATTATATCGAACAGGTGCAATGACCAATTGAGCTATATGGAAACTGCGTAATGTACCAAGAACTTTTACAGTTGCGGGATCTTCTTCATTATAGGCATTTACTGCATATTCATCTTCATTAAATTCAAAAGGAACTGTGGAGGAATCTATACTTTTAGAAAGCGAGGGCTGCACAGGCATGATCTTGTTTAAGATTTGATAATCATGAAGATCATATTCGCTGACAGTATAATCAAGAACCTCGATAGTAACCTCAGCACCAAATGGAATTTCAATCAGTTTTTTGATTGCAGGAAGTTTTGGAGAACCAATCTTTCCGACATAATAGCCGTCAGGAATACGAAGTTCAGTAAAAACTCCTTTTTTGGACGATACATCCAGAGTTGTTATTTCTGAAAATTCAAAAGTAATATCTAAATTGTAATAGGAATTTTCAGTTATTTCAAAATTTGTTTCTGCTTTATCTAAAGCAATTTGAAAACTGCTGGCAAATGCGAGTGAAGCTATAAGTGAAAACAGCAGAACTGCCACCAATGTTTTCTTCATCGAAAACCTCCGATTTCTTTAACTTTTTATTTTAAAATTATTTTATTCAAATAAATTTGATTAAAATCTCATTCGTTGAATAAGATTGTCAAGTGAAATCAATTTTTCATACTTATTTTTTAATATAATGTATTTTTATTGTTGTTCGAAATTATTGACATTATTATAGATAATAACATTAAGTTGTGTGGAGGTGAGTATAATGGAAACGAAAGATATGCTAAAAAAAGTTAAAAATGAAGTCGGTGGTATGCTTTCGACTGTTGCAAATAAAGCAGAATACGTGGCAAAAATTTCAAAATTAAAGCTTTATATCGCAAAAAAAAATGCAAAGGTAAACAGCAGTTTGAAGGATATTGGAGAATATGTTTATAGTAAGAAAACGGAATTTAAAAATGATCCCTATATTGCTGATTTATTTAAAGAAGTTGATGAGATAAAGCAGTCGATAGAAGAGATAAAGTTCAAAATTGAGAATATAAAGACGCTTCAAAAAGAGAAGCACAGTTCAATCGACAAGAAATCACTGCAGTGATTTAATACAGGAAGAGCAGCAGAGAATTGAAGCGATTAATGGCATTGGATTATGGAGAACGGCGTATCGGAGTCGCCCTTACTGATCCGGAACAGCTTATTACTTTTCCTTATAAAACAATCGATACAAGAAAAACTCCAGATGTAGTGAAAGAGATAGTCGGGATAGTCAAGGATCGGGATGTCGGCGCTCTTATTGTCGGTAATCCATTAAATGCTCATGGAATGGATTCTAAAAAATCAAAAGATATAAAAAAATTTATTGCGATGCTCTCAAATCATCTTTCTATTTCGATAACATTGTGGGATGAATCCTATACGACGAAAGCAGCGGTTGCTCTCTTGAACCAGGCGAACAGGAAGCTCAAGAAAAACCGGGATAAAGTAGATCAGCTTGCAGCATCTTTGCTTCTGAAAGATTACCTTGAACATCATAACGAATAATACAATTTTATGAGAAAAGTATTTTTCATACTATTAATTTTTGTCTTTTTGTGTTTTGTGTATTTCACCATTTCAAGCTTGTATATAGAATATCCGATTCTTAATAAAACAATAGAGATTTCAAAGGGTTCCTCAGTATTTCAGATCGCAAAAAAATTGGAACAAAAGGAGATCATATCTTCAGCGACACTTTTTCTTGTGATCAATAAATTTTTACCGGCAGATAAACAGCTAAAGTACGGCAAATTCAATTTTACAGGTAAATATTCCTTTTTAGATGTGCTTGATAAACTGACAAGCGGGGAGGTTGTGACCAATCGCATTACTGTACCTGAGGGATATACTGTCCGTCGAATAGCAAGTTTGCTCGAACGCCAGGAACTGGCTGATTACAGCACTTTTATGTCGCTTTGCTCGGATTCTTCATATATTGACAGCTTAGAATTGCCGATACAGAGTCTTGAGGGTTTCCTTTTTCCTGAAACATATTACATTCCTTATTTTGCGGATGAAAAATATATTATTCAAATGATGGTTGATAATTTCTTTTTGCAGTTTGAAAATGTTCATCCAAATCCGCTTTCTTTTGACTCATTATATGATATGGTGATCATGGCATCGATCGTCGAGAGAGAAGCAATTTATGACGATGAGCGACCGCTTATAGCTGGAGTGTATAATAAAAGATTGAAAGAGAGGATGTTTCTACAGGCAGATCCTACAGTTGCCTATGCGCTGGAGCTAAATCGGATTTCCCGTAAAAAAATATATTACGACGATCTTAAAATACAATCAGATTATAATACATATTTGTACAGAGGGCTACCACCCACGCCTATCTGCAATCCCGGAATTCAATCTATACTTGCTGCATTGCACCCGCAGGATACGGAATATCTATTCTTTTTTGCAGGGAAGAACAAACGGCATATATTCTCGAAAACATATAGAGAACATCTTAAGAAATTAAATAGGATATAATTACTTTGACATTTCATTTGTTATTAGAAATTAGGATTTAGACTTTTTTAAAATCTTACTCATCTTTCGAAAAATAAATGAAAAAGTAAATTATGTTTTTTAAGTCTTACAAACCTGCTAAATTTGAATTACTTCACCTTCAACATTTTCTGCGTAAAGATCTTGCCATCAAGAATTATCCTGTAGAAATAAACGCCGGCAGGTACATCATTGCCTGCCTGATCAAAACTATCCCAGTTTACTGAGATAAGGTTATTATTTGCTTGAGTAGTTAAGATATTTACCAGTTGCCCTTTGATATTATAAATGCCAATTTCAATTTTAGAAGAATTGTTATTTTTTAAAGTAAAGGCAATAGTTGTGTTGCCACTAAAGGGATTGGGATAATTTGTGGCTTCTGTGATGATATTTTGCTGCGGTTCATCGACAGAGACGGAGTTCATCACATAGAAGGAGTATGCCATAGGTGCGCCGATATATGGGTTATTTTCACTTCTGCCGGAATTATCCGCAGCATGAATGTAATAGTTTATTAGTGTTGCATTTGGTTGCGCGGGAATCGTCCCGGTATAAACTTCACCGATAAAATGATTGAGTGAAACTGCATTGAAATCTATGTCCGTTGAACGTTTCCAATATACGATGAGAGAATCGGCAATAAGTGCTTCTCCACTATAGGCATGGATATTTGCAATAATAGGGATATCATCACTCGTGTTGAGGGTGTCTGAAATTGGGGTATGATAGATGTAGAGCATTCCCTGATCTGTGACGCCCATTGCTCTGCAGTGCAATGCATCGGTAGATTGCCACGAGCCAGTGAAACCGAGCACTTCATAGCCCGGCATTGCTGCTTCGTAAGATGCGATTGCTTGAGCATCATAGCCGCTTCCTGTTATCGGAACAAGAACTTTATTGTTGAGAATAAGTGAGTTTGTATACGGCTGGTTACCTGGGGTGTACACACGCGGGACTTCATAGTTCGTTCCGTAGCAGCTTGGTTGAGCTTCAAAATAATCAACTGCAGCTTCAATCTCATCATATTGTGAATGAGTCGTGGGAACTTCCCGAATCAAGATCTGTGTGGGGCTTAGATATTTTCCCCAGCAGTCAATATGCTTAATATAGTCCCCATTCACATCAGGTACAACATGGTAAGTTTCTATCCCAAGGTAATCTTCGACAAGAGTGTTTATTGCCGCATGGGTTAAACTGGGATTTTCTTCCCATATAAGATCTGTCGAAACAGATATACCATGTCCATCGGTCATATAATTTCCACCAGTCGCAATAAGATTCATATAGTAATAATTAATATTAAAATAGGTTGAGCAGAAAGATGGGATAGCATTATCATTCGGGCGGGGACGATTATAATTGAAGTCAGTTATTCCGGATTCGTTATTTCCATTAAAAATGAACCAGGGACCATAGTCTCGTGTCCATTTTGAGTCTGATGGTGTAATGATATATTCACAGTTAGCTGTGTTAACTCCATTTGATGTGAATAATGATTCCACGGTATATTGCTGATTAATGGATGAAACAATCGTATATACAATTACATCTTCAGCCATTTCTGCAATTAGAGCCATTGGAATGCCAAAATAACCGTCTCCCCCATAATTAATTAAAACTCCCTGCATAGGAGCAAACTCTGCAGGTTGACGTACAGGTGTCGGAGGTTCGAGGGTAGGACGGAAATCCCTGCCGATCTCGTCGAGATGAAGTTTTTCCTCTTCTGTGAGCCAGATGGGAAGCTCCCCGGGATGGTCCTCGTACCACTGCTCAGCATGAGGAATTTCTGCGTAGTGTATATGTGTAGCACCATTATTATTTGCAAAAAGTGAAACATTCAGACATAGTAAACAAGTTATGAAAAAGATTACTTTCTTCATTCAAAAACCTCGTGAATATTTTGATTTTGTTGGAAATTCTTGAGGGTGAATTTTTTGTCAATCCTCTTATTGAAATCCCGATATTAAATCTTTATAAGTTTCAATAAAGGAAAAAGGAGACGCACACAAGAGTACGTCTCCTTTTATGTAAGTGAGGGTCAAGAGTTATCTCATCAGTACCATTTTCTTTACGATTTCTTTTTTATCAGCAGTGAGTTTGTAGAAGTAGATACCATTGCTTAATGTTCTTCCATTCTCATCTTTGCAGTCCCACGTAAGATTATCAGTAATTCCTTTTTCGTTGATTTCCGGAATAAAGGTATTAACCAACTGCCCCTTTAAGTTGTAGATTTTTAGTTCAGCATCTTTTGTATTTGCAGGAATTGAAAAAGAGAATGTGGTAGATAGGGATGCAGGATTTGGATAATTTTGATGTAAAGCAAATTCGATTGTTTGCGGGTTTGTTGTAGGAGGTTCTGAAGTAGGGATCGCTTTATCTAATAGATTTTTTGTAAGATTTTGAGAAACATATTTAAACTCATCAAAGGACCTTGGCTTGAACGTGCATTCTACCGTACCAGCTTTACCACCCTCTTCATCAAGCTTGAGATAGCAATATCCCTCGTCAATATACGCAAAGATTGAATCTGGCTCTGATGGTGGGTTGGCAAGAATAGATTCCAGTCTTGTAATTGCAGCTTCATAATCCTTTTCTGCCATATAAGTTGAAGTTATAGTGTTGTATTTTGTTCTCTCAAGATGAGGATAAGAAAGGTCATCGATGTTTTCAATATAATCTCGCAAACCCACATAATCATGTCCACTGAACTTTTCCAGGTACATAAGCCATTGCAAAGCATTATTGGCTGTTTCTGTCTCAGGATAAATATCTACAATTTCTTTCATTTTAAGTTTTGCTGATTCATAGAGCGAATCTGATATTTCTGCTATCCCTTCTTCATATAGAATTTTTTCTGGTGGTTTTTCATCGCCAAAGTAGAATGCATCAATACTTGGGTAAAACCTAGTTTCATCAAAAGTATCTATTATAAGACTTGTGCAGTCGTGAGGATCTCCAGTATGATTTCCACACATCAAAAGATATTGGTCTAAATAGTTTGATCCATAAGGACCAGGCTCATAATCATCATCAACTACTGTATTCATACCCCAAAAGTCACCAAAATTGGGAAAGGCACTATGTGACGCAAGTATTTCAGCACCACCATTATTTGAAAATACACAACCACCATGTATAAACGGAGTTGAGTTTCCTAAGCTTACAAAACCATATTGACCGTTATTAGCTATTTCATCGCACCACATCCCTATTGCAGAATTATAATTTCGGATACCCCAGAGAGAATTTTCTTTTATTAAACTATTAGTAAGTGTGCTTAAAACAGGAGTCGGATATGAAAGGCTAACACCCGTACCATTGTTGTATCTTATAGTATCATAATAAGCATTGAGTGTGCTTTCGTAACATAAAAATGGGCTGGTATAACTATTTTCAAATGAACTATATGCAGGGTTTAAATATGCATCATCACGAGCAAAAATCTGTCCAAAATCATGGAAGTGAGATTCCCAGATGAATAACCAGGCTCCAGAAACATCAATATTACTAATTTTTGAAACATCACAGTATTGAAAACTGCTTATGGCATCATGAGATTCTTGGGTAATGTAGAAACCATCCCAGAAATTTCCATCAACGCCACTTATTACAGATGAAATCGCATCAAATTCGCCATTGCTATTTACTACAACCCTATCACCGGGAATTGCATGTTCTGCTCCAATATTTGGAATATTTTGAGATGCTTCTATCCATGTATCATACCTCTCTCCTGTTGCAGGGTCTTCATAAACCGTATGCTCCGTGCCATATAAACTGGAATAATAAGCTAAGTTGAATATAGAACCATTGATAACTTCTACTAAACTTCTGCCCAAAAGAGTAACTCTTCCATACACTTCATTCCCATCAACTTCAACAATTGAGCCATCATGTATTAGAAAATCTGTATTGTCTACATATAAGCAAGCTCGCTTTTTCTCCATAATTTCAGTTGTGCCCGGATAATAAATAGGGTCTCCAGATCCATCTACTTTTAAGGTTGCACCATTATTTAGAATAACCTCTTCTCCCTCTTCTCCACAAATATAATTGCCTTGTGTAAGTTCAATTGATGATGATATTACACCTGAGATACCAAGTGCTCTATCTGCATTAAGTTTTCCATATCCTACTTCATTATTCCATCTTCCATACTCTTTCTCTTCATTAAAATCATAATACGGAAGCTTTTCTGCTGTCCAGCAGATTACTCGTTCTATATCTGTATTTGTGAAATCAGGACGATAGGAAGCAATTAGTCCTGCAACACCTGCAACCTGGGGAGCAGCAAAAGAAGTGCCACTACTGCTTCCATAAGTGTTATCTAATTGGGTACTATATATTTCCACACCCGGAGCAACCACATCTAAACCTTCTCCATAATTGGAAAAACTTGCTCTCATTTTATCTTCAGTAGAAGCTCCTACAGCAAAAACATATTCACTATTAGCCGGAAAAGGCAGAGAAGGGGCATAGCTGTTGCCAGAAGCACAATCCACAAAGCAGTTATAATCATTATACGCTGTTTCAATTGCGTCCTCAATTGCACTTGATTGTCCAACAGTAAGACTCATTGTAATAACTTTCACGCCGTTTAATGCTGCATATATTATTGCATCATCAAGCACATCTCCAATAGGAGCCGAATCACCAACACCTCCAATAAGCATCTTGCATCCAGGATTCGCTTCACTCCAGCCACCAGCGACTCCTGCAACACCAGTTTTATTATTTGTTACAGCACCTGTGACACCTGCCACATGGGTGCCATGATAATAAGGTCCTGTTACATCGTTATTGTCATTTCCGAAATCCCATCCTACAATGTCATCAATATAACCATTGCCATCGTCATCTATTCTGTTTATATCATCCATATCCCAGACAACTCCATCTCCGTCTAAATCTTCGCCAGGATTAACCCATATATTGCCTTCTAAATCTATATGAAGTATTTCTGTGCCACTATCCAATATCCCAATTATGACATTGGGTTCTCCTCTCTCTTTATCCCAAGCCAGGTAACTCTCAATTCAACCATCATCTTCATTATGATGAAACCACTGGTTACTATAATAAGGATCATTGGGAACTTCTAAATATTCACCAATAGTATTAGGTTCTGCAACTTCTACTAATCCACTATTAATATAATCCTGCACAACTTCTAATGGGTCAATATTTTCAGGTATCTCAAGATCATAATATCCAAGTATATTAACTCTAATAATTTCACAATCATTAGCCTGATTTACCGCATCTCTCTGAGATTGATTTACATTACTCTGGAATTTTACTGTTATAATAGAATTATTCACCTTATATTGGTATCCATTCTCAATCTGATACCATTGATCATCAATCTTATCATATTGACGGTTGTTAAGGTAGATAGTTTGTGCATTTGCTATAGCAGTAAAAGAAAGCAAAGTCATTGCTATTACTGCTATCTTAAGATTTGATGCTTTCATCTTATCCTCCGAAT
>Ga0208279_1000319_pt1 | contig 41657 bp, 45 predicted proteins | sample AntAceMetag02UKM_FD_184766 | JGI IMG/M metagenome (GOLD analysis project Ga0208279, IMG submission 184766) | Saline lake microbial communities from Ace Lake, Antarctica - Antarctic Ace Lake Metagenome 02UKM (SPAdes) (version 2) | ecosystem: Environmental > Aquatic > Non-marine Saline and... | reverse complement strand
CGGTACACTTTGGGCGAAATCACCCGGTACATTCTTGGTGCAATCTACTGGTACATTTTAGCCTGCAAACTGACACGGCTGCAGCTGCTTGTTGGGCGAGCTTAGGGTTGTGTCTCGATCCGGGCGGGGTACGAGTGCTCTGAAGTCTCGATACATTGGCCGAAGGTGTCGCCCATTAGTGTTCGTCCAACTGCCCGAAGGTGCTTTCGAGGGAATTCTTCAACTTCTCGGCCGCACCCTCAACTGCCTGCTCCACAGTCTCCGCCTGATGGCTGACCACGGTTTGATTAAGGCCAACGAGACTGGCCTCCAGCAAACAGCGTATAGCGTTAAAACCGGATTTTTTATCGCTGTTCTGGTCGCTAAGATATACATCCACCCGTGTGATTCGCTCATCGAGGTGATCCAAAGCCCCCCTAACAACAGCTTCGACATGTTGGGTTAATACATTGATGCCTTCGATGTTGCTATCGGTGTTGATCTGAACGTCCATGTGTCTATATTCCTTTCCTTCTGTTTGTCCAATGGCAGTTGACGATCAGTGCGAATGCACGGGAAAATGCTTCTTCTCGCCGTCCTGAACATATTCTTCCAGAGGTCTAAGAACTTGTCTCAAAAGTCAGTTTATCTTACCAGCAGGGGAGACTCTCTTGCTGCCTTTCTGGCCGCCCAACGGATGAGCTCACCCTCGGGTATATACCTCCATACTTCCCCCTGAAACCTCATGCGAAAGCTCCGGAGTGGATGCCAGCCAAGACAAAAATAACCTCGTCAAGCTCCCCTTTTCGGATTTTGTCAATCGGTCGTTGTCCCCGGAGCATAGGCACAGAGCCGTATAACCAGTCTAACTGAGCTTCTTGATCAACGAATACTTCTGTCAGAAGTTGGGAGATCTCACGAAGCTTGCCCAATCTATCACGGACACCGGGTGATGGTACGCTTTCGTGGTTTTTATAACGATACACTGTCCGGGGATGGACATCCAATGCTGAGGCGACCTCACTGAGGTTTAAACCGAGTTTACTGCCCACCAGTAGGATAGCTTTTTCAGCAGCCCGCATTTCTAGATTCTTGAAAGATACTGTCATCGATCCCTCCTGTTGCATATGCCAGCTTATATGCCACATTATACAGCATGTATAATGTCATGTCAAACGTCATCACATCTGCCATGATTGCTACGATAGGACTGAGCGCTCTCAGACCAATGCGACTAAATAGGCACTGGAGATTTTCAAGAACATACTCGCGTGAAACCCCAGAGGCAAACTAGCGGGTTATGGAATAGAAGTGTTCCCTTAATAGCGAAAAGCCCCGGGTTTTCCCGAAGCTTGCCGCCGACCAGGTATTCCTAGTCCATTATTATTATACAGTTAGTAAATAGGTTTTCAACACTCAATTACAAAGTCATATACTAGATCCTTAATGTTGATTTTCTCCCTTACCCGCTTAATCCAGAGAAATTTTTCAAGTTACAGGGAAATGGTCTGACCTCGCCGGATACTTATGATAGATCCGCTCACCGTCAGGCATCTCCCTCCCGATCTTTCCATTACTCACCCACCCTGCCGCGTTTCGACTGTGGAGGATATGGTCAATCCAGACTCCAAATTGGATTTCTGCCATCTTTCCCTCCTGGACTAACCACTTATTTTGAATAAGAATGTGCGAATATATTTTTATTTGTGTATTTGAATTTATTTTGGCCAAAGTGCTTGATTGCCTATACGCAATTCATTAAGTACGACTTGTTTCTCAGGTAATATCAATATACATTTCCCTCAGAGAAACGCTCTCCGGCCGTCTGGGCGGCTCACTTGCCGTTTAGCATATACCCCTTCCCGCAGCATGTCTGGAGTTATGATTTCATGCAGGCCAGAACCCATAACGGGGTTCCCTTTCGGATCCTGAATGTGATGGACGAGTATTCACGGGAGTGTTTGGCGTCATGAGCTGCCAGGAGGCTTACTCATCATGATGTCATGGAAATCTTGACAGAGCTTTTTGGTCAGCGAGGAGTTCCAGTTCACATTCGGTCTGATAATGGAGCGAAGTTCACCGCCAAGAACGTGCGCAGTTGGCTGTCAAGGCTCCAGATCAAGCCGCTGTTTATTGAGCCGGGCAGCCCCTGGGAAAACGGCTATATTGAATCGTTCAATGGGAAGATGAGAGACGAATTATTGAATGGAGAAATCTATTATACTTTGAAGGAAGCAAGAATCGTAATTGATATGTGGAGGAAGGAATACAACACGATCAGACCTCACAGCGCTTTGGGTTATCGACCGCCAGTGCCAGAGACGATCATGGTTCCTACTACCCAATTTCAGCTAGTTGGACTAACATAGAGAGTGGTACAAATAATGGAGGCATGTCAATTGGGCTTTACTCCCCAGTTCGCCGACTGCGGCTCTTGAACAGCTTCGGAAGGCCTGCCCTGCCGAGATGGTCATTGTCCTCATCAGTCAGCTGGATGCCCGCCAGCAAGCTGCTCTTTCCGCAGGTGCTGATGCATTCATCAGCAAAGGGGAGCTGCCTGAACGCATAGCCGAACGCCTGCGTGACGCAGCAAAGCATTTTCATTCTTGGGTGACACCACCTGGTTGACTAGAATGCTGGAAGCAAAGAAAACTAATCTTAAACCATCAAAAGGAGAAAAAATGAACCTTCTTGTTTACCTGATTGCCGGAGCTGTTGTCGGTTACATCGCCAGTCGGATCATGAAAACGAGCGGACAACAGGGATTATTACTTGATATCGTGATAGGTGTCGTGGGTGCGTTCCTGGCCGGTTATTTCATCAGCCCACTGTTGGGTATCGGAACCATCAATGACTCCATCAGCCTCCCTACCATGCTGGTTACACTGTTGGGCTCCGTCATTTTGATTTGGATCATTAAATTGGTCCGAAAATAAAGTAACGACAGCAGGGAATCAGCTTTAAGCACCACGGAAATGTCAAACAAAACAAAAAAAGGAAATGAACTCATGAATCTCAAACTTAGTGCTCCTAAAGAAGTAACCTTTTGGATCGCAGTAATTCTTGCAGTCCTGGGTGTCCTGGCAAATCAAGGGATCATCGGCGCACTCGCTGGCAACGCCTTTTTGCTGGTGGTGGGCGGTTTTATCCTTTTGGCCCTCGGGAATCTATTAAAAGGTGTGTAGTATTTGATCGAGGAGGTTAGCTTGGATCTTAGCAGGTAGGTGTAGATAGATTATTGTTAACCCCCTCGAGGGGATTTCATGCTGATACATTTTACTGGCACGCTGATTAATTAGCTTAAGTCGGTTAACCGGTCAAACGAGAAATCAGAAGGGGATTTTGGGGTCCATCTCATAGATCTATCATAAGGAGAAATATCATGTTGTGGACGATCATCATTATTCTGTTAGTGCTTTGGCTCCTCGGTGCTTTTGGGGGGAAGATCAGCCCAAAGTTCCCAAAATCAGGCAGCTGGATCCATATTCTGATCATAGTCGTGATCATTTTGGTTGTATTGAAACTGCTTGGGATAGGATAATCCCGGGAGGAAATTAGCACACCCGTCCGCCAGGAACCCCAACAAAACACACCTTATTGCCTATACGTAATTCAATATTTCACCCTTATTTTTCAGGCAGTACCAGTATGCATTTTCCTCAGAAAAACGCTCTCCGGATGTCTATGGGGCTCACTTGCCGTTTAGCATATACCCCTTCCCCCGCACAGTGAGTAAATAGCGAGGACTAGAAGGATCTTGCTCTATTGCCCTTCTCAGATAGGCCATATGTGTGTACAGGGTATTCATGTCCTCAACGTAAGACGTTTTCCAGATCCTGGTAAAGAGTTCTTCCTTGGAAACCAGGGCGCCCTTCTTATTGATCAGGTATTTCAAGACCTGCGCTCCCTTGGTGCTCAGGTGAGTAACTCCCTTAGGTGTGAACACACGTTGTTTCTCTTCGTCCAGGAAGATGTCTCCGTATTGGATGCAGCTCTTCCTGTCCAGCGGAGAAAACAACTCTATACTGTTGACCAGCTTCCTGATAGAAAGCCCTGGGCGGACCAGAATATCAGCCTTAGCCGGCTTCTCCTGGTCAGAGTAGACCAATACAGGAAGGTTGGGAGCTGCTTTCTTTAGAGCAGCACAGGTCCTATCTCCATTTGTTCGCATGGATATAGCATTAAGAACAACCGAGTGAGTGATCTTATGCCGCTTTAGCGCTTCCAGGCCAGCACCAGCTGTTTCTGCCGTGTAAATAGAGTAACCTTCTGCTGTTAAAAGGTTTGTAAGCGAGTCTCGTGTATTCCGTTCAATAACAAGTAGGTTTTTTTTCATATCCTGCGAATTGGTTAGCTAGCTTCTCTCTATATCTTGCCGTTATGTTCATGAATAAGTATCCTAATACCAGCTTTCTGCCAATCCGGATCCAAAAGCCAGGAGCTTTCCCATTTGATCATCGGTCATACGATAGACCATGCTCCTTTTGTTGGGAAAGATCTCAGCAGCCTGGAACTCATGTTTCTGGACACTTGTTGCTATTCCAATTTTCACGCCTCGGGCATTCAGTTCAATCATTAGCTCAGCTGCATTGAATAAAAACACATAGTCGATCAACCAGGGCCGTATGCCCCCTTTAGAGGTCATCTCTAAGGCTTTGGGACCGGTCATAACCAGGAAGAAATCTGGAAGGGCGTCAGGGTTTATATCCAGCATATATTCCAGTTTGCCGTACCATTTAACGTTGACGGTCCTGCCGGCCAGGGATCCGCTTCTAAATCGGCCATCGAATCCTTTTGCATTCGCCGATTCTTCTAGCTCAATATCAAAGATCTCTGCAGCAATATACTCCCCGGTATGTCCTCTGGAGGCCGGCCGTTGGGTGATCTCAGAGACCTTTTCACCTATGGAGTTCATCTCGGATAATAAAGTTACCAGTTTTTCAAGACCGCTCATGAACATGCTCCAAGTGAATGTTTATCAATAGTGGTGTATTTATAATAATCGATTAGTAGCCTTCTAAGGGGTGTTTCGCAACTCTTGTCGGAACAATCAGATAACGGGGCATTGACAGTCCCCATGGTGGGAAAACTATATATAGTGTCCATTATTTCTACCCTATTTACCACCGTGTAGAAACTATTGGCTCCGTAGTCAGGATAGACAAATATCCGTCTGACTTCGAATTGGACGGGGAGGGTGAAAATCCTGTATATGGGGGAAAATAGTGTCTATCCTCTCGATGGAATGGACTAGAAATAGTCCACCAAGAGCACAAAATCCATCCTTTCCATGCTAATTGCACTAGAAATGCACCAGAAAATGACCACAATTCAACAGGATTGGCGGCTCGGTTTTTTCATATGTTATAATATTAATTGTCAATAATTTCGCGGTTTTGGGGGCATGGCTGTAGCGAAATTTCAGCATCTAGACAAGCTATTTGCGTCTAGAGTTAAGTTTTCCCAGGGGGAGTGGGTTTCAAAACACATCTATTTCCCTAAAATGATGTAATCCCCCACACGCTTACTTAATTAAGTAGAATTTTTGCCAATAACACGGCATGCAGCCATGTAATTAGCTTCATGACGCATTTAACGTTTAAATGCTCTTAAAACTAGGAGGATTGATCTTGGTAAAGGTCGAATTGCGCCGTAATGAATCACAGAGACAGTTATTAAAAAGATTCCGGAAAAGTGTAACTCGATCCGGGAAGCTGGTTGAAGTACGGCGCAGACGCTGGTACGTATCAAAAAGTGAGCGCCGCAGATTTGCAAAGAAAAAAGCAATCCGGCGCAAGAAGCTGCGCAAAAGTAAACGACGAAAACGAAAATGATCCAAGATCCAGGAGGAAATTATGGGTAAGAATAAAATCAAAACTCATCAGGCTACATCAAAGCGTTTTCGGAAAACCGGATCCGGAAAATTATGCGAACCAAAGGGTTTGGGCAAGTGAAATTTAGGAGTCATCACACCATGTACTATCAATCAGGTATCTCGATAGTTGATGTTTTTCACAATTACCAGCTATGAAGTGTTCTTAAGCTTAATCAACTCTCCAGATGATGACTTTAACGTGACAAGAGCGTCATGTAGTTCAAAGGTATAGAGCCAACAGTCATAGGTAATTTTATAAAGGTCTAAAAATGGTGACCGTGGTGGCGGATAAATAAGCCCTCTGTGTGAAAATTTATCCAGAGAATTCGCGGCCTTATACAAAATATTCAAGAGCGATAAGTAGATAGGTCGAAAACACAAGGCACGGAATCAAGGGAATCCAGACTCTCCGAATCATCCACAATCGCAGTTTAAATGTTAGCATAAAGGGCAACTAAATGCCGATAATCGGAAAAGAAATGCCAACTTATTCAAATATTCCCGCCTGGAAAGCGCTGCCGCTCGAATTACAACACTCGGCTGTCATCGCATTGATCGAACTCAGCCTGGCCGAAGATTTATCGCCCGACGGATTTTTAGAGAATATTGGCCAGGGCTTTACTCGAGGAGATGTTACCAGTACGGCTACTTTGGGAGACGAAATTATAAAATGTCGGATCACAGCCAAGGATTCAGGTGTTGTGGCGGGTCTGCCTGTGGTCGAAACCATCTTCAAATGGGTTGATGCAGGGATCTCTTTTGAGGCATCGACCTCAGATGGGGAAAAAGTCCAACCTGGGCAGGTATTGGTCACTATTTCTGGTCCAGGGAGGGCAGTATTGGTTGCTGAGAGACCAGCCCTCAATTTTTTGGGGCGTCTATCAGGGATTGCATCGTTGACCCGTCAATATGTGGAGGCCATCTCGGGAACGAATGCCGTAATATTGGATACTCGTAAAACAGCACCCGGTTTTCGGATCCTCGATAAATACGCCGTTCGTCAGGGAGGCGGCACTAATCACCGTATGGGATTGTATGACATGGCTCTGATCAAAGATAACCATATCGACGCGGCCGGGGGAGTGGCCGAGGCCATCCAAAAGGTGAGAAAAACCTATGGGAATAGGATCCCCATTGAAATCGAGGTCAAAGACCTGGATGAACTTCGAACTGCCCTCACGCTTCTCGTTGACAGGATAATGCTTGATAATATGTCACCCGAGATGATCCGCGAGGCCGTTAATATTACCCACAGACTCATTCCCCTGGAGGCATCCGGTAATGTCAACCTGGAGACCGTACTCGCTATCGCAGAAATGGGCGTGGATTTTATATCGGTCGGGGCGCTCACGCATTCGGTCCCAAATTTCGATGTGAGCATGAGATTGTTTTAATCGCATATTTTACGGATACTACGAACAAAATATTTAATAATAACATTGCACAATTATTCTTTCGTGGTATTCGCGATGAAATGGGTCGCATAAAAAATAATGGAGAAAATATGTCGGTAGAACAGATTTATCAAAATTTATCCACCAAACTGAGAAACGTCGTCCCCGATGTTGAATTACGCTACAAAGCCAAAATTGCTTACGAGATCAATCAACTCAAAAAAGAGAAAAACGCAGTTATTCTGGCCCACAATTACATGGAACCGACTCTCTATCACTCCATCTCTGATTTTGTAGGAGATTCTCTTTATCTGAGCCGTATGGCGGCCCACACCGAAAAGGACATCATCGTTTTTTGTGGAGTGAAATTTATGGCGGAGACCGCCAAGATTCTTAATCCTACAAAAACTGTCCTGATACCATCGGAAAAAGCAGGCTGTTCTCTTGCCGAGAGCATTACTGCAGCCGATGTCAGGGCATTAAAAGAGCGATTCCCAGGTGTACCTATTGTGGCCTATGTAAATACCTATGCTGATGTAAAAGCCGAGGTCGATATTTGCTGCACTTCCGGAAATGCAAATGCAGTAGTCGAATCGTTCAACACTGATACTGTGATATTTTTACCAGATGAATATCTGGCCAAAAATGTTGCCCGCGAGACTGGAAAACATATCATTTTCCCGACTTTAACCTGGCCAACGGCAGGCTCCCAGACAGATATAGATTACCACATGATCGGCTGGCACGGCCGCTGTGAGGTTCACGAGAAATTCACGGTCAAAGATATTCAAAACGTTCGCGCCCAATTTCCAGAGGTGGTCATTCTCACCCACCCCGAATGCAGCCCGGAAGTAGTTTCAGCATCTGATTTTTCAGGCAGCACAAGTTCCATGATCCGGTTTGTGGAAGAAACAGAGGCTCCGCAATATCTCTTGCTGACAGAATGTTCGATGGGCGATAACATAGCGGCATCCAACCCCGATAAAGAAATGCTGCGGCTTTGCTCCGTACGCTGCCCCCATATGAATCAGATCACGATGGAAGACACACTCAAGGCTTTACAATTCAATCAATATGAAGTAACTATTCCCGAGGAAATCAGGCTTAAAGCCGCAAAATCGGTCGAGCGCATGATCATAATTGGTTAAGTATGCAAACAGATACCCTTATCATCGGTTCCGGGATTGCAGGCGCCACAGCAGCGCTCAAATTGGCAATCGATCGTCAGCGGCAGATCACCCTTCTAACGCGTTCTGATACTCCCCTTGAATCAAATACCTTCTATGCCCAGGGAGGCATCGTGGGGCGAGGGCCAAATGATTCTGCAGAAATTCTGGTTGAAGATGTCCTGAGAGCTGGTGCGGGGATCTCATATCCCAGATCCGTTCAGCTCTTGGCAGACGAAGGTCCAAAATTGATTAATGAGATTCTCATAGAATCTTCAGGAATAAAATTTGATAAAGATCCAAGTGGTAATTTGATTTTCGGGTTAGAAGGTGCCCATTCCCGGCCGCGGATCCTTCACATTGGAGACGCAACCGGTAGGGCAATTATGACCTCCTTAATGAACAAAGTGCAGGAGCAAGCCAATATTACGATACTGACCTCCCATACTGTGGTAGACCTGATCACATTTCCACACCATGCCCGTGACCCCCTGGCTGTCTATGAACCGATTTCCTGTCATGGGGCTTATGTCTTCGATCAAACCAAAAGAGAAGTTAACCTGATCCTGGCGAGTCATATCGTCCTGGCAACCGGCGGTTTGGGACAGATCTACCTCAATACAACCAATCCCCCTGGAGCCCGCGGCGATGGCCTGGCAATGGCCTACCGGGCTGGAGCGCGGGTAGTGAATACAGAATATATCCAATTTCATCCCACCGCACTGAGCATGCCGGGAGTGAATAAATTCCTGATCTCTGAAGCCGTGCGTGGGGAGGGTGCCATCCTGCTGACTCCAAAAGGAGATCCGTTTATGGAGCGTTATGCTCCTGAATGGAAAGATTTAGCTCCCCGCGATGTCGTCGCCAGAGCCATCTATTGGGAGATGCTCGAAAATGATTACCCCTATGTCTGCTTGGACATCGCCACCCGCAAACCACCCGATTATATTAGGGAGCGGTTCCCCCAAATTTACACCACCTGTCTGACACATGACCTGGATATCACTCGGCAGCCCATCCCCGTTGTCCCCGCTGCCCATTATTTTTGTGGTGGGGTGCTTGTGGATATGTGGGGAAATACATCGTTGGATGGATTGTACGCAGTAGGGGAAGTTTCCTGCACCGGTATTCATGGCGCTAACCGCTTAGCCTCTACATCTCTTCTTGAAGGTTTGGTTTGGGGAGCGCGATCTGCGCAGGATATCCAAAAACGAGATTCAAAACCACCGATTTCTGAAAGAGATGTTCCCGCCTGGGATGTCTCCGGTCTGGCATATGACGCCGACCCTGCCTTGATCCAAGGGGATATGCAGACCATCCGCAATCTGATGTGGCATTATGTGGGCTTGGTGCGCAGTGAATACCGCTTGCGGAGAGCCACTCGCAATTTACGCCAACTCTGGTCGGATATCGAGGAGTTTTACCGCAAAACTCGCCTGACCGACGGCCTGATTGGATTGCGTAACAGTATCCAGAACGCTCTGCTCGTGTCTCGCTCTGCTCGTCAAAATCGCTTGAGTCGCGGTTCACACTATCGGGATGACAGCCTAGAATAATAAAAGACCTAATCAAGCGGTTATTGAATCTAGCAATAAAAATATTAAAGTCGGGCAGCTTTAGTGTAAACAAAAAACTGCACCCAAAATGACCCTGATTTGTAAGGTTCGGAAAAAAGGATCGGATTTCTTGAGATTTACTCTCTGAAAAGATACAATTCCCCCTGCCTTAGGGATTGATCCGTCTTATAACGTTCCACTTGGTGTCAGAACACCTCACTCCGGGCACAAGATAATTATCCACTATGATATGATGGGAAAATGGAACCTTTTTTAAAGATTAAACCACTATTTCAGCGTAAGCGTATCGGCCTGTTTTGTGACTTTGACGGCACCCTCAGCCGGATTGTTCCGGAACCGGATGAAGCTGTAATCCTTCCTCAAAACCATCTCTTACTTTCCGAGCTAAAAAAAACAATAGCAACCGTAGCTGTGGTCTCTGGCCGAGCAGGAAAAGATGTTGCAGGGCTCGTAAATATCGAAGGACTAACCTATATTGGTAACCACGGCCTTGAAAGATATCACAATAATGTGCTTGAAGTACTACCAGAAGCCGTCCTCTACAAGCAAAAAATTAAAGCCGCAGCTGAAGAATTAGATGTGCAGCTAGTGCCCGGTATGCAGATTGAAAATAAAATCGTAACCCTCAGCATTCATTATCGGCAAACAGAAAACCCAGTTGAGGTACAAAAACTCTTTTTACCCATTATTACACAAACTGCAGAAAAGCATCAATTAAAATTATTTGAAGGGCGTTTGATATTTGAACTTCGTCCCCCTACTCCGATCAACAAAGGCACAGCTCTTCATTCTTTGATTGAGGAATACAAATTGGACGGTGCTGTATTTATTGGCGACGACATCACCGATACAGCCGCCTTCGTTGCCGCGAGAGCACTTAGAAAATCTGGGGAATGTGAATCTTTTGCAATTGGCGTCATCGATGACGGTACGCCTCAGTCCGTAGCTGAGCTTTCCGATATGGCCGTATCTGGCGTAGAAGGTGTTACTGAATTTTTATCCTGGTTTCTGGAAAATGCAATCGCATCTTCGACCTGGGAATAAAACCAGCGATTGACATCAGAATTTCTAACAATCCCCTGCAGTTGGTTAGATCGATCAAAACGTTCTTCTATTGGCATATTCAATGCGATATGCATGGCTTGCGCTGTACCATAAACATCAAATGGAGAAATACTAATGGCGGCGTCGCCCATCTCATAGAATGCGCCGGCATATTCGGACAAGACCAATACACCCGCTTTTTGATTGACCAACACGCCCTCTTTTGCCACAAGATTCATCCCGTCAGCAATGGGGTTAACAATCAACACATCATATAGCTGCATTGCCGCGATCGCACGAGAATAATTATCTCCAACAATGATACGGCTCGGTTCCCAAAACGAACTGCTAAACTCTGCATTAATCATGCCTGCTTTTGCCATCACCGCTTGCAAATAATCCTGATATTCACTCACGCCCATCCGCGAAGGCACCAATAAAGTCAGCATCTGCACCTCGCCCACATATTCTGGGTGTAATTTTAATAATGTGCGAAAAGCATCCAGCCCGCGCAAAATATTTTTACTTGGCTCAACCCTGTCAACCCGCAAAATCAATTTATTCCCCCGAATAAAATCAGCCAGTTGGGATTTAAAAAACAAGGTTTCAGGATCCTGCATCAACTCCTCAACCTGCTTCACATCAATTGAAATCGGATACGCCTTTGCAGGCACACGGTAATTACCGTAGGTAATCGCATCGCGTGAACCATGCGAATGGGCATCTTCCAGATAAAAACGGCAGGTTTGCACAAAGTTAAAGGCATCTTTCCGCGTCTGAAAACCAATCATATCGGAAGACAACATACCTTTTAGAATTTCCTCGCGCATGGTGCCCGGCAAAACGCGCCATGCATCTGGACCCGGCCAGGGGATGTGCAAAAACGGCTGAATATGCGCACGTCGACCAATCAGTTCTCGTAAATAATAAGGCACAAGATAAAGGTGATAATCCTGCACCAGGACAATCACCTCCCGATCATTATCGGGGATGACACTTGCGATGGTTTCTGCAAAGTCGCGATTAATAGGATGATAGCCGTCTTTCCATGCTTCCCAAATATCCTCATCAATCACGGGATCGCTGACCGTATTCCATAGCTGATGTTGAGTGAACCACAGCAAAGGGTTGGCAATTTTATTATAATAATTATCGTATTCTTTTTTATTCGGATTGATCAACTTAAGATAAATGCCATCAATTTCCTCTAAGCCATCTTGATGTTGGTCGGCCCATTTTTTATCACCTTTGCTCATTGCAGCGGCCACCCAGACAACCTCGTGCTGCTGTGCCAGTGCGCCCAGCGCGGTTACAAGTCCCCCCGCACCTCTTTCAACTTCAAAAGCACCGTTCTTTTTCGCACGAAAAGAGTAGGGCCCACGGTTTGAGGCAATAATAATCAGCGGTGTTAATTTTGATTCATTCATTTATTTACACCCGTAAGTCATTAATAATATCTGCTTGTTTGTTTATTCGTCTGGATGATCTTCATCCAAAGATTCACCCAATACGTCTTCCGTAAGTTCTTCAATTCGCTCAAGTTCGGGGAAATCATAGCCGATTTCCGCCGCAGCGAGGCTGGCAGCAGCCGCGCCCAACCCCAACGACTCTTCAATATCAAGCTTTTTTACTTTACCTGCCAAAAAACCGGCAATTAACGTATCCCATACACCGGTTGCCGTTCCCTCCTGCTCTTCTGCTGGAAACGCAACCTGCACAGCGCGGTTTTTATTAATAAAATATACTTCGTTTTCTTCTGGTACCAAGATCAACACTTCATCAACACCCTCTGACAGCAGCTTTCTTGCATATTCCACCAGATCATGTTGATCTCTAAGGGGAACACTAAAAATACCTTCTAGTTGAATTTGTGTGACCGCAACAATTTCCGGTTTTTGCACAAGCGCTTCTTCAAATAACATGCCCCCGCCAACCACACAAACATGTGCATGCTGGTTTTTCGCAAAGGTAACTAATCTAGCATAAGTACCCGGCGGGACAGCTTCAGGCGCATCTCCGCCAAACACTACATAATCTCCTGGAGTAATCAACCCAACCAAAGCACGCAGTACAAGGTCAATATCCTTTTCTTTGCGCATCCCTGCCAATTCAGTAATATTCGTTTCAGTATTATTACTGGGATCAAAAATAATTGTATTGCTCCTGGTCTTGCCGGGCACCGCCACTGAAACCACCTCGAAATCAAAATCCGACGCGATAGCGCTATACGCCTTTCCCGTCGCATCCTTTCCTAACAGCACAACTGCGCCAACCGTGCAATCCATTTGATGCAATGCACGCGCAATATTAATCCCGGTCCCTGCCGGGTCAAAACCAGATTCTCCGACTGCCGTATTGCTATAGCCCACACTTAAATATTTCTTTATCAGGGTACGATCTAATGAGGGATTCAGGCTCAATGTTAGTATCTTTTTCATCTTTTTATCGCACATCGAATTATTTATCGCAAATCAAGGATTCTTTAGTTTGTCGATCAGGGGAAAATAGGAATATATAAAAAAGAGATCCGGTAGCAAACCAGATCCTGAGAAGCGCTTAAGTCACAAGCTACGGCAATGGCTTACTTGATCAATCAAATCAACTTCCCCCTTAAATAATTGCTCTTCCTTCTAAAAAAGTGTGTAAGTCGATTTCTCCTGTCTTCTCGAATCCCCTGAACATAGGTTCCGGATTTATTGCCTTCATTATAACATGGGGGTGTTTTCCTCTCTTAAATGAGATCATGTTGTGCAATAAGCGGTTAATAACTAAATTTCAGGGCTAATTAACAACCAGTCGTAAAAATGATGCGGTAAGGATATGGCTAATTTCCCATTTTCAACTATATACTCCCGCTTCGCCTTAAACAAACTCGTTGCACGCAAGCCACCCACCACAATCTTAGCTTCAACCGATTGTGCAGACAAATTATTGACCACAAGGATGCAACTTTCCGCATCCTCGCGAAAATAGGCTGCCAGATTGGGGTTCTCCCCACTTTCTGCCCAACGGAAACGCCCAATGGAAAGAGCCGACCGCTCACCACGCACTTCAATCATCTGCTTTATGCTAGTAAACAAAGACTCCTGATCTTCAATTTGGACGGCAACATTGCACTTAGCCAACGGGAACTCCACACTATCAATGATCGGCTGAAACAATTTATGTTTGGGCGCAGTCGAAAAACTGCCGTTTCGTTCGGATGACCACTGCATTGGTGTCCGAACGCCATCGCGGTCGTTCAGCCAAATATTGTCACCCATTCCAATCTCATCACCGTAGTAGATGAACGGGGAACCGGGCAAAGTAAACAGGAGTGAGTTCGCCAGCCGAATTTTTTGAGTATCATTGCCCAGTAGCGGCGCTAATCTTCGACGTATCCCCAAATTTAGGCGCATCCGCTGTTTAGGGGCATAACGTTCCCACATCCACTGGCGCTCCTCCTCTGTCACCATTTCCAGTGTTAATTCATCGTGGTTGCGCAAAAAGGTGCACCACCCACAGTTTTCCGGAATTTCAGGTGTCTGATCGAGAATCTCGACAATTTTGGTCACTTCCCCGCTTTCCAAAGCCATATAAACTCGAGGCATTAGGGGGAAGTGAAAGCCCATATGAAATTCATCGCCATCACCAAAATAAGGACGCAAATCGGCAGGCCACTGGTTGGCCTCGCACAACAATACTGCTTGCGGATAATGCTGATCAATATATTGGCGCAGCTCTTTTAAATAATCGTGGGTTTCGGGTAAGTTTTCACAGTTCGTGCCTTCTCGTTCAAACAAATAAGGTACTGCATCAACACGAAAGCCATCAATGCCTAAATCCAGCCAGAATTTAGCCACGTTTTTCATCTCTTCCCGCACAGCGGGGTTGTCAAAATTCAAATCTGGTTGAGAAGAATAAAATCGATGCCAGAAAAATTCCCCGGACTGTTCATCCCAGGTCCAGTTAGACGTCTCGACATCCCGAAAAATAATACGGGTATCCTGATACTTCCGGTCGCTTTCACTCCAGACATAATAATCGCGGTATTCAGATTGCGGGTCTTGCCGCGCCTGTTGAAACCAGGGGTGCTGGTCAGAGGTATGATTGATCACCAAATCAGCAATGATCCGAATCCCTTTCTGATGTGCTACCTCAACCATACGTTTAAAATCGTCAAGTGTACCTAAATCGGGATGCACATCGAAAAAATCGGCAATATCATAGCCATCATCGTTTAACGGGGAAGAATAAATTGGCATAATCCAGATGCAATCAATTCCTAGATTTGCAAGGTAGGGCACTTTTTCGGTCAACCCATTCAGGTCACCAATTCCATTCCCGCTACTATCGTAAAACGCCCGAACATTAACTTGATAAAAAACTGCGCTTTTAAACCACGGTTCATTATTCATTTGCACCATTTCCATAAAAATTAACCTGACAAAATAAGCGCAAAAAATATATTCCTGTCAGGCCAATGCTAGTTGATATATTTCACGTATCGTATATTAAGTAATGAAAGCGCGCACGCTTTCTAAAGCTAAAGTTTTATAGTATATGAAACTCCTTACCCTTTAATCGAGCCCCTCCCATGTAAAACCTCATTCTGGGTGTTTTTGCATATCAGCCCTATTGGGTGGGAAAATGTGATTCTCTACGGAGAGTACATTCTAAATCGCAGTTTGATTCAGGTCTAAGGTAGTTTTGCACGCCTCTTAGCGTATATTTCTGCGCGAATATACACAGTACCCTCTGCTGAGGACAAACTCCCACTCACAAGAAAATGCACTCAATGGATTACAGATTAGAGGTCAATCAATTGTCCATCTTGAATGACCAACACTTCGATTTGGTGTGTGTCCTTGATTTCCTGGATCAAATTTTGTAGAAAATCCATCGTGGTGACCGCATGGGTGGAACCAGGAGCGCCGATTACTAATATATCGACCTGATGCTCTTGAATTACTTCATTCACCGCTTCCAGAAAAACACCTTGACGGACAACTGCCTCGGCTTTCCAGCCAGCATTTCCGGCACGTTCACAAGCCATGGTGAGCAGAAACTCTCCCAAATCTTCCAATTCCTCCTCAACCACCCTGGTGTATCTGACATAACCGAGTTTCTCCAGAAACTGCACATCTGAGACATAGAGGAAAATCAACTTTGCCTTTCCCTCCCTGGCGAGTTTAATCACAGCATCCTGGTTCAGGTAACTTGTTTGACCGCCGCGAGTGGGGTATAGAATAGTTTTCATAATTGACCTCTCAGAAGGCTCCAAAACGAATCATCAGCCACAAATAACCGATGAACAGTGTAATATAGGTAATTGGTAAACCGATTTTGAAAAATTCCTTAAACGAAATCGGGGACCCCGCCTGGGCGGTGATGCCCGCTGTGACCAGATTTGCTTCGCCCCCAATGAGAAATCCATTTCCACCCATAGCAGCACCCATTGAGAGAGCGTAATACAAAACCTTGCTGCTGGCCCCCGGGATTGAGCCGGATAAAAAGTCAACCACCGGCAGCATCGCAGCCGCCAGCGGAATGTTAGCGATAAAAGTTGAGAGTGATCCGACCCCAATTACAATCACGAAAATAGCTAACCCTAAATTTTCACCAACAATCTGGCTGATACCTGTAGCCGCAAGGGCCATCAGTCCGACTTCCTGCACAGCTCCAACGACCATGAACAATGTCATAAAGAAAACCAGGGTTGTCCAATCAACCGCCTTAATCATTTGATGGATGTCGGGTTTGAGCCAAATTAGTAAAACTGTGGCACCGATAATCGCTGGAACAGCTGGCACCACATGAATCCTTTCGCCGAGCACAAAACCAAAAAGGGTCAATACAAACACTATCCCCGATTTCTTGAGAGCATCCGGGTCACGGATTCGTCCATTCTCTTTTAGTTTGTCATACAACGTTTCGGAGATCCCCCCGCTGACTTTGGCCCACTCCTTACGGTAATGCCAAATAACATAAGCTCCCATTGCTATCAGAGCAATCACTACGCCACCTGTTTGGTTAATTAGAAAATCATTGAACCCAATCCCGGCAGAGGCCCCGATCAGGATATTTGTCGGCGTTCCTATCAAGGTTGAGATGCCGCCCACATTTGAAGCAAGCACTTCGGGAATGATCAATGCCAGGGGGTTAATGCCAAGCGCCAGCCCGATCTGCAAGCTGATAGGTGTCATCAGGAGCATGGTGGTGAAATTATCCAGCAGGGCCGAGGCGACCGCCGTGAAAGCCATCAAAATCAGCACCAGTACCCAACTCCTGCCTCCGCTTAATCGATAAGCCTGGAACGCCGTCCATTGAAAGATGCCGGTCTCTTCAATCACGGCAACCACAATCATCATCGCCATCACCAGGAAAATCACTTCCCAGTTGATATATGTCAGGGCGCGCTCAAAATTGAGGATATATATGGATGGGGCAAACGCGGTCCCGAGTGCCGAGATCAGAAGCACAGCAGAAGCGCCCAGTAATGCGGCCGTGGTGCTATGTAATATTTCAAAAGCAATCAGCAGCAGCACGATGATAAAAATAGCAGTCGCAATCCAGAACCCGGCGGTAACTTTTCGTTCTAGTGATAACTCCTCAATCCGCAAGATACTCGTATCTTTTAAGTTAGCCAAATCTACCGCGTCCAGCTCAATCACCTGGTCAACAAAGTGGTAGCGCTGAATATGGACGGACACTTCCTCAGGGACGTGGTTCAGAACCAGTCCCCAGGAACCGTCTTCCTGGCTTTCCGCCTCGGCGATAGCTTCTTCTTCATCGGGTATGCGTGCACTGATTTCCGCAGCGACGATGGGCTGGCCCTGGGGATCAAATATACGCCCGGTTATGTAATATCCGGATTCAGCTTCGTTAGCATATGTTGGTCGGGGAATTAAAAACCAAAGAGCAGACAGAAGGCCAATAAAAAAGAGTGCGAGTGTAAAAGTTTTTCGCGGGGGTAGCTGTTTCATGGCGTAATTATACCTGACTCATTGCAACAACAAAACCGGAAGACTTGCCGATAAAAAAAAGCTCAGCAGCTTGTATTTACAAAAATGTAACTAATTGCGACGCCCTTGTCAAGAGGGAATTGTCCATTTAATGCTACAATGAAGTAACAAATTGCGATGGAGTGTGACTTATGTTTAAGAATGGGAAAGATGACAGAGCAAATAAATATTTACGTGAAAGAATAAAACAAGCAAGATTACAAGCAAATGAAACCCAGGAAGATTTAGCAAGAAGATTGCAAAAAACCAGGGTTGCGGTATCTGATCTGGAGAGGGGAAGGGTTTCAGTAAGTGCTGCCGCGCTTCTAATAATAGCCGTGCATTATGATAAACCGGTTAGTTATTTCTATCCCGATAGCGTAAAAGTCACTCAAGGCAACTTGGATCCTCTAGACGAAGAATTAATCAAACTATTTTGGCAATTGCCAGATACTCAAAAACACATTGCCCTTGAGTATGTCCGGCAACAAGTAGAGATCATCAGTAAAGCTCTTGGTCACGAAGCATCAAAAAAACATGCTGAATTAAAATCTAAATCCAATTAGATCATATTTACAAGAGGAAGATATTATGAAATTCTCAGTTGACGGATTAGATGATATACAAAAGAAGCTCAAGGAATTACAAAAAAAAGCCAACGCACTAGATGGTGAAAATCAATTACCGATTTCAGATTTATTGACAGTCAAATTCCTGAAAGAAAATTCAAACTTTGAATCGGTTGACGAGATGTTTGAACAAAGTGGTTTCACAATTGAGACAACCAAGCACTTTGAAAATATACCAGATGATGAATGGGAAGATTTCATTTGGAAGAACACATGTTTTAAGAGTTGGCAAGAGATGTTAGACAAGGCCAGTGAAGAGTGGATTGCAAACCAACTCGGTTTATGAAATGAAGCATACTCTACTTAATCATCAAATATATTCTGGGATATACACATGAATTCTCTAGTAAAGAAAGATCTTCTCTTACTACTTGCTACTTGCTACTGCCTTTTTAATAATTGCTTTTCTTATTTATAAACCCCCATTTCGAGGTATTGATAGTTTATTGTTTTGGGTAGTAATCGGTGTAGTTGTTATACTATTGAGCATCATAATATGGTGTATTTATAATAATCGATTAGTAGCCTTAAAAGAATTGTTTCACAACTCTTTTCGGCACAATCAAATAACGGGGGCGTTGACAGTCCTTGTGGCGGGAAAACTATATATAGTGTCCATTATTTCTACCCTATCTACCACCGTGTAGAAACTATTGGCTCCGTAGACAGGATAGACAAATATCCGTCTGACTTCGAATTGGACGGGGAGGGTGGACATCCTTTCCATGGGGGAAAATAGTGTCTATCCTCTCGATGGAATGGACTAGAAATAGTCCACCAAGAGCACAAAATCCATCCTTTCCATAGCAATTGCACCAAGCTGCACCAAAGAATTACCTACCAAATCAACTGGTTTGGCGGCTCGGTTTTATCATGTGTTATAATATTTTTTATCACAAATTTCGCAGTTTACGGGGGCATGGCTGTAGCGAAATTTCGGCTTCTAGGCAAGCTATTTGCGTCTAGAGTTACGTTTTCCCCGGGGGAGTGGGTTTCAAATCACAACTATATAGCTAGAATGTTGTAATCCCACACACTTATTGATTTAGGTATGATTTTTGCCAATAACACGGCATGCAGCCATGTAATTAGCTTCATGACGCATTTAACGTTTAAATGCTCTTGAAACTAGGAGGATTAATCTTGGTTAAGGTCGAATTGCGCAGAAATGAAACTCAAAGACAGTTATTAAAACGATTCCAGAAGAGTGTGGCTCGATCCGGGAAGCTGGGCGAAGTACGGCGTAGGCGTTGGTACATGTCAAAAAGTGAACGCAGAGGGCTGGCAAAGAAGAAAGCCATCCGGCGCAAGAAGCTGCGCAAAAGTAAACGACGAAATCGAAAATGATCCAAGATCCAGGAGGAAAATATGGGAAAGAAAAAAATCAAAACACATCAGGCTACTTCAAAGCGTTTTAGAAAAACTGGCTCAGGAAAAATCATGCAAACCAAAGGACACAAGAGTCACTTTCGCCGCAGAAGATCAAAGCGCGCTAAACGGGAGTACCAAAGGATGCAAGAGGTTAAGGGAACTGCACAAAAAAGACGCATCAAAAAGCTAGCCCCCTACTTGGATCGCTAAGATGAAAACTATTGTTGCGGGAGCTTTGGGAGAATGTGTACATGTTGCCGGAGTAACCAATTTTCTGCGGCTGGCCGAACATGCGGGTTAGCGAACTGTGTTTCTGGGCCCCGCGGTATCTATTGATGAATTCCTTCTTGCGGTAAAGAACGAAAATGGCGCTCCACCCCCACATCGTCCACGTGGTCGGATATTCTGAAGCCGATCATGCTGCCACAGTAGCAGACGTAATAGAATCCTGCAAATTGGCACGGAGATCAATTGGAAATGCTTTTGGAGCTCCAGATATGACTCAGGACAGCCGAGTTTCCGCCCGTTCGAATGAATTGGTCCGGGAAGCTGCCTTCACCATCAAGGCGATCAGTTCACTGGCTTCTGGAAAGGTTGAAGATCCCCTAACCGACCCGGCCACGTTGGCACAGGCCGTCAAATCTGGCCTCCTTGACGCCCCCCAACTAAAGAACAATCCCTACGGGAGAGGTCAGATTATCGCCCGAATCGATAAACGAGGAGCCTGCATAGCAGTTGATCCGCAGACTGGCGATCCCATGAGAGAGCAGGTTCGAATCGCATTATTAAATAATCAGGATATCAGCTGAAAATGCAAACAACCAAGGAGTAATGAATGAACGATACATCTACTCGATATACGGTAATCGGAGCTGGGAACGGTGGAAAGGCTATGGCAGCCCATCTGGCTATTATGGGTTTCGAGGTGACATTATACAACCGGACTCCAGAAAATATTGCTGCGATTAAGGCCCGCGGCGGAATAACATTAGAAAGTCAGAATCCTAGTGGCCCATCCGGTTTTGGGCGTCTTGCATATGTCACTTCCGACATCCAAGAAGCTGTAGAACGGAGCGATATCATCATGATAGTGATCCCCGCATATGGTCATCGAGATATTGCCAGGCAAATTGCCCCTTACCTACATGAAGGACAAATGGTGGTTCTCAACCCTGGCCGCACATTGGGCGCCATTGAGGTCCAAATAATTCTAGATGAGGAAGGAGCTTCTAAAGGTGTAATCTTAGCCGAATCACAAACACTTATCTACGCCTCACGTTCGGATGGGCCAACGCAAGCCCTCATTTTCCGCATCAAAGATGCCGTGCCAATAGCAGCACTGCCGGCAACTAAAACAAAACTTGTTTTAGATAAACTTAAATCAGCGTATCCCCAGTTCATCAATGGCGGTCATGTTCTTCGGACAGGCCTTGAAAACATCGGTGCCATTTTTCATCCCACTATCAGTATCTTTAACATCGGTCGCATAGAAGGGACCCATGGTGATTTCGAATTTTATCTCGACGGGGTCACGCCAACTGTTGCAAAACTCATGGAAGTTCTGGATCGTGAAAGAGTCACAGTAGCTTCCTCTGTGGGCATTCGTACAATTACAGCCCGAGAGTGGTTAAAAGCAGCTTATAACGCCGAAGGAAAGGATCTATACGAAGCCATTCACAATCAATCTGGTTACCGGGGTATCAAGGCCCCATCAACCCTTTTCCATCGCTACCTCACTGAAGATATTCCGATGAGTTTGGTGCCCATTGCATCACTTGGAAAGCGCTATGGTGTTTCTGTGCGCGGTATGGAGAGCCTCATCCGTTTAGCTTGCATTGCCCACAGCACTGATTACTGGAAACGTGGCAGAACATTAAAGAAGCTGGGAATTGAAAATTTAAGTGTTGAAGAGTTAACACACTATGTGACAGGGAAATCATTACCGCGTAAGACAAACCAATCCCCTCTTCCCAACTTAAACTCTACGCCGGCGACACAGCCAGAACGCATCCTAAATAACAGGGGAACCGGGAAAATCGAGGGGACGAATTCGTCGCCAAATACTATTTCTTCGCCGATTACATGACCGCATGTGTATAAATATAATCTGAAAGTATCCTTATTAATAATTAGTAACTCACCACTCAAAAGTATCCAGTGATTTTCATAAACAGGAGCTAGGAAGAACATGGGAACAGAAAAAGACCGTAAACTAAACCGAAGAAGACGGCGTCGCCGCAAATTACATAAATTCAAGTCCAGATTAGCACAAACCAAAGACCTCAAAGAAAGAAAGTGGCTGATTGAAAAAATCCATCGAATTAGTTTTTATCCGCCTACTGATATTCCCAAGGTATAAAATCCAGGAAAAGGAGAGTTAATCCACATGGCTGGTATTGCTGGTGTCATATCCTCCACCGACCAACAACTTGTCACAAGAATGCTTGAAAAAATATCTCATAGAGGTACATCCAAACCTGCGATTTGGAAAAACAATTATTCTGTTCTCGGGGCTGTTAAGCTATCCAGTATTAATGAGCATCCAGGGCCAAAACAGAACCGGAATGGAATACAGGCGATTGTTATGGATGGATCGCTTGATAACCACCAAATAATTAATAATGTCTCTGAATCCAATAGTGTTTCCAAACAGTCGGATCCAGAATGCATGCTCAATGCTTTAGATGCACATGGTCCCAAAATATTTGGGATGGCCAAAGGAAGGTATGCCCTTGCTGTCGCAGACGAAGATCGTTTTGTTTTAGCTCGAGATCGCCTGGGGATCCAACCTCTCTATTTCGGTTTCAACAATGGCATCTTGTGTTTTGCATCGGAGATCAAGGGATTGATTGGTATTGTTGAGGAAATCCATGAATTTCCCCCTGGTCATTTTATGCTCTCGGCAGATGGGATATATCCCTACAAAGCCTATACGCCGGAGCCTATTAAATTGGAGAAACCTCAGGATAGCTCTGATAAATTAGTCAACCGCCTTGGGTTTGCTGTCAGGAACGCTTTAAGCGACGGGGCTGACGTGGGTGTCTGGTTAAGTGGCGGTGTGGATTCCAGTGTTATCGCAGCCGTGGCGCGCCCGTTCGTGAACCGAATCCATACTTTTTCCGCTGGGGTAGATGGATCACCTGACCTGGAGTATGCCAGGATGGTAGCCAAGCATATCGGTTCTGAGCATCACGAACGAATTTACGGATTGGATGAAATGCTCAATGTATTGGAAAAAACCATCTATCATCTTGAATCTTTCGATGCTCCCCTGGTCAACAGCGCAGTCTCGAACTATCTCGTTTCTGAATTAACAGCTGATCATGTCCCTTTGGCTCTTTCTGGCGAGGGCGCTGATGAACTTTTCGCGGGATATGCCTACCAGAAATCATATACTAATCAAATTCAGCTCACCCTGAGTGTCCAGAATACTATATCCGAATTACACAACACAGCTTTACAAAGAGTAGACCGCTCTGCGTCCGCCCATAGTATCGGTGTAGAAATGCCATTTTTAGAATCGGATGTCGTCCGTTTAGCACTGGCTATACCATCCCGTTGGAAAATAAGGGGTAAGGAAAAGATCGATAAATGGCCATTACGGGAAGGATTCCGTAAAATCTTGCCCAAAGATGTTATTTGGCGTGAAAAATCAAAGTTTTGGGAAGGTTCTGGAACTGGGGCTGCTTTGACCAAGTATGCCGAAAGCCAGATCACGGATAATGAATTTTCCAAAGATAGAAGGCTGGAAAATGGAGCCGATCTGCGATCCAAGGAAGAATTACTGTATTACCGGATCTTTCAAACATTTTTCAAGGACAGCATACCCCTGGCCCATATAGGCCGCACGCAATATATTTGATTTAGAAATCGCTATTTACATTTTCACTCTCTCGGAAAAGGAAGATATTGATGTCAAAGACAATCGAATTAGATGAAAAAGATCTGGAGTTAGGTTTTGAGATCGTAAGAGAGATCTCCGAGTTTAGACCCTACTCCTCAATAAGCTTTCGCTTGTCAGAAAAGACACTGGATGCAATCAAGGAAGTAAGGAAATTAGCAATGTGGGGTATGGCCAAAAACCGCCACAATATGAAGCAGGCTGTTGATGATATTCTAAGCTCGATTCTACGCAGTTCTCCGGGAGAACCAGCGAATCTTAATCTCACTAAATACGAACGGAAATCAATCAAATCAGTAGTAAATCTTATTAATCGAGTATTGAAAAAACGGAAAGACGGAGTTGTGCTGAAGTAATTGACGAGATAACAAGAAAACATCACCGGTTCCCAATCTAAAAACTATACTTATTGGGAAGGAAAAGCGAGCGGAAGAATGACAAAATTTGAAGTTGGTGCCTATGCAGTAATAACCGATAAAAAAGATCGCGTACTTCTCAGCCACCGCCGAGACCTTGACATCTGGAACCTTCCTGGAGGACATGTTGAGAAAGGAGAACTGCCCACAGAGGCTGCTATTCGGGAAACCAGAGAAGAAACGGGGTTAAAGATCAAAATCAAAGACCTGGTTGGGGTTTATAAAAAATCCCGGATCAACAGGTTCGATTTTGTATTCCTGGGGAAAGTAAAAAGCGGTAAACTCAAGAAATCCAAGGCGGCCGATAAACACCGATTCTTTAAACTCAAGAAAATTCCTAAAAATACACTTCCCAAACACAAGGGACGCATTCTTGATGCCGCACAAGATAACAACAAACCAGTTGTTTATCGACAGAAAACGATCTCGGCCCGGAGACTGCTCAAGAAACTCAAGAAATGAGGGGGGGGAGCCAGACTGCTAATTAATTCTTCCAATATCCCCATCAGAAATGACGCTCAATTCATGATCCAATATGCCCGGATGCGGTCCAAGTCTAATGGATTCCCTGGATTGGGTATAATGGTATCAGAAGAAGAAATATCATGTTGTGGACGATCATCATTATTCTGTTAGTGCTTTGGCTCCTTGGAGCTTTTGGGGGGAAGATCAGTCCAAGGTTACCAAAAGCAGGCAGCTGGATCCATATTCTGATCGTAGTCGTCATCATTCTGGTTGTATTAAAACTGCTTGGGACAGGGTAATCCATTAAGGAAATCTGCACACCCGCCCCGCCAGGAACCCCAACAAAACAGACACCATTGAGGGGCTGGTTCCAGGCGTCCACGGGACACAAACCCTGTGGGAGGGGGACCCTCATCTTCAGATATAAGCCCGATTCCTGAATTAAACTTGAATTCCGCCAAGTGGACTAGAGTCAAACTCCCCAGATGTCGGACGTTGTCGGGGTGTGTTTTCTTGATAATAATATGCATGGAAATAAAAAATCTCAATCCCATTAGAAACCATTATAAGGACACATACCATGTCAGTAGTAAAAGTAACTGAAATCATCGCATCTTCCCCTAAGAGTTTTGATGACGCGATTAAGACCGGTGTCGCCCGAGCAAATAAAACCATCAAGAACCTCAAGTCCGCATGGATCCAGGATCAGCAAGTTATCCTTAAAGATGGCGGAAGAAGAACAGGAGATTGCAGGTATTTTTCTTGGTCACCTGGGCAGTGAATAATTTTCCGTAAAATGTTTCCAGACCAGTGCAGTCAACAAACAAACCTAAAATTAGCGACCAGTTTGAACCTAAAGGAGAAAACAATTGAATACAGAAAACCAAGAATATAACTACCCCAATCATAACCCATTTAGGTTATTGGTTGGCCTGCTGATCGGCGGCCTGATTGGCGCGGTAACGATGCTATTGCTCGCGCCAAAATCCGGAAAAGACACCAGAATGCAGATCAAAGGAAAAAGCCTCCAACTGTATGACCAGACCTCCAACATTGTCATAGATAGCATAGCGCAGGTACGTTCAAACCTGAACGACCTCTCAAGTGATGGACGCGATAAGATCAAGGATCTAAAACAGCACGGTCAAAAGCTGGCAATTGAGCAATTAGATCATTTATCCGAAGCAACAAAAGCTGGAAAAAAGGCAATTCGGAACGCTTGAAGCCGGTCACAATATAAGTCAATTAATAAATGTTAAAAGGAGAAAAAATGACGAAAAAAGATGTGTTTGTTGAAAAAATGAAAGCCAGGTTGGATGAATGGTCAGCTGATATCGACATTATTCAGGCAAAAGCCGAAAAGGTGGAAGCCGGCTTGAAGTCGGATTATGCTGAACAGGTGGCTGAACTTGAGTCCAAGCGCTCGGCCGCAAAGAAATTGTTAGTAGAGATTAAATCTTCCAGTAATGAAGCCTGGACTGAACTTAGATCAGGCATTGAAGGTTCCTGGAGTGAGATCGAATCGGCGCTGAAAGAATTCAAGAATAAGTTCAGTTAACCGCCAAATTAATTCTACGCTCATAGGAGTATCCCGCCGGAAAGAGAAACCAGAAGCATCTTGATTGGCAGAATATTCGGTTGAAACATTAGTTTTGTGTGGGTGGTTTTGTCCTTTTGGCCCTCGGTAATCTTATCAAAGGCCCGTAGTATTTGCTCAAGGGGACTGGCTTTGATCTTGGCTGGCAGCCCTGAATAGATAATTGTTAGCCCCCTCGAAGAAATTTCAACCGGAAATACTTTGCTGGCACACTGGTTCTAGAGATGATGGTTGGTTAACCGCCCAAGGAAGACATCTGAGGTAGATTCTGGGAATTATTTTTAGTTGAAAGCCTGAATACTTTAAAGGAGATAGGAAATGGAAGCCAAAGAAAGTGAAAAACCAGAGAAGCAACCGGAGAAATCAACTTCTAAAATTCCGGACACGCACCCAGCCGGCGTGCAGCCGGAATCTGTAGAAACTTCCCTCAATGTTAAAAATCCTCGGATAAGTAGACCAAGGAAAATTTTCCGCAAAGTGCTCTTGTGGGCAGCAATCCTGTCAATCATTTTCCTGGCGGGTATTGCAAGTTACCATTTTTTGCGGGTAAAACCTTTACAAGAAACAATAGTTGATATGCAGGCAGTACTTGATCAGGCCACTCAAGAGGTGGATAGTTTGCAAGCTGAAACCGACCAGCTAACTACTGAGAAGCAAGCAGCCGTGGACGAGGCCAAGTCCCTTGAGGTTGAAAAGAAGGATTTATTGGCTGAGATCGAAGCGACAAAAGCGCATTTAGCATTAATTAAGATTTTAGTGGATGTAAGCAATGCGCGCGTGGCACTCTTCCTGGGTGATGTCGAGGAAGCAAAAGATGTCCTGATTAATACTCAGCAGGGATTGGATGATCTCAGTTCTCTCATTGCTGAAGTTGACAGCAACCTGGCAGCAGATATCCCTCAACGATTTAACCTGATCATTTCAGGCCTGGAGCGAGATATAGAAACCGTCAACATCGATCTGGAATTGATCACCAAAGATCTATTAGAAATTGAAGCGGCTTTATTTACTGAAGGATAAGAGAAACCAATGGAGAAAAATATGAATCAAAAAGAACTCTTGCTGTTAATCAACGGGGCCAGTCGAGAAGATCTTACTGCCTTACCTGGCGTTGGTCCAGCAACCGCGGATCAATTGATAGAAGCCCGTCCTTTCCCCTCAATTGAATCAGTACAAGCCCTCAAAGGCATCAGTAAAAGCATGTTGGATAAGTTAATGGACGAGGCTCAATTATCTCAAGTCCCGGGTGAAACCCCAGACAAATCCCAGATGTCTGAAATACAGGAAACGATCAAAGAGAAAGGTGAAATAATCAAGAAAAGCTTATCCAAATTAGGGAAATCGGCTAGTGAACAAAGCCAGGCCACCCGGCAGGTTATTGGCGAGAAGCTTTCTGGGTTGGGAGAATCCATAAATAAACAGGGACAGACTGCCCGAAAGGTTGTTGAAGAAATACCCGATAAATTTGATCAGGCTGCTAAATCCCGGGGATCGCTGTGGACAGTCCTGGTCAGCAGTGCCATCACAGGTCTGCTAGCTGTCCTGCTTACCTTTGCTATCTTAGGTGGTATCAACGGCAGCCTTAAATATGCCACCGGATCACAATTCCGCGCCATCCAACTCGAAACAGATCAACTTAATACACAAATGAATACAATCCAACAAAACCTGGATGGCTTGCGCACTCGGGTGGACACCCTCGAAGGATTCGGCGAGCGAACTGTGGCGCTGGAAAAAAACCAGAAATCGCTGTTTGATGATGTAAATACTGTCAATCAACAAATAAGCATCATACAAACCGAGCTGAGTACGCTGAATGAGAAAGTTATTAAACAGGATGAACGTACCCAACGCTTTGAAACCTTCCTGATAGACCTACAAACCCTGTTGGGCAATCTGTTCATGGCGCAAGGAGATAATCAATGAGCGAAGTAGTGAACTCCACCCCTTCTTTTGGGAACCGCATGGGCCTTGCTTTGAAAAAAATCCTGCGCTTCGTTCTAATTCTGGCGATTATTGTCGGAATTGTCGCGGCCGCATACTTTAGCATCCCCTATCTTTACGAAAAGTTTATCCTGCCAGTTGAAACAAACACCGATCGTTTGGGCGAAATCTCGAGCAAACAAGCCGCTGAAGTATCAGGGCTGGCCAATCAGGTCTCCGACCTTCAATCCCGTTTGAATGATTTGGAGAACCGTCAAACTGAAAACGCCCAGACATTGGCTGATATGCAAGGCCAGGTACAGAATCTCGAAAGCGAAATAATATCCTTCAGCAAGAATATCAAACTGCTGGAATCCATGCAACTAGCCCTGGATGAGTTAGCCGCCACTTCTATCAACCACGAAGCTTTGTTAGTCGGTGATAACTCCTCCCTGGCAAACTTGCAACGGCAAGTCACGATGAGCCGTGCTATTGAACTGCTTTCCCGCGCCCGACAGTATCTCTCCTTGAGCAACTATGGCCTGTCAAAGCAGGATGTGTTGGTTGCCCGGGATCTTCTCTCAAATCTGCAAACCGAGATGCCCGAAGAGAAAACAGAGAGCCTGCAGGAAGTCATCCAACATTTGGACTTAGCCCTGGGTAACCTTCCCGCCTTCCCAGTCGTAGCCGTGGATTACGTGGATATTGCCTGGCTGTATTTGGTCAATGGTCTTCCTGACTTACCCGCGGATGCACTCACTCCCGACGTGAGCCTTGCTCCGGCCGAGACACCGTAATCACCTGGAAAAAGAAGTATAAAGCGGAGAGACAAAAGAGATAAAAATTGACAGAAAACAGCTCCCTTTAACCGATCAAACTCTAAACGGGGATATCTGAGTAAACATGGGTATTATCCCGTTTTCAGATTTTATTCCAGTCATTAATGATGCTATAGAATATGCAGATTCGTTGATGTATAAGGCATAATTGGAAGGTAAGAAAAGGATGATCATCGAGGAATGAACCGATGCAATTATTCGCTCGTTACCGCGTACTCGAGAAAATGGTCAAAAAATAGGCAGGAATCAGACACCCGATTCAACCCCAATTACAAAAATCCCAAAAATACTATAAAGGGAATATACTGAGCCTGAAATTGACGAATAATAAACCAGGAGCATATTAGTTCAACACCAACACCCGCAGTTCAATGGATAGAGCCCGTCGACAGTCTCAGATCAGGTTTCTGACTTAGAATTGGACGCTTAAAGTGAAGAATACGTCAAGCAGATAACGACACAAGAATAACAGATAGAGCAATCGACAGGAAGGATTGTATATATCAATGAAGGATCAACCGAGGGGTTTGGGCACAGTCTTGGGGTTGGCCGCAAGTTGTGGATATGTTCTTGAAAACGTTTCAGGAAACCGGAACCTCTACTGAGCGTCAGAGATAGTGGAGAATAGTAATCATGAATGATTCCGCAATGGATTGCCCATTTTTTTGTGTAATCCTAGGCCAGGATGGCATTGTCCGCCTGACCTGGATACCGAAGGATGTGTATCACCGCGCAAGCTGCTGGACAAGTTTTCGCTCTCTTTAGGAGTGACCTGCTTACCGGACCATGGTAATGATGCCAGGACATTGCTGCGAGCAGTGGGCCAGGCCCTTTATCGAGCAAAGAAAGAAGAGCGTGACCGGGTAGTCGCAGCATGATTATCCGTGCATTCCACATCTTGTATAATCATAACGAAGAGTGAAACGTGACAGGATAATTGCTTTATGTTTCAGAGAATACCGAGAAGCAGATTACAGAAATAAACGAGCGATCATTTCCTTTTTTTCTGGCAGTATGGGCACAACCAATGATTGGACTTCTTGCATCATAGAGTCGGGTCGCTCTCCTTAGTTACACTTGTAAATAGAGGATCACGATGAAAAACAACACAATTACAAAACTTTTTGGTCGAGTGATTAGGTGGGTGGACTATTCCTCACCCAGGAAAACAGGATTAGCACTGGGGGGAGGCGCTGTTCTGGGAGCAGCCCATATTGGCGTTTTAAAAGCCTTGGAAGAATATGAAGTACCAATTGATTTCATAGCAGGTACAAGTATTGGCTCCGTTATTGCAGCTTTCTACGCCTTCGGGTATAGCCCATATGAAATTGAGGAAATTGTCCTGGACTTAGATTGGTTGGACGTCTCAAAATTAGCTCTTTCCAAATACGGTATATTGTCTAACAAAGGTTTGGGTGATCTGATCAAGGTCGAACTCGGAGATGTTAGTTTCAACGAATCCAAGATTCCACTGGCGGTTGTAGCCACGGACATTTACAAGGGAGAGAAAGTTGTTCTCAGAGAGGGTAAAGTCATTCAGGCTTTAATGGCAAGCACTAGCATACCCGGGGTTTTCGAGCCAGTCTTGGTGAATGATGACCTTTTAGTTGATGGTGGACTTGTCGAAAATGTGCCTGCATCTGCAGTGAGGGAGATGGGAGCGAACTATGTCATTGGCGTGGATCTAACTTCGACACACCTGCAGACAAAGCCTGAAAACATCCTGGGGGTTATGTTAAATGCTTTTGACATTGCCTTAAAGTATCAAACGAAGCGCCAGATGTCTGATTCTAATATCTTGCTCAAATTAGATCTTTCAGATTTTAGCTTGATCGATACCAGTCAAACTCCCAGGTTGATCGAACAAGGTTATCAAGATGCATCAAACAAATTTCAGAAGAAATTAAGGAGGACTTTATCCTCTTCCTGAAGGATCCCAAATTTACTGGTCCTTTTGCCTGCCCAATTAAAATGACAAATAAATTTTATGTGATTATACATATATGTTTGAGCCCACACGATCATGGAAATTGCTGACCGCGAGGATATTGACCTGATCGCAATGGCCAGTCATGGCCGTTCGGGCTTATCCCGTGTTTATTATGGCAGCGTAGCCGCCAGTTTGCTTCACCTCGTGGATCGTCCTTTACTCCTTGTTAGGGCAGAGGGAGAAGAATAGTGGTTGAATCAATGATCCCTTTTCACAGGCACGAACTTGGATACGAGTTTTCTTCAACTATACAACACGGTCAGAATGATCATACTCGATTGGACGTCACTCTGCATCTAACTCCAACCGAAAAACATTTTGATCCCAAGTTAGTGTTTTTCTTGGTTTCAGATGATGAAGAAATCGAACATCTCACTATTACCTACAATGGACTCCATAAAAACAAATACCGCGTTGTTGCTGGTCTTGTTCGAATACAAGATCGAAAAGGAAAAGTTGTGTTTGCCTTTACCTTTGGGGGTGACCTCCAAATCGAGAAGGAAGGGCAAGAAAAGATATGCACCCTGATCTCCAAGGCACCAATTCTTCAATTTAATCGACCACCGACGATTCAATTTATTGTAGAGGTTGAAATCTTTTTGGCAAAAAGACGAGCTTTTTGGGGAAGCACTCCTGATGAATTTGAAAAACGCCTTGCTTCAGTTGAACCACATATTCTTTATAAAGCCTGTCTTGAATATATATTAGAGAAATTTATAGACTCATTTCGAGAGAACTCCATGCACCTTAAATATTATTTGCAGGCGAAGCTTCACATACTCCATAACGAGCATAAGCTACCAGGATATTCTCCGCCACTACGGGAATTGATATAGGAGTGGAAAAAGGATTTATTTGGATGAAATTACCACACCTATTGCCCTGCCGGCCAGCCAAACTAGAATGACGGTTCAATTTCAGTTTAAATTGCGGTATCCTCCTGCTTCATTAAGTCAAATAATTCAGGGAGCAAAAAGTATCTAATGTGCCAATCTATGGTGTGTATATGTCCGTAATGGGTTTACAGAATCTCCTATCTTCACTAGTTGAATGTAAATGAGGGGATTTTTATCTTGACATGTAAATCGAGTATAAGATGAAAAAACTTGAACTTCAATCTATTCCGATCAGGGTTGGGAAAACTACCTGGATTGTGAGAGGAGGATAATATAAATAACAAGCACTTATCACATTTGGATTCCAAAGGAAAATCGAACGCGGAGGATGTTAGCGAAAAGTTGGTCACGGAGCGTACAGCTGTTGCCAGAGGAAAAGTAACCATGCAGAGGGATACCCTGGAACTGATCAAAGCAGGAGAGATGAAAAAAGGAGATGTGCTGACGGTCGCCCAGATCACCGGCATCAGTGCTGCAAAAAAAACCTCGGACCTGATCCCTTTTTGCGATCCCCTCCAGCTGAACTCGATTAATATCGATTTCGAATTTGATGATCATCTTCCTGGAATTGTCATCAGGGCTGAAGTAAAAACCAGCGCCAAGACCGATGTGGAAATGGAAGCGCTCACAGCGGTTTCTATGGCTGCCTTGACCATTTACGTTATGGCAAAATCGACTGAAAATAACTTGCGCATCGAGGATGTTTATTTAGTGGAGAAAAAGAGCGGAAAATATAGCGATCTATATAAAAAATGGGCTGGCGAAAAATAAATCTTATCAAACTATCTTCTTCGTCACGCATCAGGAGATCGTTATCAACCAGGCATTTGAAACGAAACTACCAGGTTTGTTGTTTAATGCCATTACAATCATTGCCTAAATTAGTAAATTCTACTACCAGCCAAATTTTGTTACCGAGCTATTTTAGGGAACGGCACAGCTGGTTATAGATCTCATCAATATATGGGGTGGACTTGAAGTTGTCCATAACGAGCACAGAATCCATATTTTCCATGCCAATTGCACCAATATTGCACCAAACTGCACCAAAGTTTTACTCTTAAATCATATGGAATGACGACTCGAAATTAAAGAGAAACACTCCAGAATGGTGGTGTTTCTTCTAATCTGATTAACCAGCAATAATTACATATCGCTGAAAACTGGCATCCTCCTGAGCCACGCATCACTCTCGATCTGGGCTAGCATAGCTGCGGCGAAGTTCTCCCTGGAAAGAGTCCGCCCCATTCCAGCATTCACCAGTCCCGTCCGGTAATGGCCGTTTCCGGGATCATCGGTTAACATCGGTTCCCGGGCGATTACCCAATCCAATCCGCTGGTTTTGATCAGCTCAACCCCAGCCAAGGAGTCTTCCAGCACCTTTCCGGCCGTCAGCTTCAGCAAAAATCCGATTAACTTATTTATAAAGGCGGGCTGGTCTCCTTCTGCGGGCACGCCAGCCCCGGTAGCCCAGATCAAACGTTTCACATTCTCTTTGTTCATTCCTGCGATAATACTGGATGCTGCCGGCGCCATGATCTCCGACGGTCCACCCCGCACAGCCCCCAAACCGCTCAAGACAGCATCTGATCCAGCAATCGCGGAAGCAATAGTCTCGGTGTCGTTTATCTCTCCCTGCACGACTTTCAGAGATGAATCCTGAATGGTCAGTTTGGATGGATTCCTTACGTACGCAGTCACTTGATACCCATCGGATAAAGCCTTCTTTACTAACTGCGTCCCCTTCCTGCCTGTTGCGCCAAAAATTGTCAATTTCATTGTTATTCTCCTTTTCTACCAATAAATTTTATTGCTGCCAGGTAGCAGCATGATCAGCCACAAATTGCTCCAGTGAGGTTGCTGGCCTTTCAAGAATGCTCTCTACCTCATCAGTCACCCGGCCGGATTTACCAAGCTTGGTCATCAGATACTCAATGATCATAAAGATCACCAAACCCGTTGGAATACCCCTACCCCTCATGTGTCGAAAGAATCGAATGGCTCCCGGGTTGGTATATGCGATGTCTCTTCGCAGGATCCGGGAAAAGATCTCTGCAACTTGATTGAAAGTCAATGCTTCTGGACCGGTCAGGCTGTAAGCCACGTTCTTGTCTTTATCCAGCAACGCTTTTGCTCCCACGGCGGCAACATCGCGCACATCGACAAGTCCTAAATCACCATCTCCGGCCGGAATAAATATCTGGTCCCGGTCCCTGATCTCGGGCGCATGAATGCCGTTCAGGTTCTGCATGAAATAGGCTGAACGTAGAAAAATATAATCCATTCCAGACGCTTCCAGGAGTTCTTCCACACCGGAATGAGGTACAACCTTTAGCTGGTCTGCCCCCAAGATGGACAGGAAAACCACCCGCTCAACACCATGTTTTTCTGCAGCTGCGATTAGGGGAGGCATCACTGCCTTGGCGCTGGTCCCGGGTGGCCAGAGCAGAAACATACTTTTCACATCTTCGAATATAGGTCCAAGATCTGCCGGGGGTTGAGTGATATTAAAATGAACAAACTCAGCATTGGGCGGCGGGTCAGTCATTTCAACGAGATCAGCTGCCCGGATCGCCACGTTTGCTGGCAGACTTTGAATGATGTTTGACCCCATACGCCCCGAAGCGCCGAATATCAAGATTTTTTCAGTCACGGAATTCCTCTTTGATAATGATCTTTAAAAAGGAAGCAATCCTGCGCAGAGGATCGCCGGAATGGTAAGTACGGCTGAGGATAGTGGCGCCTTCAATGGCGGATACCACCAGCTCAGCCAAATTTTCGGCTTTCTCCTGCGGCAAACCCCTAGTTATAAAACGGGCAGAAAATGCAGATTGAATATTCTTGAAAGCTTCCTGACAGGCAGCATTCAGGCGTTCATTAGTGGTGGCCGTCTCCATGGCTACAGTTGTGAGGGGGCTTCCGGATCTGAAATCGGAGATTTCAACTCCCCGGGCGATTCCAAGTATGAAATCAGCAAGGGCATCTTCAAGGGACAAATCATCCCGAAAGTTATCTTTGATCAAGCTGGACACAACCTCACCAGAGCGAAGCACAGCTTGTTCAGCCAGTTCTTCTTTGCCTCCTGGAAAATGGTAATACATCGATCCCCTTGGGGATCCGCTGATCGCTACGATCTGGCTCATGGCAGTGGCATGGTAGCCCTGGTTTTCGAGTAGGTCGCAGGTAGTTTTTACCAGATTTTCTCTTGTATTCATATTCACCTCAGCGCCTATTATACCGACCGTTCTACATAATTGTCAATCTGCTTTTTATATATTGGGAAGCGCGACAAATGAAGGAATAGAGACAACTCGTTTTAAGTTGAAACCCCTGGCCTATTGATTGTGCAAGTTCTTTTCTGTAAATTAAATCAAGTGTATCCATTGAACAAGTTAATCTGAGCTTTCAAAACTAAATAAATTCTTCCGGTTTCCCATTCTTCACTCTTCTCCATCAAAAAAGCTGAGATCAGACGCAAGCAAGAAGCTTCATTGGGGAAGATGGTCACCACCTGGGTCCTGCGCTTGATCTCTCGACTGAGACGCTCCAACATATTCGAAGTCCGAATGCGCCGTTGGTGTTTTGGCGGAAAGGAGAAAACGGTCAACCCTTCCGGGATGTTGTGCTCTATCCAGCCAGACAAACGGGGAGCGGATTTCTTATACTTGCGGATGGTATCATCCAGGTAACTCTCTGCCATCACTCGATTGGGCGCATTGAAGATCCTGCGCAGATCCTCTGCCACCTCGGATTTCATACTCTGTCTTGGCACATAGGCCTGAGCGTTCTGCTGGAGATGGAACTGGCACCGCCGCCAGGGAACACCGCCAAAAACGGCTTTGCGAGCAGCTTTCCGCCCCTGATGACCGTCGCTGGTAATCAACTCCACTCCTCGCAACCCTCTTTCCACAAGAGATTGCAAAAAGGTTCTCCAGTGTACTTCATGCTCGCCCAGAGAGACGGAAACGCCCAAAATCGCCCGTCTGCTGTCTGCTCCCACTCCACTGGCGATCAACACTGCCGCATCCTGAATATGACCGTTCTGGCGGAGTTTCTCATACTGGGTATCGAGGAAAAGGTATCGGAAGACACCCAAGGAAGGACCTGTTTCTCCATGCTTCCAGGGTTTCATCCAGCTTGGCGGTGGCCTTACTCAACTGTGTTGAGGAGACAGATGTTCCGCAAAGCTTCTCGGTGATCGCTTTGACCTTCCGGGGTGAAACACCCTGGACATACATCTCGGCCAGCGTCATAGTCAAAGCCCTTTCACTTCGCAGTCCCTTTTCCAGGGCTCCCGGATAGAATCTGCCACCCCGGACCAGGGGAACATCAAAGGTGCTATCTCCGATCCGCGTCTTGACCGTTTTGGGCTTGTAGCCATTGGCACACCCATTTCGTTGATCGGCCCGTTCGTAGAGATCGGCCTTGAGATATTTGGATCGCTCAGCTTGCATCGCGGTGTTAATCAAGACTTCGATCAACGTTGGTAAGTATTCAAGTCCTTCGGATGTAACTTGTTCCAATAATTCAACTGGTAAGGTAAAATCTTTATAGTAGGTCATGGTGTTCTCCTTTTTTGGTCTAGAAACCTTGCTAAAGGATACACCTGACCTACTTTTTTATCAATTTATAGAAAGAAGTTTCACTAACGGCCTATTTCCAACCAAGGGTTTTTTCATTACTATAACAAAATCAAAGTACTATCAAGAAGTTACAGAATAATTATTGAAATATTGAAGAATGAATTAAACTCGATCAGAGAACATTGCCCATTGATATAACAACTATATGGTACCGAGACTTTCCTAATTCCCTCTATCTTATTTAATCAACCTAAACTAACATTGAGAGTGAGACTAATTATGCGGGTTCATTATCGGATGATTATCTAAACACACTGGACCTGAACTTGCGGGCAGATGGCGATTATTGCTTGGTGGTTAAGCTCTTTTTTTAGACGTAGATTCACAAGACGCTCTGTTTGGAGGCATCATCATGAAAGAGAAAACTTTGAACGAAGTTCTAACTGAGTTACAAATTTCCCTGGCAAACGAAGATTTCAAGGAGGCACTCGGTCTGATCGACACCCTGCCTCCCGCCGATACGGCTGATCTGGTTCAGGAACTGGATATGCCGAATCAGGTGGCTTTGCTTTCCCGCTTAAACCCAACGGATTCCGCAGATGTGCTCGAGGAGATGGATGACGAAGACGCGGCTGAGGTAGCGGAAATGCTCCCATCTGACCAGTTGGCAGGTATTCTGGACGAGATGGAGACAGACGAGGCCGCCGATGTTCTGGGCGATTTATCGAAAGAAAAGGTCACCGAAACCCTGCGCGAGATGGATGATCCGAGGGATGTAATCTCCCTGATGCGTTACCCCGACGATACCGCGGGGGGTCTCATGACCCAAGCGGTTATCACACTGCATCAGGCCTGGACCGCTGAAAGAGCCCTGGCTGAATTACGGCGCCTGGGGCCGAAAGTGGAGAGCACGTATTATCTCTTTGTCTTGGATGAACAGGAACACTTGTTGGGTGTGATCGGACTGGGGGACTTGGTCACCACTCAAGTTGATACCCTCATCGCCGAGCGGATGAAGACCAACGTGGTCTCTGTTCTGGTCACCACCGATCAGGAAGAATGCGCGCGCACGCTCTCAAGGCACGGATACTTGGTCCTGCCTGTTGTGGATGAGACCGAGCGTTTCTTGGGTGTCATCACCGCCGATGACCTGATCGAAGTTTCTGAAAACGAAGCTACCGAGGATATGTACCGCATGGTAGGTATCACCGGTGAAGAAAAGAACCTCCGCTCGGTGAAAGAATCCATCCTCAAGCGTTTGCCCTGGCTGGCGATCAATATACTAACCCTCTTCATTGCCATCTCAGTAGTGGATGTTTTTGAGGAAGTCATCGCCGGGATGGTAGCGCTGGCTGTCTTCCTGCCGTTGGTCTCAGGCGAAGGAGGAAATGCCGGAAGCCAGACCGCGACGGTCATTGTGCGTGGCATTGCGCTGGGAGAAATAGCGCCCACTGATTTTTCGCGCTACCTGTTCAAGGAGTTACGGGTTGCATTGGTTAATGGCGCTCTCATCGGGCTGATCACCGCTGCTATCGCATATATTTGGAAGGGTGACTGGAGAATTGCAGCTGGTATCTGTTTAGCAATGATCCTTAATTTCCTGATGGCTGCTGCGACCGGCGTTCTTATTCCCTTGGGATTAAAGAAGGTCAATGTCGATCCGGCACTGGCCTCCGCTGCTTTTGTCACCGGTTTTACCGACACGTTTGGCTTTCTCTTTTTCCTGGGGATTGTCAGTTTGTTGGTCTAGCAGTTATCCCCTTACCTAATAATTGCCTGGGATTTCCAGTTGTACCGAGAACAAGGAAGTATCAAGATTTGATCAAGTGGAAATGCAGCAGTTCCATTTCCTGATTTTAATCCTTGGAAAGATACATTCTCTCACCCGGGCACCCGTAGCTCAATGAATTGAGCCCTTCGGCTTTTCTCCATTTCGCTCAGGGCAAACTCTTGACTTCGAATTAAACGAGAGGACTGAAAATCCTTTCCATGTGGGTAAATCCTGTCCACCCTCTCGATGAGATGAACTTGAAATAGTCTATCAAGAGCACAATCTCCATCCTTCCATACCAATTGCACCATAACTGCACCAAGAAACCATAGTCTCATTAACTGGACTGGCGACTCGAAATCAAATAAATTATTATCCCCTACACATTTCAGTCAGAAAATCCACGCTGTTTATAATTTTAACAAGCAATTAAATCTTAATCATCGGGTGATATGTTCCACGAAATCAACCACACAGGAGGAAATAAAATCCAATTCGAAGGATATGTTCTTCCATATCAAGGGTTTGTTTTTGGAGGAAACCTCCATCGATATACACTATCCAAACATCGTAAACGGCGCGCTAGCGGGGGCGCCAGGTAATGCCTTTGGGTTGTAGATCAAGTCTCTCGATTGCCTTGATTATACCGTGCTCGTGTTTGTCAGTTCCTCCCTTGTGATACAGCCGAATTACAAAAGTTGCTGTTAATATACTCTTTGTATAATCCCGTTCCAAGTCAGAGCGAACGACTAGGACATCTTTGGCCTGAATAGTTTCCAGGATTGAACTTATATCTGAATTAATTGGCAGGGTTATCCCAAGTACCCGATAGGAATGCTTCTTAAGCTTAGACTCAACATACGGTAATAGGACCAATGCGACCATGGCAAGCGCAAATATTAATACTGCTTCCGCAAACAGACCTGCTCCACAAGCCATCCCTATACTAGCAGCAACCCATAGGCAAGCAGCTGTTGTTAACCCGCGAATATTGACTCCTTCTTTGACGATTGCGCCTGCTCCCAAGAAACCGATCCCGGTGACAATTTGAGCAGCAATTCGCCCTGGATCTCCCGGCATACTCTGGCTCATTGATGCAACCAGAGGTGACATTAGCATAAAAGCCGCGGCACCAAGACTGACCAACAAATGAGTACGCAGCCCTGCCGGCCTACCGTGGATTTCCCGCTCAAGACCTAATAGGCCACCCAACACTGCTGCTGCGGTCAGTGCTATCATCAAATCCAATGAGAATATCATAGTCATTATTCAATCTCCTTCCGCTAATTATTCGTTTTTTTCAGCTTCATTATAATCCCACCCAACAAAACACACCTCCAAGCAGTTCTCGTGACACAGATGGTACTAGATTTTTCCATTTCCTGATTGTGAATAACAATTGGCTTGATATCAAACACCTAATAAAACCATCTTATCATTAATCAGACACCAAATGATTTTTGTGAGGTATCTTTCATCTTCAGGGGGTAAAAATTTGAGCTTAAAACAATATATACAGGTGTTTTTGATCTGGAAGTCATCAAACCAAAATAATTGCACAGAAACGGCACCAGAAAGCCGTAAACCAACCAAATTTATATTCTTTTCCAATATAATACAGATAAGCAAACAATAGGCATTATTGCGCGTTTATCTACGTTAAATAGGCAATTTTGCGCGTTAGGGAGATAAAAAACAATTTATCTTGGAGGAGTATATGTTTAATCAAATAGGTATGGCTGAACTTATTTATGGTGGCGTTGGGCTGATCCTGTCAATATTATTTGGTCTTCTATCAAATATAATCCTGAACCGAATAGCAAAAGATATTGAAGTACCTCCTCCAATTTTTGTTAATAAAGAAGATTGGGAAAATGTAATCTCAAGAAAAGGTACTGAGGCTGGAGTTTGGTTTGGCTTGGCTTCTTTGAAAGTATTCTCTTCTATATAAGTATCATTCTAAAGATACCGGAATTAATATTTGGATGGTTTGCCTTTATGGTTGCCTCAAAATGGGAGATCTGGGCAAACGTTGTAAAGGTACCAGAAAAAATTGAAAATGAGATAAAGAACGATTTGGATTATTTGAGGGCAAGGCATGCTTGGGGATCAAGATTATTACAACGTTTTCTTCTTGGAACAATGACGAATCTTATTGCTGCATTTATCGGTGCCTTAATAGCATTAATTATGTTTACGTATTGCAATACTCCCTACCGATGAATGACAATGTCAAGGGTGAACAAATAATTTAGCTAAAAAGAACAGAAAAACAATATAACAAGAGCTCTCGCCAGCAACATACATATTGGTTTGGGCTCTTTTTTGTGGTCTAGTAAAAAAGCTCGAGGCCTAACAGCACTTTTGGCCAGCAAGCACACACACATTCCATATTTGAAAGAGAAGAAGCCTAACGCGGCGGGGACGCAGGATCCATTTTTGATGCCGGTTTTGGCCGCCGATCATCAGGTAATGCTTGTGAATATCGATGCCGATATACCTTTGAATTGGAATTGTTTCGGGGGGTAAGTTCATGTTACACTCCTTATTAAGTGGTTGGATGGGGCACAGATTTTTGGGTCAAGAGTTACATCTACCGATATGGGTTCTCCCACTTGCACGTGGGGTCCCAGACTTGAAGTCCGTTGGGTTGCCAAGTAACCCCTCGGGCATACTCAGGTGAAAGCTTTAAGTATCCCATAGGCAGCTTCGGCTGACCCAGACGCTCGAGCCCTCAGGCACGCGTCCCCAGCTCGGTGTCAAACGAAAAGTGCCATGTCTGCCGCGCCCATCTCAATACCATTCTAGTAACCCCCACTCCACCCGACAGCCGGTTAATACGGTCGTCGTGGGATGTAAGATCGGAATAACAAAACCCGGCTGCGGGTGAGCTCGTCCGTTACCCGTCACATTGCTTTTAATAATTTTATCTTTCTTCTATCTTATATTAATTGTTTATAAAAACCCCTAGTAATGTTGACAAAAAGGCCAACTATTGTTTACAATAAACCTCAATAGCATTGATAATGATTTGGGTTAATGTTGACAATAAGATTGAAAAAGGTTGATAAATGAGAAAACCCAGGGAAAAAACGCTTCACATCCAAGAATTCATTCTCGAGAATATTGAAGAACATCCTCGAGATATTACTTCATTTACTGCCAAAAATTTTGGTGTTTCACGAAATGCGATCTTGCGACACATAAATAAATTAGTAAGTAATCGTGCTGTCTCTGCTCATGGTTCCACAAGAGATC
>Ga0208279_1000316_pt1 | contig 41973 bp, 27 predicted proteins | sample AntAceMetag02UKM_FD_184766 | JGI IMG/M metagenome (GOLD analysis project Ga0208279, IMG submission 184766) | Saline lake microbial communities from Ace Lake, Antarctica - Antarctic Ace Lake Metagenome 02UKM (SPAdes) (version 2) | ecosystem: Environmental > Aquatic > Non-marine Saline and... | reverse complement strand
GGAAAGAACGTAGCCCACCCTCTCCCACGAACATCTTGTCAGAACTTCTTGACTACCATGGCAGGATTGCCTCTAGCAAGGGACATTGCGGGGATATTACCTGCAACCACGCTGTTAGCGGAAACCACGCTGCCTTCTCCAATAGTCACGCCTGGCAGCACAATCGAATTTGCACATATCCATACGTTGTCCTGTATCACGACCGGCTTGGCCTCCCCTTTCGTATTAATCCTGTTGGCCACATTGTCGAATGACAAATCATGTCCATTGGCGTCGAGTATCTGGCAGTTGGCTGCGATCAGGCAATTGTTGCCAATCTCAACAGACTTCCAAGCATGAATGCAGGCTCCATGGATTCTCGTATTGTCACCTATCTTGATCCTTGCTCCCTCTCTATCGGCAAACAGCTTCACGGGCGAATGCAGGTTTATGTGATAGCCCCTGTTGCGAGACGTGAGTGTCACATTATTTCCTATGCATAACCGAGCACCTCTTCTTATGTCGATAAATGGAAAACCGTCAAGCTCAATATGGCTGCCAAGCTCTATATTCGGGTTGACAGCAAGCCGCGCACGGTATGCACGCATCAGAATCCACCCTGGAAATCCTATGCTACGGGACATCAGCCTGGACAATGGGGCGAACCTCATGATCTCCGCACCTCACCATATTAACATGCAAGAGTCTGTGAACTACTGATCATATGTACAACACTCAGTCATTGCGGCAAGGCAAGCGATCATGACCAATGCTTGGTAGGGCCGTTGCCACGTGAGTTTCTATATATATCCAGAAACATGCTTTCGTACCTGGGCATTACAGCATCTATCATGTGGTTCTTAAGATAGAACTGTCGCGCCCTCTGGGACATTCCTCGCCTTTGTTCTGGTGACTGACATAATGAGCGTAACCCATGTGCCAGTCCAGGGAGATCCTGTGTCGCAATACCCAGTCCGCTGTTGGCAATCAGATCATCCGGATCAAACGTCGAAACGATCGGCAGTCCATAGCTCCAGGCTTCCAGGAAGGTGTTGGGAAAGCCTTCGGAATCTGACGTGCAGCACATGAGTGTTGCCTTCCTGTAGAATGTCGATATACACGCCCGCGAAACCGGCCCGTGTAGAGTCACATTTGTGAGAGTCTTCGCCCGCTGACAGACACCGGTGGCATACTCCGAATCATATGCCGGACCCACTATATCAAAATGCAGATCCGGACAAGCCTGCGCCAGATCCAACAGGCGATCCGGACGTTTCACCTTATAGATCTTGCCAACCCAAAGCACATGTTGTGAATCACTTCGATTCAATTCACACTCCCGGTACTCATCTTCATTCGGTCCTGGACACGGCATTGGCAGAACTGTTGAATCGCATCCAAAGTTCTCTTGTATCATTCTCTGCTGTCTTTGGGTCTGGACGATCACCTCATCGGCACATCTCAGGCCGCATCGGTACAGGATTCGCTCACCCAATCTGTAGGGGAGTCTGGCTTTGCACTGCGTATCGGCAGAGACGGAAAAAACGAATTGTCGGCCCCGCCGGCGGCACCATAACGCCACCTGGCCTGTGACACACTCCGCGAGATTATGATAGTATATATCAGCGTCCGCGCGTTTCACTCCCGCAATGAGACTGGTCCATTTTGGCCAAAGAAACCTCAAGCCCTTGATGCCAGCATTCTGACGACAGAGCTTAATCACGTGCACGGCACCAATCACCTCCTCTGCCGGCCCTCCTTCATCCCAGGTCAGCACACTGACCTGATACCCGCGGGCGGCAAACCATGTGGCCATCAGCAGGGTCTGCCTCTCCACACCCCCAATGCGTCCGCTGCTGCCGCCAGTCATTGCACCGTAGGCATCGTGCGCCACAAAACAGATCCGTGGCTTGTCACTGTGGTCTGATACTCTATTCATTCGTCGCACCTATCCGGTCTGTTTGCAGGCCGTTCGCATGAAGGAAGGACGCAGATTAGCTGCAGGTGACGCTCAAACGAAACAAGAGATCCCTACAAATCGCATTGATCGGCACGTGAATTCGCCGCAATGTCATCACATCGTCCCCAACACGGTTAAGTCCTTCCTTTGTCGTGACACCACATCGATAACCACATTTCCTGGAAAGGCTTGCCGTCTCTTGGGTGAAGCTGCCATTGGGATAACACACGCCCAAGCATTCTTGCCTGGTGTGCTCTTCGATGGCTCTCTTTGACTCGTTGAGTTGATTTGAGGCAACATCCTGGTCAACCAGGCCCAGTCGAATGTGATCAACGGTGTGACTTCCAAAATTCACATCACCATTTCCAATCTTCTCAATCTGCTCCCACGACACAATAGCCGACCAGTCATCTTCAGCCTGTATGTCTGCCAATGCTCGTCCTGATTCTTCTTCCAATTGAGCAGCCAATTGCTCCATTTCCAGCAGAAACTCATGGTCTGACATCTGCAGTTCTTTGGCGGTACGGCGCAATCGTCTGTAAGATTCTCGCAATGCCTCTCTGCTGCTGCCATCCAGACGCATCGTAAAAGAGCCTATTCTCACTTCACGACCATCGACCTGTGTCTGCTGCAAGGCATAATCCAAACGATCAAACCAGAATGGCCGGGGATCACCCATAAAGCCCGTTGGAACGAAGAAGGTGGCCGGGGCGTTGTACCGACGAAGAATCGGCAGTGCATGAGTGAGATTGTTTCGATACCCGTCGTCGAAGGTCAATACCAGACTGTATGGCTTTACTGGCTTACGGCCCTGAAGCATTTCAACGGCATCCCTCAAAGGAACGAAACGGTACCTTGTCGACAACACCTTCAAGTATTCCTCCAGCCTGTTTCGCGACAGTCGTGACCGCAGAGGCTTCCATGCTGGGTTGTCCCGCTCATCCATAACGCCATGTATGGTCACAATCGTAATCTGGTGGCGACGGAAGAACTGAAAAATCCTGATGAGGCCTATCCATTCCATCACCATCAGTATGACCTGCCTAAGACGATACCGTATGTCAGCTCTTCTGAATATTCCCGTTATCGTCATCAACATGCTCTTCGGCAGAACATATCGCCAATACAGAACGCCCAGAACCACAGCACCCGTCGTTGCGCCGCACAAAAAGCCTATTAGTGGCCTCGTCGTGAAAACAAGCCGTGCGCCGATCAAACAGACTGCAAACGGCAGCGTATAAAGCGCAGGACCAACCGCCACCGACAGCAAGTACTGCTTCCCATCAAGGCCAAATCGCCGGCACATCAGAATGGGAATGCCCACTGCGTTCAGGATCATTAGAGGCAGCGTCACAGCAACTGCAATTCCAACCAGCCCCCACTTGAGATGTCCAAGCACCAGGACGCCGAGACCCACCGAACACAAGGAGGCAACAAAACGGGCCACACCCACCCGGCCGTGTGCATTCAGACCCGCGAGAATGTTCAACGCCGGCAATTGGGCCAGAACGGCCAGATAGCCTGTCGCCAGAATCGCCGGCACCAGACCATCGGCGTAGCGCGGCCCCATCCAGAACTGCATGATCGAGCCGCCGAAGACAGTCAGCATCAGGACTACAGGCAAAGCGATATGGAATGAATAGCGAGTGGATTTCACCACCAATTCCCGGATCTCCGCTAGGTTACCGGCGTTCTGGAGCGAGCTTGTCGTTGGCGTTAACGTCATTGCCATCTTACTCACCAAGGTGTGTACATGATGCATCAAAGAACGCGGTCGCGTGTACAGCGCGAGCGCCGCTGGCCCGAGGTACGCCACAATTAGAATGGACGTGGTTTGATTCAACAGCAGATTCGAGATACTGGGGATCAGCGTTTTTCCTCCAAAAACGAGCAAATCCCTCATCATTGACCGTCGCACGAGAGATGGCCGCAGACGCAGCCCCGCGCACACACGGCGGGCCAGCACCGCTCGTCTCATGCCGCTTAGAATTTCCCCCGCAAGAATAATCGCAGCCAAAGCCCACAGTCGCCCGCCCAGCACCAGAGCAACAATCATTCCGATGACCGTCGCAGCGTACCAACCGCTCTTGTTCAGATTGTGGAGCCCCCAGCAATGGCAACCAGTCAGGATCCCATTGAACACGCTGAAGAACGTCTGGGCTCCCAAACTGAGTCCCAGGAAGAGCACCACCCATTGGGCTTCACGTATGTTCTCTCCCAAGCGGTCACCAAAGCATTGGGGCAGCAGTAGTGAGACTGCCACTGTCAATCCGATGACGAGCAATCCCGCAATACAGAGAAGAAGAGACGCAGTGCTGGCGACCAAGTTCACACCAGCAATGTCCCCTGTAGCCCAATACCGGGCAACATACCGATTGACTGATGAACCAATCTCAGCCCGAACGAGTTGGAAGTAATTCACCAGCGACCACGAAAAGTCCCATACCCCGAGCAGTTCTTGCCCCAGGCGCCGGTCGATCATCCGTGGCATGACGAACCCTGCGACAATGAACACAGAATGAGCCGCCCAGCTAAAGATGACATTCGTAACCAGGCGATCTCGACCGGTTAGGTCTTTTTGCTGTTCTCCCGTCTGCCGCGGGCGATCCTGACTATCCTGCAACTGTTTTGTCATTGGCATGGAGGCTCTTTTCTGATCTATCTATGTCCATGCCGCCGGTTCATTTCGCCGGCCGTATCATCAAAAACCCGTAGATCTTGTTTTGTCAACGTTTCCTGCCATCGCCCATCCAGCCTGATCTCTGACGTGGCGTCCAGACGCATGCCATTGCCAACAATGTGGTTCTCGACTGATCGAAAGTCGTCACTTCGTTTGTCTGGATCGAGAGCGAGAAAAGCAAATAAACGACTCAATGTCGCATCTGGGTCCATGCACAGTTCCTCATAGCGCACTTCAGTCCACTGGGATCTATCCAGACACCGCAGCACGTGCTCGGCCTCTTCCATGCATCGTCGCCATTCATAAGCTGCCTGAGCCATGGAGAGCCGCTCCTTCATTCGATCGCCCCCCATGCCACCGCTACGTCTGGCAGGATCTTTGGCGTCAGCAAATGCGGCGGGGTCCATACAGGCCAAAGCCACACCGCGGCCATCACGGGTCAAGTGGATGACTTTCACATCAAAAGAAGGTACACGAAGGAGGTATTTCAGACGCAGGGCAAGATTCCCCTTGTCAACGAACAAGCAGGCGTGATAATATTCCAGAATCACGTCCACAAGAATCTCATTGGCACGGATGATCTCTGGGATTCTGCTTGGCCAAGGCGTGAACAGACTAAGTCCCATGTCTCGCAGCAATTCCAACCCAGGGCCCCGATGGAGAGAGCCAAGAAGTCTCCTGCCAATGCGCGACTCCGGCATCCGAAACCTCGTCGGAAAGTCGTCGATGCTAAAACCAAGACCGTTCCGCGCCGCCTCAGAAGTCACCCATTGCCAGAAGGGGCACTCCCGAATTGGAGATCTGCACGAGCAACGATACTGCGGACTATCGCCTATGCCACCAGGGGCGAGTTCGCCGATGGTGGCCACATCGGGATGTGAATTCAGGAGCATCGTCAGAAGCGTTGAGCCGGAATGGCTCGCCGCCAGAACATAGGTAAGTTGTGTCATGGTTTGACGCGTCCTATGAATATCTACAAAGAACGGCCGCCTGCTGCGGCAACAATCCATTATTCGTGGAGGTGTCGAAAGCAATCTCACTCATCTGTGCCCGCTTCTCTTCCACGTGGACGCGCAGGGCGAGGAACATGGCGGCCCACGCGCCAAGCGTACTTTCCTCCGGATAGAAGTGCTGTGATGCTACGCCCGCGAACAACTGAGCCAGCATCAGGGACAACGCCAACCCGCCCACGGCCGAATAGAGATGGTTGCCACTCCTGAACAATCTCGCCGAGTAGATGACCCCCGCCCCCCAGAAGAGGAATATCGGCAACGAACCCAGTATCCCATTGTCCAGAAGTGTCTCAAGGTACATATTGTGCGGCTGCGTTGCTCCTATGCCTGGATATTCCGCTTCTAAGGATTCGACCAGACCCGTGCGGTTCATGGCCCGTCGCCCATGTCCAATCCAGGGTGATTCACTGATCTTGTCGATGACATAGGGCCAGAACAGCATTCTGTCTGCTGTCAAGGAATTCTCGTCAATCGTGGTCTGTCCTGCCACATCGACCTGCCCGAATCCTTGCATCATGCGCGTGGCGACTCCAGGGAATACGACCGGCAGAAGGATTGCAGCCACGGGTGCCACGATCAGATATTTTCGCCATTTCAGAAGGCACATCGTCAATCCTATGGCCGCCCAAGCAAAATACCCCGCTCTTCCGCCTGTGAGCGCCTGGCCAAAGGCAATCGCTCCAGCCACCACCACCACCACCAGGGCCTTGTGTCTTTTCCTGCGAAGGAGAGGTAGTGCCGCCAATGTACCCCAGCAAGCACCGGCAAGTATTGTAGAGACATCACAGGCGCTGTAGCCAATCTCTCCACAGATCGCAAAACGTATGTGCACAATATCCGTGCCCCCACCAAAAGCTGATTCAAACGGCATCTTTCTGATGACCTGGGCCGAAATAACAAAGTACATGGCAAGCACACAGACAATCACTGCGACCACGCGACGACGGGTCAGGCAGCCGTCGAAGAGGAGCAACCCAGGCAGGACCCATTTTACCGTATTGATCAGTTCCTCGCTGACCAGGTTCTTCAGGGGGTACCACTCGATGTGGCTCCGGTCGAGAGCGGCCCGCAAGAAACCGATCAGGATAACACCCAGATAAAGTAGCAGCAAGATATTCACATATCGAGGCATATCCCACGTAAGCCCTTGGCGGCGGCGATTGGCCACCCAAGCCAGGAAGATCGCAAGGAACAGTATATTCCATACGTTGAAGCCCAGGATGCCAAACATATTGCTTGGCATATCTTCATGGTGGATCACAGCCATGATCAGGATCAGGCCGCAGAGGCTCTTGAACCAATCCTTCCAGGCATAGATGGAAAGACCGGCGACTAGCAGATATAGGGCTGTAAGGCGAATGCTCATATTCAAGTGTTTGAATCAGTGACTGATCGCCACCGGTTACCCTCTGGATCCGGCTCCAGTGATGTGCAGACGAGACTTGGAATCATTTCGGTCTAGGGTTTCTCGGTCTTGCTACGATGGTAGCCGTAGCCGTATCCGTAGCCTCGGCCGTAGTCTTGGGGGCCGCTGGAACCGATGAATACGGTCCCTAGCAGCCGTCCGCCGGCTGAATGCAGGCGGGTCAGGGCGCTGGCGACGTGGGTGCGCTGCGAGAGGTCTTCCCGCTCGACCATGATGGCGCCATCTACCTGGCCGGCCAGGATGGCGGCATCGGCCACCGGCAGAAGAGGGGCACTGTCAAACAGAATGACATCGTACTGGTAGTCTTGGCGCAAGCGGCTGAGGCACGCCTTGAAGGCCCCATTGGCTATCTCTTCGTAGACCCGTTCGCCATCGCAGTGTTTTCCGGCCGGCAGAATGTCCAGACCCGATGTGTTGGTCGGAATAACCGGCAACTGGTCCCTAGCCTTATTCTTCAAAGCCTCTATCAGCCCAGGCTCGCCGAGTACGTCGAAGCGCTTCGACAAGCTCATTTTGTGAAAATCCGTATCGACGACGAGGACTTTGCGGCCGGCCTGAGCGATACTCTTGCCCAGCATCATGGTGAAGCTCGATTTGCCCGTCCCTTCGTCGGCACTTGTTACCAACACTGTCGCGATGTCTTGATCACTGAGGCGCGACAAGAGGGCCGTGCGCAGGACTCGAACCGATTCGAACAGACGAAATTGATTTCGCTCGATCTCGTCGCACAACGATTTACCGGGTGCCTTTCTGGTCTGAACCAATGGAATGTTCCCCAAGAACGGTACCTGGGCCGGCTGCGGTATGTCCCTAGCGCTGTGAATAGCCTGATTCCGGCTCGCTCGCAGGAAGGCCGCACCGCCGCCCATACCGAAGCCCACAAACAGCGCCATGGCCGTGAACACGACCCGCCGATCCTTGGACGGCCGCGATGGCGAGAACGCCCCCATCAGTATCTCAATGGAACCGGGAACATTACGCTCCATATTCTTCTCGTCCAGCCGTGTCCGGACGGCATCATACAACTCACGTTCATGCCGCAAATGGCTACTCTCGCTTTTGAGCATCTGGGCCGTCGCAAAAGCCTCTTCAAACACCTTCTGCTGTTTCGTCAAATCCGCAAGAAGACCGTCCTCTTCGTGTCTGGCCCGAGCCAATTGATGCTGCAGCGATCCGGGCCCTTCGGCATACATCGGACGGTTTGGGTCGTTGACGATGATCGGAACGCTCGCGGCCGTGATCGCGCGGTTTTTCCACTGTTCGTCCAGTTGAGATTTCCGCCGCTCAAGCTCGTTTTTGGCAAAATCCATGTCATTGACCAGCCTCAGCCTCTCCGGATGCTTGGGCCCGTAAATGCTGTTGCCCATTTGATGCTCCAGTATCCTGACATTGCGGTCCAAGGCAAGCCACTGGACATCCTCGTGATACAGTCGCTGCTTTTCGGCTTCCGCCGTCGTCACGACAGGCGCGTCATTGCTGTCATGCACCTGGGTCCGGGCGATCTCCCATTCCAGGATGGCGATACTCTGCTGCAATTCGCTCAGACGACTCTGCAACCCGTCCAGGTGGACGCGTTTAGCGGAGATCAATTGTTCCGGCAGCGCGGTGCCAAGCTGCTTCTCCAGTCGAGCGAGAAGTTGCTCCCGGCCCGAGATCCCATCCTCCAAGGAGCCCTTCTTATCTGTCAATTGGCGGTAGATCAGGTCGTCTGTCGCACTGGATTTCTCACCCGTATACCGCACATACTGGTCCAGCGCGGCGTTGACGATGACCTTTGCGTCGCTGGCGCTCGTATCGGTAAATGAAACGTCAATGATTTCCGTTCGCGGGCGCGGACGCACAGAAAGACTGTCCCGTAGTCGCTCCATCGGAGGAACTGCGACGTCGGAGAGCCTGTCCTTGAGCGATTGCGGAGGGTCCCTGTACCACTGCGTTTGCTGGACGTCTTCTTGTTCCAACACGCGGTTCAACACCGTCAGGCTCCTGATGATCGAAACCTGCGTGTTGACGAATGAGTCGTAGAAGGGAATGGCGCCATTGTCATCGGTGTTAAATACCAGACGCGGGATGATGGGTCGGACACGGATTTCCGCTCTGGCCCGATATTCCGGGACTACTTGCGTCCACACCGCGGCAATGATCGGCGCCGAGACAAGAATGAAGATCAGTAGGATCGTCCACTTGTAGCGAAGGACAGAAAGGAGTAGTTCGGTGGCTGATGGCGCACTCGTAGGACTGCTCGACGGGGGCCAGGGCGAAACAACCGGTGCTATCGCTGCTGGGCCCCGGCGACTGACTTGCGCGGCCACAGCGTTTTCCTGGGATTCCGAGTCAGACAAGGCGAGGTCGAGATAGTCACTCACCAGCTTCGGTGATCCATTCGCCCCGTCAATGTCTTTCGGGTTCCGGGCAATCGGATCGGACAGAGACTCCGGACCCATTCCCCCTGCCGAGTCCAGAGGTTCATCTTTGCCGTTAGATCCAAACACACTCATCTTCTCACCACATCCCGTTCCTATGATATCGTACTTGATTCATCCGCACTCTCATCAGCGTACCTCCGCTGACACAGAGAAATGTGCCCCGACCGCAGGTCTCCGCCCGATAATAGCCATCCAGAGCCAACCCGTCGCGCAGCCACTTACGGTTCCCATATTCCCCATACTACCTATATTGTTACGCAAATCAACCATCTTTGTGCGTTCTAGGATCCTTGGCGCGGACTCCGTCCCCGTGGGGTGCAGCATCCGGCTTTGCCGTAGTACTAGCCAGTTATGCGATTACGATGCCTTACAGGCACAGAAACGCCTGTTTCTGTGCTTCAGACGCCTATTTCTGGCGTGCCGGCACAGATACCCACGGTCAGACAGGCTGGCCAGCACATCTCTAACATCGTCAGATTGGACCACTCACTTTTGTGGGCCATTGGCATTTCAGTGAGAATGCGCCGGAATCGGCGTGTTTTGTTCAGATGAAGGTGTAGCGGATGCTCGAGAAGCACTTCTCTCGAGATGAGTGCACTGGCCCGCAACCGAGCCATCGGAAGGGTGCCCTCACGGCCCGGCGACCGTGTCCAGAAGCCCCAATAAGGGGCAAATCACCCCCTTAAGACCCCCGTATGAGCAGCGGCAATCCCCCGCCTTCGGACTCGCTATGAGGACGCACCGACTCCAGACATTTTCCTACCGATCACGCGAAACAGGAAGTTCATCAGCACCTTCTGGTTGGACAGTCGCTTTCGCGGCTCCATCCCAAAACGGGACTACCGAAACGCCCATGACGTTAACTGGCGTGGGAAAAGGTGCCGAGTCTTCCAAGGTCTTCGTATTCAAGCTTATCACGACACTGCTCCTCCGTTTGTCCTGAAGTTCTCTGAACCTCTGCTGCTGACGCCTCCGCCGCGGCCTCTGATCTTGATACCAGTTCCAGTGGCGGATACTCATCCATCAGTCGCGAAAGCAACGCCGTCTCATGGCCGCCCATCTCCAGGCAACCATTGACCCAGATCTGAGCTGTAATTTCCCATTGTTCGTCCCCCTGACTGCCAACCGGCAATCTCAGCGTGGCCACTTTCTGCGTGGGAAACTTGCCCTCCGGCACCGTCCATGTGTAGATATTCACCTGGTCGCTTTCTGACCGTTTCCACAATCCAATACTCTGGAAGTGCATCTGCTCGCCCATGCCACAAAGGGTCTTCCACCATTCCAAAAGAGAGGTGGCATTGCGCATCTTGACCTGAGCTTCTTCAAACGTCCGCCGCACTTGCTTGCCTTCCTGAGCAATGCTGCGATTGCGCTTCAGCGCGAAGACCATATCGCAGTACCGTCCGCCGTTGAAGCAGGCAAACAATGACAGAAGCAAGAACAGACCGACCGCCAGCAACGCGATAGACCAGCCACTGTCGACTGTCAGCATGAATACACCGATACTGGCGCTGGTCGCCGTGACAGCGTAGATCGCAATGACCACGGTCCTCTGATGCAGCCCCAGATCCAACAGGCGATGGTGCAGATGCTTGCGATCGGCCGAGAAGATCGAGCGCCGCTCAAACATGCGGCGCCGAATGATCGCGAAGCCCGTATCGAGAATCGGCACTCCCATCGCCAGGAACGGAACCGCCAGCCCAACCAGCGTATGCGTCTTCGTCTGGCAAACCACGCTCCCGGCGCCAATCATGAAGCCTAGGAACATGGAGCCGCAATCACCCATGAAGATCTTGGCGGGATAGAAGTTGAAGAAGAGAAAACCCGTCACGCTACCCAACAACGCCAACATCAGCACGGCCATTGCCAACTGGCCCGTCAGAAAGGCCATGAACGCTACGGCACCACAAACGATGACCGCGATGCCGCCGGCAAGACCATCCAACCCGTCAATGAAATTCATGCACACCGTGATCATGGTGATCCACAAGATCGTCAGCGGCCAAGCGGCCCAGCCTGTCTGGATCTCAAACCACGGTCCGACGGAAAACGACTGCAGCGTCGCACCGGACGCACAGATCGCCATGGATGCAACGAAGAGGCAGAGGAGCTTGATATAACCTGAGAGCGAACGCAGATCGTCAATCAGACCGACGCCAAAGATGAAACTCGCAGCGAGCAGCAGAGTAATCAACTCCAGACGTGACTCGCGAAAGGACTGACCAATGTTGTTATGCAGAAACAGGATCGGCAACACCAACGCAAGCGTTGCCAGGGTGAATGCGATGCCGCCAATCCGCGGAATCGGCGTCTTGTGTATTTTGCGCGGCCCCGGCGCATCAACCAAGCGGTATCGCTTGGCTAGTCGCGAGACGATGGGCACCAGCACCATGGCCAAGAGCATCGTCCCGAAGTAGACTGTCACATAGGTTCTCATAGGCCAATCCGATCGTCCCCAAAGCTATTTGCGACGATCCATCCCCCCTTGTCTTCGGTTTGTGTCTTTGTCCAACAGGTCCAGAGGCATCGGTCTATCTATAAACCGACATACACAGGGCGAACCGATGGCGGTTCATCGGGTCCGTCCGACCTACTTGTGAGGAACCCCTCCTCCAGAGGAATATCTCTCTCACCCTGCCTCTACACCACTTTCGCACCCACTCCCAGATACCGACGCAACTCGAAAACCGGCTGGATCCCTCCAGGCGATTGCCCAAGCGGAAGGCCATTGTACCACAGGCAAGCCGTGATTTCAATTAGGTATAACTACGTATTTACCGCATCCGCCTCACTTGGTCGCCCACTCCTGGTCTCATATCCACCCCTACTACCCATAACACCCCACCTTACACGTCCCACGCACGGACAAAGCACAGAAGCCTTTCAAATAGGCGATTTAAACATATCACCTGAGTTTTCGCCGCTCACCTTCGGATCACTCACGATGTCCACTATCCATGCCCCCCTTACCGGACTCTAAATGGGCGCAGAACGCCTCTTTGATAGACATATCGCTGTCAGTTCAGCGCCGGCAGTCGCCAAACTCGTCTCGCTTGGATAGAATCGCTGAGCGATACGTTCTTCAAGCAGAGGGCAGGAGAAATCATCCGATCGCAGCGTGACACAACACCCGACTGGACGGAATGGATAGAACCAAGGGGGAGCAGAAAGGCACAAAAGCTGTTTTCAGCCCGTTAAAGCGGATTGCGACTCAGTGCCGGAATCCCTAGTGGAGGCGGAGGGAATCGAACCCTCATTTCCGCGATGCGACCGCGGTGTGCTCCCGTTACACCACGCCCCCGGGAACGTTATGTCGCATTCTATACAAAATCCTCGGACTGTCAAGCTCTCTTTAAGTGCTTTTTCAAAAATCACTTAGCTGCAATCAGAACGACCACTTCCCAATGCTCACGATCGATTCGATCGGCTCGCGGCGATGCGCCTTGGGCTCATCACTGGGGTAACCCACCGCCAGTAGTTCGATGATATTAACGTCAGCCGGGATGCCCACCAAGGGTTTGACCTTATCGGGATAGAACGAACCAATCCAGCAGGTTGCAAGTCCTAACTCCGTTGCTTGCAAACACATATGCTCCAATGCGATGGAGACGTCGATCGGGCCGATGGCCTGCCCACAGCGCATCACATGGTTGCTAACGGTGCAAGCGACAATGATTGCGCCGGCATCCTCAAGGAAGGTCTGGCCGTTGGCCGCAGCGGCCAGTTTCTTGCGCATCTCTCTGTCGGTAACCACCACGAACCGCCAGTCCTGGAGGTTCTTGGCCGAGGGGGCCTGCCGAGCGGCCTCAAGAACCGCCTCTAACTTCTTTTCCTCTATCGGTTTATCCTCGTAGTGACGGCACGAATATCGCTGGCTGATCGCTCGTGAGACGTCCATTACCCAACCTTTCCCAAATGCGCAAGTGCTATACGTCATCAATCTGCATAACGGGGCGAATATATAGGGTCCGCCTGCTTGACGCAAGGACCAAGACACGATATTCTAGGCCCTACACGCGGGCGGTTAGCTCAGTTGGCTAGAGCACCTGCTTTACACGCAGGGGGTCACAGGTTCAAGTCCTGTACCGCCCATTACCCAAGCCCTTCCAGATCAACGACTTGTGAGGGTCCGTTCTGCTTCAGTGGGTTCTAGCCTTGGAATTCGCGGCGGTTCGTTGCGAACGCGGATTCACATCGGGGCATCTCATTCCTACGTAACATGCCCCGAGAGGGGTCTCTGTTAGCCTCCGTTCAGTCGAAGCTCGCGCGCAAGCCCTTGGCGTCGCCTAAATCAGCACCCGACTATCGATGCCAGTTCGGAGCGAACATGCTGACCGCCTCCTGGAACAGCGGTTTGCGCCGAAAATCGGCCGGATTGTAGGAGGTGTTTCCGGGGTCAGGGTTGGTCCAGTGTGCGTGGTGGCGACCGTAGTAGGACCCGTAGAACTGATAGTTCGTATCCGCCCAGCGGACCAGAATCATCAGTTCCATCTCTGTCAGCATCTCCGAGTGGTCATCTTGAGCGTTCTTCGGATGCTCCGGGTCGGTCAGCATATCGATCAACGTACTCTGGTAGCTGCCCAGACTCTTGGGTGGCAACGTCGCGCCGCTGTAGTTGCCCCGATCTCCTCGCAGGAACGAGGTGAACTCCGGGATGATCGGGCCGGCCAGTTGCCGTTTGCAGAGCTCTTCGTAGGAGGTGTTGTAGTAGACGGTCAGATCGGCCGTCAGTTTCAGGTTGCCGTCCGGATCGTCGTTGCCATGACACGAGATGCATTTGGCGTCGAAGATCGGCTGGATGTCTGTCGGGTAATGGACCACCTGCTGGGCCCGTCCGTCGCCGCCGTTCTTGACCAGATCGCAGGGTTGCGGCTGCGGCGTGCTCGGGGCGCGGCGCAGGGCCAGCGGCGTGTCGGTCGCGACGGAATTGGTCGTGTGATTGTCTCGCCCATGGCAGCCGATGCAGGAGCGGACCTCGCCCGGGCGGTAGTTCACGTACGTTCTCTCGCGCTGGAGTTCTCTGAAGTTCTTGTCCAGGGCCTGGTAGAAGATACTACGGTTGGCCGGCACTTTGAAGTGAGCCGAGCCATCCTCTTCGACCGGCACGACTCCCCATTGCACGCGCGGCCAAAGGGCGGCCTTCCAACTGGAGCTGCTGGTGGACGAACCCCACCGCCGGCCCGTGTCCCAGTAGCGCGGGATCGCTTCGTTGATCCGTATCCACTTGATCTCGCCGGGCTCGACGCCTTCCATGCCATCGTAGATGTTGGTCACGACGCACAGGGCTTCATCGTTGGCTTCGTGGACCGGGTTTCGTGAGGAGTACACCTTCGGCGGCACCTTCCGCGCCACCAGCGGCGTCGGGTGCCAGAGCGAGAGATTCTTATCCTTGTGGATGAGGCGGTGGTTGCCTTCGGTGTCGATGAGGTACAGGGAATAAGCGTTGGGCACATTCTTATAGTGATCGGCTGGATTGACCTTGTACGAGACCAGGAACTCGCTCTCACTGACGGGATAGGGATGCGTATAGAGGTGCCCCTGGCGTCCCTCGCGATTGTGTACGTACTTGCCCTCCTCGGTCAGGAAGTGCCAGCCGGGCTCGGTGCGCCGCTCGATGAACACCTGGGGGGTAATATTCGTCACCGCATACCTTGCGTCCCATTTGGTGTAACCCTCCTCGTCCGGGTCCGGGCCCCGGCGGCGCAGGCCGCGCTGCAGATCGATCAGCATGATCGCACCCACGCAGCCGCCCTGAGGGTAGTGACAGGTGCCCACGCAGACCAGACGATGACTGTCGCCCGGCAGCGCCTGGGGATACATATAGACGGTCGTTGTGTCGTCCGTGACGCCGTACAGTTCCTGGGGACGCGTCCCGTCCGGGTTCATGGACCAGATCGTCTTGCAGACACGGGCCCCTTTATCGACGTACTCCCAGCGGTGATACATGACGCGCCCGTCGTCCAGAACGACCGGGCAGAACTCACTGACCGGGCTCTTACTGAGTTGCTCGATGTTCGTCCCGTCGGCGTCCATGCGATGGAGCACGGGGGCGACCAGATGGGCCGAGCCCCCGCAGAGGATCGTGTGCTCGCAGCGCGTCGAGGAGAAGATGATTTTGCCGTCCGGGAGATAGCACGGATGAACGTCGTCGGTGTGCCAGGCCTTGCCCCAGCGGGCGACCTTGGCCGCTTCGTCGGCCGCCGGGAAGGAGATCTGACGCAAGCCTGTGCCATCGACGTTGACCTCCCAGATGCGAAAGCCCGATTGGGGATTCTCACGGAAATCGAAGATGACCTTCCGCGCGTCGAAGGACAGACTGATCTTGCCGATGAAGCCCTTGCCGCCGGGCATGTCGGCGACGCTCAGGACCGTCCGCTCCTCCTGGCGATCCACGTTGTAGATGCAGATCGCGTTCTCGGGGATGAACCGGTCGGGACTGGTGCCGTTGTTGATGTCGGTGTAGTAATGATCGGACGAGTAGGGCTTGCGTTTGACAAAGATGATCTCCTCGAAGCCCAACTCATGGGCCTCGATGCCGGCCGTGGTGGTCTGCCGATCGACTGCGAACCTGGCGGCAACCCGGCCTGCATTCCCCGGTGTGGTTATAGACAAGGCACAAACGACACCTGCAATCCAGATTATTACAGCATTCCGCATCATGAGGCTCATCCTATTCACAAGTTCGCAGTTGTCCGGTTGTGGCGAATCTTACCACAGCTCGCAGGTCCACGCCGCTAACAGACAGGTCATTTCATCCATCGTGCCCCGCTGCCAATTGAACTGCCCCATTCGCCTTCGTCAATCATATAGCTGCACACAACATTTCCTATAGTACCACACCACGAGCCCGCACCTCAATACTCCCGGCCGCAGATTTGGCCGTTTTTCCCAGGCGCCCTGCGCCACAGGGGATTACTCCGAGGTCCCGTCGGACATCGTGACGTGGGTTTTGTCCGTGACCAGTCTGACGATGGCGTCGTGCAATGGTCTGAAAACAACGTCGGGAAGCTCATCAGCACGATTGTTGACAATCGCCGTCGATTCAGAGAACGCCGCGTTCATGGCCAGACGGAGAAGGACCGGCTCATCAAGCAGTATCCGAACATCTTTAGTTTCCAGGGTGTCGCCTTCTATACCCGACCCTAGCGTCGCCCGCACGAATGGTTAGTACATGCGGCAAGGCCTTCGCGAGTCCCCGGGGCTCGCGGGGGCCTTCTTCTGTTCTCGTCGGAACCGCACGCTCCCCGCCGCCGAAATTGGCTTTGTTTGGCGCGTTTCGTTCATTCGGATTTCGGGTCTGTTTCGAGTTTCGAGATTCGTGCTCAGGACTTTCCGAGGTCCAACGGACCCGGCCCAATTGGCTTTGTTTGGGTTCGTTTTCCAAATCGACCCTCATTCCTGGCTCAAAAATGGCGAAATTGGGTTTGTTTCGCAGAATTTACCCGCCTCGTCCGCCAGGCTTCTTCCGTCTTGTGCCGATACAATCGCCAGGGCGCCAGCGTGGCATCGTCAAGCTCGCTTGGCGATGGCGAAGTGGAAGCGCACGCAGAACCATCTCCAAAGCCTTCGGCCTTGAAGCTGCCACACCAGTTGAATCTCGTTGTCAAAGAGCGGGGCTCAAGAACAGAAGCCCTTCTATAAAAGGGCGAAACTGCACGTTCTTTGCGAAAAAAATGGAAAACGCGGCCCATCCCAACACCGCAACTCCAGGCCGCAACAGCAATAAAAAAAGTCTTCCATGTCACCCATTTTCCATTCCAAAGCGCTGCACGTTCTTTGCGAAACGACGCCCGTTGTGCCATTTCACACGCCGGGGCGAAGTCTTCCCTTGCTCTTGTCACCGTTGAAACCGTAGAATCGGTGTGGTGCGTGCCTGTCCTGTGATTTGCCGGTGCCGGGACGACGCCCACGTTGCGGGACACATGAACGAGGTGAGAAAGCGCGGATGGATGAGCAGCGGATATTCGTTGGACGAGAAGCGGAGTTGGACCGATTCAAGGAGGTCCTCCAGGACCCGGGCGGTCAGGCTGTCGTTGTCGTCGGGCCGGCCGGCATGGGCAAGAGTTGGCTGATCGATCGAATGGCGCAACTGGCCGAGAAGCACCCCGATCTGGAGTGTGGATCCGTGCGCTACGAGGTCACGCCGACCGACACGATGGCCCTGATGATGGACAATGCCTTTGAGGCCGCTCAAACGCAGGAGGGCTCCTTCGATAAGACGGACCAGCGAAGGAAGCAGTGGTATGCCCTGCTCAAGACCGTTATTCCCAAAGGGGGCGAGATCGCGGAACTCGTACAGAGTCTCCGCCGCGATCCTCAGAAGAACACGCGGGATCAGTTTCTGGAACGCTTGAGACTGATCTCCAAGCGCATGCCTGAAAACGGGCGAGCTCTGTTCGTCATCGACCCAGAAAAGTACATGGAGCCGCGCAGCGCCGATTCGTGGCGGCTCGTGGTTCGCGAATTGCCCGAGCGGATCAAGTTTCTCTTCGCCCAGCGTCCCGAGGATGAATTGGTCAAGAGCAATACCTTCATGGCGCTGCCCAATGTCGTTCGCATTCCGGACGCGCCTTTGGGCATACTCGCGGGGACGGAGGTGGACGACCTGGTGCGGCTGCGTAAGGACGCCGTCGGACAGCCGGGAAAGGTCCTGGCGGATATGGCGGCACGTTACAAAGGCCATCCTTACGCCATTCAAGCGGCGCTGGACATTGTGAAGAAGACGGGCAGCGTTAAGGCGTTACCCCACGATCCCACGCCGGAAGAGATCGCCAAAACACAGTGGCAACAGATTTGCCAGGACGACGATGCGATTCGCCTGTTCGAGGCGTATGCGATTCTGGAGGTCGGTGTGCCGGACGAGGTCGTAGAGGCGGTCAGTGGTGTCGATGCGATTGCCTGCAAGCGCCTGGACACTGACGCCTATCTGCGTGGTCTCTTGCGCGCCGAAGGGCCAGGCAGGCGGATCTACCACGCCATCCTCGCCGACCATATCCTGGGGCAGATGAAGGATGAGGAAGCAGCGACGTATCATGGCCGCGCGGCTGTCTTCTATCGCGCGAGGCTGCAGGAGGCGACCGCGAAACGGACGGTGCCCGACGCCCTGGCGGCGATGCGACTGCCCGAGCATGTCCTGGCCGCTGAGGGTGACAAGGCCTTTCTGGACGCCTTTGTTGCTGAATGCGGTCAAGCGCTGATCAACATCGGTTTGCTCGATGAGTTCATCAGCCTTTCGCAGCGCGCGTTGGAGGTGGTGGAGAGCGGTTCAGTAGAGGAGGCGATACTCCTGGGCAATCTCGGCCTGATCTATCAAACACGCGGGGACCTCGACGAGGCCGAAGCGATGCAGAAGAAGGCCCTCGAAATCAACGAGCAGCTCGGGCGCCTCGAAGGCATGGCCAACAACTATGGCAATCTCGGCCTGATCTACCGAAAACGCGGGGATCTCGACAAGGCCGAAGCGATGCACAAGAAGTCCCTCGAAATCGAAGAGAAGCTCGGGCGCCTCGAAGGCATGGCCAGCGCCTACGGCAACCTCGGCCTGATCTACAAGACGCGCGGGGACCTCGACCAGGCCGAGATGATGCAAAGGAAGTCCCTCGAAATCCACGAGAAGCTCGGGCGTCTCGAAGGCATGGCCATCGTCTACGGCAACCTGGGCTTGATCTGCCAAACGCGCGGGGACCTCGACCAGGCCGAGACGATGCAGAAGAAGGCCCTCAAAATCGACGAGAAACTCGGTCGCCTCGAAGGCATGGCCATCGTCTACGGCAACCTGGGCTTGATCTGCCAGACGCGCGGGGACCTCGACCAGGCCGAAGAGATGCTCGAGAAGTCCCTCGAAATCCACGAGCAACTCGGCCGCCTCGAAGGCATGGCCAATAGCTACGCCAATCTCGGTGCGATCTACGAAGCACGCGGGGATTTCGACAAAGCACGCGAGTATTGGATCAAGGCGGTGGACTTGTTTGCGAAGATCGGCATGCCACACATGGTGACGAGAGTCCAGGGCTGCATTGACGGGTTGGAGGAGGGGCAGGCGTGACGGAGGCAGCGGCCCTGCTGGCCGCTGAATGTTGAGTTCTGAGTCGTGGATTTCAAGTTTTTCAGGCTTGTTGGGCGGATAGAGTGGTTTGGATTTTTTGTTTGACGCGTTGGGTGATGGCGTTGTGGAGGGGGGCGAAGAGGACGTCGGGCAGTTCGTCGGGCCGCTTCTCGATCAGGGCGACCGATTGGGCGAAGGCGGCGTTGACGGCCAGGCGGGTGTCGGCGTAGATGTTCAGCTTGGTGATCCCGTTGCGGATCGCGGCCTGGACCTGGTCGGTGGGGGTGCCCGAGCCGCCATGGAGGACGAGCGGGACGGGACTGACGGTGTCGATCGCCTGGAGCCGGTCGATGTCCAGATCGGGCTTGGCGACGTAGACGCCATGACTGGTGCCGATCGAGACGGCCAGCGCATCAACGCCGGTCGCATGGGCGAAGTCGACCACTTCCTCGGGCCGGGTCAACACGGTGTCGCCGATATCCTCGCCCGTGATCTTCTTGCCCGCCACGCAGCCCAGTTCCGCTTCGACGCTGACGCCGTGGGGCCGGGCCATCTCGACGACGCGGGCGGTCAGTCGCACGTTCTCGTCGTAGGGGAGCATGGAGCCATCGAACATGACCGAGCTGAAGCCATTGTCGATGCAGCGCTGGATCAGGTCCAGTTCAGTCGCGTGGTCCAGGTGCAGGGCGATCGGGACGTCGTAGCACGGCGCGACCGCCCGGACGAGCCCGGCGATGTAGTTCAGGCCCCGGCCCTGCAGGTCGTGGCCCAGCGCCATCAGAATCACGGGCGAGCGTTCCTGCTGAGCGGCGTCCAGGATAGCCCGGACGTAGATATCCGCCACGCAGTCGAAGGCGGGGACGGCGTAGTGGCCCTGGCGGGCGTGTTCGAGCAGTTCTTTCAGGGGTCGCAGTGAGGGCATTTCGATCTCGGCGATCAGGTCATGGCCTCGACGGCCCCGGAGGCGTCGAACTCGATCTGGATCGGGTATTGGCCGTACGCTTTGATCGCACTCAGCATGGCGAGGTAGTTGCCCGGGTTGACGGACGAGTGGATGCTGTTGCTCGATGAGAGGATCAGCCCCCCGCCCGAGGCGGCCGCTTCAATTACCGAGAGCGTCTCCTGGACCACCTCGCGGACGGTCCCGTTAACGAGGGTCGTGGCGCAGTTGACGTTGCCCTTCAGCGCGAGGCGATCGCCATAGGTCTGCTTCATATACGCGATGTCCATGCCGCCCAGCGGGTCGATCGGGTCGAGGCAGTCGATCTCCGAATCCAGGATCATCTCCAGCAGGGGCATGATGTTGCCATCGGTGTGCTTGATCATGGGCAGGCCCTGATCGTGGAACCCGCGCACGACGCGCTTGAGCCCGGGGTAGAGCAGTTCGCGGAAGGCGTTGGGCGACATGAAGGGGGCTTGGCCGGAGGAGTAGTCGTCGCCCGTGAAGACGAAGTCGGCGCCGTGCTTGGCGGCTTCCTGGGCGAGCTGGATGTTCACGTCCACCGACATCTCGACCAGTTCGCCGATGAGCTTGGGGGCCATGCCAAAGGCCATCATCAGTTCCTCGAATCCCATCAGGTTGCGCGGGATCGAGAGCACGTCGTTGAGGTGGACGCCGATGGCGTACTTGCCCTTGTAGCGGGCCACCAGCCGCCTGAGGCTCTCGAAGCGGTGCGGCGCCAGCGGGTCGGGCGGTGTGTAGGCGGCGAAATCCTCCAGGGTCGCGATGGCGGTCTCGACCACAGTGGCGTGCTGCTCTTCGCCTCTCTCGACGACGATGCCCCATTCGTTGCGGAACCGATTCGGCGCGACCTGGGTCGAGGTGTAATCGGGCGCCGTGAGCATGGCGTCCAGGCCCATCCGGACGGTGAACTCCTCGGTGGTGCAGCCGGGACAGATCGCGTCCCGGACCTTTTCGTCGATGATCCACTCGAAGTGCGGAATGCGGTCGGGCTCCTGCCCACGCAGGACACACATGACTCGTTCAGCAGCGTTCATCCTTTAGGTCTCCTCGGCAACGAACGGACGGTGCGCTATTTTCTGTCGGTGGCTTCCTGCCGCGCCAGTTTGACTTCTTCGGTACGTTGTGACTTGTCCCACTCCAGAACGGTCCCCACGATCTCGGCCAGTTCGACCAGCGCCGCCTCGCTGGCCTGGCCCAGCATCGTGATGACGCTGCGCCGGCGGACAAGGTCGGAGAGGTGGCGGATGCACTCTTCCTTGGCAAGGTATTCGATCTCGCCCACCGTGTAGTTGGGCAGATTCTGCAGGGCCGTGCTCCAGGGAGTGTCTTTGATCTGGGCGAACGACTCGGCTTGCGTCCCATACCGATCCAGGAGGTCGGCGACGCGGGTCTCGTCGAGATCGGTCGCGCGGGCGACGCGCTGAATCCACGACTGTCGCGCGTCCTCGCCGGCCGGATAGTCCTCCGCTCCTTGATAAGTCAGGTCCTCGGTGGACGCGGCGCGGGACTTGCCCAGTTCGGTGAGGATCTTGTCGGTTGCCTGCTCGGCAAAGGCTCGGAAGGTAGTGAGCTTGCCTCCGATCATGCTGTAGATCGGGAAACCGTGCTGCTCGTCCGGTTCGGCGACGTCGAGGCGATGCGAGCGGGGCACGCGGCTGGTGTAGTCCAGTCCCGACGAGGGTAGAGGGCGGACGCCGCAGAAGGTGAAGACGATATCGTCGTGCGACAGGTTCAGGCCGGGGAAGACCCCTTTCAGGGTGGTCATCATGTAGTCGATCTCGTCGTCCTCGCAGGCGGCCTGGTCCGGGTCCTCGACGCGCATGTCGGTCGATCCGACGATCACCTTGCCCATGAAGCGGAACGTGATGCAGATGCGTCCGTCGGCGTGCTCGTAGTAGACCATGCGGTCGCCCAGGGTCTCGTACAATGCCGCGTTGTCCACCACCAGGTGCGAGCCTTTGGTGCCGCCCATGAGCTGCGAATCCAGACCCAGCGTGTGGTTGGTCAAATCGATCCAGGCGCCGGTGGCGTTGACAACAATCTTGGGCTTCATCGTGACCGATTCGCCCGTGACCTGATCGGTGAGGCACACCTCGTCGGCGGCGTTCTTGGAGGCCGTGACATAGTTCAGGGCCTGGCACTGCGGATTCTCAAGGCACGCCTGGCCGATCATGTCGACGCAGAGCCGTTCGATCTGGCTGGCCCAAGCGTCCCAGTACGTAGCCGTACAGACGATGTCCGTCCGGAGGCCCGGGATCTCGTGCAGTGATTTGGATTTGAGCGTGAAATAGTGGCGAGGCGTGCGACGACGCTTGCCACTAATCAGATCGTAGAAGGTCAGACCCATCTTGACGATCAGAGCGCCGCGGCCGCCGGGGGTGACGGGCAGCCCGAAGAAGACCATGGGCGACTTGATCAGGCCGGATAACCACGACTTGATGGGGATGGTGGTTTGCAGGGGAGAGACGAAATGCGGCGCGTTCGCCAGCAGGCGATTACGCTCGTTGACCGCTTCGGTCACCAGTTTGAACTCGGCGTTCTCCAGGTAACGCAGACCGCCATGGATCATGCGTGAGGATTTCGAACTTGCCCCGGCGGTGAAGTCGCCCTTGTCCACGAGGATGGCATGGATGCCCTGCAACGCCAGATCCCTCAAGAGACCGGCGCCGTTGACCCCCCCGCCCAGGATCAATACGTCACAGGATTTCGTGCCCTTGATGTCTTCCCAAATTGCCTGTCTTTTTTTCATTAAGGATCAACCGAATTCAGCTATTGCTTTGCGCTCGCAGCCCAGCGCGTCGGCGGCCAGCAGGGCCGTTACGATGTCGTCGGAGGTGACGGGGAACGGATGATTGGCGCAGAGGGAGCCTTCGCCCCCGCAGATGTCGCCAATGGTCTTGAGACGATCGCGCCCCACCCCTTCCAGTCCGATGTCGGCGAAGGTGACCGGCAGGCCGATAGCGATCTCGAAGTCCACGATATCGTACATAAGATCGACATCCAGATCGTCGTCCAGACAGAGCTGGGTAATTACGCCGAACCCGACCTCGTGGCCGTGCATCAGGCCGTGACATTCGGGGAACGAAGGCAGGCAGTTGGCGACCATGTGGGCCGTGGCGACGCCGCCGCTCTCGAAGCCCAGGCCCGACATCAACACGTTGGCTTCGACGACCTTCTCGACGGCCGGCGTGACGAGGTTCTGCTCGACCGCCCGCATCGCTTCGATGCCGTGCTCCATCAGCACGTTGTAGCACAGCTCGGCGATCGCCCGGGCGGCCATGGTGGCGGTCCCGCCCGCCAGATTCGGGGCGCGGGTCTTGAAGCAGGCGTCCGCCTCGACCCAGGTCCCCAGCGCATCGCCCATGCCGGCGACGAAGGCCTCGATGGGACCGTTGGCGATCACCTGCGTATCTACGAGAACGAGGTCCGGGTTGACTCCCCAACTCTCGAATCCCATGCAGTTGCCCTCTTCGTCATACCAGACGGTATAAGAGCTTGTCGGCGAGTCGTTCGAGGCGATGGTCGGGCAGGTCACCACCTTGGCGCCGGTCGCGGCGGCCGCGGCTTTGGCTGTATCCAGGGCTTTGCCTCCCCCGACGCCGATGGCGACCTCCGCCTGCTCGGCCTTGATGATCTCGGCGACGCGCTCGGCCTCGGCTTTGGTGGAGTCGCCCTTGAAGTCGACGTCCACGACCTTGATTTTGGCCTGTTCGAGACTGGCCAGGAGTGCGGGGCCCACGATGCTCTTGACCTTCGCGTCCCACAACACCATGACCTTCTGTCCCAACGCGCCGATCAAGCCTCCTGCGTCCTGCAGCACGTTGCGGCCTTGCACGTATTTTCGGGGGGCGATTAGTACTTTGTTCATGTCTTCAGACCTCCTTGTTTCATGGTCTCGTCCTGCGCCGTCGTCGGCACGGCGAAACCGACCTGGAAGTAACTCGTGACATCCGTCATACCTCTGCCGAACTGCCGCCGGAAGCACGCTGTCCGGAGCGATCGGGGCCCTGTCCTGTCATGTGCCGCCAGTACACTAGTTGCCCGGCACGACGGCGTCAAGGGCCTTGCCTGCAGTATCTTGTTTTCCGCTGCTCAGGATTTGCCAAGTAGTTGGTGACAGGGAAATGGGCTTGGGATAGCATAAGGTTCGACAAGGACCCACAGGTTGGACAATTCAGAGAAGGGCAAAAGGACGATGAAAACGATGAGCCGATTCTGTGTGGCAGTGGTGCTGTGGTCTTGTCTCGCCGTCTCGGGGGACTTGAGCGCCGCGTCGCCCGAAAGATGGCAGTTGGCCGAAGACGGAGGCATTCGCTGGGAACTTAAGGGGACGGATTCCCTTCCACACAAGGATCACATCGCCATGTCCGGCCAGAGTGTGGATATGATTCTGGAATGGGAGGTCGACGCCCAGGGAGGGTTCAATGCCACGCGTGTCATTCGCTGGCCTATGCTACGGACCATCCCCGACGACACACACGCCAGTCTGCAAAGGAGGCTGAACGATCAGGATGATCCCCGACCGATGATTGACGGCAAGGTTCTCGCGCCCGGAAAGACAACGGTTGTAGGAATACACGGTTCCATAGCAGTCCGTAGCCGGCACGATCAGGGTGTTACCCTGACGCACACCATTTTTCCGTGTGTTCATTCACCGGCGATCGTGGATCTGTACCGTCTGACAAACACGAGCGACGAAGTCATCAGGATCGACATTCCCCGATGGCGCAAGCAGAGCGAGACGCCTGCTGAGAAAGGTGTGTTCGGCACGTACATCGTCGAGCAGTTTCTCATTGGAGAGGGCACTTATCGGGTTGCGCCGAACGACCACGTCGTCTACGCCGTGACGCGCAGCGCCAGGAAAGAGAACGATGCGCCGTATTTTGGCAATGCAGAGGCGGAACTGGCGGCGCGGCGCGCCTTCGTTGAGGATATCGAAAGTCGTCTGGTCCTAGAGACGCCGGACCCGGTGCTCAACCGGCTCTTCGCCTTCTCCAAACTTCGAGCCACGGAGAGCATCTTCGCAACGCGGGGTAGGCTCATGCATAGTCCCGGCGGCTACAACAAATACCTCGCCGCCATCTGGGCCAACGATCAGGCCGAGTACGTCAATCCTTTCTTCCCTTTCCTGGGCCACAGCGCTGGCAATGAGAGTGCGCTGAACAGCTTTCGCCATTTCGCCAGAAAGATGAATCCCGAGTATGATCCGATCCCCAGCTCTATCATTGCCGAGGGCCGAGACATCTGGAACGGCGCCGGCGACCGAGGTGACGCCGCGATGATCGCGTACGGCGCGGCGCGCTTTTGTCTGGCGTCGGGCAATCCGGAATGGAGCGAGGAACTGTGGCCCCTCATCGAATGGTGCCTGGAATATTGCCATCGGCAGAAGACCAGTGAGGGCGTCATCGCCTCCCGGACGGACGAGCTTGAGGGGCGCTTCCCGGCCGGCAAGGCCAATTTGTGCACTTCTTGCCTCTACTACGATGCCTTGATCTCCAGTGCGTATCTGTCCGATGAATTGAATAAGGACAATAGGCTCACCCACCGATACGAGGAGGAGGCGGTGGCCCTGCGACGGGCGATCAAGAACTACTTCGAAACGGATGTCGAGGGCTTCGCCACCTATCGGTATTATGAAGGCAATACGGTCTTGAGAAGCTGGATTTGCGTGCCCCTGACGGTGGGGATAGGGGACCGACTCGAAGGCACAGTCGAGGCGCTCTTCTCACCTCGTCTGTGGACGGATGACGGGTTGCTCACCAAGGCCGGAACGAAAACGGTCTGGGATCGATCGACGTTGTACGCCTTGCGCGGCGTTCTCGCGGCGGGTGAGACTAAGAAGGGGATGCAGAAGCTCCGCACCTTCTCCCGAAAACGCTTGTTGGGCGATCATGTCCCGTACGTGATCGAGGCCTTCCCCGAGCAGAACCAGAGCCATCTATCGGCCGAAAGTGGTCTCTATTGCCGGATAGTCACCGAAGGTTTGTTTGGTATCCGGCCCCTGGAATGGCATTCCTTTTACTGCACCCCTCGATTGCCGGATGGCTGGAAGAAGATGGCCTTGCGCCGGATCCACGCCTGTGGAACGGTATGGAACGTGGAAGTCTCACGGGCGGGAGAGAAGATCAGCGTCCGCGTCACCGACTCGGCCAACACTGTCCTTTATGAAGGGTCAGGCCCCGAAGGCGAAGTCCATTATATCAATCTCTACTGACAGGCATGGAGGTGAAAACAGGTCCGCGATCGTTTACAGGGCCCCACTGTTCGATATAATGAACGGACAACCTCTAGTGACCTAAATTGCCGAACAATGGAATACGAGCTGTGTCGGGTTAAGATCGGGTGCCGCCATGAGAATGAGCCTGTCGAGAGGAATCGCGCGAGGAACCTCCTTGATTGTCATATTGGCGTTGCTGGGCGTCGCCCCGGGCCTGTCATGGGCCGAGACACCGCCGGCCGAGATGAGCCTGGAGTCACTCGACGCGCCGCGCGATCAGCAAAGGGTCCGCCCCGTCATCGATGCGACGACACCGGAGACGCTCCGCTCAGAGCTGGACTGTCCCATTCTCTTTACCAAGCGCGGCAACTACCAGGGGATCCACATTTACGATACCTGTTACCAGTGGCATCCGGGCGGCGGCATTTACATTTTGGAAAACCCCTCTGATCCACCGGAAAAACACCGCCTTCGAGTCGTGATTGATGAGAACAGCAAAAACTCACTCGGTAAGGGGATGTACTTCGATCCGGACCTCTCCTTTGATGCAAAGAAGCTACTCTTCTGTTTTAAAGGCGAACCGGACGGAAGCTCCTGCATCTACGAGATAGGGGTTGACGGGAAAGGACTCAGACAGATCACCAATCCGGTAGCGGATTACCTGCCTTGTGAAGATGACGGCCAGATTAAGTCAGTCTACCACGGGAGTCACGGGTCACTCGGTGCGGCACAAGACCTCACCCCCGCCTACCTGCCCGATGGGAAAATTATCTTCACTACCATGCGACACAACGGTCTTGTACCGTGCAATAATACGGGTGTGGCCATTCTGCATGTGATGGACCCTGACGGCAGCAACATCCATCCCATTTCAGTCAATAGCGAAACAGAATTTGATCCGAGTATTATGATTGATGGCCGTATTCTCTATGGAAGATGGGAGTACGTTGACAAAACGGCGTTGACGATCCAGAGCCTCTGGACGGTTTATCCCAGCGGAACCATGGAAACGGCACTCTATGCCAACAATATGGTTTTCCCGGAAGCCGTTCTCGACTCCCGGCAGGTCTTTTCCGACCCGGTTTACGTGGTCAGCACTTTTTCCAAACACAACAGCACGCCGCGCGGCGCCATCGCGCTGATTGACATGCGCATAGGAAAGAACGACCCCAAGGCGGTTTTTAATTTTTCCGATCCTGACAATCCCCTGCGTGATACGGGCGAAGCTTGCGAGCCATACCCCATCAGCAAAGACCTCATGCTATTCAGCGACCTTAACGGCAAAAAGAACGCACTGTTTCTGATCAAACGTCATGAGGACGACTCCCTCACACGTGAGCTTCTTCTCAGCGATCCCAGTATTGACTGTCATTCTCCAATTCCGCTCAAGCCGCAGCAGCTTGCGGCCGTTCGCCCTGTGCAGGGGGACCGCAGCAAGGACCACGGCTTCTTCCTGCTGCAGAATGTGTATGAAGGGATGCCCAAAGTACCGCGTGGCTCCATCAAGAAACTCCGTGTGGTTGAGGAAACATCACGCGTCAGCCCAACGCCCGGCGGTGGACCGTTCAACCAAACGTTCACCATTTCGGCGGCGCTGGCGTGGACCGCCAAGAATTACCTCGGCGAGGTCTCCGTTGAAGAAGACGGCAGTGCTTACTTCGAGGTCCCAGCGGGAAAGATAATCTTTCTCCAGGCCCTTGATGCCGAAGGACGGTGCGTACGGAGTATGCGTACGTTTATTCAGGCAGCGCCCGGTATCACACGAAGCTGTATCGGCTGTCACGAGAATAAGAAGGGAACGTACCTGGTCAAGAAAACGGCGATTGCCCAAGAAAAAGCACCGCAGCAATTAAAGGATGAATCCTGGGGCTCCGGAGCGATCGACTACCCCACAATGGTTCAGCCGATTCTGGACAAACACTGCGTCACCTGTCATGGCGGAGAAAAAGGGTTCGCTGCCGGACTCGATCTAACCGGGGGCTGGACACAGTACTTCAGCAACAGTTACGAAAATCTCGTGTCCAGGCGTGAAGTCCAGTACAAGGCTACATTGATCGCCGGCGTTTGCTCGATGAACGGGACAGCACACTACTCAGCACCGCTATTCCCGGCTTATGCGATCGGATCACCCGCCGCACCTCTGGCAAAGGTCATTGTTGAGGGAGCCCTTGGACACAAGGACCGTTTTGAAATGACACGGACCGAAAGAGACCTCGTACTGGCCTGGATTGATGGGAACGGTCCCTACCACGGTACGTGGAACTATACACCAAGGGCGTTCCAGCTTGCAGAGTGGCAGGACACAAAAAAACAGCTTATCGCCGAAATGGCAGACGCAGGCTGTGTCAAATGCCACAGCACCACGGGTGGGAGCGCACGGTTTGAGCCGGACTGGTTCAATCTGAAGAATCCAAAACTTAGCCGTGTTCTTCGTGCTCCGCTGACCAAGGGCAAAGGCGGTTACGGCGAGGCGCTGTGTCGTGATACGAAGGTTGATTCGTTCAGACGGCTCCGCATTTTCAGCACCGGACAGTACGAACATGCGGTTAAACCGCTCGACAGTTTTCCCACACAGGTATGGCGCAAATGGGATAAAGGCAAAAACAGCGGCAAAGCGGTTATCTCCTTTGAAAACACGAAAAACAAGCACTATCAGAAGATGCTCGACATCATCAGCAAAGGCAGAGACCTGGTCCTGGCGAGCCCGCGTCTTGACATGCCTCGCGGTGAAGTCTTTGCCATCGCTGGACGGCATCGCAACATCTACCCGGTTCGTCTTCCGGAAAGACTTCCGGAAATTACAGCGGAGCAACTACCTGAAGGAGAAGTGGCACTCCGCTGGGGACTGACAACGCACACATGGGGACTCTTCGCCGATGTTTACCGAAGCAGCACACCGGACTTCAAGCTTGGCGCCGAAACCAAAATCGCCCGCACAGAACTTGGCTGTTTTATTGATCGCTCAGCACTTCTTTCCGGGGAACACTACTACGCCGTGGTGTTTGACAACGAAAAAGAGCGCACTGAGTCTGTACGAGTAAGCGTTAAGGTAGAAGGCAAAGAGGTTGTGATGAAATAAATGCTATCCGCTATGCAGCCAAGAACTTTCCTGATACTAGCTATGGTTGAAATGGGATTAAGAGCGTCTTGGTTGCGGCGCTGGTGCTGATGGGTTCGGCGCCGCTCCTTTGGCCGAAGTGCTGGTCAGCGGTCACAGGGGCGCATCGCCAATCTAGCTCGGACCGAGCGCGACCTGATCCTGGCGTGGATCGACACGAACGGCTTGTACTATGGTACGTGGGACTACTCCGAGCATGGCTGCCAACTCAAGGCGTACAACACCGCGCGTGAGGCACTGACCGAAGAGAACCCGGTTGGCACAACGCGCTTGTTCAATTACCGGGACCCGCGTCCACCGGAGGGGAGACGCTATTGCGCACTGGTGTCCTCATCAGGTGACCAGCGTAGCAAACCGACCTATGCTATAGCGCGTCTTTCTGTCAGCCACCAATAGGGTCCGTCCGCTGGCGTTGACACACTGACGATACGATGGGCGGGAGTGATCAGGTCGCCAGTACGACGATCACGATAAGCAGCAACACCACCAGGAACCACCCCACCGCCGCGATCCAGAATAGTGGCGTGCTGACCAAGGACCCTTCGCTTTCGGGGCCGGTCGATTCCTCGAAGTCGCTCTTCGCCTCTAATACGGTCAACTCGGGAAGTTCAAAGAGCTTGTGCGCCCGCGCCGGGGGTTGCCCGCTCGCCACGGCCTGAAGGTCGTCGAGCAGATCGGCGGCCGAGGCGTAACGTTTGGTCGGGTCCTTGGCCATACACAGTTCGATGACTTCACTGATACCGATGCTCAGCTCGGGGTTGACATGGTCGGGCGGAACGAGCGGTTCGTGGAGATGCTTCCGCATCACGGCTGAGATATCCGGCCCCTCGAAAGGCGCCTTGCCGGTCACCATGTGGTAGAGCGTGGCGCCGAGACTGTAGATGTCCGCCCGGTAGTCGACGTTCACATCACCCCGGATTTGTTCCGGTGCGATGTAGTACGGCGTGCCAAGGGCCTTGCCCGCCTCAGCTTCGGCCGCTTCGCGATCACTGACGGCCCGCGCCAAACCCATGTCCGCCAGCTTGGCGACCCCATTGGGGGTGATCAGGATATTCTTGGGCTTCACATCGCGGTGCATCAATCCGGCCTGATGGGCGTGGTCCAGGGCCCTGGCGATCTGACTGCCAATGGCCAGGGCATCGGCTTCGGCGTACGGACCCTCCTTGACCAGGTGCTCGTACACCGTATGGCCTTCGACATATTCCATGATGAAGTAATGGGTGTCAGCGTGCCGGCCCACGTCCAGGGCCGCGACGATATTGGGATGGTTCAGCTTGGCCGCGGCGCGCCCCTCGGCATAGAAACGCTGGACGAACTTGGGCATTTGACTGAACTTCTTGGGCAGGACCTTCACCGCCACCATGCGATTGAGGCTGAGTTGCTGGGCTTTGTACACCGTCGCCATGGCGCCGGCGCCCAACCGCCCGAGCAGACGATAGCCCGGAATCTGGCGCGGCGGCGGGACCGCCTTGACGATGCGTGCGGCCGCGATCAAACGGCTGCGCAGAATCGCCATGTCCACGGGCTTGACGAGATAATCATCCGCACCGGATTCCAAACCGATGACCATGTCGTCGCGCGTGTCACGGCCGGTGAGAATGATCGTGAAGATAAACGGAAGGTCAAGACTGGCTCTGATGCGGCGGCAAATCTCGACGCCGTCCAATTCCGGCATCTGCCAGTCGAGAATCGCGACGCGGGGCGCCTCCTTCTTCCGGAGTATGTCCCAGGCCTCCTGACCGTTCTCGGCCGTAGTGACCTCATAGCCCCACCGGCGGATGTTGTGCTCCAGGACTTTGCGCCACACTGCATCGTCGTCAGCGATCAACACTTTCATCTTAAGGCCTCATTTGCCCTCGCATTAGAACCATTCAAGACTTCAGCAGATCAATCAGCATTCGCATCAGGTGCTCGGCCTCACGGACCATGGCCGACCATGCCTCCTCGACACCCTCCAGATTCCCCCCGCGTCCCATGGTTTCAAGTCGCAAAGCGGCGGCGGCCGTGTGTTTGACCCCAAAGACCTGCACGGAGCCTTTGAGTGTGTGCGCGGCCCGTTGCAGTTCTGCCGGATCTTCGTTCGCAATCGCGTCGCGGATTCGTTTCATCAGCTTCGGACATTCCACCGAGAACAGGTCCACCACTTCTTTCAAGACTTCGACGCTCCCCCCGGTCATTTCCAGGACTTGATCCCGATCGATGGTCTCTTCTTCATCCGTGACGCCGTCATCTTCCGCTTGCGACGCAGGCCGGCCCACCGTCGTCCCTTCAACCGCTTCGTAGAGGCCCTTGGCGCGGATCGGCTTGGGGAGATATTCATCCATCCCGGCATCCAGGCAGCGCTGCCGGTCGCCCTTCATCGCGTGAGCGGTCATCGCGATGATCGGGATATGGCCGCCGGAGACCCTCTCCTTCCGGCGGATGATGCCGGTGGCTTCGAACCCGTCCATGGTGGGCATCTGCACGTCCATGAGCACCACGTCGAACGACTCACGGTCGAGGGCGGCCAGGGCCTCCTGGCCATTGTTGGCCACGGTGACCCGATGCCCGCGCTGTTCGAGCAGACTGACGGCGACCTTCTGATTGACCAGGCCGTCCTCGGCCAGGAGAATCCGCAGGGACTGCACATTTTCGGGACGCTCACGAACAGCGGTCGGCGGAGCGGGCTCGTCGCCGGTCGCGACACGCAGAACCGTTGCAATCGAGTCCAACAGTTCAGACTGTTTCACCGGCTTGATCAGGCAATGGTCGATCCCCAACTGGCGGCAGCGTGTGCGACTGCTGGGACTGCCGGCCGAGGATAGCATAATGAGCGTGGTCTCACTGAGACCAGGGGTCTGTCTAATCTGCTCGGCCAGCTCAAAACCGTCCATCTGAGGCATCATCCCATCCAACAACGCCAAACGAAACGGTTCACCAGCACCAACGGCTTTGCCCATCTCTATCAGGGCGGCGCGCCCGCTATCGACGGCGGTCGGCCTCATCCCCCAGTTATTCAGCATTTCCTCAAGGATCAACCGATTCGTCTCGTTGTCGTCTACAACCAGCACGCGCAGATCATGCAGCGTTTCCAACTCGACTGCCGGCTCGAGCGAAACGTTCTCGTGCAAGGAGAAAGCCGCTGTGAAGTGGAAAGCACTGCCTTGGCCCACTTCGCTCTCGACCCACATCCTGCCCTGCATCAACTCGACCAAATGAGACGAGATCGCCAACCCCAAACCCGTGCCTCCATACCGACGGGACATGGAACTGTCCGCCTGACGGAAGGCTTCAAAGATGACGCGTTGCTTTTCCGGCGGGATGCCCGGCCCGGTGTCTCTGACGGTGAAGTGCAAACGCACATCGCTATCGGCCAGGGAATCCGTCCGCACTTCCACGACAATCTCGCCGGCCTCCGTAAATTTGACCGCATTTCCCGTCAGATTGATGATGACCTGGCAAAGGCGGCCGGGGTCGCCGACGAGGCCGTCCGGCACGTCCGGCGGGATACGGTAGGTCAATTCCAACCCCTTGGCGGCGGCGCGCCCGGCGAGCGTGTGCAGCGTATCACCGAGCGTGTCGCGCAACGCGAACGCGACCATCTCAAGCTCGAACTTGCCCGCCTCGATTTTGGAGAAATCCAGGATATCGTTCAGCAACCGCAGGAGTGTCTCGGCCGACTGGCTGGCCAGATCCAGATAGACACGCTGCTGCGGCGTCGGTCCTGCATTGAGCAGCAGATCGAGCATCCCGATAATCCCGTTCATCGGCGTGCGGATCTCATGACTCATGGTGGCGAGAAAATCGCTCTTGGCCCGATTGGCCACCTCGGCCGCTTCCTTGGCGGTCTCCAGTTGCTCGGCGGCGTGCTTCCGGTCGGTGATATCCCGAGAGATGCCGAAGGTGCCGACGATTGCTCCGTCCGGACTGCGCAGCGGGAGCTTGCTGGTGGACACCCAGGTGATGTGGCCATCCGACCACGTCTCCTTCTCCTCCTTGTCGAGGATAGGTTGACCCGATCGAATGATCTCTTGTTCGTCGCCCATCGCCTGCTGGGCGTGCTCTTCGGTGAAGAAATCACGATCCGTTTTCCCCAGCGCGTCCGAGACGCCCTTGAGATCGAAGCAACGGGACAGCGCTTTGTTGATTCTGATGAAACGACTCTGACTATCCTTGAAGTAGATATTGTGAGGCAGGTTGTCCATCAAGGCGTGCAGCAGATATCGTTCGTGCTCCAGCGCAGCCTCTGCCTTCTTGCGTTCCGTGACATCCCAGAAGATCACTTGCACGCCAACGGCCTTGCCCACGGCGTCGCGCACTGCCGATTTCATCACCTGCACGTAATGGGTCTCGCCGTCTTGCTTGTTCTCTTCGACCGCCTCGAACAGTTCGCCTGTCGCAAGCACATGTTCGTCGTCCCGACGGTACTTCTGGGCCAGTTCTTCCGAGTAGAAATCGAAGTCGCTCTTGCCGGTAATTTCCCCCAGGGGCTTTCCGAGCAGATCGCAGAACGACTGGTTGGCAAACGTGAATTGTCCGTCGACATCTTTGCGCAGCACGTGGACGGGCAGATTCTCCACGAGTGAAGAGTACAAGGCCTGCGAGTCTTTCATCACCGCCTCGGCCCGTTTGCGCTCGGCTATTTCCCGTTTCAATTCCTCGTTGGCATGCGCCAAGGCGGCGGTGCGATCCTCAACGCGTTGCTCCAATTCCTCGTGCGATTCACGTAGCGTCTGCTCGGCGCCTTTACGCTGCATGAGCCGCCACATGCCCTGCATCAGCAGCGTCAACTGTTGGACGTCCGATTCCTTGTACGGCACGGGCTTGTTGCCCACGCCGGCGACCGCCACGATTTTCTCTCCGTCGAACACGGGCACATTCATATGACGAACCATATGGACGTGACCCTGCGGATACCCCTTCTTCGCAGCATTGGGGGCCGAATAGTCGTTGGTAATGACGGGCTTCCGCTGCCGGACCGCTTCCCCCCACAGCCCTGTGGTCTCCAGAGGATAGACGATCGGCTTGTCGATAACGGCGCATTGCTCCATGGCCGTCTTCGACCAGGAGTGCATGGTGAGAACCGTCTCATCCTCATTCACAAACGCGAGGTAGCCGATCTGACTCTCGGTGAGCCGGACCGCCTCCTCCAGCGCGAAGTCCGTGATTTCCTGCATTGACGCTGCGGTCATCTGATCGAGTCGCAGCAGGGCCTCCAGGCGGGATTGCTCGAGCTGCAACGCTCCCTCTGTCCGCGTGCGCGCTTCTTCCAGTTGCAGGCTGTGCAGGGCGAAGGCAATGTCTCCGGCGACCTCTGCGAACAGGCTTTGTTCTTCCTCGCTGATCTCGCGATCCTGGCCGATGGCGGCGCCCATGAGGCCGAAGACACTTCCCCCGTATTCCAGGCGAGCGGCCATGGCTTTGCCCCCCCGGCATCTCTGGGCCAGTGGACAGTCGCCACAGGCCGAGGCCGGATCGTCGATGATGACCACTCCCGTTCGTGATAGCGCCCTTTCCGCACAACAGTTCCGCTGGCCCTGCCTCATTCGATCCGCCAGGGATTGGAAATCCTCACCCAATCCCGCCTGGGCCGCAATCATCAGCTTGCCGGATTCGTCCAGCAGCGTGATCCAGATGCCATGATAGGTGCGCATCTCACTGAGGCTCTCGCAGATGCCCCGAAGCAGACGCTCTCGATCCTTTTCTCTGGCGATGAGTTGGTTGACATTGCGGATGGCTCGCAAGAGGCCGTTGAGATGCTGGCCCCTCGCTTCGGCTCGTCTCCGCTCGGCGCTCTCGCTTCTGATATCTCGGTTGGCGTCATCGGGTTCTGGGGCGGATCGTCCCACGTCGGAATGGCTTTCGCTCATGACCTGCTCCCTTACGCTGTACCGATCACTGCGCGAGAGGATTCGTCACCTGAGTCCTGTCGTAGCCCTGCGCGTTGCGTGAGCCGCAGTGATTGTAGCCCATTGGTCAGGAATCCACAACACAGCGTATACAAGCGGCCGGACAATCCCACGCAATCCATCGCAGCACTTTCGTGTCGCTACCAGGTCATGCCTTTAGGATGTGTACCAGTCAATCGTTTCCTTCAGTCCCTGATCCAGGGCGGTCCCGGCCTCGAAATCGAACCGGTCCCTGGCCTTCGAGACGTCCAGACACCGCCTGGGCTGACCGTCCGGTTGCGAGGCGTCCCAGCGAATCTCACCCTCGAAGCCGGTCAATTGAGCGATCTTGACGGCCAGCTCCCGAATGGTGATCTCCGCCCGGCGCCGATGTTGATCGGCTCAGCGCCGTTGTAACGCTCGGTGGCCCTGACGATTCCCTCGGCCGCGTCGGCGACATAGATGAACTCGCGGGAGACCGCGCCGGTGCCCCAGCATTCGATGTGATCGGCGCCGGCCCGCACGGCCTCGACACACTTCTTGATCAGGGCGGGAATGACGTGGCTCGTGGCCGGGTCGAAGTTATCGCCGGGCCCATAGAGATTCACCGGCAAGAGAAAGATCGAATTGAAGTCGTACTGTTGGCGATAGGCCTGAGACTGCACCAACAACATCTTGTTGGCCAGCCCGTACGGGGCGTTCGTCTCCTCGGGATAGCCGGCCCACAAATCCTCCTCTTTGAAGGGGACCTCGGTGAACTTCGGATACGCGCATACCGTCCCGATGGCGACGAATTTCCCCACGTCGTGCAGCCGCGCCTGCTCGATGAGCTGAACCCCCATCATTAGATTCTTATAGAAAAACTCGCCGGGCCGCTCCCGATTGGCCCCGATCCCCCCGACCACCGCCGCCAGGTGAATCACGACGTCCGGACGCATCGTCTCATACATCCGCACAATGTCGTCAAGGTCGACCAGATCATACTGCTCGATCTTGGGAACCTCGATCTGTCGGCAACCGCGCTTGCCAAGAATCTCGACGACGAAACGTCCGAGGAAGCCGGCTCCGCCCGTTACAACGACCCGTTTGTCCGTGAAATAGTCACTCATTCCGCTATGAACCTTTGCTGTCCTTGATGTGCTGCTCGATGACCTGCTCGCGCTTGGCCAAATCCGTGTCGACATCAACCATCATCCGCGCCAACTCTGAGAGTCCAACACGAGGCTCCCAATTCAACACGCGCCGAGCCTTACTTGCATCGCCCAGCAATAGATCCACCTCGCTGGGCCGGAAATATCGCTCGTCGATCTCCACATACTTATGCCAATCGAGATCGAGGCAGCCAAAGACCTCGTCCAGGAACTGGCGCACCGAGTGGGTCTGGCCCGTAGCGATGACGTAGTCATCCGGTTGGTTCTGCTGGAGCATCAACCACATCGCCTCGATGTAATCGCCGGCGTAGACCAAGCGCAAACGCGGCTGCTCGTGTGGGTCCCGATACAGATGATCGATCCGGCCCGTATTGAAGGAGGAACTGCGCCGAATCAGTCCCCAGACCTCGTAGTCCCGGGCCAGCAGAAACTCGACCAGATACGACCCATCCTAATCCGTGATGCCGGTGATCAACGCCTTTGCCATGTCCGTCTCCCTGGTTCTCTCTCTGCCGCGTCCTGCTGCCCGATCGGCCTTGTCAGTCGGCCTCGCCGGCCACCAGCGTCGAAGGCGACGGTCTCCCAGCCTGGCGCCAGCGCCGCTGGCCGAAGAAGGAAACTGCACCCACAACCACTATACCCGCCAAATCAGCGGCAAAGTCTGCCACGCTGGCAATGCGGTTGACCCAGGGCTGCGTCATTTCATCCAGTCCACCGATGGCCGCCAAGCCCAGCAGGACAACCGCCAACACGCCGGGGCGTATCGGCCACCTTAGTGACAGCACGAACAGCAGTGTGGTCCCGCCGTAGGCCAAAGCGTGTTCGATCTTGTCGAAATAGCCCCCCGGCGGCGTCCTTGGCATAAACTGCTGCGGGATATGCGTCACGATTAGCACACCGAGCAGACAACTCACAGCCAGAGCCGGCCACCGTGGTCGAAAGAGAGATTTCAAGAGACTTGGCCCCATAGCGATATTCCGTTCGTTTCACCGGGCGTTCGGCGCCCATAAACCCAGCCTTCATTTCCAGGAACAGCCAAAACTGTGTGGGATCACCGCAATGTCCCATGAGGATGTAACGTGCGAGATCTCAACAGAATCTATCGGGCCGCAACGTCCCTGTCAACGCACAAGCGTGACTGTCGGGGCAACAACGCCCTTTCACAGTGGAGGTCCGCCCAAATTACCCTCGCAGTCGGGCTCGGAACCCCGCGCGATCATAAGTCCGGATTATCACGGCTCTTGCGTTACGTCCGAAAATAAATGCGTACGAATTCCAGAAAACCCGTTACGAATAGCCGACCCAGTGGCACTTTAGAGTAAACACAACGCCAACACGATGTTGGACGAACGAACGAAGGAAGGTGGTCGAAACAATGCAGCTCGGCAACTTACATCTAACAGACTCCTTGACAATCGCTGCAGATTGTCGCCAAGCCGCCGGGACGAATCGGGATCGGAAGCCCTACCGGGCACGGACGCCCAGGGCATCTGATCCTCACGCTACCCACGAAGCTAGCGCCGGACCCAGAAAGGCTCTCACAGCCTCTAACTTTACCCGAAGTGAACCCAGGTCAGTATCAATGCAGCATTCCACTTCAAACCCGCTATCGCTCCTCTTACGATAGCAGCTCTCTATCACCTGCCTCCACCAGTCAAGTCCCGCCTCGCCCGAGGCGGGACTTGACCTCGGTGGACCGGCCGGACCGCCAAACAACAACGTCCCAGCACTGACTCTTTTGTCTTGATCACGTCCCCCGGTTCCGTAGAATGGATGCGTTTCCGTAGAGCCATTCGACCTGAAAGGGATAGAGATGAAAGTGTTTCACTTTTGCATGCTGCTTTTGACCGTGACGACGCTGGGTGGGTGCCGCAGTACGTATTACGGCACCATGGAAAAACTGGGCCACCACAAGCGAGATCTGCTGATCGACCGCGTCCAGGACGCCCGCGACACACAACAGGACGCCAAGGAGCAGTTTCAGTCGGCTCTCGAGGAATTCAGTGCGGTTGTCAATTTTCAGGGCGGCCAACTCGAGACCACCTACAAAAAGCTCAAGGCCGAGCTCGAACGCAGCGAATCAAAGGCCAAGACGGTCCGCAAGCACATCGACGACGTCGAACGCGTCGCCGAGGCCTTGTTCAAAGAATGGCAGTCCGAACTCGATCAGTACAAAAATGACCAGTTACGGGCCCTCAGCAAACAGAAACTGGGCAAGACGCGGCAGCGCTACGCCCGCATGATCGCCGCGATGCAAAGCGCCGAGATGAAAATTGGTCCCGTCCTGGACGCGTTCGGCGATCAAGTGCTCTTTCTCAAGCACAACCTCAACGCCCAGGCGCTGGCCTCTCTGCACAGCGAGTTGGTCACCGTCGAAACCGATATCACCGGCCTGATCAGGGAGATGGAAGCCTCCATCGCCGAGGCCAACGCCTTCATCAATGCCATGGACCAGGATTAGCCCATCGGCACCGAAATATGGCTGCGACCGATCAGTTCGACGAAACCTCCACGCCGATGTTGATCGTCATCTGCCCGGGGATGGTCAGACTCACCGGCAGACCCTTGTTCGGCCCAATGAGGAAATTCCGCGCCGTATACTCCAACTTCACAGGCGCCTCAAGATCGGCCACTTTCGTCTTGATCAGCGCCGTCGCCCCAGCCGGCAACATCAACGACTTCGGTCCGATCTTGCCCGTGCGCTCCAGTTCGACACTGATGTCCGAGTGGTTCTTCACTCCGAAACGCACCACGTTACCCTCGTAGCCGATATCCTTGATCTTCACCGCGGCCTGGAACATGGCCTCCAAGTATTCCTGCCGACCGATGAGTTGGTTCTGATACCAGACGACCGTTCGTCCGGCCAGCAAGGCCTCCTTCACCGCCCAGAGACTCTTTGTCTTGGCGAACACCAGCGTCATCGTCCGATGCTCCTGGCCCGTTGTCTTGGCCAACATCGAGGGGCTGTGGATATCGGAATTACCCATGAACGTCAGGTTCTTTTCAAGAGCCCATTCGTGCGCTTCCGGATAATAGGAACCGCCATTGACCACCTCGATCCCCTTCATGTACTTCTTCTCATAGAGGGTGGTGTGGATATCGAGCCAGCCCGTCTTGTCGGGCTTCCAGCCGGGATGATTCCAGAAGATGAACGCCTGTTGTTTGTCCGCCGCGGCCATGCACTCCAGCAAATCCGGCGTGTCCAAGGGCGTCACATCCTTTAGGAAGATCGCATTGAAATGCCCCGGAGGGGTATCGCGCGTAATCTCCGTCCCCCGGATCAGCAGAATGCCTCGTTCCTTGGCCCGCCCCTGGGCGATCTCGTAGGGCCGATTGTGATTCGTCGGCACATCCTTCTTATGCGGCTGATACTCGATATGATCCGTGATCGAGATCACGTCCAGCCCTTCCCGCCACGCCTCATCCACACGAACCGTGGGCCAGACCTGCCCGTCGGAAAAGACCGTGTGCATGTGAAAGTCACACTTCAGCGTCTTGTACCCCATGATGTCGGGTAGTTCGATCTCCTGGCGAACCTGCGCCCATAGCCCTGGTGCGATCAGCAGAACCACCAGAAGCCCCATCATCACCAGCCTGGATCTCGTCACTCGCCTCATGAAAACTCCCTTTCCTTGCACACGCCGCATTAATCGCCAGCCATGCCCCGTCCTCGGACGTCGCTCTCGGAAAGCGCATGACCTTCACAACGGACGGCATTTTACCACGCCGAAACTTGACCGTGCATTAGAATCCGATTATTCTTACATTGTACAGGCGGCGACGGCCCGGTGACCACCGCCTCCTCAGAAAACACGCCTCGACTGCGAGGCTTTTGGAAGGTACCCGTGCGGTGGATGACATCAGCCCCTTGCTGTTATCGATAGACAAGCTTATCAGGCTCTCGCGTCTCAAAGAGATCGAGTTCATCATGAGCAGCGATCAGGCCATGCGGATCAAGGAGATCCAAGCGGCGCTGCAACGTCTCTCCCCGGGCCAATACCTGCTGGGCACCGGGCCTTCCACCGCCGGGATTGTCCCGCTGGACACGCGAGAAATCGTCCTCGGCCGCCCCCCCACCGTGCTCGAACCACCGTCCGACTCGAGCGCCGACCACTGGGCGACCGACACCCTCTACTTCGTCCCGCGCGAGGTCTCCCGCGCCCACGCCAAGATCGTGGCGTGCGCCACGAAACACAGTGTAGAGCATCGTGTAATCGACCTGAATAGCACCTGCGGCACCTTCATCAACCAGATCCAACTCGACCCGGCAGACCCCGGCGTCCTGCTCGCCCATGGAGACATTATCTCGCTGGGCCCCTCACGGACAAGCACCTATGTTTACTACCGCGTCGAGCCGTCGGCCCATGGCGATGGCACCGTGACGCTGTACCAGTTCTGACCGGCGTTCCGCCCCGGCGGCGTCCACCATGTTTCGCCGAAAACGTTGACCCAGTCAATCCTCTGTATGCCCCTTGCCTCCCCGGCCGCCAATGCAGACCAAATGCGAGAAGGTCCGCACATAGAGTCGCCCATCACCCACTGCCGGGGTTGCGTGACTCTTTTCACCCAACGGATTGACGCTCAACAGTTCGTAGCTGGGCCCGGCCCTGACCACCACCACATCCCCATTCGTGGTAACCCCGTACAAGATACCGCTGATACAGATGGGCGAACCGTAGAAACGCCCCGCGGGTTTCTCGCTCCACCGCGTCCGCCCCGTGTCACTATCCAGGCACGAAATCTGGCCATTGTCGTGGAACGTGAACAGAAGACCCTGATAGGCCACTGACGTCGGCACGTACGGGACAACCTTCCCCTCCAGACGATACACTTGCCGGGCCGCAACCGTTTCGCCTTCCCGCGCCGGCCGGACCGCCGTGAGCCCCTTGCCTCGTCCGCCCTCCCCACAGGTGGCAATCACGAAATCCCCTGCGATCACGGGCGAGCTGACCACGCGATCGCCCAGGACCGCAGGCACTTCCCACAAGACACCACCCGTTTGGTGTGAAGGGCGGAGTGAAAGTGTAGCGCCTGGCGGACCAAAACTGTGACACCCCTGACCTATCTACCCCGTCGCATACGGGGTGTCAATTTGTTTCTACTCACATTTCCTATGCATCGCCGGAGCCG
>Ga0208279_1000314_pt1 | contig 42077 bp, 30 predicted proteins | sample AntAceMetag02UKM_FD_184766 | JGI IMG/M metagenome (GOLD analysis project Ga0208279, IMG submission 184766) | Saline lake microbial communities from Ace Lake, Antarctica - Antarctic Ace Lake Metagenome 02UKM (SPAdes) (version 2) | ecosystem: Environmental > Aquatic > Non-marine Saline and... | reverse complement strand
CCTCAGCGGTCCTGATGGAAACCGATGAACGATGGCTCACCGGGAAACGATATCTCAACATGAACACTGCAGTGAACGACTGAACCGCCTATGCAAAATGAATCAATTTACAGACAACTTCTTGCGTAGCCCAGTTTCGTACTTGTTGGGTGTTTCGTAGAACTCCTTCTGAAAGCTCCCAGACGTATGCGTGCCTACAACATAGCACCCCTTCCTGTGACTGTACCGGAAAGGAACCTCTCCAACCAGGGTCTCGAAGGCAGCAACCGGCAGGGGTGGCTCTTCACCGAACAGCGGTATTTGGAAGGACTGCTTCGTCTTGTCCTCGAAGGAATTGCAGGCTATCTCTCTGGAAACGATTCCTTTGACATGAAGCGATTTGGCCGCAAAATCCCCCGTGCCATGCCAGGTTATCTCGGCCAGAATCTTCTCGGGATAGCAGTACAGGGCCAGATCCCCTTTCAGTGGAGCGGCCTGGCCCTCTGCGGTGCTCAGCCCCATATCCAGCCAGTGTACTTCGCAGAAATAGGGCCCTCTCCGATATAGATTTATCCTGGACTTGTTCTCAGTATACCGAGTGGAGTAAACCACCCCGGCGTCATCCAGCATCTCCAGCCACAGCCAGGGGTCACCGGTCGCACGATCCGACAGCAGATGGGGCTTCACCAGTTGTCCAGTCAACTGGTACGTCTGAGCCAGGATCTGGAAGGCCGTACGGAATGTATCGGTATAGTTCACCTCCAAGGAGGGACGTCGGGACTCCGGCTGGTGTTGGAAATCCTCCTGCCATGGATCCGCGGCTTGGCAACTGATAGAGGAAACCGCCACTATCAGAACCACTGTGGTATAGATCCGACCGAGGTGTCTATTGCCTTGTTGCTTCATTGATAACCTCCTGGTATGCGATATGGCATTCATGTTGCCAGGATAATAGAATCAACCGTATGTAGGCCACGGCTATCGGATCGATCGCGTTCCAGCGTTCTCGCCAGAGGCCGGCGGCGTCCAGGGCCGCTGGGCGACCGGGACAGCGGAAGATACAGGTCGCCTCGGCCAGCATCCGGTCGCTGGCCTGACAGACAAAGTCAAAGACCTATAGCCCCGTCACCCTCCAGCCCTCACGGTATGAGCGGCGGAGGTACTGATCCGCCTCAGCCAGATTGGTGATCTTCATCTGTTCGGCGTCCCAGATTAGTTCCTTGTCAGGACAACGCAAGGCAACCGTCCCCAGCAAGATGAGCTCAGTCAAAGGGCCGGCATAGTCAAATCCAGCGGTCGTTCTGGCCTTGTGCCGACAGGCGTCAACCCAGTGGTGGTAGTGGTTCCGAGGTGTGATGTCGGGACGCGAGTAGCCCTTGAACTTGTTCCTGGGGAACAGCTGCGGTCCGGCGGCGTGGGGCAGCAGCAACGTCCCGGCTTCGCCGATGAGGAGCGATCCTTGTGGAGGGAACTCATGGTTGTCGATGTGCTGACGCACCTGATCGGGTGGATACTTGTACCCGTCTGACCAGATGAACTCCATGGTCTTACCAGTCGTCAATTCGGTGCCGGGGAAAGTGTAGCGAACGATCTGCCACGTCGGCCACGTCTCTGTCCGCCGGGAAGGTGTGTCTCGCCATGCCGGTTCGACTTCAGCGCGGATACTAACGGGTGAGCCCAGTCTAAGGGCCCGGTACGGCGTATCCACGATGTGGCAGCCCATGTCACCTAGCCACCCGACGCCGAAGTCCTGCCAACCTCGCCACCACGTAGGATGGTAAACGCCCTGCTTGTATGGACGTACCGGTGTCACACCCAGCCATGCGTCCCAATCCAGCGTGGCAGGTATGGGATCTTCCCCGGGCGGCCGGGGGCCAGTTGGGCGGTAGTTCCCCACTGGCTTGTTGGACCACGCGTAGATCTGCTTAACCTTGCCGATGGCACCATCTCGAATCATCTGCACGGCCATACGGTAGCCAATGCTCGCGTTCACCTGGATACCCATCTGCGTGGCTACGCCGGCCTTGGCGGCAGCCTCGGCGACCCGTCGAGCCTCGTACACTTCGTGAGTGAGCGGCTTTTGACAATACACATGTTTGCCCTTATTGAGGGCCGTCATCGTGATCGGCGTGTGCATGTGGTCGGGCGTGGAGACATTCACGGAATCGATTTTGTCGCCTTCCTTATCCAGGAGCTCACGCCAGTCTTGGTAACGGCGGGCATTCGGAAACTTCTTTGCCGCCGCGGCCATGCGCGCTGTGTCGACATCGCAGATCGCCACGATCTCAACATTAGGGTGTGAGCCAATCTGTTGTACATCTCCCCACCCCATGCCACCGACTCCGATGGCGGCGTGCTGGCTTTTACCGTTCGACGACCGTGCCAAAGTGACCTGTGGGAGGACAACGGCCCCAAAACTCGCGCTAAGGCTACGTTTCAGAAACTCACGGCGATTGGTTTGCAGACTCATGGTGTGATTCTCCTTCCTACCCTTGTTCATCTGAATTCACAGGTAGTGCTCCTGCATGCCATGTGCTCTATGATACCGCTGTACTGAATCCAATATCAAGGGCTCAGGATGTCAGTTCGCCTTGCCTTTCAGCCGCATTGCACAAACCCCGTAGGGTACAAATACTCATCCGGGGCTAAGACGAGTGATTTCAAGGTGTTGGCGCCCAAGTCCCAGTCAGGAATCAGACGGTAGGGAGGAGCTATTACGGGCCATCTGCCTTTGAGACTGGCTCAGATTGAGCTTCGTTTTGATCCAGATGATCTCTCCGGTGGTTTCCTTTGTACTGTGGTTTCATTGCCGGTCACCTTGACCCGGCGGAGACTTGTTTCAGCATGATATTGTCAAAAACGACGCCAATCGCCGATCCGCCGATATCGAAACCCAGGCGAGCCTGACTGTCTGTAGGATTTTTCATGACGAAGGAATAGGTGTACGTTTGCCTGGTCGTGGTTAACGAGATGATCTGACTGCCACTGTAGACGGTCCAGGGATCGGCATTCTTGCCGACCAGAGCCGAAATCTGTCTGGGTGCGGCGGCATAGGCATCGAATGAAACCTGATACTGTTTGTCCTTCTCAATCAAGACGCCGGCCTGTCCGACGTGGACATCCCAGACATTGACTCCGCCGTGACTAATGGACACAACATACTCTCCATCTTCCACTGCCCCGGTGGCCTGAGCGGGCCAAAACGCATTGAAAGTCCAGGCGAGATCGCCCTGTGAGAAATCCGGGTTTTCAATCGGGTTCAAATGGGTGGCTTGCGCCGTGGTTAAGACGACGTCATCAAAATAATAACGCCCGGTGTGTCCGCCCATGTCAACGTTGAATGATGCCACTCCGTTGGACGGAGCGGTAAAATCCAACTCGTGTTGCTCCCACTGATTGGTCAGCGTAATGGCCTTGCTCGCATACAGGGCGTAGTCCGCCGCATTGATGATGGCGACACTCATTTGGCGCTCGGCATCTGCCGTCTTGGCGTACAGACTGGCATGGTACCGTTTTCCCGTTTCGAGCGGTAACCCGCGATGCGATAACTGAGCATCCCAGGAATTGACGCCCGGGGTTCTCACGTTGACAGACAAGGAGTACCTGCCCGCGTAGACCTCCTCGGACGTCAGGGTGAAGTCGGCCTGTGCCGGGAACGGCCCTGTCTTGCTCCAGTATTTGACACCTTTTTCGAAACCCGCATTCTTTATGTAATTGCAGGAGACCTCGACTGGGTATGTAAGTGTCGTCGCCCCCTCGCTGGTCACAATGTCTGCGATGACATCGCCTCCGAACATACCCCAGTCAACAAAACTATGATGTGTGTCTTGGCCCGAGACGATTTGGGCGCCTCCGGGGACGCTCCAAGTAACGCTTGCCCCGTCTATACTTGGGACAGAGTAAGGCACGGCTTCGCTATTATATAGAACGAAGTCGGGCCCATTAATAGTGGCGTCGTTCACATCTTGATAGGCTCGGACATAGTCCACTTCCATCACAGCCGGGAAAACAGTCGTGGCGTCGGGATTTCCAACCCAACCTCCGCCGACTCCCATACTGAGGATGAGATAGAACGGCTGGTCAAACGGCCAAGCTTCGAATCCGATGTGGTTGTTGTAAAAGGTGAAGTATTTCTGGGCGTCGACATAGAATTCCATTTTGTCCGCAGTCCACTCGATGGCATAAACATGAAATTCCGTTTCGGCATCTGGGATTCGGATGCTACTCCCCCGCGGCGATGACCCCGTAAACGAGTTGTAAGTTCCAGTGTGGACCGTGCCGTAAATCGTATCGACCTGGTTTGTCGGATGTTCCAATATGTCGATCTCTCCGCTCAAGGGCCACCAGCCGTATAGATCATCTTCCGGCAGCATCCAAAACGCTGGAACGAATCCATTGGTTCCCGGCAGCTTTATCCGAGCCTCGATTCTGCCGTATCGCCAAGACACAGACCGACTCGTCTTGAGGAGCGCCGCCGTGTAGTTGAATCCCTGATAGGGTTCTTCGCGTGCGATGATGAGCAATTTGCCATCCTCCACCCTGGCGTTTTCGAGACGGTCGGTGAAATAATGGACACAATCATTGGCCGGCCCAAAGTCAAAACTCCAGGTGGAACGATCGATGGTTGTTTCGCCAAATTCATCTGCCCAGACTTGTTGCCAGTCTTGTGCGTTCAAGCGAGGCGTGCAGAAGAGTAACGCAAGCAAGCAGTGGGAAATAAGACCAACCCCGTAGGGTACATAAACTCATCCGGGCCTAACACGCGTAGCTGGGTTCAAGGATGAAGGGCCTGAGCCCGTGATCCTTTGACAGAGAACGGAGGCGAACCGTGAATGAGAAGAGATGTTGCTCTGAAAGGGGGTCGGTGGTAGAATCCCGACTGTCATTAAATTGTCCTATATTTTGCGCACGTCATGCGCAACATGCACAACATGCAGATTTGAGATTACCTTAGGTGTGATAGGGACTTAGTTGTAAGTGTAGCCAGGGCAGTAAGTTGCGATTTTGCCCCCAATACAGCCCATAACCCGGAGGTCGGAGGTTCGAATCCTCCCCCCGCTATTTCTTGTAAACAAAGGACTTGCAGCAATGCAGGTCCTTTTTTTGTTGGGCAAGATAGGGCGATTGTACCCTAGATTGTACCCTATCGAGGACCTGTTCAGTGGCAATGTGGGTTCTCGGTAGGAGTGCAACAAATGGCATGTCTCAAGAAGAGGGGAAAGAAGTACTACGCTGAATATTATGTAGGCCGAAGGCAGAAGAGAGTTAGTCTCAACACGACCTCCCTCGAGAACGCCAAGGAGAAACTGAGGCAACTGGAATCCTCACTTCATCGGGGCGAAGAGACCCCGCTTCCTACGCGGACGAAGATCGAAACCATCCTACAACGGTACGCAGATCATGTCCGCACCGTGAAGACACCCAAGAGCGCCCAGACGGACATTTACTACCTCAGGCAGATGTTCGGTTCTATCTGTCCGGCCCTTCAGATCAACAGCCGCAGACGAAGCTTCAGGGCCATGAAACGCCCGCCGAAAGAGGGACAAGACAGGCGTTTCAAGATGAGCGTCATCGAAGTGGCCTATCTTGAGGAGATCACGACGGCCGACGTATCGAACTTCATCCACAGCTACGTCAGAAGCAGGGGGCTTGCCCCCAAGACGGCCAACCGATACCGCGAGATCGTGAACCGGTTATTCAACTGGGCCCATGGCGGAGCAGGGCGTCAAGATGCCAGGAGCTGTCAACCCGGTAGCCACGGTAGGGAAATACAAAGAGCATGCTCCGAACATACGCTTTCTGACGCTGGCTCAGATCAATGAGCAGTTACGAGCCCTGGCAGAGTTCCCGCAATTGCAGACCATGGTTGCCGTGTACATCTACGCTGGGCTACGCCCGCCGCCACCCCAAACGCAAACAGGTTCTGCTGGACCTGATGAAAGCCACGACCGGCGTCCAGATTGAGGCCAGCGTCCATACCTGGTACGTCGACTTCGCTCTCGACTCGGAGTGAGGCAAACGCGTCCTATGGGCCGTCCTCTATCGGTCCGGGCCGCACCACCACCGGAGCGCTCTTGATCTCCGGCCGCATAGCCAACCAGTCGATCCCCTGAAACTGAGGGTCCTCAATCTCCCGAACCTCCTCGTCGCCCCGATAGGGGCCCATGGCGTCCACCCACGCGATCAATCTCCGCCGGCTCACCTCGTCCACCTTCACATCGTGGTGCTTTCCACTCGATACTCTTTCAATCAGGCGACTTCGGTATGACAACTTCGTCATCGGCGCCGGCGTCACATAGGCCGCCGGGTCACGCTGATCATACGCCTCCACCAGGATGGTATCGGCGATGCCGAATCCCGCCGGCGGATTCTCAGGCGGATTGTACGGCGCACCCCAGGAAGGATTACCCAGCAACAGCACGTAAGGTTCCTTGAACAGGCCATTCCCCCGAAACGTCAAGTCCAGCGTCTTTCTCGCCTTGCCGGCGCCCTGATGGCACTCGCCGCAGTATCTGTCCAAAACCGGCTGGACGAATCGCATGTAGCTGATGGATTCGTCTCCCCAGGGCGGCGGACTGATCTCGGAAGGATCGCGCGTCAGAGCAACGGCCGAATTCTCCGCGACTGGGCTAGCGATGTGCATCTCGTGGCATCCCAGGCACCCTCGCGTCTCGCCGGGCATGACACCCGTGATGGATCGCATGGTCTGAAGGGCACGATACTTCTCATCCAACAACTGGAAATAGAGCGCCTTGCCCGTAGGCGCTTCGAAGTGAACAGACCCATCCGGCTCGATAGGCACCGTCCCCAGGATGCGTTTGACCCCCTCCGACGACACCATCGAGACGACCGGTCCGGTCGAAGCGTACGGTCGTTTGTACCAGTAACTGTACGTCTTGGCGTCCATTGACAGAATACGGAGGTGCTTCGCCTTGCCTCGAAGCTGGGACGGCGCGTTCTGATACACGTTGTTGCTGTAGATGACGCCTCCGGCCGGATCGTGGCGTTCAGCCAGGGTGGGCCATTGCACGGTGCTTGGCATCACGGGCGGCTTAGGGCGAGGTTTCACAGGCATGGCGTGCAGTACGTTGTGCACTCCCTCATAGATCAATTCCCTGTTGCCATCCGTATCCATCAGATAGAGGACGAACTTCCCCTCCCGATCGGCGGAAACGAGGAAATCCATTTCACTCAACGGATACGGGTTCTGGTAGGCACGATAGCTACCGCTCGTGTGATACTTCTTCGACTCGATTGGATCGACGGGGCCATTGCCCGACTCGGGCCATTCCAGTTCGGCGGTGACCTTGGTCAGGCCGTGTGGAAAGTTCAGCCCTTTTCGCGTGTCCACGATGCCGATACTGCCCGAGAACCAGTTGTGGTGGGCCGAACCAGTGAACATAACCCTGTCGCTGTCCGGTATCTGGCGCGCATCTTTGATCAGGTCCGGCCAGACCGTTTGATTGCCCCAGAAGGTGATGGCCTGGGTTCCGTCGGGCCGCATGGTCCACAACGACTGGGCGCGCCACAGCGGTTTGTCGGTATACTCCCAGCGCGTGTAGATCACCCGACCATCGGCAAGCATCGCGGGCAGATAGTCTGGCTCGTTGTTGCGAGAGATGAGATACATGTTCTTGCCACTGAGATCGCACCGCGTCAGAGTGAAGGAATTCGTCGGCGGCATGCAGCGCACATAGTTGTGCCCGCGCGTACTGGGGAACGCGATGTGCTCGCCATCGGGCAGATAGATGGGATCGACGTCGTCGTAGATGCCGGCAGTGATCTGTTTCAAGCCGGAGCCATCGATATTGATCTCGTAGAGGTGGAAGTTCTTCTCATTGGCGGGATGGAAGGAAACGAGCACGCGCTGGGCGTCGAACGAGAGATCGGGACGCCAGAACGTGCCATGCAATGGCTCGGTCGGCATCAACTTCGTCAAATGCCCCGCTGGCGACAACCCGTCAAGAATGAGCAACCGTCCGCCGGGGACAGCCATATACCCCAGTCGGTGCCGGGTCTCGTGGGGCCACTCCGAGCCCTGAGGAAACGGGATGTCGACAAACAGTACTCTGTCGAAGTCGATGACAGGATTGGCAAACATGATCCGTCGTTTGACGCGGCGGACAGCGAAGTACAAGGCCTCGTCCGCCCCGCCAGCCACCCGGGCTTCCAGGGCATCAAGCTCCACCCGTTCCTTCGAGAAATCGATCTCTCGCCCGTGATCCTGCTCGATCCTCGCGGCCATATCACGAGCCCAGGCGATTTCCTTCCTGATCCGCTGGCCGGTCACAGAACCCTCCGCCTGATGCAGCCAGTCTCGCCTCAGGATCTCTTCGGCCTGCTGCACCGAATAGTCACGTGTCTCGGGGGTATACGGTTTGACATAGGGCGCCACCGCCTCGTGTTTCACCGGTCGGCGTACGATTCGTCGGCCCGCGTCGAAAATGGCGTCGATCCAATCGGGTTCGCACGTCCCTGCCGGCCCCAGCGCTTCGAGCCGGGCAAAACCTGCCTCCAGTTCCTCCACGTCCCGCCATGCGTCCCGCTCGGCTTCGCTCAGCCTGGCCCACTGCCCTTCAGTGAGCGGCTTGTATTCCGTCGCCAAATCCATCAACCGCCGGGCCTGCCCTAGATTCCACGAATTGCCCTTTGCTATGAGATAGGCACGGGGCTAACTGCCCGTGATCTCCAGGAACTCGGCGTAGGCGTCGGGGAACCTCGTCGCCAGTTTCGACTGAACAAATCGCACGCAGGGCTCAGGCGGAGTCTCCCGGATCAGGTTCCGCCGTGTGGCCGCCATCGTCTGAGCGAAACTCTCCCTCTCCTCGTACATCGCCTCGGCCCGTTGCCTGTAATCGCTCACCTCGCCCAGCACTGCCGAAAGACCCTCTTCGTACAACCGTGCGATTGCGCCGGCCGGCAGCCCAACCTTAAATACCCGCAGGTCGTCGATCCCCCCCTGGAAATACTCGCCCGTCCCTCCCGAGGAACCGATAAACGCGGCGGCGGAACCGCCCGAAAAGATCCGTCCCGATCGAGCCTGCGAACCGATCACCAGGCCGTCGAGATAGACAGTCATTCTCTTGCCGTCATAGGTCCCAGCCACGTGGTGCCACTGATGATCCATCAACATCACCGGGTCGATCCGCGCGTCCAGTTCCTGATAGCCTGTCCCCTCGGTCTGCAGGCCCAGCGCCAGGATTCGACCATCTTGCTGAAACGAGAACAGCAGTCGCCGCGATCCGTCCTATTTGCGAAAAACCTCGCGATAACCCGAAAGCTCGCTCGGGCGGACCCACGCCGAAATCGTCAATCCGGGCAGATCCGCGAACGCCTCATTTGCCTGGACACGGATCGCGGGTCGCCCCTCCAGCCGAAGCGCCGCGCCGAATACGCCGTCCGTCACCGAGGCGCCGCCCTCGACATGGGTGATCAGTTCGCCACCGGCAACATCCGCGAATGTCCCGTCCACAAGCTCATCGAACGTCCAGTGAACCAGCAGACCATCCGGAGTATTCGCCGTAATCAACGTCGCGCCGGCGGCGTGGAGACAGATGCACGCCAGCAACCAACATATGGCTTTCGCTCTCATTGATCCGTCCTCATCCTGATACATATGTATCAAAGCACCGACACTCGGCACGGCCACCGATACCAGAGAACCTAAAGGCCGCTATCGCATCACGAACCGTCGTCCTTGTCGGCTTTGACCTTCAGGTGATCGCCTGTGTCGTCGGCCATTCGGCGGTACCAGGATTTCGGATACCCCGGATGCGTCACCTTGCCGGCCTCGTTTCGCACGTTGCCATCGAGGTATTTGACGATCAGAGATTCGCCCAGTCGCCTCCAACGTTTGACCGTGGCGTCGCCCCGCTCGACGGTATACTGGGTTAGATAATCGCTCGCCAACTGGGGGGACTCCCGGTAGAGCTTCAGGGCGACTTCATCCGTGCCCGCCTGGTCGGCCACAAAGCGGCCCTCCAGTTCACGCTGGACCTTCTGGACGTCCTTGATCATGTCGCTGTAGCGTTGATAGGTGTAGTTCGACACGAAATTGAAGACCCAGAACGCCGAGTCCCAGGTGAAGTGCTGGAAGTCGCCCGTGCCCACCGCGAAACTGTGCGGCACCCGTTTGATCCCACAGTACATAGGGACATACACGGTGCTGTACGTGTCATCCACCCCAAACCAGAGGACGCCTCCAATGGGATCGGGCAACCACGAACGGGACTGCGAAACGAAGGAAAAGCCCGTCTGCTGCGTCGAGGCCGCTCGCTCGTTGCAGTACTTGACACCCTCGACTTCCCAGGTCAAAGGGCGCCAGCGGTAAGGCAGTTGGAACGGACCGGCGCCGACGTCTTTGGTCATATCGAGATCCGTCCCCTCAAAGTGGTCGCGCATCAACTCCATAACGTCACGGACGGCCAATTTCTTCTCGGGTTTGACCCAGAGAGGCAGGGGCGGCGCGTCCTTGTTCCCTTTGGCATAGTCGGCAGACATCTCGACGTCCGGCGCGATCCGCTTGAACGCGCTCCAGACCCGCGCCTCACAGAAGCGCAGGGCACCGAAATCAGCGGGCGCGTAGGCGGCCGCAAAACTGAAATCCTTGTCCTTCCCAGTGAACCAACCCTTCTCGCGGGCCACTTGGATGGTGTCCTTCTCGTAGAGGCAGGTCGCCGGATTATTCAAGGGGAACATCCGAATGCGGGCCTGATTGGCATGGGCGCAGACGTAGCCATCGGGAACGCGGCGGGCCACCCAGATGGCACCCTTCTTGTCCGGCCCCTTCCCAATGATCTCCATGATCCAGACCTCATTGCGATCGGCAACGGAGAAGGACTCACCCGAACTGTGGTAACCGTAGCGCTCCATCAGGTCGCCAATCGTCTCGATCGCCTGCCGCGCCGTGCGGGCCCGCTCCAGCGTCACATAGATCAAACTGCCATAATCCATGATCGCGTTCGGATCGCGCAGTTCCTTCCGACCACCCCACGTGGTCTCACTGATACAGAGTTGGTGCTCGTTCATGTTCCCCACGACCGTGTACGTGTGGGAGATCTGCTCGATCTGACCAAGGTACTTGCCCGAATCCCAGTCGTGGATGTCACGCATTTCTCCGGGCAGATGATCGGCGGCGGGCATGAAATAGAGCTCGCCATAGAGCGTGTGCGAATCGGCGGCGTAGGTGATCATCGTGGAGCCATCGACCGACGCCCCTTTCGAGACCAGATAGCTCGTACAGGCGCTCGCCGGGACAGGCGCCGACAGGATGCCACAGACGAGAATGCAGATGAACTGCCCAATCGCTCGTTTCACAATCTTCCCCTTGTCAGAAATCCCTTGTCGTGCTCAAGTGAATCGCCCCGCTTCTATCACGTCGGCGCGTCCCTGTCAACACCACCCGCCCACCCCGGGCCGGAACCGGCCGCGAAGAATAGGACCTGTCGCAAGAGGGATATCCTGCTACAATGCGGCCAGTCGACGAATCGCATCGTCCAGCATTTAAGGGAGAACGAACAATATGAGTCACCGCACCGTTTTGATTCCTCTAATTGTCCTGCTCGGCGTTCATAGCCATCCTTGCACCGGAACCGCCAGACACATCGGCGTGGACTTGCCCGCCCTGCTGGAGTCTGCGGATGGAAGTCCCGTACGAACGACAGCGGACTGGCCCAGGCGACAGGCCGAGATTCGTCAACTGATGATCGAGACGTTCACGGGCACGTTTCCGGCGAAACCGCCCCGCTTGCTTGACGCGGAGATCGTCCGCGAGACGCTGGCCAATGATGGCTCGACGCGACGTCGCGTGAAACTGACATTCGACACGAAGAACCGCGCCGCCATGGAGATCTGCCTGTGGCTGCCGCCGGGCAAGGGGCCCTTCCCCGTGCTGCTGACGGCGCCGGTGGAGTGGCAGGTGGACCGAAGATGTCAATGGCCCCAAGCGGCGCTTAAGCGGGGCTACGCGGCGTGCCTGTACCCAGGCGTCAGCTTCACCTGCACGCCCGCCAAGGGATACGAAAGCTACAAGAAGGCCATCGGCGTTTTTCGCGCCGAGTATCCCGAGGCCACCTGGGCGGATCTGCCCTGCGGCGCGTGGATGGCCAGCCGTGCGATAGACTATCTGCTCGACGCGCGGTTTGAGTGTCCCGTGATCGCGAACCAGATCGGTATCATGGGCCACTCGCGCTATGGCAAACAATCGCTCATCGCCACCGCGTTCGATTCGCGCATCACCTCGGTTGTGGCGCGCAGTCCCGGGTCGCCCGCATCATGTCCCTATCGCTTCACTTCGCGGGACACCTTTGCCGAAGCGCCGCCCGACTTCCCGGGCGACTGGTTCCGGCCCGACCTGAAGCAGTACTATGGACGCGAACACGAGTTGCCCATCGACGCCCATGGATGGTACGCCCTGATCGCGCCGCGTCGCTGTCTCATCCACACCGCCCACAACGATGGGTGCGAGCCCACGTTCGCCGTGGAGCGCGCCTATCGTGAGGGCCGCCAGGTCTACGCGCTGCTGGGCCAAGCGGAGAACGTGCGCGTCCAGTTCCGCAAAGGAGCGCACAATCCCACCACCGGTGCGCATCGCAAGACCTACTTCGACTGGTTCGATCTGTCGTTCGGACGAGGAGAGGCCAGGCAAGACCAGTTCCCCGAAGAATTCATTCACCACTTCGACTGGCAGGCCTGGCGGGCCCAGCAGTCGCAGGACGATGTGACAGTCCCAAACCGGAACACCGACACGCGCACGCGCATAGAGTGGGCGCTTGGGACAACACCCGAGCATATCGCACCGTCGAGATCTCCCCGCTTTCTCACAGACGCCGAGTCCGAGATGATGACGCACGATCGCTGGCAGGTGGAGAACACAGCGCGCCTCCCCGTGAGTTTCGGAGCGGGTGTACGGGGCAACCTCTACTACAACCCGACCGTCAAGTCGCCTGCCCCGGTCGTGATCTGGCTGCATCCCTACTCCTACCACAGCGGATACAACGAGGGCTACGGCGTACAAGGGACGACCGTCTACCATCGTCTGGCGCAGCAGGGCTGTGTCGTCCTGGCCTACGATCAGTGCGGCTTCGGACTGCGTCTGCTGGAGGGTCGGGACTTCTACCAGAATCACCCCCAGTGGTCCCGCCTGGGGCGCATGGTGCACGACGTCCGCTCGGCCGTGGATTTCCTGGCCGAGGGGCGGGGACATGCCAAGTCCACCATGCCCCCGATCGACCGCAAGCAGATCTATGTCCTGGGTTACTCACTAGGCGGCATGGTCGGCCTCTACGCGACCGCCGTGGACGATCGGATCGCCGGGGTCGCTTCCTTTTCCGGATTCACCCCTCTGCGCACCGACACCGACGCCAAAACGACCGGCGGGATTCGACGCCTCTGGCAATGGCACGCCCTCCAACCCAAGCTGGGACTGTTTCACGGGCGCGAGCAGGAGATCCCCTACGATTTCGACGACATCATCGCGCAGATCGCCCCCCGGCCCTGCCTGATTGTCTCGCCGCGACGAGACCGCAACGCCGACTTTGAAGACATCGTCGCGTGCGTCAAGCGAGCGCGGCGTGCGTGGACAGGACAGGGCAGCGCCAATGGCCTGCAGCATCTGACGCCCGACGACATTGATCGCTTCCAGAAGGACCAACACGCGATGTTCACCACGTGGTGCGCCGGATTATGAAACAGACGGAGCAAGACAACCGATGCGAAATCTCCTGATCATCACAATTCTGAGCCTGTGCCAGGGAGTCTCGGCCTATGGAGTGGAACTGCCACTGACTCCGGCGGTCGAATGCCGGCCCCGCGAGGGCTTGCCGAACGTTTTGAACAAACTCCAGGCCGGCGCCGAAGTGCGGATTGGCTATCTGGGCGGGAGCATCACTGCCCAACCGGGCTGGCGTCCCAAGACGCTGGCGTGGTTCCGCGGGCAGTATCCGCAAGCGAAGATTAGCGAAATCAACGCGGCTATTGGCGGAACTGGCTCAGGGCTCGGCGTCTTTCGGCTCCAGCACGACGTTCTGAGACATCGACCCGATTTGCTGTTCGTCGAGTTCGCCGTCAACGATGGCGGTGCTGCTCCCGAGCAGATCTATCGCTCCATGGAGGGTATCGTCCGGCAGACCTGGCGACACGACCCAAAGACAGATATCTGCTTCGTCTACACCCTGACCGGCAACATGGTGGAGACGCTCCAGAAAGGCTCCTTCCCCCGCGCGGCCAGCGCGATGGAGAGGATCGCCGATCACTATGGTATCCCTTCAATCCACATGGGCCTGCAGGTCGCGCGTCTTGCCGAGCAAGGCCGGCTGATCTTCAAGGGACCCAAACCCAAGACGGACGAGGAGAAGGCCGCCCTGGGTAACAAGATCCTCTTCTCCCCTGACGCGGTTCACCCCTACCCCGACACGGGTCATCAACTCTACCTGGACGCCATCGTGCGTTCGATGGCCAAGATTCGCCGGCGGGGCAAGCCCGGCCCACACAAGCTGGGAACGCCCTTCAGGGCCGACAACTGGGAGGCGGCCAAGATGATCCCGCTGAGTCGGGCCCAGCTCAGTTCCGGCTGGAAGAAGCTCGATCCTAGCACCGACAGCCTCGCCAAACGCTTTGGCAACCGCCTGCCTGAGTTGTGGAAGGCCAACCGTCCGGGCGAATCCGTAACATTCCGCGTGCGCGGGTCGGTGGTCCGCATCTACGATCTTCTCGGGCCGGATTGCGGCCAAGTCACCGTCAAGATCGACGATCGCCCCGCCGTCGTCAGGCCGCGATTCGACGCCTACTGCACCTACCACCGGCTCAGCCATCTCGCCGTCGGCAGGGACCTGGCCGACGCCCCCCATAAGATCACCCTGACCATCCATTCTGACCAGCCCGATAAAGTCGCGATTCTGAGCCAACGCAATGAGAAGATGGATAAACCAGAGCGTTTCGACGACACCGCCTGGTACGCCGGCGCCGTCCTGATCCTGGGCGACTGGCTCGACTGAGACGCGTGGCCGTCGTCACAATCGCAGGATCGGATGTGGGGCGCACACGCCTATGGCGATGACCGCTTAAATTCGTTATACTAGAGTGTAGTGACGTAACGAGAGCGGATGCGAAATCTCGAAGGATTTCTCATCCCTATTCCGCCGGTTTCAGCGGGCCCGGGAGCCCGAGATGCGGAGGTATCCATGGCCAAGGCGAATGTCGATCCATCAGAGTTGCGGCGTTTTGCCCGAGACCTGAGTCGATTCAACACCGACCTTGAAGGGCTTCTGACGAGCCTGCAGGCGCGTCTGCGTGGGCTGGAGAAGAGTTGGATGGACCAGGAACAGCGCCGCTTCACACAAGAGTTCGAACAGACGATGAAGACCTTGACGCGCTTTCTCGACGGATCCAACCAGCATGCGGCGTTCCTCGCCAAGAAGGCCCGCCACATCGAGGAGTATCTCCAGCAGCGCTAGGAGCCGACCGTGGGCCAATACGCCAGAGTCAATTCGGTCGTCATGCTCAAGCAGCTCAGGAGCGCGCTCGCTTCGTTCTCCCAGACCGCCGCGACGGCCCTGGACGAGGTCAGCACGGATATCCAGCGGACCCTGTCCTGGCTGCACGAAGATCGGCGCCGCTATTGGAAGAACCAGGTGCGCCTGCGCACCGAGCAGTACGTCCAAGCCAAACTCGCCCTCAAGCGCAAGGGCGTATTCGACATCGCGCTGACGGGAATGCGAACCACGGCGGTCGACGAGAAGAAAGCGCTGGCTATCGCAGAGCGTCGGTTGCAGGAAGCCAAGCGACGACTGGCCCGCACGCAATCCTGGATTCTGCGAATCGAGAAAGAACTGTCCGACTACCGCGCCGGCGTTCAGGGGCTCTCCGGTGCGATCGATCTGGATATCCCCAACGCGCGGGCCAGACTGGAGAAGATGGTCGAATCGCTCGAAGCTTACGCAGCTCTGGCCCCGCCGGAAATGGCGACGAGTGCCGAAGAAACGCTGCAAGATAGCGTTCTTCAGCCTGTGGGAGACCAGGCGACGGTCTTTCGTACAGCGGCCTCGGATTCGGAGACCCCGCAAGATATTCAGGCGCTGCGCGAGACCACCCCTTCACAAGAGATGCGCGACAGCACGGCGATTAGCTCTGACCCGGTGGATTGGCTCGCCCAAATCAGACTGAGCGATAACTTTCGACAGGCGCTGCAAGAGGTCGATTTCGATGCGGCGCCGCCTCAGCCGGAAGAGAAGGTCCTGGTCGCGCTACCCAAAGGCGAGCCGAGCATTGTCTACCTGGAACACCGCGAAGGGAAAGAGGGAGACTCCGGCTGGTACGTCGGTGTCGGGGGTCATACTGATATCGCCGGCTACAGCGCGATGCGCGTCGAGACGCTATTGGGCGCCTGTCCAGACTTGAAGGGATTCCTGAGTCTGCCTGTGGGCAGTATCGCCCTGGTCAATACTGAAACGGAAGACGAGTTCCTCTTCGACGCCCAGGACAATGTGCTCTGGGAGAGTGCGGAGCGCGATGGAGCCGCGTCTGAGGAAGACGGGATGAACCAAGGAGAGTAGTTGCATGAGTGTCATCGACAGCCGTGCAAAACTGATTCTGGCCGCTAAGAAGCTCACCGGTGACTGGCGCCAAGCCAGGGAAACCTGGCGAGATGAAAACGCCCGACAGTTCGAGCAGCAGGTCATGTCTGCCCTGGAGCTACACATCCGCGCCGCCATCCTCGCCATGGAACGCATGGGCAACGCCCTCGAAAGCGCTCACCACGACTGCAAGAACGACCCGGGACACGGCCTATGAACAGCGATCTGAAAACCTATCTTCAAGACCCCGCCCCCTTGGCCGACGACAGCTACGCCAGCCTGCAACACCGGGCGTTGGCAGAGGTGCTTCGACTCTCAGCCGATGTGGTCGATCCGCTGGAATCACAGATCGAGAGCCAATACAAGGCCGCCCGGAAGAAGGCGCAGGACCGATTCACTGAGGACAAGGATCGCGTTGAGCAAGACTACCAAGCCCAGAGCGAGCAATCGCGCAATCGGCATGATGCGCGGATCAAGGATATCAGAGCCGAGTTCGAGGGGCAACTCAGCGCGGCCAAGGTAGACGCCCAGAATCGTCGGAAGAGCATCAGCCAGGGCGCCGCGGACCTGGAAAAGAAGGCCGAGAAACAGTTGCAGGAACAGATCATGGTCGCCGAATTCGTGGCCGACGGAGCGACCGCGAGGCACAAGCAGAAACAACTGGAGGCCAGGACCGACAACGAGGCAGCGCGCCGGTATCTCGACGTCTTGGGAGAGCGAGTGGCGCAACTCCTGAAGCTCTATCGGCAGCCCGGCCTAACGCCAGACGACGAGCCTTCCTCGAACGAGGCCCATGAGCACGCCTATCCGGCCTGTCAGGCGGTGGTTGAGAAGCGCCTGGCCGCCCTGCAGCAACTGAGAATCGCGGCGTTGTTTGTCGGCGCCCGTCCCGTGCTCTTGGCGATGGCGCTCGTAGTCGTGAGCCTGGCGCTGGTTGGCCTCCTGCACCTATTGAAGATCCCTGGCCTGCCCTCAGCGACAGTGACGATCCCCATCGGTATCGGCGCCGCCCTCGTTCTGGTCGGCTTCGGCGGACGCCTGCTGTGGCAAAGGGCCAAGCGCCACGTCAAGGAGATCTGCGAGGCGTTCCGCGAAGCCATGGCGACCGCTCGTGCGGCGCTCGAAGGACAGACGCAGCACTCGCTTGAAACGGTACAACGGGAATTTGAAGCCTCGGTGGAACAGAAGGAGGCTGAACTGAAGCGGGCCCGAGAGACGCTCGACACCACCAAGACCAACATCTCCAAACAGCGCCAGATGTCGCTGCGAGAGATCGAGCTGCGCCACCGGGACACGCTGGATCGTCTCAGGCAGCAGCGCGACGAGACATTGCAGGATACGGAGGACCAGTATCAAAAGCAAAAGACCGCCCTGGACCGCCGATATCAAGAGGAACTCTCTGAGGTTCAGCAGCGATACGATGGGGAGATGACCGTCTGCCAGGGTGAGCACGACCGATCCCGACAACTCATGGAGGAACGCTGGGACAAGGGACTGGCGTGTATCCAAGCCCTGCTCGAGAAGGCTGGCGTTCTGGCCGACAGAACGGTTTCCGACTGGACCCATCTGCTCGACGCGTCATGGCACCCGCCCGAGGCGTCCATTCTCTTCGCCCGTTTCGGGTCGCTTTCGCTGGATTTCGCGCCGCTGTCCAAGACCGTGCTGGCGCGGGCCGGCGGGGCTCTCGATCCAACGGCTCCTGTCTCGCTACCCACGCTGCTGGAATTGCCCGACCGTTGTTCCATATTGCTCGAATCGCAGCGAGAGGGAAGGCAACAGGCCATCGAGACCCTACGCGCCGTTATGGTCAGGCTCTTCACGTCGCTGCCGGCCGGTCGGGTCCGCTTCACTATTCTCGACCCTGTCGGATTGGGCGAGAGCTTCGCGGGTTTCATGCACGCCGGGGACTATCAGGAGGCGCTGGTCGGAGGACGCATCTGGACCGAGACGGCCCAGATACGACAACAACTGGAAGACCTGACCGGACACATGGAGAATGTGATCCAGAAGTACCTCCGCAACGAATTCGATACGATCGAGGAGTACAACCAGCAGGCCGGTGAACTGGCCGAGCCCTATCGGTTCCTGGTCATCGCCGATTTCCCCACCCACTTCGCCGAGGAGGCTGCCCAACGCCTCAGCAGCATCATCCAGAGCGGCCCGCGCTGCGGGGTCCACACGCTCATCGCATACGACACGCGCCAGGAGTTGCCGCCGGGGATCGATATCGAAGACGTCAGAGCCGTCAGCGTACACCTAACTTGCGAGGAAGGTCGATACCACTGGCATGATCCTGTCCTGAGCCGGTTCCCGCTGACCCTGGATGCCCCCCCCGCCGAGACGGCGCTGACCCAGATCATGCACGCCGTAGGCAAAGCCACCGCCGAATCCGCCCGCGTGGAAGTCCCCTTCCAGACGATTGCGCCAAAGGAGCCGGCCTACTGGTCGAGCGACAGCAGCAACGAACTCGATATCCCTCTGGGACGCACGGGCGCGACGCGTCTGCAACACCTTCGTCTGGGTAGAGGCGTCGCCCAGCATATGCTGATTGCCGGAAAGACGGGCTCAGGCAAGTCCACCCTGCTGCACGTCATGGTGACGAACCTTGCCCTCTGGTACGGCCCGGATCAGGTCGAGCTCTATCTGATTGACTTCAAGCAAGGCGTCGAGTTCAAGACCTACGCCACGCACAACCTGCCCCACGCCCGCGCCGTGGCGATCGAGAGCGACCGCGAATTCGGGCTCAGCATCCTGCAGCGTCTGGATGCCGAGATGACTCATCGAGGCGATCTGTTCCGCCAGGCCGGCGTTCAGGACATCGCGGCCTATCGCGAGTCGACGGGCAAGACCATGCCCCGAACCGTGCTCATCGTCGATGAATTCCAGATCTTCTTCTCCGAAGACGACAAGCTCGCCCAGGACGCCGGCGTCCTTCTGGAACAACTCGTCCGCCAGGGTCGAGCGTTTGGCATCCATGTCGTACTGGGGTCGCAGACCCTGGGCGGCGCCTTCGGTCTGGCGCACAGTACGATGGGACAGATGGCGGTGCGCATCGCCCTGCAGTGTTCCGAAGCGGACTCCCAGCTCATTCTTGACGACGACAACGTCGCGGCCCGCCTGCTGTCGCGACCTGGCGAAGCGATCTACAACGATGTCGGAGGGTCGGTAGCCGGAAACAGTCCCTTCCAAACCGCGTGGTTGCCCGACTCGACGCGGGACGTCTATCTGGAACAGATCACCTCCCGCACCGTCGGCACCGGCAAGACGCGTGAGCCCATGATCGTCTTCGAAGGCAGCGCCCCGGCCGATATTCGCGAGAATCGCCTGTTGGCGACCTGCCTGGCGCGGGAACCGAAGGCCGGCGCGGCATCAGCTCCGCGCCTCTGGCTCGGCGCCCCGGTGATCATCAAGGAGCCAACCGCCGTGACACTCCGCCGCCAGAGCGGCGCAAATGTTCTCCTGATCGGCCAGCGCGATGAAGTGGCAATGAACCTGATGACCACCGCCGTCGTCTCTCTGGCCGCACAACTTCCGCCTGCGTCGGCCCAATTCGTGGTTCTCGACGGCAGCCCGGCCGATTCGCCCCTTTCGGGAACCTTGGAACGTGCGACCGCCGTAGCGCCACACTCGACCCGGGTAGTGCCGTGGAACGGCGTTTCCGACGCCATTTCGGAGTTGTCCCAGGAGGTCGACCGGCGCATGGAGGCCGACCAGCGCGATGCGCCAACCCTGATCCTGCTCGTCTATGCCCTCCAGCGTTATCGCGTCCTGCGTCGCAACGAGGACGCCTACGGATTCTCTCTCGACGAAGAGGCGGGCCCACGACCCGATGTGCAGTTCGCAAACATACTACGCGAAGGGCCAGCCGTCGGTGTCCACGTGCTCACCTGGGCCGATACGCTCAGTACGCTGGAACGGACGCTGGACCGGCAGACCATGCGCGAATTCGACCATCGCGTCCTGTTCCAGATGAGCGCGACCGATTCCAGCAACCTGATCGATGCGCCGACCGCCAACCAACTGGGGTTCCACCGAGCCCTGCTCTACAGCGAGGAACAGGGAGGATTCGAGAAGTTCCGCCCCTACGCTGCGCTGCAGAGCGACTGGCTGGCCGAGGTCAAGAACGCCCTGGCCCGCTCGGCTCGCTAAGGTCGGCTGCGACCGGCAGTCTTGATCTTCTCCAGCATCGCGGCTAGCCTCCGCACGCGCTCCGGATACTTCTTGGCGAGATTGCGCCGTTCACCGAGATCGTCCTTGAGGTTGTAGAGTTGCGGCTCTGGATCATTGCCCAGCTCGATGTGGACGTTGCGATTGATCTTGGCCCCTTTGCTCGGCGCGATGTACTTCCAGTCGCCCTTGATCAATGACAGCGTCCGCGCGTGCTCGACCAGATGGTCGCGGCCAGTTGACGTCTTGCCCAGCATCGCATTCAGAACATCGAAGCTGTCGGGCGCCTCCTTGGAAGCGAGCTTCTGCCCTGTGAGCGAACCGAACGACGCCATCAGATCGATCTGACACAGCAGCGCATCGGACTGTCCCGGCTTAACCTTCCCGGGCCAACGTACGACAAAAGGCACACGCGTCCCAGCGTCGAAAGCGCTATATTTGCCTCCCCGCAGCGGGCCGGAGGGCGTGTGTCCGTTGAGTTTCTCCACCGCATCGTCCTTATACCCATCGTCAACGACCGGGCCATTGTCACTCGTGAAGATCACCACGGTATCATCGGCCAGATTCAAGCGGTCCAGGGCGTTGAGAATCTCGCCCGTACACCAGTCGAGTTGCACAATGGCGTCGCCGCGCGGCCCCAGGCCGCTCTTGCCCACGAAGCGCGAATGTGGCACGCGCGGCACGTGGATGTCGTGCGTGGAGAAGTAGAGAAAGAACGGTTCCTCATGGTGCTTCTCGATGAAGTCGGTGGCTTTGGCGGTGATGACATCGGCCATGTCCTCGTCCACCCAGCGGGCCGCCTTGCCCCCACTCATGTACCCGATGCGACTGATGCCGTTCACAATCGTCTGGTTATGCCCATGGCTGGGGTGCATCTTCAGCAGTTCGGGATGCGCCTTGCCCGTCGGCTCATCCCCGATCGGCTTGCCAAAGCTGACCTGGATCGGATCGCTCGGGTCCAATCCCACGATGCGACGGTTCTCTACGTAGACGCACGGCACACGGTCGCCCGTCGCCGGAATTAAGAAACTGTAGTCGAAGCCAATGTCGAGTGGTCCGGGTCTAATCTGACCATTCCAGTCAATCTCCTGACCGCGGGCGCCCAGCCCCAGGTGCCACTTGCCGACCACGCCAGTAGTGTACCCGGCCTTCCGCATCAGAGAGGGCAATGTCGCGCGACCCGGCTCAATGATCATACGGGCGGTTCCGGCCGCGATCCCCGTGCCCTTCCGGCGCCAGGCATACTCACCCGTCAGCATCGCATACCGCGACGGGGTGCAGGTCGCTGAAGGTGAATGGGCGTTCGTGAAACGCACCCCCTGGGAGGCCAGTCGGTCGATGTTCGGGGTCTTGACCTTGGTCGCACCGTAGCAGCCGACATCACCATAGCCCAGATCGTCGGCATAGATGACCACAACGTTCGGACGCTTGGCGCCGGCCGCCTGCAATTGGATGGGTGAGACAGCGGCGGCCGCCGCCAGGCCGAGCGACTTCATGAACGAGCGACGTGACAATGCGTATGATTCCATGATTCCTCCAATTCCAGGGGCTCATGACGAGAGCCTGCTCGTGATGTTCTCTTCTGGGTCAGTGCGTCCTAACGGCGCGTTGAATACTTATCGAGGGCGTGAGCATTTGACCCTCAGCGGGCGCTTCGTGGATCTTGCGCACCACATCCATGCCCTTGATGACGCGACCAAAAGCGGCAAAGCCTTGTCCATCCGGGTTGCGCTTGCCACCGAAATCCAATTCCGGCTGGTCGCCCGCGCAGATGAAGAAATGGTGGGTAGCCGTGTCCGGCTCCGCCCGCGCCATGGAGATCGTACCGTCCAGATGCTGCAATCCCGTATCCCGCGTCCGCTCGATAGCGATGGGTGCAAACGCATCCTGCTCTCTCGTCGGATCGGCCTGCGCCTGGATCACGGCGATCTTGACGGGGTCGTCAGGTTGATTCGAGGCGGTGACGGTACGAAAGAACACTCCATCACTGTAGAAGCCTTCGAGCACGTAGCGCAGGAAATTCTTGGTCGAAATCGGGGCGGCCCTGGCATCCAGTTCGACCTCGATATCGCCAATGGCCGTCTGAATGAGCACCCGCGGCTTATCGGTCAACGGCGCCTGACGCCAGCGAAAATGGGGCACGTTGGCAGGGTCCCAATCACTCAGATGGGCTCGGCCAGCCGCATCCCGATCCATCGGCTTGCGGTAGCGCCAGGAACCATCGCCCAGGACCCCGGCGCACAACTTCGCCAACTCAGGATCGTAGACCTTCAACTCAGCACGCGTATTGACATGGCAATGGAGAGAATTGTTCTCACGGTTGTCGTCGAACCAGCACTGCACCCCCTCGGCCCAGTATTCGGCCCGGTTGGTGATGGCATACGTTCCGGGCCAGAGCCCCGCCGCCTTGGCTTTTTCGTAGGCGGTCTTGAGTCTCTCATCGAAACTCGGGTCCACGACGCGCAACCCAAAACCATGGACGGCATGCGCGAACTCATGGATAAGGATGTTCTCCTGGACGTACGGGTCCCCCGGATAACAGAGTAGATTCTCCTCGGCGCAACTGACGGGCGAACCCCCGAGCCCACGGGCCCGGCGGTCCCAGAAGACCTTGGGCTCCAGATGGCGGTGTTCGGGGACATCGGTGGTGTACTCGTTCCAGGCCATCACGACGAGATGGACGTTCGCCCCCGCCATGGCCCGCAGGATGTCGCCCCGTTCCGGAAGCATGTGTTGGAGAATCCAGGCCGCTTCGCGCAGCGCCGCGTCCGAAACCCGCGTCGAGCCGACCACGGGAAAGCCGCCAATATCGATGTGCTTCTGATAGAACGGACTCAATTCGAACTCGGTGCGGATATCGTCCGGAACGGGCCCCACTGCCCCAGCAAAGAGGACCGACGACATACTCAGAAGAGAAAGCAGTGCGAGCCCCATCAGACGTCCGTTCCACATACCGGCATCACTCCTCATTGCTTCACCGGCCCCCGGTCGATCGCCCGCCACTTGGTATCGCGCCGGAGCGGAATCAGCATCCCGTCCGTCTGCTCCAACCAATCGAACATTTTCTTGTTCATCTGGTCAACCATCTTCGCATACTTTGGTTCGTGAATTAGGTTGTGCTTTTCGTCGGGGTCCTTTTCGAGATCATACAGTTCGTCGATGTCCCAGAGACCGTGATAGTGAATGTACTTGTAGCGCTTGGTCCGCACGCCATGAACGGTTGGCGTCTGGGGGAAATTGCGCTCCCAGTAATATTCGTAATAGACCTCGTCGCGCCAGGGCATCTGCTTGCCCTCGAGCAACTTGAGGAACGAACGTCCATCCATATGATCCGGAGTGGATACGCCGGCCACGTCCAGGACCGTCGGGGCCACGTCGATGTTCTGGATCAACTCGTCGATCACGGCGCCCGGCTTGATGGTGCCCGGGGCGTAGGCGAGCATCGGGACGCGCATCGACGCCTCGTACATGTGCCGTTTGTCGATCAGGCCGTGTTCGCCAAAGCAGAAGCCGTTGTCGCCCATATACATGACCAACGTCGATCCGGCGGCCGACTCGTCCACATAATCCAGGACCTTCCCGACGCTCTCATCGACCCCCAGAAGCGTCTCGCAGTAGCGTTTGTAGAAGGTATCGAAGTCCATCTGCCCATGGTACATGTAGTCGACACCATGCCAACTGTTGCGCTGGGCCTTGACCCAGTCGGGCTTGTTCTTGTAGTTCTCCTCGGTGTTGGCCATCGTGTCGGGATACGTCAACTCGACATCCTCGTACTTGCCCTCATGCCTCTTGGCAGGCTCGAACATCGCATGCACCGCCTTGTGCGAGAGGTACAGGAAATAGGGCTTGTCGGGATCGCGTCCATTCTCAAGCCAATCCAATGCGTATTCGGTGAGGATGTCGGAGACATGCCCCTCCCGTCTGACCTTGACCCCGTCGATATTCAGAACGGGGTCCAGATACACCCCCTGCCCACGAAAACTGATCCACCGGTCGAAACCGGGCCGGGGCTCGTCCGTGGACCCGCCCATGTGCCACTTGCCCATGAAGGCAGTCTGATAGCCTGCCTCCTGTAGATACTGAGGGAAGAACTCCGTCCCCTTGGGCACGAGCGTGTTGTTGTCCACCACTCCATGCTTGTGCGCATACTGGCCCGTCAGGACCGAGGCCCGACTGGGCGAACACAGCGAGGTCGAGACCGTCGCGTTCTTGATGTAGGCCCCCTGCTCAGCCATCCGGTCCATGTTCGGTGTCTTGAGGAATTCCGGCGTATTCAGAAAGCTCATGAAATCGTAGCGATGATCGTCACTCAGTATGAAAATGACGTTCTTGAGCTTCTTCTTTGGCGCGGCAACGGCCTCCGTCACACCGGACAGAGCAGGCAGCGAAACGGCGGCCAACCCCATCATCTTCACGAAGTCTCTACGTGTCGTCTGTCTATGCTGCATTGCTTTCACCTCATCTGTTGGGGATCATCCACACCATTGCACTCAAAGCCGCTCGACCCACACGAAGTAGGCGCCGTGCTCCTTGCCCTGTTCATTCGTCAGCCATGTCTGCAGCATGGCGGGACCGGCCTTCAGATCCAGTTCGAAACGCGCGTGCGTCGCATTAGGAGAGACGTCCTTGTTCACGTCGATATCCCCGAGCTTCAGCCGGGCATAGGTACACTTCATGGCTTGGCCTAGATGCTTGGGTCATCGATACAGATCGATCCGATAGCGTCCGTTCCGCGTCACCTGCACGGCCCAGGGACCGCTGGCCAGATGACCTCGTTTCACATGGCCCTGGTGCCACGACGAATCCTTCTGGTCCTCCACGCACCAGTCGTGGGACATCAGGCGGGCGGGATTCTCCGCGTCGGACCCCAGGCCAATGCGAACATGCTCGGAGAACGTGGGTTTGAGACTGTCCCACCACTTGTCGTAGGCGGCGGTCAGTTTCGTTATGACGGCCGGATGCTTGGCGGCGATATCACTCTTCTGGCCAGGGTCGGCCTGAATGTCATAGAGTTCCTTGCCATTGACCAGTCGCCAGCGCTGGGTCATGACCGCCGTCTTGCGCCACCTTTCCGGATGAGCGATCCGCTGCGAATGGACAAACAGAATCCGATCCCTTAGCGTCCCGGCATCCCCGCCGATCATGGATCGCAACGAGACCCCATCCATGGACGGGCCCTTAGGCCGCTGCAACCCGCACATTTCCATCAAGGTGGGCTGAACATCGATATGGGCACAGAGTTGATCGGCGTCTCTGCCCTTGGTCAAACGACCTTCGGGCCAATGGATGAAGAGAGGCACTCGGTGTCCCCCATCATACTCGGAGCCCTTCTGCCCACGCATCCCGGCGTTGAAACCGCGCCATTGGTCCTCGCCAGCGCGTCGCGCGACACCGGTGGCGGTCCCGTTGTCGGTCATGAAGATCAGAATCGTATTGCGATCGAGATCCAACGCCTCCAGGCGCCGGCGCAGGAGCCCAAGGTTCTCGTCGATGTTCTCGATCATGCCATAGAACTTGGCCATATTCTCTGGAACGCCCTTGTCGAGATAGGGCTTGGCGTACTTCGGGTCCACATTGAGCGGGCCGTGCGGGGCATTCGTCGAGATGTAGCAGAAGAAAGGCTGGTTGCGGTTGCGTTCGATGAAGCGAATGCCTTCGCGGAACCAGACATCCGTGCAATAACCTTCGAACTTCTCGGGCGTCCCGTTGCGCCAGTAGGTGTCGTCGAAATAGTCATTCTCCCACCAGTCGGGTCCCTGGCCGACGCCCCCGCCGCCATGCCGGACGACGTAGTCGAAGCCCTGGTCCTCGGGACGCTGGGGATAGTTGTCCCCGAGATGCCACTTGCCGAACATGCCTGTGCGGTATCCACTGGCGCCGAACGTCTCGGCCAATGTCACTTCCCGCTCATCCATCAGAGAGCGCCCCATGATCGTGTGCCAGATGCCCGTCCGGTTGGAGTACCGGCCTGACATCAGAGCCGAACGCGTCGGCGCGCAGGTGGGATCGACGTGAAAATTGGTCAGCCGAACGCTTTGCGACCAGAGTTGGTCCATGTTGGGCGTCACGATCATGGGATTGCCATGAGCGCCGACGTCCCCATAGCCCTGATCATCAGTGATGATGAGAACGACGTTGGGCTTCGACTTCGTTGCTCCCCCAGCGGTCGCGTTCAACAATCCTGGACAAAGCAGAGTCGCGGCTCCCATTCCGGCGCCGCGAACGAAATCTCGACGTGTCAATCGCGTGTCTTTCATCATGTCCTGTCTTTCAAGAATGTTATTGTCCTCAGTTACTTGCGCGATGGCTTGCGCGGCTTGACGCCGTTGGCTTTGGCCCATTTCTCGTAGACTTCGATAAGTTGCTTCTTCTTCTCCGGAAACTTCCCACTCAGATCGCTCAGTTCCGTGCGGTCCTCTTTGAGATTGTACAACTCCCACTCCAGTCTCGGCTTGGCGGCCACCAATTTCCAGTCGCCGATGCGCACGCCCCGGTTGCCCACATGCTCCCAGTAGAGCGGGTCCTTTCTTCTCAAACGCCCCCCCTTCAGAGCCGGGACGAGACTGATTCCCGGCATGGGCTTGACGCGTTTGTCGTTTCTCGTCTCAGGATAACATGCCCCCGAGAGTTCGACCAGGGTCGGCATGATATCAATGAGATGGCCCACCTGCCTTTCGATCCGGCCGCGTTTGATGAGCTTGGGGAAATGTGCGATCAGGGGAGTGGAGATCCCTCCCTCATGGATGAACTGCTTGTACTTGCGGAACGGCACGTTGCTCAGCTCGGCGCCCATGAATCCATAGCACGGGAACGAATTAGGCCCGCCGGGCGTGCCCTGCAGATGCTTGAAGACCGGGGTGGTGTGGCAACCGCCATTGTCCGAGAGGAAGAGGATCAGCGTATTGTGGTACTGCCCCATCCGTTTGAGTTTGTCCACGACGCGACCAATGTTCCGGTCCATGCGGTCGATCATCGCGGCGTAGATCGCCATCTCGACTTCGAACTCCTTCTTGACCTTGTCACTCGCCTGTTCCCACGGTGTCACCTGCTCATCAAGCGGAGCCAGTTTCACGGATGCGTCGACGATGCCCAACTCAATCTGCTTGCGGTAGCGTCGCTCGCGCAGACGGTCCCAGCCAACGCTGTACTTGCCACGATACTTGGCGATGTCCTCGGGGAACGCGTGCAATGGCCAGTGAGGCGCCGTGTAGGGCAGATAGAGCAAGAACGGCTTGCTCGACTCGTGCTCATCGAGAAACTGCAAGGCGTGGTCGGTGAAGGCATCGGTCATGTAGAAGCCTTTGTTCTGCTTCCACATTGACTCGGAAGTGGCGGGCAACTCGAACGGTTCATTGTCGAGCAGAATCGTCAGCCGCTTCGAGGGGTCGCGATAGTAGATGTTGTTATAGAAGTTGCTCGCGCCGTTGATCAGGCCGAAGTATCGCTCGAAGCCCCGATCCCAAGGCCAGTGCCCCTTCTCGTCGCCCACGTGCCACTTGCCCGACATGTAGGTGCGGTAGCCCGCCGTCTTCAGCACCTCAGCTATCGTGACCGATTGGTCGCTCAGATAGCCCTGATAGGCCGGGGTCCCCTGGTTGCCGACCATGCCGCCCACGCCGGCCTGATGGGGGTAGAGTCCCGTCAGCAGGGAAGCCCGGGTGGGACAACACCGAGCGGCGTTGTAGAACTGCGTGAAGCGCAGCCCGCCGGCCGCCAGTGCATCCAGATTGGGTGTTTCGATCTCGCTGCCATAGCAACCGAGGTCCGAATACCCCATATCGTCGGCCAGAATCACCACCACGTTAGGTCTGGTGCTCAGCCCGTTAGCTCCGGCGCTACAGCGCCATGGCCAAAGCAAGGCCGCCGCACTCAAACCGGCGCCGCGCACGAAATCGCGACGCGTCCACTGCCCCTTGCACATCACATCCTTCTCTGTCATTTCTGCCCGTCCGGTTTCACCAGACTCTGGACAAGGCGTGAGACATAGCCATTGGCGCGGCCGACGGCCTTCGGGTCCTTTGTCTTCATGGTCTTGATCGTCTCCATCAGCGGCGCCGCCTTCTCTCCCAACGCCGCGATGGCATTCAGGGCCAACATGGAGACATAGGCGCCGTTCTCATCCGGCGGCGCCAGTTCCTCCAGAACGGGCAGCGCCAGATTCAGGTCCGCCTTGTTGCCATACTCACCCAGCGCCCGCGCCGCGATGATCCGCACCGTGGGCGATTCGTCTTTCAGAGCGGCGCGCAACGCCTTGCGTGACCGGCGCATCACCTTTTTGCCTCGCATCAGGAGCCCCATCGCCGCCCAGTAACGGACGGCGCCGTCATCATCCTCCAGCCCCTTCTTCAGCTTGGGCAACGTGCGCGGCTCCATCAGCGTCGCGACATCCGCCATATCCAGGATCTTCTCCAGCGGGTACCTGGCCGGATCGTGACCCATCTCGTACATCGTTGTTCCCGCCGCACGACGGTGCTGCTCGGCCTCGCTGAGGAAACCGACGTCGCGAATCCTCAGTATCTGCTCACGAAGGGCCCGACGCAGTTCCTTTAGCACCACCTGATGCTCTGGCGAATCGACCAGGTTGTTCACCTCGCTCGGATCGGTTTGCAGATCGTACAGTTCCTCGGGCGGTTTGCGCTCCCAGAAGCGCCGCTGGGCGGCGTTCAGCTTGCCCTCGTCGTAGAGTTTCTTCCACACCTGTGTCGTGGGCGTTTGGAACATGTAGTTGATGTACTGACCATAAATCAGATGAGGCATGTACTGACGAACGTAAATATATCGCTGATTGCGCACGGAGCGCACAAGGTCGTACCGCTCGTCCATGCGACCGCGGAACCCGAACAGGTATGGTTGCGGCGGCGTCTCGAATTTGCCCATGGCGGCGTGGCCCTGCATCCAGTCCGGCGGCTTGATCCCGGCGGTACTCAGCAGCGTCGGCGCCAGATCGATGAAGCCCACCAGGCGATCGGACACGCCGCCCGACTGATACTCCTTCGGCGCCAGGTGTTTGAACTTCTCGGGTACGTAGACCATCATCGCTACGTGCAGCCCCGAGTTGTAGGGCCAGCGTTTGCTACGCGGCATGCCGGAGCCGTGGTCGCCATAGAAGACGACGATGGTGTCCTCCATCAGACCGGCTTCTTTCAGTTCCTCAAGCCGCGTGCCGGCCTGGGTGTCCATCTCGGTCACCTTGTCGTAGTACTGAGCCCAATCGTGACGCACCTCGGGCGTGTCGGGGTGGTAGGCCGGGATGGGGGCCTTCGCCATGTCGTGTTTGAGCGTGTGGGGTCGTTTGCGAAGCTGGCTTTCGTGACTGACCGTGAGGTTGAAGATCGAAAAGAACGGCTGGTCCGCCGCGCGATTCTTCCAATGCCCTTTGCGCGACGACTCGTCCCAGACCTTACCCGGCTTGGTCAGGTTGTAGTCTTCCTTGCTGTTATTCGTGCAGTAGTAACCTGCCTCGCGCAGAATCTGTGGGTACATGCGCATGAACGCGGGCATCCTTACCTCGCTGCGCATGTGTTCGGCGCCGGTGCTGGGGGGATAGACCCCAGAGATGAGCGTCGTCCGTGCCGGCGCGCACACCGGCGCGGTCGACCAGGCCACCCGATAGCGCATGGCATGACCTGCGAAGGCATCGAGGTTGGGCGTCACGGCGTACTCATCGCCATAACAGCCCAGTTCAGGCCCCGTATCCTCACAAGTAATCCAAAGAATGTTCGGGCGTTTCTTCTCGCCGGCCCGAACACGATTCACATTCAACAAACCACCGGCTACCACAGCGCTGGTCTGCAGGAATCTTCGCCGCGACAACAACTGACGTGAGGTCATAGCCTTACTCCTAATACAGTGCAAGCGAGCACTTCATTTTCACAAGATCGGTTCAGCACCCTTGAGTACGTCAGAAGGGATCGTAATCCCCACCCCCGGCCCCGAAGGGACTACTAGCGCACCATTTTCAATAGTAAGAGACGGTTCAAACCAGTCCCGATATTTCTCAATATTCCGTTTATATTCCTGATACAGGCCAATGTCACGGGTATAGGAGGCGAAGTGCAGCATATAGATGAACCCGAACCCGCCGGAGATGTGGACGGTGGTGGGCAGACCGGCCAACTGCGCCATGCGAGCGACGCGCGTGCTGCGAACCAGCCCGCCGTAGTACTGCAGGTCCGGCTGAACGATATCGACGCCCCGATTCTCAATCGTCCAACGAAACCGTCTCTGACTGAATTCCTGCTCGCCGCCGGCGACAGGGATCGTCAGTGCGTCTGTGACGCGTTTCGTGTCCTCCAGATAATCGAACGGACAAGGCTCCTCGAAATAGACCGCACCGATGTCTTCCAGCATCCGCCCGACCTCAATGGCCCGGGGCGGATCGTACGAACTGTTGGAGTCGGCATGGATCGCAACGTCATCGCCCAGGACCCGGCGTGACAAGGCGATGAGTTTCTCCGTCCGGCCCGGGCTGGCGTCGGCGTTGCGGCTCATGCGCCCCCCCACTCGGAACTTGACCGCGCGGGCGCCCGTTTCATCGATCAAACGCTGGAGGTGATCGACCTCTTCTTCGGCGGTGTTGTCACGCCGACTGCTGGCGACGTAAAAAGGCACCTTCCGTCGAACCGGAGGGCCGAACAACTCCCCGATCGACCGGCCCGAGATCCGGCCCAACATGTCCAGGATCGCGAATTCCACCCAGGCGAGAGGACACCAGAAGGCCAACCCCTGGAGCTTGTAGTTGCTCTGGTGGCGATAGACACCGAACAGGTGCGCCTCCAGATCACGGGCGTCCTTGCCAATAAAATAGGGAATCACCCGTCGGTTGAGGATCGGATGCAGGAGCCCCGCACGGCTGTTCGTCACGGAGAAGCCTTCAGCCCCCTCCTTCGACCGAACGTGAACAAAATACTCGCCGTTCTTGCAGAGCAGGCGAATCGACTCGATCGTCACCGGCGCGTCGAGTCCGCTCAGGTCGAGGACCGGCCGGGCGGCTTCGGCGTCCAATTGTTCAGCCGTGAAGCCCGGTTCGCCTCGTTCCGTCCCGGGGTCCCTCTGCGAAACATGGCAGCCTGAGATAAGACTCGCCATAGCCGCACCACCAGTCCATCCGAGGAACCGACGACGATCCAGGTTCATAAGCGTGCTCTCCTGCACCTCACATCAGTCATAGTCCCGGCCTGCGCTGCTGGCCTTGCAGGACGCGCGCCACGCCCCCAACTTGCTCTTCATGGACACCACGATCTGCTCCTGGCTGGGAGCGATATTGTTCTTCTCACCCGGATCGGCAATCAGATCGTACAACTCGAACGTCTTGCCTGCGTCGGCGCTGTACAGCTTGTATCGATCGGTGACCAGTGAGAGTTGCTTGCCCGATTCAAATCCGATCGGCCGGCCGCGTTCGGTCATCCGTCCTTGGATCAAGGAAACCAGACTGACACCGTCATAGGGACGCCGCTTGGCTTCGGGCAATGAATGGCCGAGCACATCGAGCACGGTCGGGAAGTAGTCACTGGTGACACAGGGCACATCGGACGTCTGGGGCGTCTTGACCACCCTGGGCCAGATCAACAACCCCGGCACGCGCACGCCACCTTCGTAGAGACTGCCCTTGCGACCCCGGAACGGTCCGGGCGAACCCTGCTGCCGCGCGCCCGGTGTCTGCTTCGTCCCCCCGCCTTTGCCGGCCGGGCCGTTATCGCTACAGAACCAAAGCATGGTGTCATCGGCCGCCCCGAGAGTCTTCAACTCGGCCCGCAGTCGACCGACCTGCTCATCCATGGCCGTGATACAGCCGTAATAGTGCTGATGGTCCTCGTCCTGACCTGGGTACATCGCCCGGTACTGCGGGCCGGCGACGACCTTCGAATGCGGTGTATGGAACCAGATCACCGCGAAGAAAGGCTTCTTCGCAGCCACAGCGCTCCGGATGAATGGGACCGCGCGGTCCATGATCACACGCGAGTCATCACCGTCGAGATTGTCCTGGGCGTATTGGCCCGGGCCCGTCCAGTACTTCGTCTCAAAGGGCTGATTCTTCACGGGGTCCCAGGTCGGCACCGCCTGCTCGGTGCAGAAGCATTCATCGAACCCGTTCTCCCAGGGTGGTGCGTAGTGCTCGTTCTGCCTGCCCCCGCGGCGTCCATCCTTGATGTCCTTGGTCAGCGTCCCGAGATGCCACTTTCCGAAGTGGCCGGTCGCATAACCATGCTCCTTCAACACTTCGGCCAGCGTAATTTCCTGCGGCTTCATATGCCCCCGATTGGCGAAGACAATCCCGTAGCGATACGGATGTCGGCCCGTCAGAGAACTGCCCCGCGTGGGGGAACAGACCGGGGCGCCTGAGTAAAAGCGATTGAACCGAATCCCCTCGCGCGCCATGGTGTTTAGATGCGGGGTCTTGAGCACGGGATGGCCATTGTATCCCGTGTCCCCCCAACCCTGATCGTCGGTCATGCAGAGGATCACGTTGGGCCGCTTGCCCCCCCTTCTCCCAGCGGAGACCCCCTCGGGCAAGGCCAGGGACAGCCCCGCCGCGCCGACCAACTGCATGAACCGTCGCCGCGTACACCCAGGCGCCGTTGACGATTGCTCGCCCATACCTTCATCCTCCTTATGGATGGTTGTCACACCGCTCTTCGCAACACCTCGGTTCTCCGATACGCGTCGAGCCAATCTAATGCTTGCTCGCCAGCACGTTCGCGTTCGGGCTCTGCTCTTCCTTCTTGTCACGAGACTTCCGCTTGCGGCGCTTGTCGCTCTTGGCCTTGTACTCACCGATGGTGCGCAACAGGAACTGCTCATACTTACGGTAGCGCGACAGTGTCTTGACGTCGCCACCCAGGCCATGTCCGCCGGTCGGATCGAGGAACAACTCAACGAGCGTTTCCTTGCCCGCCTTCAGCAGTTCGCGGTAGACCCGCACGGTGTCCTGGTACAAGACGTTCGAGTCCTCCATGCCATGGACGAGCAAGAGATGTCCCTTGAGATTCTTGGCCAGGGGTAGGAGGGAGAACTCCTTCAGGGTCGCCTTGCCCGGCTCGCTCTTGCCAATGGTATGGCGCGTGTACCAGGAATTGTAGTTCTCCCACTCCGTCGGTCCGGCGCCGGCGATGCCGACCTGGAAAACGTCCGGCTCGGTGTACATGCACATCTGCGTCTGGAAACCGCCGAAGCTCCAGCCGTGAATGGCCACTTTCTTCTTGTCCACACCATAGTTCTCCACCAGGAATCCCACGGCATCGACCAAATCCTCGACCTGCGGCTTGCCCACCTGGCCGAAGTTCGCCTTCTCGAAGACACCGGCGTAACCACTGTTGCCCCGCGTGTCGATCGTGCAGGTGACATAGCCATGCTTCTTGGCCATGTAGTAGGGGAAGGCGTAGTTGTACGGGCTGAAACTGCCCTGGGCAACCATCTTCGTGGTGCCCAGTGGACCGCCATAGAAGTAGATCAGCACGGGCCGCTTGTCGTCTTTGCTCCACTTGTCAGGCTTAAACATCATGCCGTACAGCTTGTGGCCATGGCGATTCTGATAGTCGAAAAACTCCGGCGTCGGCTCGGCAAACTTGTGCGCCTTCTCCGGATGTGAATCGGTCAGCGTTTTGTACACGTCGGCGTCGCGGTCGATGAACACCAACTCCCTCAGCTTCTCATAACTGACGAGATTCGTCAGCACCTTCATGCCATCCTGACTGACCGCGGCGTCGGTGTGCATGCCCGTCTCCTTCGTCAGACGAATCATACGACCGCTGGCGGTCGAGACCTTGTAGACGTCCGTCTGCGAAGGGTGCTCCTTCGTCGCGCGGACGAAGACCCACTGACGGTCCTTGGAGATATCGATCGGATACACCTCATAGGGGCCGCTCGTCAGAGGCTGAAAGCTCTCGTACAGCGGGTCGAGCAGGTGCAGATGACGGAACCCCGTCTGCTCGCTCAGGTAGACGAGCCGTTTGTTGTCCGCCAAATAATATAATTGCATCATCCGGGGCGTATTGGGGCCACCGTAGTGCATGAAACGGTAGATCTCTTTGGCCTTTTCTGCAGCCTCCTCTTTGTCCTCGTCCTTCTCTTTCTTCTTGTCTTCTTTCTTGTCGCCCTTCTCATCGTCTGAATCGGACTCCTCTTCGTCGCCCTCTTCAACCTTTTCGTCCTCATCCTCCTTGCCTTCTTCCTCGCGGACGCGGGCCTCGTAGATCTTTACCAGCGCCGGGTCCTGTTCGAAAGTCAGGAACGCAATCTTCTTCGAATCAGGCGACCAAACCGGCGCCTTGAGCATGTCGTCGGGCATCCGGGTCTCGAACTGGAGCACCTCCGTCAGCGTGTCCTTCTCGTCCTGCTCGTCGCTGATCTCGTACAGGTAGACGCGTCGCCGGTAGGTCGGCAGGGAATCATCCGAAACGTGCCGCGACACTTCCCTGGCCTTCATCAGCCGATTGCGATAATTCGCGATCTCGACCTTGCTGGTCGTCGGCTCTTTGATCCGCTTGGACGTCACGAACGTGATGTGCTTTCCATCCGGACTCAGGCGGTACCGTTCGAGGTGGTCGTCGTCCGGGAATTTCGGATCGAGCTGCCTTGTCAGATCCCCTTCGAACAGCCTTCGGAACAACCCACCCTCGCGCCGAAATGTATAGCCCTTGCCGTCGGGCAGCCAGGCGATCGAACTCTCCCGCTGACGTGTCTGTGTCAGCCGGGTCAACTGCCCGCCGTCGACGGTATACCGGTAGACATCCCCCTCACCCTCAAACAGAATCTCGGTCGCGACAGGCGACCACGCGAACCAGCCGATCCCGCGATATCGGGGCGCCTTTTCGTCGTCCGCATCCTTCTCGCCGACCCAGTCGCCCCGCTCTTTCAGCGTCTTCTCATCCAGTTCCTTCTCATCGCCCTTCTCCGACTCGTCTGCGTCCTCTTCCTTGTCCGCGTCTTCGTCTTTGGAGGCATCCTCAGACTCATCCTCTTCGGCCTGGCCTTCCTTCTCCGTATCCTGGTCGTCGTCGGCGTCTTGATCCTCCTGATCGCTCTTGACCTTCTTGCCACGCCGCTTCTTACCTTTGGCCTTCTCGCCATCGGACTTGTCACGATCAGAGGCCTTCTTCGCCTTCTTGATGCGGTCTTCGACCACCTTGCGCGCGCCCTTCTGGAACTTCGCCATCACGGAAGGCCAGGTCACGCGATCGGCGCGTCCCTCTTCGATGTTGTAGATATAAAGATCGCTGCCGTGACGTCGTTCCTTGTAGGGGCGATAGCGGTAAGCGCCGTATTTCCCGTCCTGCGAGAAGGCCATACTCGAGGCCGACGGCCCAAAGAAACTCTTCTCAGGCATCAACTCCTTGAGCGTCAGTTCCTTCTTCTTCTCGGCCTTCTCTTTGCGACCCTTGCCCTTGGACCCTTTGCCGGCCCCGGAGGCCAGACCTAGAACGCACAGGCACACCAATGAAACGATGACCCAGGAATGCTTCTTCATTGAGACTCTCTCCTGCCACCTTAACACGGACGACTCGTTGCCCCCTTCTGCTGCCATGTTCCCTTGGGACAAGAACACGACCACTTCTGCGAGAGACGCTGCCTTGAATGCTAAGATTTTGATCCGGACCTGTCAATCCCAGAAAGGACGCGCCGAGACGATTCGAGCCGCCGCCGGCTTACCGAGACTATATCTTGTCTTTCACGGCATCCCAAAGCGCGAGGGCGCCCTTGAGCCAACCACAGACGAAGGCGTCCCTACTGAATCGAGGGTCATCCCGCTCCCAATCCTTGATCGGCGTTTCGAGTCGCTCTTCCCACAGGCCCAGGTTGTAGACGATGTCGGGACTCCATCCATCCAGGGACGGCTCACTCCGGCAAACGCCGTGCGCCTCCACAAGCTCCACCAGTTCGTCGTATGACAACGTCTGGGCGTCGCTGTAACCACGCTGATATCCCATATCCTCGTACCGGCTGTCATACATCCGCTTCTCCGCCCTCAGTCGCTTGATGGTGCCCGCCAACTTTTCGGGCTCCTCGGCAACCAGCTCTCGCCGGCTCACTTCTCGCTCCAAGGCCTCCTGGCAGACCCCAGAGACGTTGAACGCCCCCTTGACCGCATCCAGCCGCGTAGACAGATCATCGGGAAGCGTAACTGAGATTCGATGAGTCATAGCAAGCTCCCTATACGAATACTATATACTGCATCTTTATAATATACACCATAACTAAGATACACACCCCTAACCAAGGAAAGTCAAGACAATATATATTATTTCAGTCCCATCGAATCAGGAGCCTTGAGACAATCCCCTTTCGTTGGGCGAGGGGAATGATTATGATGGCAACTGTTCGATCGCCATGGTCATTGGGCACCAGTGCGCTTGAGCTGATGTCGATTTCACTCCAGAAGAAAGGTGTTTCGCATGAACAAGACGCCTCAGAAGAACACAACATGCACCCGACGAGAGGTACTCCGCACCATCGGCGCCGCGGGTCTCCTGACCGCCTTTCCGACGATCGTTCCCTCGAGCGTACTTGGAAAAGCCGCCCCTTCCAATCGGATCACCGTCGCAATGATTGGCATGGGACGCCAGGCGCTATACGCCAACCTCAAGCCCTTCCTGAATTCTGACGACGCCCAGGTGCTGGCCGTCTGCGATGTCGATCGATGGCGAATGGACAAGGCCAAACAGGCCGTGGACCAGCATTATAAGAACAAGGATTGCGCCGCCTGTTCCGACTGGCGCGAGGTGCTGGCCCGCGACGATATCGACGCCGTCATGAATTCGACGCCCGACCATTGGCATGTGCCCATCTCACTGGCGGCGGTGCGGCGCGGCAAACATGTCAGTTGCGAGAAGCCCCTGACGCTCTCGGTCGCTGAAGGGCGCGCGCTGGCCGACGCAGTCAAGAAGCATGGCGTCGTGTTCCGGACGGACAGCGAGTGCCGCACGGATTCGTACATGCACAAGACGGCCGAGTTGGCGCGCAACGGCTACCTGGGGCGCATCAAGCGCATCGAAGTGGGTGTCCCCAAGGGAGACACCGCGGGCGGGAAATCAGATCCCATGCCCGTCCCGGAGGAGCTGGATTACGACATGTGGGTGGGCCCGGCCCCGTCGAAGCCTTACACGCTCGATCGCGTCCATCCGCCCCGCTCCTACGGCCGGCCCGGCTGGATGCGCTGTCGCGACACGTGCGAAGGCATGGTAACGAATTGGGGCACCCACACCGTCGATGTCGCCCAGCAGGCCAACGACAGCGAGCGAACGGGCCCGGTGAGTGTCGAAGGGAAGGGGCAATTCCCCGCCCCCGGTTCCGGCCTGTGGGGCGTCCTGCTGAACTTCCAGATCCAGTACCGCTACGTCGACGGCGTCATACTGGACTATCACACCGCCAAGGGCGCCTCCCTGCACATTGAGGGGGAAGATGGATGGATCCACGCGCCCTGGCTGGGCGGCCAGATGACGGCCAGCGATCCGAAAATCCTGCGCCTGAAACTGAAGGACAGCGACCTGCACCTGCCCCAGCGACAGGACAAAGAGGACTTCCTCTACGGAATCAAGAACAACGCCCCCACCATGGCGGACGCCGAGGTGGGCCACCGCACCTGCTCGATGTGCCAGTTGGGCCATATCTCGATCCAACTGGGCCGCGGACTCAAGTGGAATCCCGATAAGGAGCATTTCGTCAACGACGATGAGGCGAATAAGATGTTGCACAAGTCCTACCGCGCCCCGTGGGGACTCGACATCGAAATCGCCTCGGCGTAATCATATCGGAAAACCAGAGGAGCCCGAATCATGACAGCACGCTGCGGACGCATCTTCCTGGCGGCGCTTTCTCTGAACCTGACGTGTGCCACCCTGGGCCGCGGCGCCCTCACGGTCCAGTGGGGACACCAATTGGTGACGCCCACCAAAGACGCCATTTTTGGCTCGATGGTAGCCGACAGCAACGACGCCATCTACATGGCGATATCGAGGGAACCCCTGGAGGGTGCCGAAGCCGCTCCCAAGGCCTACCATCTCCTGAAGTTCGACCAGCAGGGCAAGGCGCTGTGGGATAGGCGACTCGGCAAAAACGACGCCGGCGGTCCCCTCCATATGGCGGTCAGTGGTCTGGCCACGGATGATCGGGAGAATATCTATGCATTCGGGTATACGCATGCTTCTCTTGGCCGGGAGAACATCGGGAAGAATGACATGTTCGTCGCCAAGTATGATCAGGACGGCATCCGGCAGTGGGTGCGGCAGATAGGCACGCCAGAACATGACGTGTGCGCCGGCCTGGATATCGACGCCTCAGGCAATCTGTACATCGCCGGCTATAGCTACGGGGCCTTTGCCAAGCCCAACAAAGGCGGAGCCGACATGGTCATTGCAGCCTACAGCCAGGCGGGAACGCTGCTATGGCGGGACCAGTTCGGCACAGAGGTGGACGAGCGGGCGATGAGTCTGCGTTTGGGTGAGGGCAATGACATTTATCTCTGTGGCATCACATCCGGCGCCCTGGCCGGGCAGAACCAGGGTCACGAGGACTTTGTGGTAGCAAGATACAGCCGCACAGGCGAGTCTCTCTGGCTACGCCAATATGGAACGGACGGCGATGACAGGGCCGTTTGCATGGAGATCGGCGAACAGGGCCAGGTGTACGTGGGCGGCAGAACCCTTGGCGGCTTGCAGAGCAGAAGATCGCACCGTGGGTACGGTGATGCCTTCCTCGCCCGGATCGCAGAAACGGGCGATGTACTCTGGACGCGCCAATTCGGTTCACGTGGCTGGGACAAGACCTTCCACCTGGCCCGCTTCCAGGACGGATCGGGTGATGTCCTGGCCGGTGGTTGCCAGTACCCTGACGGGCGCTTCTGCCAGGCCTTCAGCCATCGTTATTCATCGAAAGGCAAGCTCATCTGGACCAAGACATTTGGCAAGCGCCGACCCAAGGCCGGCACGTGCGGCCGCGCGGTCGCGATCGATCGCGACAACCACTGCTACCTCGCCGGCGGGACGAGCGCCGACAATTGGGCGGTCAGCAATGGCACCAACAACGTGTTCATCGTCCGATTTGACGAGACTTCGAATTCCACCCCCCAACCGAATCCCTAAACAACGAGACGCTTCTGATCAGGAAGCGCTCAGCGACAGCACCCCCTTTCGAATCTCAACTTTTTTGACTTCTCTGGGATTCCCTTTAGACTAGGTCCCATCGCTCGTTCGTTTCCATCTGTGAATAACCGGTTGTTAGCTTCTTGGTGAGCTTCAAGCAGATGCTGGAAGACAAAATACTCGTTTGGCGATTCAATCGCGGGGATACGGCGGCATTGTGCCGTATCTACGAGAAGCACCGCGATGGCCTGCTCAGGGTGGCGGCGGCCCTGCTCAATGACAGGAGCGACGTCGAGGACGTTCTGCACGACGTGTTCGTGAGCTTCGCCCAGAAGACCGGGCAATTTCAACTGCGCGGCAGCCTGAAGGGCTACCTGGCCATCTGCGTCGCCAACCGGGCGCGTGACAGGAACCGCAGCCTCCAGCGTCGTGCGGTGGCAAGCCTGGACGAAGCCAGAGTGCAACCGGCCGGAACGGCAGGTCCGGCGCACGCTGCGATGACCTGTGAGTTGACCGAGAGAATGGACGAAGGCATGGCGCAACTGCCCGATGAGCAACGGGAAACCATCGTCCTGCATCTCCAGAGCAAGCTGCGATTTCGCGAGATCGCCAGACTCAGAGGGATATCGATCAACACCGCGATGAGTCGCTATCGATACGGTTTGGACAAACTGCGTTCGACCTTGAATGGTGAAGTGGAACAATGACGAACTCAGATAGAACCGAGCGTTTTGTCAGTGACTACCTTGATAACCTTGCGACGCCGAGCGGCGCCGAGGTGGACGGGAAGGTCCTGTCCGGTGCACTGACAGCAATGAACGAAGCCAAAGGCCAACAGACGGCTCCAGCGAGCCGTATTCAATGGAGTGCAATCATGACAAGCAAAGCAGGTAAGCTGGCCGTTGCGGCCGCTATCGCAATCGTGGTCCTGTCCTTCACGGTGTTCGACGCCCTGACCCAGCCGGCCTGGGCGCTCGAGGACGCGATTGAAGCCCTCAAGGATCTCAAGGCCATCCACATGGTCGGCGCCTTCCCGGGCGGGACGGCCGATATCTGGGTCCGCGCCGACAAGAGTAAAAGCCAGTCCAGCACGATGGTCGTCCGAGCCAGTAACGGCGCAATCACGTGGGTCAAGGAGGGCAGCACCTATCACTATGAACCGGGGCAGAACACCGTGCATTTCGAGAACGCGGTCACGCAGGGCTTCTCCGACTGGCTCGGCCCGGACCTGCTGCACATGTTCAGTAAGGCCAAGGACGCCCAGACCTTGCGGGGCAAGGACCCTGCGACCGGGCGAGACCGCATCACGCTGCTTTGCAGTATCGGGGACATGCACGGCCCTCAGTCCTGGATCATGGAGTTCGACGCGGCCAGCAAGCTGCCCATCGCGTTCAAGCAGTGGGCCAACCTCGACAGGAGCGGGCCACCGGTCTTCGAGGCCTTCAAGATCACCTACTATGAGGACATCGCGGACAGTCTCTTCGACGTCCAGATCCCGGGCAAGCCCACCTACGTGGAAAGACCGCTGACCATCCAGGAGGCGTTTATTGACATGCTGAGCAACCCGACGGATGGCATGCCCACCGATGGACTCAACCAACAGCAGGCGTGCGAACGCCTTCTCAGAGCGGGCTTCCAGGCGGTGATCGATGGAGACCTGGAAACACTCAAGAAGCTCGGCCCCTTCTGCGCGAACCTGGGTGACGAACTCTTGCGCGCGGCTGTTTTCAAGATCGGCCGCGAGGATCGAGTTACCGAGATCGTGAAGATCGGAGAAATCTGCAAGACCGGACATACCAGGCTGGGCCCCATCGTCGCGGTGCCCATCCAAGTGCGGCGCAAAGACGGCGTGAAGGTTGAGGAAAAGACGATCGTCCAGTTCCGCAACATCGCCGGCGTCCAATCCTGCGTCATCTACGGCCCCTACGGCCTGCCCCAAGAAATCGAATAGACTCATTCCTATCTTGCCCCCAAGAGCCGTCGGATCATCGCTCCGGCGGCTCTCTCTTTGCGCCCCGAACCTCCGGTCTACCGCCTCCGGCCTCCGGCCTGCCCAAAGATTGGCTTTGTTCTTTCGCTCAACCCCCATTTTCAAGCCAGGAACGCATAGAATTGGCTTTGTTTGACGCTCGCGTCAAAAGGAGAGGCTGTGGTTATGGCGTTATAAGGTGTTGTTTTACATGGGCTTATCTCACTTTTGCATTTGACGGGCACGGTTAGGGGTGTATACTGTAACTCATTGTCACCTAAAGACTTGGAGTTCTTATGCGACGGATTGTGGACC
>Ga0208279_1000313_pt1 | contig 42118 bp, 31 predicted proteins | sample AntAceMetag02UKM_FD_184766 | JGI IMG/M metagenome (GOLD analysis project Ga0208279, IMG submission 184766) | Saline lake microbial communities from Ace Lake, Antarctica - Antarctic Ace Lake Metagenome 02UKM (SPAdes) (version 2) | ecosystem: Environmental > Aquatic > Non-marine Saline and... | reverse complement strand
AACAATCCCTTATTACCCGGGATGCACCTTGAAGACAACCGCGAAGGGCTTCGAGGAGACCGCCATCGCCGTCTGCGGCGCCCTCGGCATAGAACTCAAGGAGATGGAGAGCTGGTACTGCTGCGGGACGGTCCACAGCCTCGCCTTCGACGACCTCATTCACCATCTCGCCCCTATTAGAAACCTCCTGCGCGTCAAGGCCGCCGGCAATAACAGGGTCCTCACACTTTGCTCCATGTGTTTTAACACCCTCAAGCGCGCCGACGCGATAATCGCCGAGGACGCCGATAAGCGCCGGAAGATACAGAGCATCATGGACAGGGAGGAGATAACCTACGACGGCGGAGAGGTCTCGGTCATCCACCTGCTGGAGCTCCTGCGGGACGAGGTCGGCTTCGATGCCGTTAAGGAAAAGGTGACAACAGGGTTAAAAGGTCTCAAGGTGGCCCCGTATTACGGCTGCATGCTTCTCCGGCCGAAAGAGATCGGACTCGACGACAGCGAGAACCCCGTCGTCTTCGAGGACCTTCTGCGGGCCCTCGGGGCGGAGGCTATCGACTTTCCATGGAAGGCGGAATGCTGCGGTTCTTACCTGACGGTGGACAATGCCGACATAGTGGCAATCAGGACGAGGGAGATCATCAACTCAGCCGCCAGGCGGGGCGCAGAGGCCCTTGCGACAAGCTGTCCCCTTTGTTTCTTCAACCTGGACAAGCGCCAGGAGCTCGCCGGCGATACACGGATGCCTGTCTTTTACTTCACCGAGCTCATGGCAATCGCATTCGGCCTGGACGCGGAGCGGTACGACCTGCACTACGTCGACCCCCGCCCTCTCCTGAAACAATTTTTCCGGAGGAAAAATTGAAAAGGATAGGGGTATTCGTCTGCCACTGCGGAATCAACATAGCCGCGACGGTCGACATAGAACGCGTCGTCAAGGAGATATCAAGCTATCCCGGCGTGGTGTACGCTTCCGACTACAAGTACATGTGCTCGGAGCCGGGCCAGAGCCTTCTCACCGACAAGATTAAATCCGAAAAGCTCGATGGCGTCGTCGTGGCTGCTTGCTCTCCCACGATGCACGAGACTACCTTCAGATTGGCCTCGTCGAAGGCAGGCCTCAACCCCTATCTCTGCGAGAGCGCCAACATCAGGGAGCAGGACAGCTGGGTGCATAATGATATCGATGCCGCGACTGAAAAAGCCATCCAGATCATCTCATCCATCATCGAGAAAGTTCGCGGCGACGAGCCACTGGAGCAGCTCTCCGTCCCCATCACCAAGCAGGCTCTCGTCATCGGCGGGGGGATCGCCGGGATGCAGGCGGCCCTCGATATTGCCAACGGCGGATATAAGGTAATCCTGGTTGAGAAGGAGCCGACCATCGGGGGGCGCATGGCCCAGCTCTCAGAGACGTTTCCAACGCTCGACTGCTCATCCTGCATCCTGACGCCGAAAATGGTCGAGGTAGGCCAGCACCCGAATATAGAGATCCTAGCCTCCAGCGTGGTCCAGGATGTGAAGGGCTACATCGGCAACTTCACCATCAGTATCAAGCGAATGGCGACAGGCGTCGACCCCTATAAGTGCAACGGCTGCGGCCTCTGCTCGGAGAAGTGCCCCGTCAAGACACCGTCCGAGTTCGAACTCGGACTCGGCATGAGGCCCGCGATATACTCCCCCTTCCCGCAGGCAATTCCCAACAAGCCGATAATAGATAAGGAGCATTGCCTCCACTATACCAAGGGGACATGCGGAATATGCCAGAAGATATGCCCTGTCGGCGCCGTGGACTATGACCGCGGAGAAGAGTTCATGGAAAAAAAAATCGGCGCCATCGTCGTGGCGACCGGATACGACCTCCTGCCAATGAGCGCGATCGGGGAATACGGGGCCGGCAAGCTGAAGAACGTCATAACCGGCCTACAGTTCGAGCGGCTCCTTTCAGCCTCCGGCCCGACGGCGGGAAAAGTACGAAGGCCATCCGACGGGAAGGAGCCGAAGGAAGTCGTCTTCATCCAGTGCGCGGGGAGCCGCGACCCCGAGCACGCCATGGCCTACTGCTCGAAAGTATGCTGTATGTACTCGGCCAAACACGCCATGCTCTACAAGCACAGGGTGCATGACGGCCAGCCGTATATCTTCTACATAGATATCCGATCGGCGGGCAAAGGGTATGAGGAGTTCGTCCAGAGGGCCATGGAGGACGACGGCGTCTTCTACATTCGCGGCAAGGTATCCAAGGTATTCGAGGAGGGAGATAAAGTCATAGTATGGGGGGTGGACACACTTACGGGCCGGGAGATAGAGATAGCCGCCGATCTCGTCGTCCTGGCCATGGCCATGGTGCCCAGCTATGGGACGAAGGTAATAGCCGATATCATGCGGGTGCCGACTGACGCCTACGGCTTCATCAACGAGGCTCACCCCAAGCTGAGGCCAGTGGAGAGCCTTACTCAAGGAGTATTCCTCGCCGGATGCGCACAGGCTCCGAAAGACATTCCGGAGACTGTCGCCCAGGCAGGCGCAGCGGCGAGCAAGGTCCTATCCCTCTTCAGCCGCGAGGAGCTCCTGCATGATCCGACGGTCGCCGTTGTAGACGAGGAGATATGCACGGGCTGCGGCATGTGCGTAAGCCTCTGCCCTTACGAGGCGCGGGAGCTCGATGAAAAAACAAAGGTGGCGAAGGTAAACGAGATACTGTGCCAAAGCTGCGGTGCGTGCGTGAGCGGCTGCCCGAGCGGCGCGACATCGCAGAGAAACTTCAGCCAGAAACAGTACCTGGCCATGCTGGATTCGGTACTGTGAACGTGTAACGTGAGACGTGTTACGTGGAACGTAAAACCGATGGTTTAAAAATGATTCGGAAGAAGAAAGATAAAGGCGAAGAGCCCGGAAAGACGGGTGCTGTTCTCGTCCTCGGTGCGGGCATCGCCGGGATGCAGGCGTCGCTGGACCTCGCTGACATGGGCTTCAAGGTGTACCTGGCAGACGAGAAAGGCTGGATCGGCGGGGGCATGGCCAAGCTGGACAAAACCTTCCCCACCAACGACTGCGCCATGTGCATCATGTCGCCCAAGCTCGTGGACACGGGGCGCCACCAGAACATAGAGATACTCCCCCTCTCACGCGTGGAGGGAATCGAGGGGGAGCCCGGCCGCTTCAAGGTGAAGCTCACGAGAATGGCCGGCTACATAGACCCGGAAAGGTGCAACGGCTGCGGCGACTGCGTCGAGACCTGCCCCGTCAACGTGATCGACGCCTTCGACGACGGCTTGAGCGAGAGGAAGGCCATCTACCGCCTCTACCCGCAGGCAATACCGAACACCTTCGCGATAGATAAGGAGGGGCATAAGCCCCCCTGCCGCGTCTCATGCCCCGCGGGACTGAACGTCCAGGGTTATGTCGCCCTCATATCAAACGGGGAGTTCGGACGGGCACTCCGTCTTATAAAGGAGCGGCTCCCGTTCCCGAAATCCATCGGCAGGATATGCCACCACCCGTGCGAGGAGACATGCAACCGGAGCGAGGTTGACGAGGCCGTGGCGATATGCGCCCTCAAACGCTTCGTCGCCGACCGGGCGGACGAGGTCGAAGAGGAAGAGAAGGAGTTCGAGGTCGAGCCCCGGGAGGAGCGGAAAGCCGCGGAAAAGGAGGAAGAGGAGAAAAAGAATAGAAGGAAGGGAAAGAAGATAGCGGTAGTGGGCGCCGGCCCGGCGGGCCTCACGGCCGCTCGCGACCTGGCATCCATGGGCTACTCCGTCACGGTCCTCGAGCGCGAGAGCGAGGCGGGAGGAATGATGCGCTTCGGCATACCGGCCTACCGGCTGCCGCGCGAGGTCCTTGCCGAGGAGGTTGCCGATATCATAGGAAACGACATCGAGTTCATAACCGGCTTCGAACTGGGAAAGGACAAGAACATAGGCGCCCTCAGCTCCGAATTCGACGCCGTGATCGTCGCCACGGGAGCCCATAGGGCCAAGAAAATCGACATAGCGGGGATGGATAAGGTCGCTGTCCATGACGGAACAACGATTTTAAAGCAGATAGCCGGCGGGGATAAGGTCAAGATCGGCGCCTCTCCCATAGTTATCGGCGGAGGGAACGTCGCCATCGACGTGGCCCGGTCCCTCAAGCGACTCGGTGCCGAACATGTCAGGATCGCGTGCCTGGAGAGCCACAAAAACATGCCGGCACACCTCTGGGAGATAAAGGACGCGCTTGACGAGGGGATCGAGCTCTACACGTCGGTGGGCCCGAAGAAGATCGTTCTGGATAAGGGCGCAGTCAAAGGCCTGGAGTGCGCCGGTTGCAGGACTACCTTCGATGAAGACGGCCGCTTCGCGCCGGATATCCTCCCGGCAGAGGAGCAGACTATCGACGGCGACGCAATCGTCCTGGCCGTGGGCCAGGAGCCGGACCTCGAATTCCTTAAGGAGGAGCTCGCTGTCGAGAAGAAGAAACTCGTTGTAGACCCCGTAACCCTGGCAACATCCATGGAGGGCGTCTTCGCCGCAGGCGACCTCGTCCTGGGACCGGCTAGCGCCGTCGAGGCAATCGGCCAGGGCCACGAGGCAGCGATCTCGATCGACCGGTTCATCCTCGGCGAGGACATGACTGCCGGGCGGGAAAAGGACGAGGATACAGCCCCCCTGCCCTCCCGCCGAATAGACAAGCTCCCCCGCCAAAAGATGGAAAGCATCGACATGGAGAAGCGCCTCTCCTCCTTCGCGGAATACGAAAAGGGCTACACCGAGGAGATGGCCCTGGCCGAGGCGAAGCGCTGCCTTAACTGCGGCATCTGTTCGGAGTGCCAGCGCTGTGTCGAGGTGTGCGGCAGGGACGCTATCGTTCACGACATGAAGGACACCGAACAGGAGCTGGAGGTGGGGGCCGTCATCATCTCCACCGGGTACCATCGTTTCGACGCCACGCAGAAGACCGAGTACGGACTAGGCAGGTTCCCCAACGTGGTCACCAGCACCCAGTTCGAACGGATCCTTTCCGCATCCGGCCCTTACCGCGGCCACCTGGTGCGCCCCTTCGACGGCAAAGAGCCCAGGAGGGTCGCGTTCATCCAGTGTGTGGGCTCCCGGGAAGAGAAGGATGGCAACAGGTACTGCTCATCGGTGTGCTGCATGTACGCCATGAAGGAGGCAGTCATTGCCATGGAGCACGCCCCGGGTGTGGAATGCCACATCTACTTCATGGATCTCCGGGCATTCGGCAAAGATTTCGAGCGGTATTACAACCGTGCCAAGGAGGAGTACGGCGTGGTGTTCAGGCGGGTACGAATGCCCATGGTGGAAGAGGCCGCACCGGGAGGAGATCTGGTTCTGAGCTACCTTGATGAAAAAGACAATGTGCTGAAGGAAACCTACGACATGGTGGTCCTCTCCGTGGGCCTGGAACCATCGGAAAACGTTACCAAGCTGGCACGAAAGCTGGGCATCACCCTGGGTGAGGAAGGTTTCATCCAGACCGTGGACTACGATTCCCAGGCCACGATCCGGGAGGGGATCTACGTCTGCGGAGCGGCGACGGAGCCGAAGGACATTCCCGAGACGGTGGCCCAGGCAAGCGCCGCTTCCGCGCGCGCGGCCGAGCTCCTCTCTCCGGCAAGAGGATCGCTCGTGAGACCGAAGTCCTACCCCGAAGAGCGCGACATCAGCGATGAAGAGCCCCGGGTAGGCGTCTTCGTATGCCACTGCGGGATAAATATCGGAGGGGTAGTGGACGTTCCGGCGGTGACAGAGTTCGCCCGGACACTCCCCTCGGTAGCCTACGCTGAGGAGAACCTCTACACGTGCAGCCAGGACACACAGGAAAAGCTGACGAAAGTCATCCAGGAGAAAAAGCTCAACAGGATCGTCATCGCCTCCTGCACGCCCAGAACACATGAGCAACTCTTCCAGGATACACTGAGAGAGGCGGGCCTGAACCCCTACCTCTTCGAGTTCGCCGGAATAAGGGAGCAGTGCTCCTGGGTGCACATAAAGCTCCCCGCCGAGGCTACCGAGAAAGCTAAGCAGCTCGTCGAGATGGGTGTTGCCAGAGCCAGGCAGCTCCAGCCCGTACAACTATCCTCCTTTGAGGTCACGCCAAAGGCCCTCGTTATCGGAGGGGGGCCCGGCGGCATGACCGCCGCCCTATCCCTCGCCCAACAGGGCTTCTACACCTACCTTGTAGAGAAGGAGGACGAGCTCGGAGGCAACCTCAGGCACATTCACTTCGACTTTGCAGGACGCGACCCGAAGGGGCTCCTGGCAAACCTTATCGATAAGGTCAAGAAAAACGAGATGATAGAGATCTACAAATCCAACCGGGTGGCCGAGGTCAGCGGCTACGTCGGTAATTTCAAGACGACGATACGGAATAAAAAAGGAGAGGAAACAGAGGTCGAGCATGGCGCCATAATCGTGGCCACGGGAGCGGAGGAATACAGCCCGACGGAATACCTATACGGGGAATCCAACAGGGTCCTCACTCAGAAAGAGCTGGAGGAACGGCTTGCAAAGGGGGAGACTTTCAACAACGTGGTGATGATCCAGTGCGTGGGCTCCAGGGACGACGAGCATCCCTACTGCAGCCGCGTCTGCTGTCTCAACGCCGTGAAAAACGCTCTCAAGATCAAGGAAGCCGATCCCCGGGCCAACATATATATCCTCTATCGTGATATACGGACCTACGGTTTCAGCGAGGTCTACTACCAGCAGGTGAGGGACGCGGGCGTCGTATTTATACGCTACGAAGAGGAGCGAAAGCCCCAGGTCTTCAGGGAGGAGGACAGGCTCAAAGTGAAAGTATTCGACTATCTCCTCGGCCGGGAGGTAGAGATCGATGCCGAGCACGTCGTCCTCAGCGCGGGTATTGTCATGCCCGAAACGACCGAGGAGTTCTCTAAAATGCTCAAGGTTCCCCTGAACGCCGACCGGATGTTTCTCGAGGCCCACCCCAAGCTGCGGCCTCTGGACTTCTCAACCGACGGGCTTTACCTCTGCGGCCTGGCACACGGCCCGAAGAACCTTCGAGAGACGATATCCCAGGCCATGGGCGCGGCATCGAGGGCGGCAACGCTCCTCTCACAGAAGACGATCAAGGCGAGCGCTCGGCCGGTATCGCTTCAGGAAAGATATTGCTCGGGGTGCGGCCTCTGCGTGGAGGCATGCCCCTTCGACGCCCGGGAGCTGGACCCCGAGACCGGGAAAGCCCGTGTTATCGAGGTCCTGTGCCAGGGCTGCGGGGCGTGCATGGTTGCCTGCCCCAACGCCTCCACGCGCCAGAAGGGGTTCGAGAAGGCCGAGATCATGGCCATGATCGATTCCGCCGTGTAGATAACGTGTAACGTGAAAAGTGTAACAAAAAAAAGAAACCACGGATTATACAGATTTAACGGATTGCTTTAATCTGTATAATCCGTTAAATCCGTGGTTTATATTTAACATTTTTAGAATAAACAAGTTTATTTCAAGAAAAGAGGATGAGAGATGAGCGAGGAATTTGAACCTAAGATAATAGCGTTTCTGTGCAACTGGTGCACTTACGCGGGGGCCGACCTGGCGGGGACATCGCGTATACAGTACCCGCCGAACATCAGGATCATACGGCTCATGTGCAGCGGCGCCCTGGACCCCGTCTACGTCATCAGGGCGCTCACGGAGGGCGCCGACGGGGTGCTCATCGGCGGCTGCCACCCCGGCGACTGCCACTACTTGAACGGGAACTACAAGGCGCGAAGGAGAGTGGGCATACTCAAGACCATCCTCGACAAGTCTAATCTCGGCAGTGAGAGGGTTACGCTGAGATGGATAAGCGCCTCCGAGGGGCAGAAGTTCGCAGATACCGTGAAGGAGTTCGTCGATAAGATCAAGAAACTTGGACCCAACCCGCTGAAAGAGAGAATGGTATGAAGCCGGTATTGAAACTTATCAAGGTGGAGAAAAACGACATAACAGCGGCGCTCACGGCTTTTTTCAGAAAGCTGCTCGAAGAGAAGCTCGCCGGCGCGGTCCTCGTGCCGCAGAGGACCGAGGGTTCCGTTATCATGACACTCGTCAAGAACCCGGAGCGAGTGACGTGCGTCGACCCCGTCAGCCCGGTGATGATATCAAACTCCGCCACCATAGTGAGCGAGCTCACCTCAACGCCCGTCGTGGAGAAGATCGCCGTACTCCTGAGGCCCTGCGAGGCGCGGGCCCTCGTGGAGCTCGTGAAGCTGAAGCAGGCATCGGCCGAGCAACTGATTGTCTTCGGGATAGACTGCCACGGGGCTTTCAAGGTAACCGACTTCGCCGATTTCGCGGGCGAGGGGCGGACAGACACCGCCGCGGCGTTTCTCGATATGGTGAAAGAGGGAAAAGAGGATGAGCGCCTGAGGGCCGGATGCAGCCTCTGTGTCCGCCCGGAACCGACAGCCGTTGACATTGCCCTGAGACTCTTCGGGGAGAAACTGGAAAACGGGATCACCGCGGAGGCTAGGACGGAGAAGGGGAAGGAGCTGCTCGAAAAAATGAACCTCCCGGACGGCAGTGAAAGCGAGGAAAGGGAGAAGGTCCTGGGCGAAATCCTCAAGAAGAGGAAAGAAGCTCTCGAGGCCATCGATATCAGCGACTTCCCCTCCCTCATATCGAACTGCATAAGGTGCTATAACTGCCGCGCCGTCTGCCCGATATGCTACTGCAAAGAGTGCCTCTTCGACGACTCCTCGAAGCTCGGCTACGACCCGGCGAGATACCTCTCCCTGGCAGGGAAGAAGGGAGCACTGAGAATGCCCGTCGACACGCTCCTCTTCCACCTCACCCGGCTGAACCACATGGTGAGCTCATGCGTGGCCTGCGGGATGTGCGAGGCAGCCTGCCCCACCGACATACCCCTCGCCAAGATATACGCATCCATCGGTGACGAGGTGGGCAAGCTCCTGGATTACGAGCCGGGGAGGAGCCTTGAAGAGGAGATTCCTCTTGCAACGTTCAAGGAGAACGAGTTGGAGACAGTCGCAGATTAAAAGCCACGAATATAAATCGAACGGAGACGCCATGAGCAAGAAAGAGAAAAGGGAGGTTATCGACACATCAAAGCTTGATCCTGATTTCAAATACGAGGTGGCGGAGATGCCCGGCGGGGAGCACATAAAGCGGTGCTTCGCCTGCGCAAGCTGCACGCTCTCATGCCCCGTTAGCGAAGTGGACCCGGCCTACAGCCCGAGGAAACTCGTCCACATGATACTTCTCGGCATGAAGGACGAGGTCCTCTCGTCCGACCTCATCTGGTACTGCCTGAACTGCTACCGCTGCTACGTCCACTGCCCGCAGGACGTCCAGTTCACGCACGTGATGGAGGTCCTCCGCTCCCTTGCCGTAAAGGAGGGGTACGCCGAGCCTTCCCTCCTGGGAAGGGTCAACGAGATAGACCGCGAGGTTCAGGAGATACGGAGAAAGAAGATCGAAGAGATGCTGAAAGGAAGAAAGAAAAAGAACCGAGAAGACGTGAAACATGGAACGGATAAAAAGAAACAAGATGCAGGATGCAAGATGAAAACGAATAACGAATAACCAATGTTCAATGAAGAGACTGAAGACCATAGACAAAAGACTAAAGATAAAAACAAATAGAGAATTAGCACCTGAATAAACCTGATTTCCCTAAAAATAAGAAAATACAAGGAAATGGGGACGAAACCGGGGAACTTATTTACTTATTATCTTATTTCCATATTACCTTCTTTCCATCGAAGTACGATATACGGAACAGGCAGTACGCTGTACGAAACACGAATCACAAACGACGATTCACGTAATGTTCAGAGAAATTAGTTTGATCAGGCGTAAATTAAATTAGATAGATATGGGTAATCAGCAATTACAAAAGAAGACCGGGGCTGTTCTTGTAATCGGCGGTGGAATTGCCGGCATACAGGCATCGCTCGACCTTGCCGAGATGGGGATCAACGTGCATCTCCTGGAGGAGGAGCCCTCCATCGGCGGGAGGATGGCAAAGCTGGACAAGACGTTCCCCACGAACGACTGCGCCATGTGCATCCTCTCCCCCAAGCTCGTCGAGGTCGGCGCCCATCCCCGCATAAGCCTGCTCACTAACGCGCGCCTGGATAAGCTGAGCGGAGCGGCGGGGAGCTTCAGGGCGACGATAACAAAACTCCCCCGCTACGTCGATGTCGAGAAGTGCACCGCCTGCGGCATCTGCATGGAGAAGTGCCCCGTCAAGATAAACGACGCATTTAACGCCGGACTCTCCACTATCCCCGCCATCCGCGTGCCATTCCCCCAGGCCATACCCGCCGCCGCCATAATAGATGCCGAACACTGCCTGAAGCTCACAAAGGACAAGTGCGGAATATGCGAGAAGGTCTGCGACGCCGGCGCGGTCGATTACAGCCAGAAGGCGGAGGAGATAGAGCTGGATGTCGCAAGCGTTATCCTCGCCCTGGGGTCGGGCGAGTTCGACCCGCACCTCAGGATGGAGTACGGCTACGGCCTCTGTCCCAACGTTATCACCTCCCTGGAGTACGAGAGGCTCCTCTGCGCTTCCGGCCCCACGGGAGGCCACGTTTCAAGACCCTCGGACGGGAAAGAGCCGAAGCGGATCGCCTTCGTCCAGTGCGTCGGCTCGCGGGACCGGATGATCGGGAACCCTTACTGCTCCTCGATGTGCTGCATGCAGGCCACGAAGGACGCCATCGTCACCTCCGAGCATATAGACAGCGTCTCGGCAACGATTTTCTACATAGACCTGCGCGCGCACGGCAAGGGTTTCGACGGGTACGTGGAGAGGGCGAAGGATGAGTACGGCGTCCGCTACATACAGTCCCGCGTAACGGGCATAAAGGAGGACGGGGAGGGTAACCTCATCCTGAAATACGTCGATGAGAAGGAGGAAGTGCAAAAGGAGACCTTCGACCTGGTCGTCCTCTCCATCGGCCTCAGGACAAACCCGCGGGCTCTCGAGATGGCGCGCAAACTCGGCATCGAGTTGGACGAAAGCAACTTCTGCCGCGCCGCCCCCTTCTCAGGCGTGCGGAGCTCGCGCGACGGGATCTTTATCTGCGGGACGATAGCGGGACCGAAGGACATCCCGGAGTCGGTGATCGAGGCAAGCGCAGCGGCATCGGGCGCCGCAGGCTACATCATCGGCCCGGGATACCGGGCCGGGGAGGCTATCTCATTTCCTCCTGAAACGGACGTCTCGGGCATGGCGCCGAGAATAGGCGTCTACATCTGCCGCTGCGGCATCAACATCGGCGGCGTCGTGGACGTTCCTGCCGTCGTCGAGTACGCGCGGGGCCTCAAGAACGTCGTACACACCGACGAGATGATATACGCCTGCAGCCAGGACGCCCTGAGCAGGCTCGAGGCGGAGATAAAGGAGCACGGCCTCAACAGGGTGGTCGTGGCATCCTGCTCGCCGCGGACCCACGAGCCCCTCTTCAGGCGGACGATGAGGCGTGCCGGCCTCAACCAGTACCTCTTCGAGATGGCGAACATCAGGGACCAGTGCTCCTGGGTCCACATGGACGACAAGGACGCGGCCACAGAGAAATCCAAGGAGCTCGTGGGGATGGCCGCCGCGAAGGCGGCCCGCCTCGACCCGCTCGAGCAAAACAGGATCGAGATAAAGGATAGCGCGCTTGTGATCGGCGCGGGCGTCGCGGGCATGAACGCAGCGCTGACGCTGGCCGGGGAGGGCTTCAAGGTTCACCTCATCGAGAAAGAAGACGTGCTCGGCGGCAACGCCCGGCGTTTTTACGGAGATATCTACGGGAACGACGTCGCCGGATACGTGGAGAAGCTGTGCAATGAGATCGCCGGCAGCGAGAACATCAGCCTCTACGCCGGGGCAAGCATAGAGGACGTCAGCGGCCATATAGGGAACTTCAAGACAACGGTGGCCCTGAAGTCGGAAGACACGATAGAGCTCGAGCACGGGGTCATAATCCTTGCGACCGGCGGCGAGGAGCTCATCCCCGACGAGTACGGCCTCGGAGAAAACCCCGATGTCGTCACGGTAAGGCAGTTCGAGCACATGCTCCGGGTATCCCACCCCGCACTCAAGCGGGCCGGGAGGATCGTCTTTATAGGCTGCGTGGCCCAGAGAAACAAGGAGCGGACCTACTGCAGCCGAATTTGCTGCGCGCAGGCTATGAAGACGGCGCTGGCCTTCAAGAAGGCATCAAGAAAAAGGGAGGCCTATTTCCTGTACCGCGATATCAGGACGTACGGGATAAGCGAGCTGTACTACGGGGAGGCGCGGGAACTTGGCGTAAACTTCATACGCTACGAACCGGAGAGGGCTCCGGCAGTGGAGAGAATAGGCGAAGATACCATAGTCACAGTTTACGATCCCATTCTCGGTGAATATGTCAGGATAGAGGCCGACCTCGTCATACTCGCGACCCCCATCGTCGGACCCACTGAGAACAGGAAAACGGCAAAGCTCCTCAAGGTCCCCGTTGACGGAGACAACTTTTTCCTTGAAGCGCATGTTAAATTAAGGCCTGTCGACTTCGCAAGCGACGGAATATTCCTCTGCGGACTGGCTCACGGACCCAAGACAATGGCGGAATCCATCGCACAGGCAAAGGCAGCAGCGGGAAGGGCCGCGACGATCCTCACCAGGGACGTGGTCGAGGCCGAGGGCGCCGTGGCCCGCGTCAATGAGGAGCGCTGCACGGCCTGCAGCATGTGCGTGAACGTCTGTCCTTACAACTCAATATCGCTCGACGAGGAAAAGAGGGTGGCTGTCGTCGACGGCGCCGTGTGCAAGGGATGCGGGACGTGCGCGGCGGCGTGCCTCTCGGGCGCCATCGACCTGAAGGGTTTCTCCAACGATCAGATCGCGGCAGCGGTGGAGGAGCTGGCAAGAGTATGACCACGGAATTCGAGCCGAAGATAATCGCCTTTCTCTGCAACTGGTGCAGCTACGCGGGCGCCGACCTCGCGGGCGTCAGCCGCTTCAACTACAAGCCGAACATACGGATTATACGTGTCCCCTGCTCGGGAAGGGTTAGCCCGATGCTCGTACTGAAGTCCCTGGCCGAGGGGCTGGACGGCGTCCTCGTCAGCGGCTGCCATCCCGGTGACTGTCACTACGCGGAGGGGAACTATCACACGAGGAGGCGGATGACGCTCCTGAAGAAATTGCTCGACTACATGGGGATAGACGGCAGGCGGCTCCAGCTCTCCTGGGTCTCCGCATCGGAGGGGAAAAAGTGGGCCGACGTCGTGAACGAGGCCGTCGAGGAGGTTCGTAAGGCGGGGCCAAACCCATTTTCGACGAATACCAAGGGCAGCAGTGGAAAATAGGCTTTTCCCGGACATATACCTATCGGAAATCGGTTGTAGGAAAACAGAAAAGGGTAGTGAAATCGGAAAACGGAAAACTGGAGTAAATAACAATAACTGGGTTCTGATTTCTGTTTTCCCTACAGTTTTCAGTTTTCGGTTAACTGTTTTCCGTATTCATCGAAACAACGGCTATTCGATATGAGTGCAATTGTTGACGAACTAAGAAAGGTGGCTGCCGGCCTCCTAAAATCAGGTGCGGTCAAGGTCGTTATCGGCTACGAGAACGAGGCGGCGCCCCGGCCGGTCTTTCTGGAGAATGCGGAGGACGCGGAGAAGCTCGTCTGGAACGACCGGTGCTTCCACAACCTCGCGCGCTACCTCAACACAACGGAGGGAAAGGCCGCAATCGTCGCCAAGGGCTGCGACGTGAGGGCCGTTGCGGGCCTGATACGGGAGGGACAGGTGAAGAGGGAGGACGTCGTCATCATAGGCGTCGACTGCGCCGCCCAGACCGAGAGCGGCGAGAAGCTGGGAAAATGCCTCGTGTGCGACTGCCACAGGCCGGAAATATACGACCACCTCGTAGAGGACGAGAATGCCCTCGTTGAGCCGCAGACTGATCCCTACGGCGACGTGTCGGAGATAGAGGCGAAACCCGTGGAGGAGAGGCTCGGATACTGGCTGGGCCTCATGGAAAGGTGCATACGCTGCTACGCGTGCCGCCAGGTATGCCCCCTCTGCTACTGCAAGGAGTGCGTCGCGGAGCAGTCACTGCCGAAGTGGCTCCCTCGCTCACCGGACGGGAAGGGAAACCTTTTCTTCCACGTCATGAGGGCGCATCACCTGGCGGGGCGGTGCGTGGACTGCGGCGAGTGCGAGCGCGTCTGCCCGGTGGATATACCCATACGAACGATAAACAGGAAGCTGATCAGGGATATCTCGGAACTCTACGGCTACAAAGCGGGGGTGGAACTCGATGTCGTTCCGCCCCTGACAACGTTCAAGCCGGATGACCCAGAAGATGCTTTTAGATAACGAATGACTCAGCAGAATTGATGATATATGAAGCATAATGGTTTTTTAGACACATTTTTTTCGGCAACGGTAAGGGTAACGAGGCCCGTATCGGCCGCAGGTTACGGTTACGGATAAAGAGGACGACAGACGTAGCCCGACTACGAAACGGGCATCGTCACCTTAGCCCTTCGACGACGCAGTACATTATGGACAGGAAGCTGACAAAAAAAGAATTGCTGAAGCTGGTGGAGGGCCTTCTCTCCGACTTCGAAGTGTGGGCACCCGCCGGTAATGAGAAGGTTTACTCCTTCAGCAGGATAGAGAAGCCGGAGGAGATCTCCCTCGGATACCGGAACACCGTGACCTCACCCAAGAACGTCTTCTTCCCCTCAGGCGAGACGGTGTACAGGCTTATGGAAGGGCGACCGGCCACAGGCGAGGCCAGTGAGAAACCGAAGTTGATCCTGGGCATCAGGCCATGCGACGCGAGGGCCTTCCTCATGCTCGATAAAGTATTCGGCGGCGACATCGAGGACACTCTTTACACGTCAAAAAGGAATAAATCTCTCCTCGTAGGTATAGCCTGCAATGAGCCGTCTTCGACCTGCTTCTGCACCTCCGTCGGCGGGGGACCATTCTCTACGGACGGCCTGGACGTACTCATGGTAGACCTCGGTGACGGGAGCTACCTGCTGCGGGGATTGAATGGCAGGGGAAATGAGATCATCTCGAAGTGCGGCAGCGAGGCGGATAAAGCGAGTCTGGACAAGGCCGAGTCGCTCGACCGGGCCGCAAAAGAGAAGATGGAAATAAGCTTTAAACCACCGGATTCCCTGGAAAGCAGTGAAGAATACTGGAAAAAAAAGGCGATGGCCTGCATGGACTGCGGTATATGCGCCTTCGTCTGCCCCACCTGCCACTGCTTCGATCTCGTCGACGAGGGAGGTTGCAAAAAGAGGATCTGGGATACCTGCACGTTTCCCCTCTTCACGATAATGACGAGCGGCGAGAACCCCCGGGAGGAGCGGCGCGACAGGATCAGGAACAGGGTCTACCACAAGTTCTCCTGGTTCAGGCAGGTACACGGCGAGATAGCCTGCGTCGGCTGCGGTAGATGCATCGCCAGCTGCCCCGCCGGCATAGATATAACGGAACTGGTAAACGGTAATAACAAATAGTTATAAAATGAGACCAACCAATATATTTATACCAACGCCGGCGCGGGTGGCGGGGATCGCTCGGGAGACACCCGATATCAATACTTATGTCTTCGAGCTCGAAGGAGAGAGGTTCGACTACCTGCCCGGCCAGTTCGTCGAGCTCTCCATCTTCGGCGTGGGAGAGGCACCCTTCTGCATAGCCTCCTCCCCCACGCGGAACGGAGGGATCGAGTGCTCAATAAAGAAGATGGGATCCGTGACACAGGCAGCTCACCGCCTTCTCGATGGAGATGTGGTCGGCGTGCGCGGACCCTACGGCAACCACTTCCCCCTCGACGAAATGGAGGGGAAGGACATTCTATTTATCGGCGGGGGAATAGGGATGGCCCCCCTTCGGCCGGCAATCCAGTTCTGCATCGACAGGAAAGAGAAATACGGAACTATATTAATACTCTGTGGAGCAAGAACGCCGGCTGATATTGTCTACAAAGGGGAACTCGAAGAATGGGCCGGCACCGGCGACGTGTACGTGACTCAGACGGTCGACCCCGGCGGCGAGACGCCCGGCTGGAAGGGGAGGGTGGGCCTCGTCCCCAAGGTCCTGGAGGAGATGCGGCCGCGGACGGAGAACTGCTGCGTCATCACCTGCGGGCCTCCCATCATGATACGGTTCACGCTCGAGGCTCTCCAGGGATTGGGGTTCCACGATGAGAAGGTCTACACAACGCTCGAGATGAAGATGAAGTGCGGCGTCGGCAAGTGCGGGAGGTGCAACATAGGCCCCCTCTACATATGCAAGGACGGGCCCGTATTCAGCCTGAAGCAGCTCAAGGAGATCGGCGCAGAAATATAATAAAAATCCGCGTTAGAGCGGATTTTTATGAACAAGGAGAGGAAAGTGGCGAAGAAAAAAGGTAAAGAGAAAGAAGAAAAGGTGAAGCAGGAAAAGGCTTCACCGAAGCCCGAAGAGTCGAAGAAGGAAGCCGCCCCCCAGCAGGAGCCTAAGGGCGAGTTCATACCTATATACTTCATGGGGAAGAAGTACATGGTCCCGGCCACCGTCACTATCATGAAGGCGATAGAGTACGCAGGGTACAGGTTCATACGAGGGTGCGGCTGCCGGGGCGGCATCTGCGGCGCCTGCGGCACCGTCTACAGGCTCCCGGGCAGCTACAAGATAAATGTCGGCCTCGCCTGCCAGACGGTCATAGAACCCGATATGTACCTGACACAGATACCCTTCTTTCCCGCGAACAAGGCCCGCTACGACATCGACGAGGAGAAGGCGGACATCAGCACGATCCTGGACAAGTACCCGGAGATCGCCCGGTGCGTATCGTGCAACACCTGTACAAAGGCCTGCCCTCAGGACCTCGAGGTAATGGACTACGTCCAGGCCGCCCTGCAGGGCAATATCGAGCGCGCCGCCAAGCTCTCCTTCGAGTGCATCATGTGCGGCCTCTGCGCCTCGAGGTGCCCGGCCGAAATCGTCCAGTACAATATCGGCATACTCTGCCGGCGGCTTTACAGCAAGCACATGATGAAGAAGGCGCAGCACCTCTCCGACCGATTGAAGGAGATCGATGAGGGTAAATTCGACGGGGACATGGAGAAGATGAAAAAGATGGGTACGGAGGAGCTTGAGAAGGCCTACGCCGAGAGAGATATTGAGCCTGTATAATCGTGTAACGTTAAACGTGAAACGTGAAATGCTAAATGCAAGACGTCCGACATTCTGTCATCGGCCGCATGTTTTTTAATCCAACACAGGAGTTTTAATATGTACACGCCTGAACTTTTGGAACTGATCAAGAAGGTCGAGGCCACGAGACCGGAGAGGATAAAGAAGGCGCAAAAGGGGGAGCACTTCCCGAGGATGAGCTACGAGGAGGGGGGTGAGGTCCTCCACAGGTTTCACCCGGATTACAAGAAGGGATCAAAGAGAAAGCTCGGACTGGGGCCGAACGAGGGGGATCTCGTCCCGAACGAGGTCGCGGACATCCTCGAGGCACGGAGCATAATAGACCCTGGCAGCATCGACCTCGACAATATCGACTACGACGTCGACGTTCTTGTGATCGGGGCCGGGGGCGCCGGCGACGCGGCAGCGCTCACGGCCGGGGAGATGGGAGCCAAAGTCCTCGTAGTAACGAAGCTCCGCCACGGCGACTCGAACACCATGATGGCCGAGGGGGGAATACAGGCGGCAAGCAAGCCCCAGGACTCCCCCGCCAGGCACTACCTGGACACCATGGGCGGCGGCCACTTCACGAACGACCCCGACCTTTTAGAGGCGCTCACGATGGACGCACCCGGCGCAATCGCGTTCCTGGAGGATCTCGGCCTCATGCTCGACAAGGACGAGGACGGCACGCTGCGGACCCTCCACGGGGGCGGCACGAGCCGCAAGAGGATGCACTCCGCGGGAGACATGTCCGGCGCGGAGATCATGAGGACCCTGCGCGACGAGGTACGCAACCGGCCCGAGATAGAGGTCGTCGAGTTCTCCCCGGCCATCGAGTTGCTTCTTGACGATAAAGGCCGATGCGCGGGAGCCATTTTAAAGAACCTCGAGACGGAGCAGCTCCTGGTCGTAAGGGCCAAAACGACCATCATCGCGACGGGCGGTTTCGGGCGGCTCCACATCCAGGGCTTCCCGACGACTAACCACTACGGGGCTACCGCCGACGGCCTGGTCCTGGCCTACAGGGCCGGCTGCGGGCTCAGGTATATGGACGCCTCGCAATTCCACCCGACGGGCGTCATCTTTCCGGAGCAGAACGTGGGGCTCCTGATCACGGAGAAGGTGCGGGGAGCCGGGACCCAGCTTGTCAACATAGACGGCGAGCAGTTTGTCTACCCGCTCGAGCCGAGGGACGTGGAATCGTCCGCGATCATCAGGGAGTGCTTCGAGAGGAAGAATGGAATAGAAACGCCAACAGGACGGCTCGGCGTCTGGCTGGACTCTCCCATGATAGAAATCCTCCAGGGGGAGGGGACGATACAGCGCGACTTTCCCGCCAAGCACAGGCAGTTCATGCGCCACGATATCGATATCAGCAAGCTCCCGATGCTGATCTTTCCAACCCTTCACTACCAGAACGGCGGCGTAAAGATAAACCCGGATTCAGAAACGGAAATCCCTAATCTCTATGCGGCGGGTGAGACCACCGGCGGGATCCACGGCCGCAATCGCCTGATGGGCAACTCACTGCTCGACATAATCGTCTTCGGAAGGCGCGCCGGAAAAAACTCGGCCGCCCGATCGAGGGAAGTGAAGCCCGGGAAGTTATCGCTCGAGCACGCGAGGAAATACAACAAGGAACTGGAGAAAAAGGGCCTGGGAGACGGCCTGACCTCCCCCATGATCCTCCCTGACTACGCAGGTAAGATCGCATAGCATTAAATAAGTTATACTGAAAGAGAGCCGGCTTGCTCATGGTTGGCCCGGCATGTAAATTGAAGAAGCACTGGCTACCGATTATACCGCTATTTTTCGTCCTCCTCCCCGCGGCGCACTGTTCCGCTGCGGACGGGGAAGAACTCGGCCGCATCCGATCCGCCCTCGTCAGTATCAAGAGCGTCATACAGAGGCCGGATTACAATTCCCCCTGGAAAAACTACGACTACAGGGCCGGGAGCGGATCGGGTTTCATAATCAAGGGGCAACGCATCATCACAAACGCCCACCTCGTCAGCGACTCAAAATACATCGAGGTTAAGAAAGAAAACAGCGCGACTCCCTATCGGGCAATCGTCTCGTTTATCGGCCACGACTGCGACCTGGCGATTCTCGACGTGCCGGACAAATCTTTCTTCGACGGGACCACCCACCTGGAGTTCAGCACGGGAATGCCGGGACTGCAGGACACCGTCATGGTATACGGCTTCCCCACGGGAGGCCAGAGGGTGTCCGTGACAAGGGGGGTGGTATCGCGCATCGACTACGCCCCCTACACCCACTCGGCCAGCGACGCCCACCTCATCATCCAGATCGACGCCGCCATCAACAAGGGCAACAGCGGCGGACCGGTCATGAAAGGCGGCAGGGTGGTCGGCGTGGCGTTCCAGTTCAGGAAATCCCTCGAGAACGTCGGCCACGCCGTCCCCATCACCGTCATAAACCATTTCATGGAGGATATTGCCGACGGAACCTACGACGGCTACCCCGACCTGGGCATCTTTTACTCGAGCCTGAGCAACGAAGCCTACCGGCGCTATGTCGGGCTCAAGGAAGGGCAGACAGGCGTCGTCGTCCGTGGTACCATCAAAGGGAGTTCGGCCGACGCCGCCGTCCTGCCGCGCGACGTCCTCGTCTCCATAGACGGGCATCCCATAAGGAACGACGGCTCTATCCTGGTCAAGGGGTACAGCTACAACCTGGCAGAAATCGTGGAGCGCAAGCAGGTTGGAGAGACAGTGGAGTTCGAGCTGCTCCGGAAGGGAACGCCGCTTCGCTCCAGCTTTGCCCTGAAGGGTTGGGGCGAGAGCATGATCCGCTCCAACACCTACGACCGGCCGCCCGAGTACTTTATCTTCGGCGGCCTGCTCTTCCAGCCGCTATCGAGGGAGTACCTGAAAACCTGGCCGAACGACTGGTGGAACACGGCTGATAAGCGCCTCCTCTATTACTACGACTACTACTTCGCGGATAATATTTACCTGGAGGACCCGGAGCCGGTCGTCCTGACCCGGGTGCTGCCGGCCCCCGTCAACCGGTATTACTCGGGCGTCACGGATAGGATAGTGAAGAAAGTTAATGGAAAGAAGATAAAATCCATCCGCGACCTCGTCGAGGCCTTCGACGGCAATAAAGGCGAATACCACATTATCGAGTTCGACGGCCACTACGCGCCGTGCGTCCTCCAATCGAAGCAGGTTGCTATCGAGAACCCCGCCGTGTTCAAGAGCTACGGGGTTTCCAGCGACCGGCACATCGACGCGGAACACCGGGGGGATGAACAGTGAAATTGACCCTTAAAACAATTACGCCATGTGCGGCCTCCGTCCTCCTGTGCGCGGCCGCCTGCTGGGGCAGCGGTAAAAATGACGCCGCCATCCCCAACTCGGCCGTCAAGCTCTACGTAACGTACCAGGAATACGAGGCCGACAGCCCGTGGAAGAAGAGTGAGAACAAGGGCCGCGCGGGCTACGGGTGCGTCCTCCCCTCAAACAGGATACTAACGACCGGCGATATCGTGAAGGACCACACCCTGATCGAGGTACAGAAGAGCATGGTGGGAGAACACTTTACTGCCCGGGTGGAAGTTGTGGACTACGACGTCGACCTCGCCATTCTGACCGTCGAGGACGATGCTTTTTTCTCCGACCTGGCGCCCGTAGAATTCGACCGGGACATATCCATCGACCAGCCGATCCAGTTCCTGGTATTCGAGGAGTCGGGCCAGATCAGGGCCATGCCCGGCACCATCGTCAAGGTGACCGTCGACGAGTACTACCTCGGGTGGGACGAGTACCTCATATACGGCGCCACTGCGAGCTTCGAGGGGCGGGGTGGAGGCTGGAGCGAGCCGGTATTCTCGAACGGCAGGATGGTAGGCCTCTCGATGTCCTACAGCAGCGAGAAACAGTACGCCAGCATCATACCCGCCTCCATCATCCTCCACTTCCTCGACGCAATAAAGAACGGTGCCTATACCGGGTTCCCCAGCCCCGGTTTCCGGTATACCGCCCTCAGGAACCCCGACCTCAAGAATTTCCTCGGGCTCCCTCACGACACCGAGGGCATCTACGTGAGGTACATCGTGCCCGGCGGTTCCGCCGAAAGAGCCCTCCGTGTAGGCGATGTCGTCACCTCCGTGGACGGCTTCGAGCTGGACTGGGACGGCAACTACCTGCACCCCGACTGGGGCAGGTTGAATTTCAGCGACAGGATTACCCGCTACCACTATCCGGGGGAGACCGTCGAGGTCGGCGTTCTCCGCGACGGCAAGCCGGCAACAATTAAAATGAAACTCAAGCGGTTCGACCAATCCAAATACCTCGTGCCCGTAATCTGCTGTGACACCCGGCCCCGGTACATCATCATCGGCGGACTGGTCATCCAGGAACTGACCGCGGATTATATCAAGTCATGGGGGAAAAATTGGAAGAACAGGGCCAACAAGAAATTTCTTTATTACTACAAATACGAGGCCCAGGCCCAGAAATCCGATAGAAAACGCGTCGTCATCCTGAATAAAGTCCTGCCGGACAACGTCAACATCGGCTACCAGGGAATAGACAACCTGGTCGTGTCAAAGGTCAACGGGCGCCCCATCTCCGAAATCGGGGACGTGGCCGAAGCGCTGGGCTCTCCAGAGAACGGATTTCACAGGTTCACGTTCGAGGAATACGACCGTGAAATAATACTGGATAAAGACAAAATGGCGGAGGCTGACAAGAGAATAGGGGCCCAGTACGGCATCGCCCGGATGCGCAACGTAGAATAATAAATTAATAAGCGCCTGCCTGTCGGCAGGCAGGCGCTTATTAATTTATTCAGGAATTGGACGCCCGGAACTCCTCCAGGAACTCCGCCAAGGTCTTAACCCCCTTGAGCGTCATCGCGTTGTAGATGGAGGCGCGCATGCCGCCCACGCTCCTGTGCCCCTTGAGGCCGATAAGCCCGCGCTCCTTGCCTTCGGCCACGCACTTCGCCTCCAGCTCCTCGCTCGGCAGGCGGAAAGTCACGTTCATGCGCGAGCGTGAATCGCGCCGGGCGACGCCCCTGTAGAAGCCAAACGAGGCGTCGATCAAGCGGTACAACAAGTTCGCCTTCCTCTTGTTGGCCTTCTCGATATAGGAAAGACCTCCCTTTTCCTTCAGAAGCCTGAGCGCGAGCATCGAGAGGTAGATCGGGAAGCAGGGGGGCGTGTTGAACATGGAGCCCTTCTCCACCTGCGTCACGTATGAGACCATGGTGGGTAGGTCCTTCGCCCGGGCACGCTCCAGCATGTCCTCGCGTACAATTACCAGCGTCACACCGGCAGGCCCCAGGTTCTTCTGGGCGCCCGCGTAAAGCAGGCCGATCCTCGACCAGTCGACCGGGTGGCTGAGGAGGTCGGACGAGGCGTCCACGATGAGGGGAACGTCGCCCGGGTCGGGAAACTTTATCCACTCGATGCCGCCGATGGTCTCGTTCGACGTTATGTGGAGATAGGCGGCGTTCGGGTCCATCTCGAACTTACGAGGTATGTAGGTGAAGCTCGCGTCCTCGGACGAGGCGAGGACCTCGACCTCGCCGAAGCTCTTCGCTTCCTTTATCGCCTTCTTGGCCCATGATCCCGTGTTTATGTAGGCAAAAGGCTTACCCTCAACGCCCAGGTTCCACGGCACATGGTAGAACTGTGTCGATGCACCGCCCGGCAGCCAGAGGACGTGGAAGTTATCCGGCAGGCCGTAGAGCTCCCTGACCAGGGCCGAGGCCTCGTCTATCACCGCCTGGAATTCCTTCGACCTGTGGCTTATCTCGCATACCGACATCCCGGTCCCGCTGAAATCGAGCAGCTCCGCCTTCGCCTGCTTCAGCGCCTTGAGGGGGAGCGTCGCCGGTCCCGCGTAGAAATTAAGTATTCTCTTTCCCATATCCGCACCTCCGTTTTAACATGGATAAATCAGCTCGCTTTACTCGCGAATTTATCGACTATACCTAATACCATAAAACACTGACTGCCGTCCAGCACGGCTTATAAATGTCTTTTTTAAAACGATTTTTTCTTTGAGATGTATTAAAATCATGCCAGCTTATATTTCTCGGAAAGGGATCGTCCCGAAGGCGACGGCCAGACGCGCCCGGTACTGAAACCAAAAAGCGGCGGATTGCCGTAAGGAGGTAATTTTGAACGATATCGTTAAGGCTGAAGTAAAATTCGGCGAGTGGATTGAAAAGGGGTTTAACCTGTACAAAGAGAATTTCAGCATCCTTGTACTGGCATCCCTCATCGCCATACTGCTCAGTGTGGTAACGATCGGTATTCTAGCCGGCCCGATGCTTGCCGGCCTTATACTGATTACACTGAAGCTCCTCGACAGGAAAGAGCCCAAACCCGAAGTGGGAGAACTCTTCAAGGGGTTCGATTACTTCCTGCAATCCTTTCTTTTCATCGTTGTCTGGGGGGTTGCCGTCTTTATAGCAATGTTTATTGTGGGTCTTGTGCCCCTTATCGGGTCACTGGCCAGTCTTTTCTTAAGCTTAGCCGCAGGGGCTTTGCTGATGTTCGGCCTCTTTCTCATAGTGGATAAAGGGATAGACTTCTGGCCCGCTTCCCTGGAGAGCTTCAACGTGGTAAAAGCCAACTTCTGGCCGTTTCTGGGTCTGTCAATTGTCGCGGGCATAATCGGCAGCATCGGCGCAATCGCCTGCGGAATCGGCGTGGTTATTACACTTCCGATTCAATACTGTATCCTGTCCGTCGCCTACCGCGACGTGTGCGGCGGGGGTGAAAAACAAACCGCAGGAGATCAAGCATAGCCGGGGACAGAAAGAACACCGGGCAAGGACGGTAGCTGTTACAGCCATGACCGCTCCATTACTCCGTCGCGCGGACCTACAAAAGTGCCCGCAACTGGAGCAAATCAGCTGGTAGCCGTTACTCGCTCATGAGGGCGAGGATTAAGCGGGTCCTCTCGCCGGGCTTGCCCACAGCAGTCACGTTGAGTATCTGGTTTCCCTTGTTCAGGACGAGTGTGCTCCCGCCCTCGTGCGTCATGTCCATATCCACCGTCCAGCCATTTTTGACCATAGCCTTCATGTAGAAATCGGTGACGGCCTTCGGCTCGGCGTCGACCTCCATGTGGACGGAAGTCCCGTCGGCGTTCGTCACGCTGACCTCGACCAGCGCGCCGGGGTATTCTGGTATAACCCCCTTGAAGCTGGCCGGGAACTCCGCCTGACCCCAAGCCTGCGAAAACGGTAAGATTAAAGAGATTGCCAATATGACCGATGCTAATACCCTCATGTTACCTCCTTTTGGGCAATGTACCTCCAGCTGGTTGGTTACTATCTAACATCCACCAAAGAAATAAACTCATTCTCCTGTCATATGGTGTTCGCGTTTTAACCATTGTATGTTCTTCATGGCAGTATAGTAAATAAACCATTATAAGAACAACTCCAGTATGTAGAACGCATAATCTTCTTAGTCGACCGGCGGCCGGAGGGATTCGAGAAACAATAGGGAAAAATTAATATTTAAGACCCGGTCCCTACTGGAGCACTAAAATTCGAAAACTCGGAAGCAGCCGGTGCGCCCCGGAGCCGGCATTAACCCCTGGCATTAACCGCATTCTCCTTCCCTTTCAAGCCGGGATGGTTTATTATTTCCAGTCTGAAAGGTGGGCATTATGTACTGTACGAAATGCGGGGCGATGAACGACGACAACGCGTGGAAATGCACCCAGTGCGGCGAGGTTATTCAAAGAACTCCGCAGCCGCAGCACGTAACACGCGTGGAGATACCAAACTACCTGGTGCAGGCCATCCTCGTCACCATCTTCTGCTGCATGCCGTTCGGAATACCGGGGATCGTCTTCGCAGCCCAGGTCAACGGCAAGATAGCCTCCGGAGATATCGATGGAGCGATGGAATCGTCCAGAAAAGCAAAGATGTGGTGCTGGATATCATTCGGCGTCGGCCTGGCGGTTGTAATCATCTACGGGTTCATTTACGTCGGACTTATTCTCTCCGCGGTAAGGCAGGGCGTCCTGCAATAATTTCTCACCATGTCAACACTCCCTGGCCCCGGTCGGGGAGAGGATAAAGTGTACTGCCCGAACCGCCTTCAGCACATGGCTCGCCTGTTTATTAATCTACGCCTTTTTTGCGCTCTCATGCGGCCTGTTATGAAATTTATTCCGGCCCGATGAGATCAATCACACCAGAGCAAGGTTCAAGCGCAGTCACGGGAGATGGGCTGGTATTCGTCATCATCCTCGCGGCAATCGCCCTCGCGGTTCTGTTTCTTTACCATATCGACCCCGGCCAATCCAGCTTGCTCCCCCCATGCCTCTTCCACGAGCTGACGGGCCTTTACTGCCCGGGCTGCGGCTCCCTCCGCGCGCTGCACGAGCTGGTTCACGGGAACCTGGCGGCAGCCATCAGGCTCAACCCGCTGGCGATAGCCGCTCTTCCCTTCCTTGCCTACGCCTGGATTTCTTACGGCGTGCGCACATGGATAAAGAAACCGGCGGCGCGCCGGCAAGCTAAGGCATTCTGGATCTGGCTCCTGCTCGCGGCTATCATTGCGTTCTGGTTCGCGCGAAATATTCCCGTATATCCATTCACTCTCCTGTCACCATGATAATTGCAAGGTTCCTATCCAAAACACAATCCTTAACATCTCAAAGGAGGAGATAATGCTATGAACAAGGCATTACATGCATTGAAAGCGGCACGCTCCGTCGTCGTCACCTCCCACATTCAGCCCGATGGCGATGCCGTCGGAGCCACCGTCGCGCTCCTGCGCGCACTGAAGATAATGGGAAAGGAGTGCCGCGCCATAAGTCCGTCACATATCCCCGGCGGATTCATGTTCGTCTTACGCGATGAGAATGAAGTAGTCAGATACGATCCGGACAGGGATGACGGATTCCTCGGTGAGGCGGACCTCTTTGTCATCGTCGACTGCTCGAACCTCGAGCGCGCGGGAGAAGTGGGCGAGGCGATGGCCGCGCTGTCCACGCCCATCCTCGTCATCGACCACCATGCCACCAACGTTGGCTTCGGGACGCACAGTTTCATCGGGCGCGACGTGGCGTCAACAGGCGAGCTCCTGATGGACCTCTTCGAGGCCCTGGGACTGCCGATCTCACCGGAGATCGCCGTCCCCCTCTACGTGGCCATCCTCACGGACACGGGCGGGTTCAACTACCCGAGGACGACCAAGAAAACCCACCGGAGGGCGGGGGAGCTGCTGGCGGCAGGCGTCAAGCCCTTTGAAATTCACCGCAAGCTGTCTCTCGACAGGACTCTCGAGTTCATGAGGCTCGCCGGACTGGCCGTTTTCAACACCAACCTCGGCTACGGTGACGAGATCGCTTACAGCATCATCCACAACGACATCTACCGGAAATTCACCCCGAGGGTTGACGAGCTGATCATGATTCCCCCCTACCTGACCTCCATACACGGCGTCGAGGTCGGCGCGCTCTTCCTCGAGTTCGAGCCCGGCAGGATCATCGTGGAGCTGCGTTCCAAGGGTCTCGTGGACATCTCCTTGGTGGCGACGAAGTTCGGCGGAGGGGGGCACTCAGGCGCGGGAGGCGCCCGGCTCGAGGGGGAGATGCCGGGCGTCGTTTACCGGGTCCTCTCGGAAATCGAAAAATTGCTGGTCGAGGCCAGGCGCGGGGAAGTCAGCGAGGACCTCCGCGGCGAGGTCCTGTCCAGGACCTGATTTAAAAAGAAAAAACGAATATCCAATCATTGAAAATGGAGGAAGTGGATGAAAAAGGTGAGCTTTTCGGATACCGAGCCTTTCTGGAAGAGGCCGGAGCGCGTCGTTCTCGCCGTAGCCCTTAAACCGGACGGAAACGGGAACATTATTACTCTAGGGTGGAAAATGCGGACTTCCTTCAAGCCGCCGATGTTCGCCGTCTCGGTCGGGAAAACGCGATACAGTCACGATTTGATAGCCCGGAATCGTGAATTCGTTCTCGCCTTCCCGGGAGAGAGCGCGGCGAAGGACGTTCTCTACTGCGGCACGCATTCCGGGAGGTCGGTGGATAAATTCGCCGGTACGAGCTTCACGCCCATCGACGCGAGCATCGTCAAAGCGCCCCTGATAAGAGAGTGCGTCGCAAACTTCGAGTGCAGGGTAGCGGGGAGCATGGACACGGGCGATCACACTATCTTTGCGGGTGAGGTCGTCGCGTGCTGGCTTTCGGATTCTCCCGGGAGAATCCTCCTGAGCATAGGCGATGAGAACGGCTGCCTTCAACTGGCAAAAGGTTCGAGCCACACGCTCGGCGTCATCTCACCCGGTCAGGCACGATAGAGAACCAGGTTCACCGCTCGATTTAAAGGTAATAGCGGGGAGACAAAGGCCCCTTGAACGCGCCGCCGGTTCGTGATACATAAGTTTTACCGGAACAAATCTTCCACGATGAACGGCAACTTTCAATACGGACCCTCCAGGGAGACTTATATAAGGCTGCCGCACTGGGCCGAAATAGAGTGGAAGCTCCTCGAACTGCCCGACAATGCCCATAGTTTCGAACTGAAGGCGATGGAACACCGGGCGAGAAGCGCCCAGCTAAGGATCTGCGGATTCGCCTTCGAGACAGCGGAAGCACCTCCGATAGCGAGCTGCCTCCAGCTGCATATCAAGCTCTCTGAAGACACATTCCCCATGACAGCAATGGTGAGGGTCGTGAACGTCGAGAGGGACAGCGGCGACGGTCCTTACCGGGTGGAGGGGAATTTCCTGGCCTCCAGCGAAATGGAGATAAGGGAGGTGGCCGGCTTCGTGAGGAAATATTTCTAGGGGGGTAATTATCCTCAAGACCATCGAACCTCTCCCCGGATTTTCACCGGATTCAATAATGGGCAGGTGGAAAAAACTTTCCATTCTCGGAAGCGCCGCGCGGTACGACGCCTGCGCCTCTCCCGGCTCAGAACAGAAAAGGTGGATACGAAGAAAAAGAGGGCATGCAGGCAAGCTTGAACAGGGGATCTACAGAAGCTTCCTCCCCTCCGGCAGGTGCGTCTCCCTCTTCAAGGTCCTCCAGACGAACGCATGCATTAACGACTGCTTTTACTGCGCGTTCCGGTGCTCTCACAGGTACCGCCGGACGGCATTCAGCCCCGACGATCTGGCAAAAACATTCATGGAGCTTCTGAAAAAAAGATACGTCGAGGGACTCTTTCTCAGCTCGGGCGTCACGGGCTCGCCGGACAGGACTATGGAGGAGATGATCAAAACGGTGGAGATCCTCAGGTTCAAGTACCGTTACGGGGATTACATCCACCTCAAAATCATACCCGGGGCCGGCAAGGGCCTCGTGGTGAGGGCGACCGAGCTCGCCGACAGGGTGTCTGTCAACCTCGAGGCCCCCAACGACAGGAGGCTGAGCAGAATCGCGCCCGACAAGAACATCAAGCGCGACATAATGCGGCAGCTTTTCTGGGCGAAAGACCAGCATGGAAAAGGTCTGGTGCCGGCGGGCATAACCACGCAGTTCGTCGTGGGGCCGGCGGGCGAGACCGACCGGGAGCTCATCCGCTCCACTGACTGGCTTTACCGGAATATCGGGCTGGCCCGTGCATATTTCAGCGGCTATCGTCCCGTTGACGGGCCGCTCGGCAGGGGACTTTCCCCCGCGGCCGTCAGGGAGCACAGACTCTACCAAGCCGACTGGCTCATGCGGAAGTACGGCTTCTCGTTCGAGGAGATTCCATTCGAGGACGGCGGCAACCTTTCGCTCGAGGTCGACCCCAAGATGGCCTGGGCGTTCCGCCATCCCGAGCGCTTCCCCGTCGAGATCAACAGGGCACCCCACCATGAGCTGTTGAGGGTTCCGGGAATCGGGGCCGTATCCGCCGGGAAAATCATCTCGGCAAGAAGGCGCTCCAGGCTTAAATCGCTCGATGAACTGAAAGGGATGCGGATACCCCTCGGCCGGGCCCGGAACTTCATCCTCATGGATGGAAAATTCTTCCCCTCCCCAAAGAAGAGGAAGATGGACAAGAAAGAGAAACAGCTCCTCTTCGACATTTAAAAGGATACGGCAAACGGTTTATGTGCGGGGTAAACCCGGGAAGCCCAGCTTGGCCAACCTCTTCTCGCAAAGGTCGCGGAGGGCTTCCGTGGTCTTGGCCTTCCGGACGAAGGCCGGCCGCCACCGTTTCCTGTGGGCCTGGTAAAGCTTCTTGAGGAACGATGTGTCGATGCCCTTCCATACGGCCTTCTTCGCCTCCGCGAAAGCTTTGAAAGGCTGTTCGTACTCCCTCTGGGGCCACCGCTCCTTGAGGGCATCATAGAGGGTGAGCCCCTCCCCCGAAAGGCGCTTCAATCCCCCCCAGTACCATCTCACGTCGCGCAGATACTCTTCTACATTGAACGCCCTCGATCCTCCGTCGTAGATGGTGCACCGCTCCAGGGGATAGGAGATATCCTCGTACTGTGAGAGCTCGAACTCGGGAGCGAGTATCCCGGGAAACCTCATGAGGTCCGTTCCCTGAAGCTTCAATTGGACGGCGGTCTTCGAATCGGCCAGATGAAACTTCCCCTCCAGGTAGACGATCGTAGTCTTCTCGTAACCGGGGAAGGCCGCCCGGAACTTCATGTCGAACTCCCGCAGGATCTTCTCCACCTTGTGGCAGGCGATCGTAAAGAAAAACAGGTTGGAAATCGGGCGGCCCAGGTTCTTCGCCCGGTCGAAGATGATTCCCAGCGCGTTACGGATGGTGACACCCGTCGCGACAATCTCGCCGATGAAGAGCGAAGAATTCATGGGCAGCTCGATCTTCCTGTATTGATCATCGCATATGTACCACCTGCCGTGCTCGTCCCTTTTCCTCTGGGATGTGATGAAGGATGAGGAGTGCTCGTTAAACCCGTACGCACGGCTGAGCGCGTTCCTTATACCGAAGTTGAGCCCGGCCCTGAGAAAGTGGACGACATTTACGCTCCCGGGCCCCATGGAGGCGATCCGCGCCTTCGGGGGGAAGTTTTGAAGGGCAAGCGTGATCCCGTCCTCGAGCGCCCGTGTGAACTCGCACCCTACAAGATCGGGGACATTGCATATCCTCCGCGTCGGGGCGGTTGATATGATAAAGCGGTCCAGATGGTCCCCCCACTCGCCCTTGAGCTCGTAGCAGGCCGCCCGCCTGTTCTTCCTGACCCTCTTGAGATACTCCATCGTGTAACCTGAAGGGGATTATAGTTTCAAGAAGAAAGGATGTAAAGCCGATTCGGTGAAACCGAAAAGAATTACCAGTTTAATGAGTTTCTGAGTTTTATGAGTTCTATGAGTTGAATTATTTTAGCCTTAGATTATTTTTTAGATTGTTCTAGATTGATATTATTATGCAGTCTTCCTAACTCACAAACTCATTTAACTCTCAACTATCATGATATTTCAGAGAGGCGCTTTATCCTCTTGAGCATGTTCGGGTGAGTGCTGAATATTTCCATCCATTTTTCACCGGCGCTCAGCCTTACCTTCCTGGACCGGATCGCCTCCAGCTCCCCGGCGTCTATCGTGCCGGACAGGTCTCTGTCCAGCGCCTTGAGCTCCCTGAACTCGGCAGCAGCGCGGGAGGGGTCGCTCGCGAAGAAGGCCCGGCACCCCTCGATCCTCTTCAGATCTTTTTTGCCGAGCCGGGCGCTCCCGTAAACGAGCTTGTAGAGAGCCGAGGCAAGCGAATCCGGGCGGTTCCCCAGTGCAATGCTCCCGCGGTCCGCGTAATACTCCCGTATCCGGGAACCGTAGAGAACCAGGAGGTTGGTTATGAAATACATGAAGAATGCGCCGATACCGATCAGGGCCGTGTTGCCCTGACCGCGCCGGCGGGAGAACATGAAGCTCCACGCGATGTACCAGAGGACCATCGGGACCACGGAGAGCATCGTGATCGTGAGCACGTCCCTGTTCTTAAGGTGAGACATCTCATGCCCCAGGACGGCGCGCAGCTCATCACGGCTGAGTAAGTTCAGGAGCCCCCTGGTGACGCATACGCGGCCGTCGCGCCGGCCGCGCCCGAAGGCGAAGGCGTTGGGAATGTTTACCTCCGAGATCGCGACACGGGGCTTCGGAATGTCGGCCGACCTCGCAAGATCCTCCACCACTGCGTGCAATTCAGGGGCCTCCTTTTGAGACAGATACTTCACCCCCATGGTGTACTGGATGATAACCGGGCCGAGCATGTACTGGACGAAGAGCATGGCGCAGGCCAGCAGGACGTAAAATAGCCCCCCTGATATGCCCATGCTGCTGGCAAGAACGGCGATGACCGCGTATATGACCGCGAACATCGCGGCAAGAAGCAGATATAATCTAACGCGTAACCACATGGATTTCCTCCTTATGACTGATCTGTATGATTCTCCTCCGTGCCGCGTTGGCAATCAACATCTATTACAGAAGGTTCAAGGAAAATGCACCCCGGGCATCTTTCTTCGAAGCAGGATGGCGCCGCCTTCTCTCCACGGGTGACTGTACGGCATCATGCCGAACTTCGCCTCGACCGAGTAGTTCTCGCCGACGAACTTCATCAGCCTGTGCGCGTAATCGATGCCCGGGCCCCGGAAGCCGTACTCGGGAAGCCTGCGGTCGATGATGAGCACCCTGTCGACCTTCTTCTCCCTCAGCGCACCGATCACCCGCTCCTCCGCCTCCGGTGCTGCCAGCTCGGGCGGGATGAACAGGTTGTAGGGGGTCGGGTTATCGATGCCCGTGAGGAAATTAACGGCCGCGCCCTCCGGGATGACGACGAGCGTCTCGCCCGGGCCGGAGTGATCGGCGAGGTATCTTATCGCGGCGGCCATCGCCCTGTACCTCGGCCCGGCGTCGGCCGCCATACGGCCGTTCGCGCCCTCGATGGTGAAATTCTTCGCGCGGTACCACGGGACCGAGGACTGCACGAAGTTCCGCGCCGACTGCGACACGAGCAGCAGGAGCACGAGGAACACGTACGGGCGGCGGAGGTGGGCTGGGAATCTGAGCCAGCGGGGAAGCAGGCCTGCCAGGAATACGCCGAACAGCATCAATGCCGGAAGGACGAGGAAAAAACCGTAGTCCGCTGTCCGCGCCCTGAAGAGAATCCGCCCCATCATCAGCAGCGCGAAAAGGCCGAAAGCACAGGCCTGGGCATCCTCTTTCCGCCCTCCCGTCCCGGCAGCCGTGGCGCGCACCCCGCTCACAACCACGACCGCTATACACGCGACGGGGAGGCACAGGAAGACCGTCCTGAAGGATACGGCGAACCACGATGCGCCGAGCACGGCCGCCGCCGCGATGACACCGCACCCAACCCTGCCCCGCCATCCCGATCCCAAGCCGGAGCTTATCAGCCACGCGCACAATCCCATGGCCGCCGCCCCGGCGGCCCAGAAGGCGATCGAGCCCAGGGTATCGACAACGTTCGCGGAGAAGCTGTATATCCCGAGACACTCCCTGAAGAAGACGTTCGAGCGGACGTCCATGAGGTCCGCCCTGAAGGAGTTCTCCAGGATGACCTGCCCGAACGACCCGGCCATGATGAGGGGGAGGTAGCCCCCGGCGGCGACAAGGGCCGCCGGGGCCGCCCAGAGCGCCGTCTTAGCCGCGGCGGACGCCGGGTTCCACCGCACGCGACGCCCCCTCAGGAGGGTGCACGCTGCAAGGGTCAGCATCAGCGCGACCGCGACCTCGAGCTTGCAGAGAAGGCAGAGCCCCGCGAGAAGCCCGGCGACCACGAGCGCCCCCCCCTCGCGGCGGTCGAGGTACCGGAACGCGAACAGCAGGGCCCCGAAGGCGAACAGGACGGCGTGGACCGCCGAGACGCTGTAGGGGAGAATGAAATTGAAGCACCCGATCCTGAAGTAGTGCTGAAACACGCTCTCCAGGAGAAAGACGGCGACCATCGCCAGCGAGGCGCACCCCCCGAGAAACCGGCGGCAGAGGAGGTAGACCAGAACGGCTCCCGCGGCGGCGCAGAGGAAGCCTCCCGCCACCAGGCTCCGTACACTTACACCGAGGAGCCCGAACAAGGTCGCGTTGAAGTAGGGAGAAAACGGCCCGTAGTTGAAGGCTGCATCGCGGTAGAGCACGGCGCCCTCCACGAGCTTCCGCGGTATCTCGAGCTCACGCCCGACGTCGATCAGCGCGTCTCCCCATTTTCCCCAGGTGAAGACGGTGAGAAATACTGCGGCGATGATGATGGCGGCAAGAAAAATTGAGAAACCGAAGCGGGACCGCAGCTGAGATGGCGCGCAGTCAGCCGCTTCCCCGCAACTTCCTTCCTGCTTCTCTTTCATTTCTTTTAAATAGGACTCCGCGAATCCACAGCCTGTCCGGACCGGGCCGTGGAAGTCGTTCCGATGTCCCCAACGGCGGCGGCGGTCTTTTACTATGTTACCTCACGGCTGCGAGGGCAGTCTCCCCTTTTCCTCAAGGCCGGCAATCCCCCTTATTGAAGGAAAGGCGATCCTGCTGTAAAATAAACTTTGAGTTTTAAGGAGGAGCAGCATATGTTCCGGCCGCCTCATCAAACTGAGTAAGAAGGAGGTTGGCATGAGTCTCTATCTCGTCCAGCACGGGGACGCGCTCTCAGAGGAGGTGGACCCCGTCAGGCGCCTCAGCGAGAAAGGCAAGTCCGACGCAGGCAGGATGGCCGATTTTCTTGCCGCCGCCGGCGTCAGCTTCTCGCACGTAATACACAGCGGGAAAAAGAGGGCCGAGCAGACGGCCCGGATCCTTGCGGCGGCCGTCTCTCCCTCCGCCGATATTGAGGCAGCCCCGGATATCGCCCCCATGGACGACATACACGCTTTTAAGAATCGCGTCCCGGTGCTCAAAGGAGATACACTCGTGGTTGGGCACCTCCCGTTCATGGGAAAGCTGGTCTCGTCACTGGTTTGCGGGAAAGAAGATATACCGATCGTGTCGTTCCGGCCCGGGACGATTGTCTGCCTAGATCAAGGTGAAGACGGCGGCTGGTCGATAATCGGCATGATAAGGCCCCGGCTTCTCAGGAGGTGACGGAGGCCCTCGAAAGGGGGCTCCGGCGATGTCAGAACTTCCGGTCCTTGAGGCGGTATTTGGCCTTGGTCGGGGGCGGCGAAGGTGGCGGCGGCAGCGGAGTTGGAGATGACGGCGGAGGCTCCGTCGGTTTCAGCGTGGGCTCCAGCGTCGGCGGCGATGTTTGCGTCGGCGCCAACACCGGCAGGGGTTTCGGAGCCGGAGTTGATTGCGCCTTCTCAACGAACTCCTCGACCTTTTGCTTTAATTCCGCTCTTTCCTCCGCGGTGCTGAAGAAACGGTCATAGAACCAGAAACCCTCAAAGATAAGGATGGCCATGATAATGAGGCCGAGAACGAAATTCCGGAAACCCTTCGAGACGATACAGATAAAAACAAAGAGAAGTCCGAGCGCCGGCAGGACCCAGTTAGTCCCCTGGACGAAATCGGTGAACGCTTTAAAGAATTGGGGTATCCCTTCCATCGAGAATATGTAAATTCTAGTAGAAGACCACCGTCATGTCGAAACCTTTTTTACTCCGCCCGAATGGCGTATGCAGGATCACAGAGAAATGCTAAGCTCCAGTGAATGCTGGCAAGACCCAGGCGATGAGTTCTACAAACCAACAGGCAAACCAAGGAGGTACTGGTAAAATGAACACGGATACAGTCAGAGAACTTCTGGGAGACGAGGCGGACAGCCTTCTCAACCACGTCTGCAAAACGATTCCGAAGGAGATGCTGCACCTGCCGGGCCCAGGCTTCGTGGACAGGATATTCAGCATCTCGGACCGGTCTCAATACGTCGTGAAAAGCCTGAAGGCCATCTTCGACCACGGTCGGCTCGGCGGCACGGGGTATCTCTCCATCCTGCCCGTCGACCAGGGGGTGGAGCACTCGGCGGGCGCATCCTTCGCGCCGAACCCCATCTACTTCGACCCGGAGAACATTGTCAAGCTCGCCATCGAGGCCGGATGCAACGCCGTGGCATCAACGCTGGGCGTCCTCGGGTCCGTCTCCAGAAAGTACGCCGATAAGATACCCTTTCTCCTCAAGCTCAACCACAACGAACTCCTGAGCTATCCGAACACCCACGACCAGATCCTCTTCGCCGGCGTAAAGCAGGCGAAGGACATGGGGGCCCTCGCCGTCGGGGCGACGATATACTTCGGCTCACCGGAGTCAAACCGGCAGATTGTCGAGGTCAGCAAGGCGTTCAGAAAGGCACACGAGATGGGGATGGCCACCTTTCTCTGGTGCTACCTGAGAAACCCGGCCTTTAAGGTGGACGGCGTGGACTACCACACGGCCGCGGACCTGACGGGCCAGGCAAACCACCTGGGCGTGACGATCGAAGCCGACATAATCAAGCAGAAGCTCGCCACAAACAACGGGGGATATAAGGCCCTGAAGTTCGGCAAGACGGACGAGCGCGTCTACACCGAGCTCACATCGGACCACCCAATAGATCTCTGCCGCTACCAAGTACTCAACTGCTACGCGGGGCGCATCGGCCTTATAAACTCCGGAGGGGCGGCTGGCAAGAACGACCTGGCATCGACCGTCAGGACGGCAGTCATTAACAAGCGCGCGGCGGGAACCGGCCTCATCAGCGGCCGCAAAACCTTCCAGAGGCCCATGGAGGAAGGAATCGGGATCTTCCACGCCATACAGGACGTCTACCTGAACAAGGAGATAACAGTTGCCTAATAATTCCGTATGATGTCCCCGGAATTATCTAATTCCGGGGACATCATACGGAATTACGTTAAAGCTTTATAACGACCTCTCCCCTGCCGTAAAGGAGCTTGTTCTCGTCGAGCCTCTTCTCGTCGTAGATGTAGTTGAGCATCATGCCGAAGGATTCTTTCAGGCCGCTCCCGCAGGGATTGCCTAGGTAGTTGATGCTCCCGATATAGGCCCCGTTTGAGAGGTGGAAATTGGCCACGGGATCGTACGCGTTCGGCAAGGGCTGCCCCGTCTTCCTGTCTCGCCGTTTTTCCCTTTCAAGGTAGTACCTGGTCAGGGCCGTGAGGGGGCCTCTCATGTTCTTCTTGAAGACCGGGTTCTCGTACCATCTCTCGTTCGAGAGGACCGCCTTGAGAATCCCGGAAAGAGTCAGTGACTCGGGACCTTCCGCGACGCCGGCGAGCTCGGCCCCTATCTCCTTTTTCTCGGCGGCGCTGAAAAACCTTCCCCTGCGATTGGCGTCTATCTTCACGTCCGTCAGGCGGAAATGCTCCTTTCCTCCATTGAGAACCTTCTGGAGGTAATCCGCGAACTGCGGGAGGGGGCTGAGCGTGGCGAAATTCTTGATCTGGAGATAGTTCTTCTCCAGGTACTCCTTCGCGCGGATGATCATTTTCTCCCCCAGGCCGATGCCCTTCAAGCCGTCGAGGGTGCTGTTCACCGAGTAGAAGATGGCGGTATTGGCCCGGGAGATGTCGCAGGTCTTTCTCTTCTCTCCTATGATGTCGGGGATCTTCCTGATCAGCCCGCGGCAGAGGGCGACCTCAATGTAGACCAGGGGAATATACGGCATCTTGAAGTGCTCCAAGGAGAGGATCATGTGGTCGGGGCTGTTCAGGCGGTTCTCGAATGTCCACCAGTGCTCCGTGGGATGTACGCCCTCCTTCCTGGCGATAAACTTCAGCAGGGAGATCGACGTGTTCGACGCGTCGCAAAACCTCGTTACGAGGTACTGGTAGTTGAAGATCCGCATGAAGTGGTCCTTGAAAATGGCCTGGAGGTTCTTGAACGGCTTGAGGGGCTTCTCGGCGCTCTTCTCGGCGCCCCTCTTCCTGGCGAGACGGCCGAGGTCCTCCCTGATCGTTATGAGCCACTCCGGGGTGTCCATGGCCGCATAGATCTGGCTGAGCGCGTACTCGATCTTGCTCGGATCGAGGGCTGCCAGCACCTCGAGGAACGCCTCTTTCTGCTCGTCTCCCCGAGCATAGAATTCCCTGATCGCCGCTACCGTGGCCGGCCGGATCGACCTGTCCGTCGCAAGGAGCGAGAGGGAGTTCTCTATATTCTCACCGTCGCGCTTGACAAACTTGAAAAAGGTCGAGGAGACGGCATCGGCTATCCGCTGCCTGATCTCCACGTGCTCGATATGCTCTCTCTCAGGCATCGTTCCCCCCCATTCTCTTGAACCTCTAAACAGATTATAACACACACACGGATAGATTAAAAGGCGGGGAACGTTTTATCGTCTTATGCGCCAATCGATCGGGCAACACGATCCGGAATAAGAGTAATGCGTAGACCTGACCCCTTATAATTTATATAAGAAGTACGTCGTGTTTACCGCCGGGTCCACCTCCACCCTGAGCAGGCGAAACCTGCTCAACCGGCGCGGCCGGTACAGGAGCTTGAAGAGGGCCGTCCTCTCCAGCTGGGCATACTCCGTAACGCCCGCGTCCTGGGGCCCATACCCGATCTCGCTCGAGCAGCTCCACTTGAAGTCCCCGGTTTCACCGTCACGGCCGGTTATCCTGAGGTAGTTTGTTGAGATCGCGAGATACCTCACACCCCTCTCAGCCAGTCTCCGGGCAGCCTCCTCCTCAGTCATCCAGAAGACGCGTGGAAGCTGGAAGTCTATCTTCTGGGGGGACATTTCCGAAGGATGGCCGGAAACCGCCTCCGCCATGTACCCGTTGGCCCAGGGAACGAATATCTTCCCCGCGGGGGGCTCATTATCTTTAAGCCATTTATAAACCCGGTACTGCCCCTCGGTGGTCCGGTGCGGCAGGTTTACCGAGGAGATTGCGATAGCGAAAAGCCAGCAGACCGCGGCCACGCCAGCCAGATGTTTCCGGCTCTCCTCCCGCCGACGGGGCCGCACAAGTATAAAAACCGCAACTGCGGCAAATGAGGGAATAACCAGATAGAGATGGGCCCATATACCTGCCGGCTTCACGGCAAGAAGAAGAATAGCCGCAGCAGCGAGGAGAGCACAGGCGTATTTGCCAAGAGCGGAGTTTATCCAGCGGCGTTCATTTCTATCCGCCGGGCGCCGCATCCACGCGTCAAGCAGGACGAGGGCGACAGGGACAAGCAGGCAGGTCTGGACAGACCAGATGTTCCGAATCCACCGCATCGATTCAACCGCACCACCGCCCGGCGTATTTCGAATCCAGCCCTCGGCAACACATCCCCCGATCAGCCATAATAAACCAAGAAAAAAGAGCGTCCGGCTCCCTTTCCCCTTCTCGCCCGGACACGCCCACTGGATAAAAGCATATATGAGGAGGGCCGCGGCGGGAAAAACGACGGCATACTCCAGGGAATAATAGCCGCCGAAATAACCGACGGCAAAACCCATGCAGGCAGCCATGACCCAATTATAGGACACCCTCCAGTTAACGAAAGCCAGCGCACCCATCAGGGCCACGCCGAAGGAGAGGGGACGGGTGCCCCGGTCGGCGGCGCATGAGGCCAGGACCCCCGCTATGACCAGGCCCCAGCCCAGCATATCTCTTTTCCTGAATGCCATATACAAGCCGGCAGGCAGGAAAAAGAGCAGGTAATTCAAGCGAAGCCAGTAATCGCCCGGGGAGCTCGCAAGCAGGTCGCCGGCGCCCACCTTGATCTGGGCGCGGACGTCCACTCCCCTGGTCTCTTTCGCAAGGTCGAACATCTTCTGCATAAGAGCGGGCATTGCCAGGAAATGGACAAGGACAGCCACTCCGATAACAGCGGCTAAAAAAATGCCGAAGAGCACGTGACCGTCGCGCGCCTTCTGCCCGGCAAGGGCCCGGACACACAGCCAGACAAGGTAGATAAATATTGCCGCCGCGCCGACCAGAATCGCGGGGCCGACGTGGATACCGATAAAGAGGGAGAGGAGACACAGGGCGGCATACAGGAGCTTTGCAGGCCCTTTACTTTTAACAAACATCACCGCTCCAAGAAGGGACAGAATCAGGTAGGGATACGCGAAAATATCGTGAGTGACCGTGGCTGCACTGTTGAACATGGGCAGCACCATGGAGCCGTAGATCAAACCGGCCATAAAACCGGTCTTCTTATTATGGAGCTTTGAAACCAGGAGGCAGAAGAGGGCCGCGTTCAAAGAGGAGCTTAGAGAAGCGAGAGAATAGACTGAATAGAGAAGGGCCTCACCCCGGAAAAGTAAACCGAGCGCCTTCAGAAGCCACCAGCTGGGGTCCCACACGGAGTAGAGGTCGAAAGTGCCGCCGGCCACGCCGTAATAAAACCAGAGCTCGATCCCGCTTACCGTGTGAAAGCCCCACCTGAAGAAGAAAACCAGGGTGACGATCAATCGCTCGGACAAGGCGAAGAGGAAGACATATGACATTAGCCGCCAGAGCGGATACGCCTCCACATTTTCCCAGAAGGGCCTTTCCTTCTTCACATCATTGAGGATATTCCCGCGGGGTCCAGCCGTCAAGCAGTGCGGATGTCGAACCCGCTCTATCAACCAAAGGAAAGTGTTAACCGCGGATTCAACTGATTATGCGGATTATAAATATGCAAGCGGATACTGATTCTGAATCATGACAATCAACATGATCAAGTAAATCTGCGTACTACTTTTCCTTCTCTACGCAGTGCTACGCCTGGCCCTCACCTTCAGCGGGTACGCCGCCCTTCTTCTCGATTCTCTCGACTTTGTAGCCGGTCTTCCCGCAGATCTTCCCGAGCATGAAATCGAGGAACTGGCGGTAATTTTGCGGGGAAATATGAGTCTTCCCGAGGGGGGAGCCCTCAACGAAACCCGGCATGAACTCAGCGACCCTGTCATCCCCGCAGAACTGCTTTCCCGCCAGAGCCGATACGGCCCCGGAGCAGTCTATCGAGGCGGTGTCGTCGTCCACCCGCATGAGTGACATCACCTGGTCCTTCCTGGGGAAGGGAACGATGTGGTCGCTGTAGATGAGGTAGTTGGGCTTCAGGTCCTTCAGGTGGTCAACCACAAGCGATAGTGTGGGCTCCATCTCACCCTTCTTCCTGTCGAAGGGCGGAGCGAGGGCGGCTGCGACGCGGAGCTTATCCGCCTTCCCTTCAGCGCTCCCTTCCGCTACCAGGTCGATGACGTACGTGTTGGCGTCCAGGCGCGAAAGGACGCCCGCCGCCGCCTCCGCCGAGCCGATCAGAAGCGGCCCCGCCGAGACGACGCGATAATCGCTCCCCTCCTCTATGAACCGCTCCATGAGATGGATGAGATGATACATGTGGGGGTTGAGCATCCGGCGCAGCCTCTTCTTGACGTTCCTGTTCTTCTTGATGTCCGCCACGGCGAGGACGGCGGCGCCGCCGTCCTCATCCCAGCCGATGGCCCGGGCGAGGCGCGGCAGGTCGAGGCGGTTCTTATCGTCGCTCATGTTGCAGAGGATAAAGCGGTAAAGCATCCCCTGGGAGAAGATGAGGTAGTCCGCGTCGGAGTGCCGTTTGAGGTAGTTCAGGACCTGCAGGAAGGAGGGCTTCTCGTCGCCGGCCCGCCGGTTGATCTTCGGCGCGCGCGTGAAGAGCACTTTCAACGTCTCCTCCGGGTTGTCCTTTTTCGCCAGCGTCATCTCGAAGGCGTTCTCCCCGACGTGGCGGAGCGCCTTCTCCACGGGGCCGGTGTACTTCTCCACCTTCATCTCCTCGACGCCGTCGAGGACCAGGCCGGAGTACTCCACGACCTTCCCGGCCAGGTACTCCAGGTATTCGAGGAAGTTCGTGTCCCTCACCTTGTCCAGCCTGTCCATGGGGAACGCGGGGTTGGATGAGGGCTTACACGTGGCGGCGCCCGAGTGGCCGCCGTCGGCCTTCGTCCCTATGTGCTGGCACATCGTGGATAGGTTGAGGGTCGTCTCCTCCTCGTTCGGCTTGCGCGTGGTCATCAGGTGGGAGCCGTAGGTGTAGAAGAGGTAGTCGGCCCGGTACCCCTTACCGCCGAGGAGGTAGTTGATCGCCGAGGCGACGTTTATCTGCACCTCGCCCTTCTTTGCGTCGCAGAACGGCGAGAGACCCACCATGATGTGCACGGTGTGGCCGGGGTCGTCCGCCTTGTGGAACTTCATGACACCGAGTATCTGCTCGGTCCGGGGGAGGACCTTCTCGAGGCCGTCCTCGTAGACCTTCACCACATTGTCCCAGCCCGTGGACTGCATGATATTTCTCATGCTCTCCATGTCCTTGATCCCTTCGGCAAGGCCGCGCGCCATCTCGATCTTGTTGAACTTCGAGCCGATGAGCTTGGAGAGCTCGAGGGCGAGGGGCTCCGACCCGATGTGGAGGTCCTGGATGTGGGCAATCCTCCGCAGCTCCGCCAGGCCCGGGTTGTCCCACGGCTTCCCCTCGATCCTGTCGGCGTAGATGAGATCGTTGCCGCACTTCTGCTTCTCCACGGGGAGCTCCTGCCCGCGGGGGAGGCTCGCCACCTGGACGTTGCCGATGAGCCCCTCTTCCTTCATCTTATGCAGGAGATCGAATATCTCCTGCGTGTATGGGTGATGGTCGTCCATGCTGGCCACGTGGACGTCGTTCTCCTTCAGGAGCCTGAAGTGGCGCTCGATCGTGGCCAGCGCCACGACCATAGCGCGGTCGGGCCCCTCCTCGACCTTCTCGTCGTAGAGGCTCTCGCCCAGCTCGTCCTGAACCTCGTCGAAGATGAGCTCCATTACATCGTCCGGGGGGCGGACCTCCGCCGGGAGGAGCGTGAAGTTGAGGTCGTCGAAAGTGACCGAGAAGAGATAGTCCTCGTCGGGTGACGGCGGTATGTAGATAACGCGGGCCGCCCCCCGCTCGTCGGTCCTCACCGTCACGACGGCCCTGTCAACAGTTTGCCCGTCCGGCATCTCGAATTTCCCTTCGCCCTTCAGCTTTTTGATCTCTATCTCCACATCCGGGGCGGCGGCAGCCGTGGCCTCTTCGACAAGCATAACTCTCATGGTAAAGCGGGCGGCCTCCTTCCGGCTCTCAGGGAGGTAATCGCCGAGGTGATCGAGTATATTCACGATGCTGTCTGTG
>Ga0208279_1000307_pt1 | contig 42598 bp, 34 predicted proteins | sample AntAceMetag02UKM_FD_184766 | JGI IMG/M metagenome (GOLD analysis project Ga0208279, IMG submission 184766) | Saline lake microbial communities from Ace Lake, Antarctica - Antarctic Ace Lake Metagenome 02UKM (SPAdes) (version 2) | ecosystem: Environmental > Aquatic > Non-marine Saline and... | reverse complement strand
TCTCGCTCACAAGGGATCGCCAGATCCCGTCCAGAGCGCCGGATATGGCTATCCGGCGCGAGCAGAGCGGCAGAGGTGGGGTACTGCAGTCCAACAACACTCTACAGGGGGACTACCGAGGGATCGCACCACCAAAAACCCGGTTTTTTTAATCACTTTGCCCCACCGACGAATGGCCCAACACCTTTTTTCAGGGAAGTCATGAAACCTGGAACTTCTAAAACCGTTCGCATCCATAACCTGCTTCTTTCCGAGTATGGCGACCATACCTGGTACCCCCGCGATCCCGTCGCCACCCTTGTCTCCACTATCCTCTCCCAGAACACCAACGACATCAACCGGGACCGGGCGTTCGAACGGCTGCGGGAGCGATTCCCCACCTGGGAGGTGGTCCGCGATACGGGGCTGGGGGAACTGGTCGAGGCGGTCCGCCCGGCGGGGCTGGCCCCCACCAAGTCCCCCCGCATCCAGGAAGCGCTGCGCCGTATCAGTGCCGAGCGAGAGGAACTCTCCCTGGACTTCCTGGCCGACCTGCCACTGGACGAGGCGCGGGCGTGGTTGCTTAGCATCCCCGGCGTTGGCCCCAAGACCGCTGCCATTGTTCTCCTCTTCGCGCTGGGGCGGCCCGCTTTCCCTGTGGACACCCACGTCCATCGGGTCTGCCGGCGGCTGGGCCTCATCCCGTCCAGGACCTCGCGCGAGAAGGCTCACGAACTGCTGGAGGCCCTCGCCCCACCTGGCATCTACTATCCTTTTCATCTTAACCTCATCGCCCACGGTCGCGCTGTCTGCCACGCCCGCAACCCCGAATGTGCCCGCTGTATCCTCCAAGGCGAGTGCGACTTCTACAACGCCCAGCGGCTAATCGCCAGTTGACAGTTTGTCCCCTTCCGGCTACAATACCGCCCAACCTGGAGAGGACAGAGACCTATGAAGAGAATGACCAGCGCCGAGGTGCGCCAAAGCTTTTTTGATTTCTTCGCTGAGCGGGGCCACACCATCGTGCCCAGCGCCAGCCTGGTGCCGGTGGATGATCCCACGCTGCTGTTCACCAATGCCGGGATGAACCAGTTCAAGGATGTGTTTCTTGATTTGGGTACCCGGCCCTACACCCGCGCCGCTGACACCCAGAAGTGCATGCGTGTCTCTGGCAAACACAACGACCTGGAGGACGTGGGACACAGTCTTTACCACCACACCCTCTTCGAAATGCTGGGCAACTGGTCCTTTGGCGATTACTACAAAAAAGAGGCCATCGCCTGGGCCTGGGAACTCCTGACCGAGGTGTGGGGGTTGCCCAAGGAGCAACTGTGGGCCACCGTCTTTAAGGACGAGTACGGCGAACTAGAGACCGACGAGGAGGCCGCCGGCTATTGGCGGTCTGGGACAGAAATCTCTCCTGATCACATTGCCTACTTCGGCCGCAAGGACAATTTCTGGGAGATGGCTGACATTGGCCCCTGTGGGCCGTGCAGCGAGATTCACTATGACAAGGGGCCTCAGGCCTGTAACCGCCAGGGGGAGCCCGGTCACGTCTGCCAGGTCAACGGTGATTGTGAGCGCTTCGTCGAGTTGTGGAACCTGGTCTTCATCCAGTACAACAAGGACGCCGACGGTACCCTGCGCCCGTTGCCAGCCAAGCACGTGGACACTGGCGCGGGATTCGAGCGCTTGGTCGCCGTGCTCCAGGGGCTGGACTCCAATTACCAAACCGATCTCTTTATGCCCATCATCCGGCGTGTGCAGGAGATGGTGGGCCACGCTGACGCCGAGGTAGCAGAGAACATCGTCGCCTACCGCGTCATCGCTGACCACGGGCGGGCGATCACCTTCCTCATTGGCGATGGTGTCCTTCCGGGCAACGAGGGGCGCAACTATGTGCTGCGCATGATCCTGCGTCGCGCGGCCCGCTTTGGGCGCCAACTTGGCTTCACCCAGCCTTTCCTGTCGGAGGTCGCCAAAGTTGTGATTGAGATCATGGGATCTTTCTTCCCGGAGCTTACAAGCCGTCGCCAGTTTATCCTCACCACGATCATCCAGGAGGAAGAGCGCTTCCTGCGCACGCTTGACCTGGGCCTGGCGCGGCTGGACGAGGTATTGGCCGGACTGGAGAAGAAGGACGAGAAGGTCGTGTCGGGCGACGCGGTCTTCCGACTCTACGATACCTTTGGCCTGCCGTTGGAGATCACGCGCGACGTGGCTGAGGAACGGGGCCTGAGTGTTGACGAGGCCGGCTATCGGGCAGCGCTCGAGGAACAGCGCCGGCGCGCCCGGCAGGTGGAATCGTTTGAGGCCCCTGACCAGGAGGCACTGGTGCGCTACCAGGAGGTGCTGGAGGAACTGCAGAAGCAGGGGTACTTGGGCAAGGACGGTGTTGAGCACGACCCGTATGCGGCTACTGAACTTGAGACCAGGGTTGCGGCAATCCTGCGCGGTGGCGAGGTGGTTAAGTCGGCCAAAGAGGGAGACCAGATCGAGGTGGTGCTGCCAGCGACCTGTTTCTACGTCGAGTCCGGCGGCCAGGTCTCCGACACCGGCTTTATCGCTTCCTACCCGCCGGAGGAGGAGGAACCGATCTGGGAGATGAAAGTACAAGATGTGCGCCGGCCGATCCCCGGCTTAATTGTCCACATCGGTGTGATCACAAAGGGGCGGCCCCGCGTCGGCGATGTTGTCTGGGCTGTCGTGGACTACGAACGACGGATGGACATCGCCCGCAATCACACTGCCACCCATCTCCTGCACAGCGAGTTACGCTATGTCCTGGGCGAGCACGTGCAGCAGGTCGGGTCGCTGGTCGCGCCTGACCGGTTGCGCTTCGACTTCACTCATCCGGCCATGTTGACCCAGGACGAGTTGGACGCGGTGTCCCGTTCTGTCAACGATGCTATCCTGGTCAATTATCCGTTGGATGTCACCGAGGAGGGCTATCGCCATGCTGTGAGCGAGGGGGTGCTCGCGTTTTTTGGCGAGAAATACGGCGATATTGTGCGCGTCGTGCGCACCGGGTGGCCGGGTGAGCCCTTCAGCCAGGAGTTGTGCGGCGGTATTCACGTGAACGAGACAGGCGAGATTGGTCTGTTTCACATCGTGTCTGAGGAGGGAGTGGGGGCGGGGGTACGCCGCATTGAGGCGGTGACTGGCCGTGTGGCGGTGGAACTGGTCGAGCGCCAACTGGGTATACTCCGAAACGCGGCCGCTTATCTGGGAGTCTCGGCCGACGAGGTGGACCGTAAGGTGCTGGGGTTACTGGACGAACTGCAGGCTGCCCGCAAGGAGATCACGCGCCTCCAGGAGCAGTTGGCACGCCGCGAGTTCGAGACCTTGCTGGAGCAGGTGCAGTCGGTGGCGGGGGTGTCATTGTTGAGCGCCCGGGTGTCTGCGCCCAGCATGGAGGTGCTGCGCGAGATGACCGACTGGTTCCGTGACCGTCTGGGCTCCGGCGTCGTCGTCCTGGGTACTGTGCTGGGCGGGCGGCCCGCGTTCGTCGCTGCTGTCACCTCTGACCTGGTGAAGCGCGGCGTGGACGCGACTGAACTGGTGCGTGCTATGGCGCGCATCGTGGGCGGCGGTGGGGGTGGCAATCCCTCTCTGGCCCAGGCGGGTGGACGTGATCCCAGTCGGCTCAATGAGGCGCTGCGCCGGGCCTCCCGTATGCTGGAGGAGACGCTGGCACACTAGGTGGCAGTTAGCGGTCAGTGGTGGCTGACGGCCAGCGGCTAGCGGCAGCTATGGGCTTTGGAACCTACTCTGTCGTAGAACTGCAACCCCGGGACGACGCTTCCTCTGTCCGACACCGACTCGGTTGGTTAGGCGGAGGTCGCGTCGCGCTTGTCCTGCCGTGGGATATGCGTTTCCTTTCCTGTGCGTTGGATTTCGACCTTCTGCGGCGCGAGGCCGAACGAAGGCAGTTGGAGGTTGCTATCGTCTCCGCCGACCCAGAGCGGCGGCGACTGGCCCGTGGGTGCGGATTTCCGGCCTTCACCAGCTTTGATGAGGCGCGGGCGACCGAGGTGTGGCGTAGCCGGCCCCCGGAGCGGGTGAAGCCACCTCCCCGCCACTGGTGGGATGGTGAGATCAAACTCCGCCCCCGACCTGTGCGGTTCCGCGCGCCGTGGCTCGATTGGATCAAACAGGGTGTCCGCATTATCATTTTCGTGCTGGTGCTTCTGATCCTCTCGGGTACTGCCTACGCCGTCGTGCCGAACGCTGTGGTGGCGCTGGTGCCAGCCGGTAGGAACTTTGCTACCATCGTGCCGGTATCCGTGGATCCTGATGTCGAGACGGTGGATCACGTTACCCGAGTCATTCCGGCGCGCCGGGTCGGTGTCGAAGTTGAGGGTTACGCCGATGTCGAAACGACCGGCACCCTGAATGTCGCTGGAGGCCGGGCGACTGGTGTGGTCCTGTTCACCAATTTGTTGGCCCAGAACTACACCGTACCGGCCGGTACAGTTGTGCGTACCTCGTCCACCAGTTACCCTGTCCGCTTCCGTACGACTGCGGACGTCGCTGTTCCTGCTGGTGGACAGGCGACCGTGCCTATTGAGGCGCTGGAGGAGGGGTGGGGTAACGTGGAGGCTTTCCAGATCAACCGGGTGGAGGGCGTGGCTGCTTCCGCCGTGCGGGTGGTCAATCCAGAGCCGACCACAGGCGCGGAGCTCCAGGAGACGCGCGTCGTCACCCAGGTCGATTACGACCGGGTGCGGAGGCAATTGATGCACCAGTTGCTCGACCAAGCGTATGCTGAAATGGGCAACTTTATGGAATCTACCGATTTCCTCCTTCGCCAGTCGCTGCGCATTGAGGCGGTGCCTAAGGAGGCATACACGCACTTCATCGCCGAACAGACCGATACAGTAGAACTTAACATGCGCTTGCTGGTGAGTGGGCTGGTGGCGGATGTGGACGATGCGGAGGCTGTAGCCTATGCCGACCTCTCGCATCGCCTGCCGCCAGGGTACGCTTTGGTGGACGCACGCTTTGAATTGGGCGAGGTGGCCGAGGAGGACGTTGGTCCGGGCTGGTTTACCTTCTTCGTCACCGCTCGCGGTTACGCTGCTGCTGCGCTTGATACCGACGCAGTGGTCACTGTCGTCCGTGGGCGTCACTTAGCCGATGCCCGTCAGCGGCTGCTGGCGGGGTTCCCGCTGGCCGGGGTCCCCCAAGTCACAATCTGGCCCGAGTGGCTGGACCGGTTGCCGTTGCTTCCACTGCGCATCAGCGTGCAGGTCGTTCCGCAGAGCCTGGCTAACAGCCAGGCTTCGCCAGCCCCGTAGTATGGCCGGGATAGGATATGCGCATCCTCGGGTTGGACGTGGGTGAGCGGCGCGTGGGGATCGCTATCAGCGATTCTACTGGCACCGTCGTGCGCCCGTTGCAGACGCTGGTGCGAGGTTCGCGTGAGGAGGACTTCGCCGTCGTCGCGTCCCTCGTGGCCGAGCACGACGTCGGATTGGTCGTGGTTGGCCAGCCGCTCAGCCTGAACGGAACGGAGGGGCCGCAGGCGCGGCGGGTCGCGCGCTACATGGAGGCGCTGGCTACTCGTCTTCCTGTCCCGGTTGTCCCATGGGACGAGCGTTTCACAACTGTCGCAGCGCATGAGATTCTACGCCAGAACCGTGGGAAAAAGAAAAGACAACGGGCACGCGCTAGGGGCGAGATTGATGCGATAGCAGCAGCCGTGATCTTGCAGAGTTATATGGATAGTCAGAACAGCGGGTTGCGGGACAGCAGTGGATGAGAGGGAAGCAAGTTTGAAAGATGCAAGCAGGGTTATCGCTTTTTCCGTGGCGTTGATAGCAATCATTGGCGCTCTGGGCAGTCTCGTCTGGTTTGTCACTCACCCCACGTCTGGCGGTGGAGGATTCTCCGTCGGTCTGTGTGGTCTATCCTCACCGGATGATCTTCTCATTGGCGTCTATCTCGACGCGAGGGCTGCTGAGTTGGATCGGCCTGTTGGAGACGACGGTACTCCGGTCACCTTCGCCGTCGAACAGGGGGAGACAGCGGCTGAGATTGCTGCCCGGTTGAAGCAGGAGGGACTGATCTCCGATGCCGAATTGTTCCGTCGTTACGTGCAATACCACGGTCTGGATGCTGGCATTGAGGCCGGGGAGTTCGCCTTGCGCCAGACAATGACCATACCCGAAATTGCGCAGGCGTTGCAGCGGGGACAGCGCCCAGAGCAGGTCGTCACCATCCAGGAGGGGCTGCGGCTGGAGCAAGTCGCTACTGTGGTAGCAACGCAGATGGACATATTGGAGGACGAGTTTCTGGCGCTGGTGACGACCGGGTGGCGCGACTCGGGCTTCGCCTTCGACTTTCTGGCTGACCTGCCCTCTACCGCGACGATTGAGGGGTTTCTCTTTCCCGAGACATACCGTCTGCCCGAAGAAGGTACCGCCGTTGACCTTCTGGGCCGCATGCTGGAGACCTTTGACGAGCGCGTGCCCCCTGAAATGCGGGCTGCGGCGTCCAGCCGTGGGTTGAGCGCCTATGAACTGGTCACGTTGGCCTCTATCGTCGAGCGGGAGGCAGTGCTGGCTCATGAGCGCCCGCTCATCGCCGGGGTCTATATCAATCGGCTGGAGGCGGGTTGGTTCCTTGGCGCTTGCCCCACCGTGCAGTATACGCTGGGCACCCCGGACCGCTGGTGGCCCCAGTTCACGCTGGAGGCTACAGAGGTAGACTCGCCCTACAACACCTACCGTAACCTGGGCTTGCCCCCTGGCCCCATTTGTAGTCCTGGTCTGGCCTCGATCCAGGCGGCTGCGTATCCGGCCGACACGGACTATTATTTCTTCCTCGCCGACTGCGTGAAAGATGACGGCAGCCACCTTTTTGCCGTGACGGAGGAGGAGCACCTCAGTAATTACGAGATGTGTGGCGGTGGAGTGCCGTGAGTATTGGGTGCTGGATACTGGATGCGAGACTGGTGGGTGCTCGAAGATCGAAGGGTGAGGCAGCGCATCGCTGCCTCTCTTTTTTGCTGCTGATCGTCCTGCTTGTGCCGCTTGCCGCTTGTCGCTTTCCGGGGGCAGTGCGGCCGATCGTGAAGATAGGATTGGTTGCTCCGTTCGAGGGGCGTTATCGCTACGTCGGCTACGATGTCATCTACGCGGTCAGGCTGGCATTGCGCGAAGCCAACGCTGCCGGTGGGGTGGGGGGCTACAGCGTCGAATTGGTCGCCTACGACGATGGGGGCGACCAGGTGATGGCGGCCGAGCAGGCCCGCAAACTGGCTGCCGACTCCGCCGTCGTTGCCTCCATCGGCCACTTCCGCGAGGAGACGACCGCCGCTGCCTTGAGTTCATACGCCGAGGCAGGCATCTCCCTCGTTGCCCCGGCGGTGCTCGACCCGGCGCTCACCTGGGGGGAGATGGGGGTCTATCGCCTGGCCTCTCCCGCTGGACCGGTGGCTAGTGCACTGCTCCATCACCTCAGGGGGTTGGGGCTGTACGACGTAGCGCTCGTGACCGAGGGTGGTCCGCTAGGGGCAGCGCTGCGGCGCGATGCGCAGCAATATCGGTTGCGGATCTGGCCAATCGTGTCGCCGGCGAGCGCAGATTGGTTGACAGAGGTGAGTACGTCTGGCGCGGAGGTGGTCGTCTGTGATGCTGGCCCGGTGGTGGCGGGCGAGGTCGTCTCAGCGCTGCGGGCGGCTGGCTGGGAGGGGGTCTTTCTGGGTGGGCCGGAGTTGGCCATGACTGACTTCGTTGCCGTGGCGGGCCATGCTGCGGAGAGGGCTATATACTTCACGCCATGGCCCTTCCCGGCGGATGTCCCAGGCGGCGCGGATTTTGTAGCCGCCTACCGGGCTGTTTCCAATGGCGTGCCGCCCGGACCGCTGGCTCTCCTGGCCTACGAGGCCACATGGATGCTGCTGGAGGCACTGGAACAGGCCATCGCCGCGCACGGGGAACCGGCGCGGGAGGGGGTAGCGGCAACGCTGGCGACAGTGAAACGAAACGGGCTGTTGGGCTGGATTGAGTTCAATGGTAGGCGGAACTGGGATGGTGCATCGCTCTACCGTTATCGCATTGACGCTGGTGGCGTGTCACAATGTGTGCCGTAACCCTGGCTACTCTGTGATTCGGCGATAGAACAGCGGCAAGCGGTTGGTGTGCGTGTCGCTAAAGGTGTGTGCGGCCAGCACTCGCTCGCGGGCCGAGGCCAGTTTCGCCTCATCGTTGGCGTGGATGGTAAACAGTGGTGTATCCTTCTGCACCAGATCGCCTACCTTGTAGTGCACGATCACGCCGACGCTGTGGTCAATCGGGTCGCTGATTTTCTCCCGTCCTCCGCCCAATTCCATTGCGGCCCTCCCGATCTCAGCGGCGTTCACAGCGGCCAGGTAGCCACTGCGCGGCGCAGGCACAGGCTCGATCAACCTGGCCTTGGGTAACCGTTCCGGCTCGTCGATGTAGCGCACGTCGCCGCCCTGGGCCTCTACCATCTCCCTGAACTTGTGCCAGGCTGCCCCGGAGGCCAGTGTCTCCAAAGCCAGTGTGAGCGCGGCGTTGGTGTCGGTGGCCTTTCTGCCCGGCATCAACATCTCCGTTGCCACGACCAGGCAGTGCTCGCGGAAGTCCCTGGGGCCGCCCTCGTGCAACGTGTTGATCGCCTCCCGTAGCTCCAGCGTGTTCCCCACTGCCCAGCCCAGCGGCTGGTTCATGTCGGAGATGAGTGCGATCACGCTCCGTCCGACCTGGTTTCCCAGTCGCACCATAGCCTCAGCCAGTGCCTCTGCATCCTCCAGTGTCTTCATAAACGCGCCGTTGCCTACCTTGACATCCAATACGATGGCGTCGGCGCCAGCGGCGAGTTTCTTGCTCATAATCGAACTGACGATGAGCGGGATAGACTCAACAGTGGCCGTCGTGTCGCGTAGGGCGTACAATTTGCGGTCGGCTGGAGCCAGTTCCGCGCTTTGTCCGGTGAGCACGATGCCAATCTCACTGAGTTGGGCTTTGAACTCGGCCTCGTTCAGATCGGCCCGATATCCGGGGATCGATTCCAGTTTATCCACCGTCCCGCCTGTGAAGCCCAATCCGCGCCCGGTCACCTTGGCGATTGGCAGTCCGCAGGCCGCGACCAGCGGTGCTACGACCAGGCTGACCTTGTCGCCCACGCCACCTGTAGAGTGCTTGTCCACCACGATGGGGGCGACGTCTTTCAGGTCGAGCATGTCACCCGAGTGGGCCATCGCCAACGTCATGTCCTGAGTTTCGCGGTCGGTCATACCGCGCAGGTACACGGCCATCAGCCAGGCAGCAGCCTGGTAGTCAGGGATCTCTCCCCGAACGTATCCCTGGATGAAGAACTCAATCTCCTCCCGGGAGAGTTCGGCGCCGTCGCGCTTTCTGGCAATCATATCTATTGCATGCACGGGTCACCTCGATTTCTGGTGTTGTTGGATGCCTTATTATATCACAAATTTGAATAAGGAAAAACATGTGTCTGGTGTGTCTAGCATCGCTGGCAGGAATTGCACTTAGGTACGACTGGGGCTATAATGGGTCAATTAATACGGAGGAGTGCAGGCTATGATTGAGGTTGATGTGATCTTGACCGGTGGCAGCGTCGCTACGATGAATGGTGATTTTGACCTCTTCATTCCTGGCGCGGTCGCTGTTCACGGTGGTGTCGTGGAGGCTGTGGGGCCAGCCGGCCAGATTGCGGCTGCGTATATCGCAGATGAGGTCGTGGATTGCAGTGGGTGTGCGGTCATTCCGGGTTTGATCAATGCCCATACTCACGCCCCGATGACTTTGCTCAGGGGGCTGGCTGACGACTTGCGGTTGGATGTCTGGCTGATGGGCTACGTTATGCCTGTGGAGCGGGAGTTCGTGCGGCCTGATTTTTGCTGGCTGGGCACACAACTGGCCTGCGCTGAGATGATCCGTTCCGGCACGACCTGTTTTGCCGATATGTATTACTACGAGGAGGCTGTGGCCGACGCCACGGCTCAGGCCGGGCTGCGGGCTATCTGTGCCGAGACAGTACTCAAGTTTCCCACGCCCGACGCGCTGAGTTATGACGAGGGGCTGGAGCACGCCCGCGACTTCATCCTGCGTTGGAGGGGTCACCCGCTGATTACCCCGGCGGTCGGGCCCCACACCCCTTACACGACGACCGCTGAACTGCTGCAGGCCTGCGCCCAACTGGCGCTAGAGTTCGACGTACCGCTCCACATCCACATCGCTGAGACTGCGCAGGAGGTGGAGGAGCACCGGGCTGAGTACGGAATGCCGATGGTGCCCTGGGTGAAGAAACAGGGCGTTTTCGAAGCCAAGGTCACCGCCGCCCACTGTGTCCACCTGGATGAGGGGGAGATGCACACACTGTTGCACCACGGGGTCGGTGTGGCGCACAACCCCACCAGCAACCTCAAACTGGCCAGCGGCATTGCGCCGGTGGTGCGCATGCTGGAACTGGGGCTCAACGTGGGCATTGGCACCGATGGCCCGGCCAGCAACAACGACCTGGACATGTGGGAGGAGATGCGGCTGGCGGCGCTGCTCGCCAAGGGCGCGACCTCGGACCCCACGGCCCTACCGGCGCGGCAGGCGCTGGCCATGGCGACCATCGGCGGGGCACAGGCATTGCATATGGACGAGTTCATTGGCTCGCTGGAACCGGGCAAACGGGCCGACGTCTCAGTGGTTGACTTGCGCAAGGTTCACAACACGCCCAGGTTCGCGCGCGATTCTGAGGCGCTGTACGCCCAGTTGGTATACGTCGCCAAGAGCAGTGACGTGAGAGACGTGATGTGCCAGGGACAGTGGTTGATGCGCGAGCGGAGATTGCTCACGCTGGATGAGCAGGTGTTGGAGGCCGAGGCGGCCGGCATAGCGCGCAAGATTGACACATTCCTCATCCAGCGCGAAGAGAGCGTGCTCAGCAAACTGCTGGTCATTGGCCAGGTGGCTCAGGCGAAGACGTTCGAGGTGCAGGTAAAAGTGCTTATGACGGACGCCGCGCCAGTGGAAGCCTTGTTAAGCGGGCCGGAGATTCTGGTCATCAAGCCGAGTCACCGTCGCCAGTACGATACCTACTTCCTGTTCGACGATCCCTACCGCAGCCGCATCCGCTACCGGGAGGATGAACTGCTGGACGAGGATGGTCAGGTGCAGGATGGGTTCTACCGGCTGACGCTGACCAGCGAGACGAAGGAGCGCGAGTATGCTCACTCGGTGCTCCTCTCGCGCTCCCGCTTTGATGCGCCGGCGACGCGGAGTTTGCGCTTCTACCGTGAGTACTTCAAACCGGCGTCCGAGGTCGTGGTGCACAAGGAACGGCGGCGCTACCACGTGCGCTACGGCGGGACGGACTTTGCGGTCAATCTGGACCGGATGACGAAGCCGGAACTGCCGGGGATTTTCCTAGAGATCAAGAGCCGCACCTGGTCGAGGCAAGATGCGGAGCGGAAGGCAGAATTGATCGGCGAACTGCTGGAGTTGCTCGGCGTGCAGGAGCAGGAGTTGGTGAAGCAGGAGTACGTGGAGTTGGCGGGGCCGCGCTACCAGTCGAACCATCGGTCCCAGGCGATGTAGCCATAGTAGCCGAACCATGCCGGAGCCGGCGTCAGTTCGTCCACCACTTGTTCGGGCGTACCGCCCGCCGCGTCCACCAGCCAGAGTGAGGCGCGCCCGTCCGCGTCCATCCGGGCAAAGAGCACGTGTGTCCCGTCCGCCGACCAGAGCGGCCGCTCGTCGCGGTAGACCGGGTCGTCGGTGAGCGGACGCTGGTCGGAGCCGTCCACGTTCATTACCCAGATGCGGCGCTGGGCTGCGCTGGCTTTGGCGTCGTCGCCGCCCCCTACGTGGCCGACGTCGGGCGCGGCCACGTAGGCGATGTGTTGGCCGTCGGGCGAGAAGGCGGGGGGAAAGGCCGACACAGTCTCGCCGGTCAGATACTTGAGATCGTATGTCTCCAGGTTGAGCAGAGCGATACGTTTGTTGGTCCAGGTCTCACGCCCGCCTCCCATCGTGAGCGCCACGTGCCGGCCTGTGGGCGAACCGCTCCAGAAATCCGGGTGTAGCAGCGTAAAGTCGGCCATTTCTATAGGTTCGCCTCCATCCAGTGGCAGGCGCAGCAGCGGCAGGCCATCGGCCGCCGCCGAGGCCGAGAACGTCGGGTCATGCCAGAATAGGATGGACTGCCCATCGGACGTCCAGCCGGCCAAGATCAGGCCGTCTTGCGGCGGGCTGGGGATGGCGTAGTGTTCGGCGGGCTCGCTGCCGGATTGCGTCTCGACGGACCAGATGCCCACATAGTTCCGCTGCGGGCCGGGCGAGCCGTGTTGCACTAGCACGTAGGCCAACTGTCGCCCGTCGGGGCTCCAGGCGGTGCGTTCCCAAGCGATGTGTCCCACTTGGCCCGGGTCGGAGGTGGAGGGGGATATCAGCGTCGCCAGGTCGGTGCCGTCGGCGTTGATCACTTCCAGCCGCAGTATGCCGGAGCCGGCGACGTATGCCAGGCGATCTTTTATGGGCGACCAGGCAAAGGTGCTCACAGGGCTGCGTTCGCCTAAGGCGTGGGCATCGTTGCCGTAGGTGTCTATCACCCAGACCTCAATGTCCTTGCGGAAGGCCAGCCACCGGCCCGAGGGAGACCAACGGGGCTCGCTGTTGCGGCCATCGTCGGTGAGGCGCTGGGGTTTGCCGTCGGGCAGTTCTTTGATCCAGACGTCGCCGCCTTGGACGTAGGCCACTTTCCTCATGTTGGCAGCAGGGATGGGGGCGGTCAGCGTCGTCTCGACCGCCGATGTGGTCTCAACTGTCAGGTCGAGGGCGCCGCTGCAGGCAACCAGCAGTGCTATGGCCGCCAGCAGTAAGCCTCCCAGAGCCGCAGAATTCTGTCGTTTCATTGCGATAGTCTCCCCATAGTGCAGGTGGAAACCGAGATGGTTCTGATCTCCCCCGACGTAAATTCACCGCTGGCCGTGTTCCAACGGTAGACCTGAAAACGGCGGGCCAGGTCGGGCCAGGCGATGGGGTGTTCCAGGCTGACCAGCGGCAGCCCGACCAGCACTTCGATGGTGCTATCGCCGTCCACGCCTTCCCAGCGCACGCCCGTGCCGTCGAGGCCGTTAGCGACCGTCTCTTCGGACGATTGCGCGTCGCAGTACACCTCAAGTTGCAACAAGCGCCCCCATTTGAAGAAGTTGTTGTGCAGATCACCGGGGGTGCTGCCCATGTCTCGACAATCCGTCGCCTCCCACACGCCGCTCAGATCCTGATGTGTATACTCAGGGCCGTAGTCTTCTGCTGGCACGGGAGGCCCCCCACCGAAATGGATCAAGACGATGTATGCTCCGCCATCAGGGATCTGCCCGAGGACACTCCTGGGGCTGTACGTCGCACTCGTCGCCGTCGTGACCTCTGGAGCCCAGAAGCCGGCTTCCCCCCAACTGTTGAACGCCACCAGGTCGGTGAACGGTCGCGCCAGATACTCTGGGCCTTCGGCGCCTGTCCATCCTGGAGGCAGGGTGACTTCCAGATGGAATTGGTCTGAACGAAAAGGTGTTTCTTCTGTCACCTCCGGGGTGCTGCAAGCCGCCAGTGGCAAGCTCAAAAGAATGATGAAAATCCGGTGTCGCATAGCAATTTCTCCCCCAACATTACCCGACTACTACCCAGCCCACTGCCTGGGCGCCCGGGGGGAGATTGAGTTGTTGCGGGTGCCACGTCCCCACCTCGGCCAGCCAGATAGCCGATTCTGCGCCCGGCGTGGTACAGGTGAAGGCCAGCCACCGCCCATCGGGGCTCCAGACTGGGCCCTCACCTGGCCCCAGGAAATGCTCCTTCTCGCCGTCAACTCGAGCGATCCACAGCCCGTGTTCAGCGGGATCCCCTGCTATGGCGTGGAGGGCCAGCCATTGCCCGTCGGGGCTCCAGGCCGGCGCCGGGGGCCAGCCGCCCATGCCTATCGGCTCATAAGGGTGCAGGAGTCGGGCCGTCTGCGCCCCCAGGTCAAACACCCCGACGCCGATTTGCCACTGGTCATCGAAATGGCCACCCACTACCCAGGCCAATCGCTTCCCGTCGGGAGACCAGGCGAGAGCGTGCCGCCGATGAAGATCAGGGCTTTCCGTATGCCTCCGTCTCCACTATTGTCAGTCGTTTGTGTGTTCACCCGTATTCCTTCTATGATTGACCATTCCCCCATCACTTCCCCGACGCCGGCACTCGGATGCTTTTGTTACCGGCGGCGCCAGTTGAGGCGCACCAGGGCGATGCCAGTACGCTCAAAGTACTCCAAACGCACGGTGTGTGTGCCCGCGCTCAGGTTGAGGGTGGCACTACGGTAGCCGCGCATGGGTCGCCAACTGTCAATCACCAGTTGGTCGTCTACGTAGAGCCGCACACCGTCGTCGGAGTAGGTGGTGAAGGTGTAACGCCCGCCGCCGAACTCGACCGAGCGCGTCCAGACGGCGGAGAAGTTGTCGGCAGGCACTGCCGTGTCGGGCGAACCCCGGCCCCAGTCAAAGTCCAGCGCCGCGTCCTGGCGTGTGAGGGTTGGACTGCCGGAGAGGTCGCGGTTGGCGTAGTAGGCCGCGTCCCACGGCCCGCTCGCGCCCTGGTCGCCGGGAGCGACGGGGCCGGGTGTGGGGGCCGGCGCCGGTGCAACACCAATCCGCTGCCAGGTCACGCTTGCCCTGGCGGCCTGGCTGCGCTCAAAGTACTCGAGACGCACGGAGTGGTCTCCCGCCGAGAGGGTAACGTAGCCGGTGCGCGTGCCCCGCATAGAACGCCAGGCGTTGATGACCAGTTGGTCGTCCACGTAGAGCCGCACGCCGTCGTCGCTGGTGGTGGTGAAGCGGTAGCGACCGCTCTCGAAGGGGAAGTCACCGCTCCAGCGCACGGAAAAGTCGTCGCGGTTCACCCCCGACGCGGGACTGTCCCACCCCCAATTAAAGTCCACGGCGCTGTCGGTACGCACTAAGACGGGCGTGCCGTTCAGGTCGCGGTTGTTGAAGTACTCGCCCTGCCAGGGGCCGGGCATGCCGGGGGCGGGAGTGGGCGCCGGCGTGGGGGCGGAGGGAGGCGGGGGAGCGCCGCTTCGCTCCCACCAGAAGCGAATGCGGGCTCCGCCGGCACGCTCAAAGTACTCCACCTTGAGGGCGTGCGTACCCGCCAGGTAGGTCCAGTCCAGGTAGTGCCATTCGTAGTCCATCGGCTGCCAGTAGTCCATGACCAGCGCCCCGTCGAGCCTGACGCGCACGCCGTCGTCGGAGCGGACGTTGAAGCGGTAGTAGCCGGGGGTGAAGTAGACGTCGCGCGTCCAGATGACGGAAAAGTTGTCGCTGGGCATCCAATCGGCGGGCGCACCCTCGCCCCAGTCAAAGTTTATCTCGGCCTCGTCGCGGATGAGCGCCGGGCCGCCGCGCAGTTCGGCGTTGGCGTAGTAGCGGCCCTCCCAGCCACCAAAGTCGCCCAGCAGGTTCCACCACACGTGGGCGCTGGCCTCGCCGCCGTGCTCGTAGTACTCGACGACGACGGTGTGCTGCCCGCTGTCGAGGGTGACGTCGCCCCAGAAGGTGTTGGGCAGTTTCTGGTCCTCCCATTTGTCCGCGATGCGGTTGCCGTCCACGTAGACGCGCACGCCGTCGTCGCAACTGGCGTAGAAGCGGTACGCGCCGGGGGTGAAGCCCAGGCTGCGCGTCCAGCGCACGGAAAAGTTGTCGGCGGGAACGGCCCCGTCGGGGCTGCTGTATCCCCAGTCGAAGTCAACGGCCGGGTCGTAGCGCACCAGGGCCGACGCGCCTGAGAGGTCGCGGTTGTCAAAGTACTCGGCCCGCCAGGTGTCGCCGCCGCTGACCTGTTCCCATCCCACCTGTATGGCCGCGCCGCCGACGTGTTCATAGTATTCGACGTGCACGCGGTGAGTGCCTCGGGAGACGACGTGGTCCACAGAGGACCAGGTAGCCTGGCGGTCGCGCCAATCGTCCACGACGAGCGTGCTGCCGACCCAGATACGAATGCCGTCGTCGGAGCGGTAGGAGAAGCGGTAGGTACCGGTCTCGAACCACTCGTCGCGGGTCCAGCGGGCAGAGAAGTTGTCGGCGGGGATGCCCGACCCAGGGCTGCCGGTGCCCCACTCAAAGTGCGGGGTGTTGTCGTAACGGGTGAGGGCCGGGCCGCCGCTGAGGGTGGGATTGGCGAAGTACTCACCATACCAGGCCCCTCCTGCCGTCGCCGGGGTCGCCGCTGGCCCCAGGCTCAATACGGTCAGCGCAACGGTGACGACGATGACAAGACTCCATACTCGGTTTCTCATTTTATCACCTCCACTTGAATTGTGTTTGCCCTGCTGCTGAACTGGCAAGTGAAAACGGACGTCTCTCTGTGGGAGCGTCTTCACTATATAGACGACTGACCGTGTGGAAATGTTCCGCGACCCGACGACGGGTTATGGGAATGACGCCCGGTTTATGCTGCGTTGATTGCGGTTGCCGTCGTCGTTTTGCCTTTCGAGGCCCCCTTGCCTTTCTGGGTATCAGCCGCTGCCGGGCTTTGGTGTTCAATCCAATGGTACATCACTACCGCTAAAGCCAATACGGCCAAGAACTGGGTTATCCCTATCGCGCGTGTAGGCCAAATATCCGCATAGTACGGGCGTACAGACCCTGCGATGATCTCGGCGCCGACCAGAGCAACAAAAGTTGGCAGCAGCAGACCCCAGATCCGCCCACGTGTCGAGTGGGAACGCATCATCCAGAGGGGCACGACCACAAGGAGGCCCACGGCTGGGATAGCGTCCACTATCCTCACTATGACCTGGTTAGACATCCACATGCCCAAGGCGTAAGCAGGATCAAAAATCTCGTCCACCAGAACAAACTCGGCGCCAACGACCAAAAGCCCTGCGAGCAAGCCGTCGCGCCGGGCCAGCGGCAAACCTATCGCTACGGGCAACAGGATCAAGCCCGTCCACCACAACACCAGCGGTAGATGGGCCAAAAGAGACACCCACTTGTTCGGATTGCGGTCGGTGATTGCTCCAACGATGACGGAGGCTGTGCTAACCAGGACCATCAGGCCGAGGAGCAACCATCCTGACCTGGGGATATGGAGGCCGTGCTGTTTGAAAACCCGGTATGCAGCCAGGGCAGCGATTGCGGCAAGCGCGGCCAACATCAAGTAGAGAGGAGCAACTTGCCAGAATGGGCTGCGCGGGTTGCCAAACCGGGCCAACAGGGTAAACAGCCACCCTGGTGCACTAAAGAGAAGCAATCCCAATGCGGGGAGACTCCAAGCGGCGATCCGGCGCTCAAGGATAAGCCCAGCGATGACAATGCCCAGCGCGATGTAAACAGGGATCAGGTCATTCTGGCCGAGAGCCAGCCAATTCTCCAACCCGAAAACTCTTCTAAAAAAGCCACTACGTGTGCCTACGATAGACAGCCCAGGCAAGATGGCCAAGCCAACCTTTATCCAAGGCGTGGGAGAGAATGAACGGTTTTGCATCTCAGACCTCCTTCGCGATATTGGCTCGTGATATTGGCTTTCGAGTGGGGCAAATTGCCAATTTGCCCTACGGCGTCAATCGCTCGATATGACGAGCAAATCCTCCGGCCCGTAGATGTGTTTGGTGGTGAAGGCGACCCAACGGCCATCAGATGAGATGAGCGGCGTTCCGTACTGGCCGGGGTAGTAGCCCTGTTCGAACGGCTCCCTTTCGGCGAGCGCCGGCAAGATGCAGGCTGATGAGAGACAGGTCGCGCGCGAGAGCGCATCAGGGTCTCCGTCCCAGGGTAAGACCTCCCTTGTCTCCAGGTGGTAGGCATGGGGTGGCTGTGGGGTGCCAGGTTGCCAGCCCTCCTTGGTGTAGTAGCCGCCGCACCATTGGCGGTACACGAGCGTCTGCGCGTCCGCCCATCCCAGCGGCTCGTATTGGCATCCCCGCACTTCGGCTTCCGCCTGGCAACTTTTGACCACTCCTTCCAGCAAACCCGGTTCGTCCACGAGGCGCAGTTCGACGCCGGGAGCGGCCTTAACCACCGGCTGGTAACGCATCAGCAGCGGGAAGGTCAGTACCGAGGCGCAGGCAGCGAGGAGCACGTAGAAGCATCCGCGCCGCCAGACCTGTCCCCGCTCCTGCGCTGCCAGCCAGGTCAGCGCCGCCAGGGTCAATATCAGCGCAGCCAGGCTGAAGATCACGTAACGGGTCACGTCGCTCAGGAGTGAGGTGGAGAGAAAGGGGTATACGATTCCGAAAAACAACCACGGTGTGGAGGAGGCGGAGGGGAACAGCCGGTAAGACAGCCACGTCAGCAATGACAGAGGCCAGAAAGCCAGAAAAGGCATGGCCAACGGAACCGCCACGGCGGTGAGGACGAACTGCCATCGTCCGGCCCGTCTCCATCGGCGCACCAGAAGCCACATCAGCCCCGCCGAGAGCAGAACGTGCGCGCCCAGGACGGTGATTGCGTACCCCTCAAGGCCCAACCAGGCAAGGAACGGCGCAGAAGGGAACAGCCGGTAGAGCAGCCAAAACAGCACCTGCATCGCTCCCACGACCAGGAAGGGCGGGGCGAACAGGATGGCCAGCACAATGAGCCAGCGTTTCAGAGTTGTGTGTCGTTTCATTTGAAAGACCTCCTACATTCGTAATCCGTGCCCATAGTTCAAATCCCACATCGCCTGCTTTCCAGTCCAGCGTCCACCAATTCACGTGCGAGTTGTCCCTGTAGCCGCATGGTATCACACAGCCTCAACTTGTGCTAGACGCTTCATTGACACCCGGCATACAAATGGGCTACGGGCCGGAGAAGTAGGCCAATATCTGCTGCCAGCCACAGCCGCCGTAGAAGCACTCCAGGTCGGGCAGGCCGGTGACGAGTCAGTGTCCAAGGTTGGCTTCACCGGCAGATTGGGTGGGTGGGGGTCACCGCTCCTCACCAGGTCGTGGCTTCCCAGGACTTACTACGAAGAACGCCAATGCACCCAGCAATGGAATCAGCAGGATGACGATGACCCACAGAACCCGCGCGGTATCGTTCAACTGGCAGCGGCGCAGGCGCGTCAGGGCCACGATGGTCAGCACGAGCCATCCGGCCAGGATGAGAAAGTTTACGACCTGGAGTGCCCATACTGTCCTGTCAATTCCAATCATTCTCACGCCTCCGGTGACAAATCTGCGAAAGAACGGCTTTCGTCTCTGGCCTCTTTGACGTGCGGGAGCGACGCAACTGCAAGTTGCGTCGCTCTTTTTATGAGAGGGTTGCTATGGATCGGACACTTGCACCGGGTCCGGCGGACGCCAGTCGCTCCAGTCGGTCTTGTCGGGGTGCTGTGCCTGCAGCACCTGCCAGGTGGCCGGGTCGGGGCTGACGCACAGGGGCGGGTCGTCGTAGCAGTAGATCGGTGGCAGGGTCTCGCCCCAGGCGGATTCGTCAATCCCCTCGACCGGCTCACCGTTGACGGTGCGGATGGCAAGCCCGTCGGGCAGTTCAAAGAAGGCTTTCATCGCCTCGCCGGGGAGGTATCCGCTTGGCGATTCGGGCTGGGGCGGCGACGTGTCCGGCACCACCGTGGCTATCGCATTCTCGACGTACTCATCGGTGACGGCCTGGATGTACGCGGTGAAGCGTGTGGTGTCATCGGCATTGTGGCCGTAAAAGACCCACACGGGCTGGATGGTCTGCTCTGTCGGATGGGTCCACGTCGGCGCCCTGTCCGGTGATACCACCGGTGATGGCGACTGCGGCTCGTCGTAGTAGGCCAGTTCCACGCGATCCACGACGAACGCGCCCTGCAACCCGCCCCGACCGGGCGGGAAGCGCGATTCGTCAACGACTTGCGGAATGTCCAGCGGAATCTCGTCGGCGCTGGTGGCGGCATCGGTTTGCGAGTCCTTGTGCATACCGGCCCGCCGCAGAACAGGCAGTCCGGCGTATGTCTCTTCAAGCTGCACCACCACCCCGGTTACAAAGATCTGTTCGTAATTCAGGATAGAGTCGCCGGACGTGACCCATCCGCTGCCACCCGTCTCCAGCGAGGAGGCCAGCACGTACCGTTGGCCCGTTTCGTGGTCGGTGAAGACCACGACCTCGCGCCCTTCCAGCGTCTCCAGGTCCAGGTGGCCCAGAAAGCCCTGTACACGCTCGTCCGGCCAGACTTTTTCAAAGTCCTCGATTTCGATGCCCAGCCCCCCCGGTGGCCATTCCTGTATGCTGGCGACGGCCTGCCCACGCACGCGCACGTGCAACCGGGCCAGTTGTGCGATTGCTTCCAGCACCTCCGGTGGCCCGCTGAGCGGATAAGGTGGCTGCTCCTCACCGGGTTCATCCACGTCCAGCCACGCTTCGACGCGCCGCGATTCTCCGTTGACAAAGATGGTGGCGTGCACCACGCCGGTGACCTCGACGCTCTGGCCGATTTCAAAGATCGTTTTGGCCTGTGTAGGGGAAAGCGGTTCCTCGACCGGCGCTTCCACGACGACACTGACGGAACTGCTGCTGCTACCGACGTACCCTTCGCCTGCGGACATGGGCGGCGCAGTGATGGACCACCAGTCCAGATCGTCTCCCTCGGCGGGGAGTTCGTCGGCGCAGACCTCGATGCGCTGCCCGTCGCTCAGTTCGTCAGGTGCGTTCGGTAGGCGGTAGCGCTCGCCCTTTCCTTCGGCTGCGCTCAGGACAGGCTCGGTCACCAGCCAGGCCTCGTCCCCATCCAGCGTGAACGTGCCGACCAGGCATTGGGGTTGGCGCTGCGGGACGGCCTCCCAATCGGTCATCTCCACCTGCCAGTGACGTTCTCCTACCTGAGCAACGATCGTGCCTCGGACTTGCACGTCCTCAAAGCCCACGTCGGCCAGTTCGGCCAGGCGTGGGCCTGTCAGGTCGTATTGCGTGCCACCCCACGCCGTCAGTTGGGCGCGCACGTCGCCGCCCTCTCCTTCGGCTGCGCTCAGGACAGGCTCGGCCACCAGCACGCGCACCCAGCCGGTGAGCGTCACGGGCTGGCCGATGGACCAGGCAGGCGGGGGAGGGCTGTAGTGCTGCACGTCCATCTCGGCTGAGTAGCGGATGTCGGTGTCCAGCCGGAAGGGGCTGCCGGTCACCTGTCCGCCGGTCAGTTCGTCGTAAGCCTCCTGGGCTGACTTGATCGGGTAGGTCTCGCCGCGCTCGAAGGTGATCGGGGTAAAACTGGCGTAGGTCACCTGTCCGGCCGGGTTGACGGCCACCTGTGCCCCGGTCCTGTAGCCGACCAACGGGTGCCCCTCCAGTTCCGGCACGACGTGCACGAAGCGGATGGGATTCTCCGGCCGGGGTGCAAAATGTTCCGGCTCCTGAACGCGGTAGGCGGCGGGCAACAGGTCGTGCTGGCGCAGGAAGGCCACGGCGACCTCTGCGGCCTGATCGAGGGAGAGCGGCGTGCCCTCCACGGCAGCAGCAGCGGCGTCGTTGCCGTAATCAATACTGCCCATTGGCCCGAACTGGCGAAAGGCCAGCAGTTGGCCATCGTCACCCAGGACGAAGAGCGCTTCCGGCTCGCGGGGATCGCGGTAGACCTGCGGGTCGGGCAGGCCAAAGTCGCGCGCCCAGGCCAACGCCTCCTCCGGGGTGGTGGGGATCGGTGCGCTCGTGGCGCGGTAGACGGGCGCCTCGGCGGGTACGTCGGGCAGGTCGGTGACCAGGGTCAGGTCGGCGCCGGCCAGCAGACCGTCCGGGACAGGCTGGGGGCCGTGGCCGGAGGCGTAGACCAGGCGGGGCAGCGGCGGCAGGTCGTGGTCGCCACCGAGGAGCGGTGGGAGCACGAAGGCAAGCAGAAGCGCCACGGCGACGGCGGCTCCGGCCCAGATAAGACGGGCAGACAGGGGGATACGGGGACGGGGAGAGAGGGAGCGGGTGATCCGGCGTTGGTGCAGGGTAGCGGAGCACCGTTCGACGAACTCGGGGGAGGGTTCGACGCTGGCGGCGCTCAGGCGCAGGGCGTCAACGATGGACGCTTCCGGGGGCTCCTCCCCGCGCCTCTCAGCGTGAGGGGAGAGGTCAATGTAGGCATCCAGTCGGCCGGCAAGTTGTTTCTCATTCAGTTTTTTCTTCATCCAGGCACCTTCTTCTCAGGTCGGCGACGGCGCGCGAAACCAGCATCTTGACCGCGCCCTCGCTGCGGCGCATCACGGCGGCGACCTCGCGGGCCTTTAACCCGCCCCAGAAGCGCAAGGTGAGCGCCTCGCGCCGGTCGAGGCTGAGGCTGGGCAGGGCCCGCCGGATGCAGTCCAGTACGCTGTTGTGATAGGCGTTTTGCTCCGGGTCGGGCGCAGATGGGTCGGGCAGCGACTGGGCGGCTGCCAGCGGCTCGCTGCGGTCGGCGTAGTGGCTGCGGTGGTGGTCGGCGCACTTGCGGCGGGCGACGCCAAACAGCCAGGCGGCGAACGGCCCGCGTCCCCGGTAACGGGACAGTCCTTCCAGTGCAGCCAGAAACGTCTGCGCGGTCAGGTCCTCGGCGTCGGCCCGGTTACCAGCGCGGGCGTAGCAGTAGCGGTAGATGCGGGCGATGTAGCGGCGGTAGAGCGCGTCGAATGCGTCAGGGTCGGTTTGGGCGGCCTTGACCAGCACACCGTCGTCTGGTTCAACGTGTGGGTCTTTCACAATCCCTCCGTCAGCGCTGATGGGGGTTTACCCTATATGTCGTTCAAGTGGGGAAAAGGTAACACCTGGTTTCAGTGGTTCAAAGCCGTTTTCAGAAGCACGCTTCCCACCTCTGCCGCTCGGTGGGGGTCGGCGGAGTGTTCCAAGAGAACGACCACGGCGTAGCGGGGTACATTTGCCGGGGCTACTCCCAGGAACCAGGCGTGCGGCGGCTGTCCTTCACCAGCGACGGCGAACCCCCAGTGCGCGGCGATATCATCCTCGTAGCGCTGCCAGGCCGCGAGCAGTTGCTGGGCGCGATCTGCCGGGAGGACAGCGCGGGGCTGCCCGGCGCTGGGGTATTTCTGCCAGTCTCCCTCCGTATCCTGCACGCGAAGCACCAGCCGGGGGACAGGCATCGTCCCCGCGTTGGCCAGCGTCCCTGCTACCAGCGCCATCTGCAACGGCGATACGATCAGTCTTCCCTGGCCGATGGCCTCGGCCCGCAAGGCTGCCGTAGTCGAGGGCATCTCTGCGTTCCAGTCGGCCGCCTCGGTCGGGATCTCCAGCGAGGGCGGGGTGGTGAGCGCCCAGCGCTCTACTGCTTCTGCCAGGCCGGCACCCCCTAACCGTTCGCCCAACTCCGCGAAGGGGACTGGGCAGGCGGCGGCGTAGACCTCGGCCAGTGTGAGTGGCTCAAACATGGCCGTGCTGCAGCCCAGACGTGTGCCATTTATCGTGATGGTTGCCGTTGGGTTGGGAGTGGGGGCGGTGAGATCGGCCAGGCCCTCGCTCAGCGCCTCGGCTATGACGATGGTCTGGAGGGCGGCCCCCGGCTGGTAGAACCCCTGCGTGGCGCGGTTGACCAGCGGCGCGGCGGGGTCTTCGCTCAGGGCCTCCCACTCCTCGTCCAGGTGCTCTGGGTCGAAGGTGGGGCTGGAGGCCAGGGCCAGGATCTCGCCGGTGGTGGCGTCGAGCAGCACCACCGCTCCAGCGTGACCTGCCAGTGCCTGCTGGGCCTGGATTTGCAGCGGCGCGTCGAGCGTCAACTGCACGTCGTGGCCGTGGGGTGGGCGATGGAGCAGTTCCTCCCACGCGACCTGCCAACCGCTGCGGCCATCCTCTCCCCGCAGTGCCGCGTCGAAGGCTGCCTCAATCCCCCCGGTACCGTGGCGCAGGCTTGCATAACCGACGACAGGCGCGGCCTCCGGGCTCGGGTAGCGGCGCGTGACGGTGCCGTTCTTTTCCACCTCTACAGCGGCCAGCACGACCCCATCCCGGTCCAATATGCGCCCCCGCACGATGCGTTGTTCGTAAAGCACGCGGCGGGGGTTGTCGTAGCGGGCGCGTAGATGGTCTGCGCGGACGACGGTCCAGTAGCCACACGTCGCGGCTAGAAGCGCCAGGGCCAGGGAGAGGGCGCAGGCCAGGTAGAGAAGAGATGTGTGGGTGCGTGGGTGTGTGGGCGATGTGATGGCTGTGGACTTCGGACTTCGGACCTCAGATGCGGAACTGGAGATGCGGAGGAGAAGGGCGAGGGCGATGAAACTGGTCAGGATGGAACTGCCGCCGTAGGAGACGAAGGGGAGGGTGACGCCAGCGATAGGGGCCAGCCTGCTGTTTCCGGCCATGATGACCCAGGCCTGGATGATCAGCCCGGCGGTCAGCCCAGCAGCCAGGAGGTGCTCGAAGGGGCGCGGGGCACGGGCGGCGATGCGGAAGCCGCGCAACATCAACACCCCGTACAACGCGACGGTGACCAGCGTCCCCGCCAGGCCGAATTCCTCCCCGATGGCAGCGAAGACGAAGTCGGTATGCACGGCGGGGATGTAGGTCGGGCTGCCCAACCCCAGTCCCTGTCCGAAAATCCCCCCGGCCCCAAAGGCCAACAGGCTCTGCACGATCTGGAAGGCGCGGCCGGCCGCCTCCGGCCAGGGGTCCAGCCAGCCATCTACCCGCAGTGCCACCCGGTCGGAGAAGCGGTAACCGGCCAGGCCCACCACGAGGAAGAGCGCCGACCCGGTTGCGACGTACTCCCACTGGCCGGTCGCCAGGTAGAGCATGGCCAGAAAGGTGAAGAAAAACAGCATGGCCGCCCCCAGGTCCTGCTGCCAGGCCAAAAGCACTATCGCCAGCCCGAACATCGCCAGGAGCGGACCGACGTAGGCCAGCGGGGGGAGGTGCCAGCGCCCGATCTTCCGTCCCTCTGAGATGAGCAGTTCCCGCCGCTCGGCCAGGTAAGAGGCCAGGTAGACCACCAGCAGGAGTTTCAGCGGTTCGGACGGTTGGAAGTAGACCCCCCAGGCTCCCAACCAGAGGCGCTGGCCGTAGCCGGAGGGGTTGACGCCGAAGACGAGCGTGGTCGTCAGCAGTGCCAGACCTCCGAGGAGCCAGGTGTAGCGGAACCGCCGCAGCCAACGCAGGTCGTGGCCCAGCCGGACGATGACCAGGAGCGCGACTGTGGAGATGAGCAGCCAGACGGCTTGCCGCAGAAGGAAGTTGATCGCCAGCCGTCCGATGAGCAGGAGTCCCCAGCCGGTCAGCAGTGCCCCCACGGGCAGCAGGAGGGGGTCGCGGTGGGGGAGGTGGCGGGAGAGGAAGAGGTGGGCGGTGGCGAAAGAGATGATGAATGAGGAAATGACAAATGACCAATAGAGAGTGGAGAATGAAGAGTGGAGAATGAAGAATGAAGAATTGCGGATCGCAAGGGTGAGAGTGCCGACGGTGAGGAAGGCGGCGGCGATGAGCAGAAGGGTACGTTCGCGGCGGGCGGTCTGCGTGTCGGTTTGCATAGGGAATTGTTCTTTTTGCTCGCGCTGGCTGCCAGCGGTCAGGCGGACTGTCTGGTTTCAGCCGACCTGGACCTGACGGATGATTCCTACCTCAGGATGATGATGGAGGCACAGTACGGTGTCCGTGTGCTCCCGTAGTCCGAGTTTCTGGCAGCGCTGGAGGGGCGGGAGGATTGACTATCAGCGCCCCTCAGTGCGTCAGTTTCCCTTGATGAGTATTACTTCCGCATTGTCCATCTTCCAGCGGTTGTCCTGCCGGACGAGATACCACCGTACAGAAGTTTCGCTTTCCGGCGCACCGTTTTGACGTTCACAGATGACGTTGAAGTCGACGCTGGCCCGGTCGGGATTAAGGTCTTTGTCTTCACTGTAGGTTTCCTTTCCGAGTTGCAAGTAGGTCACCCGCACGTGGGTGATCTCACTGCGCGCCGAGGTGCATCCACACAAGCCGGCGGTGCACTGCTCCAATTGCTCCCATCCTTTCTCGGTGAAGTACTCTGAAATCTGCTCGTCGTTGTAGTGGTTGTAGAACGTAAGCACGACCTTTTCGGGATAGGGGGAGCGCATGACGTCCTCGGGCTCGGCCTGGTAGAAGGCGAGTTCGTACCTCTCAGGCATCACGAGAATGCCCTGGTCAGACAGTTGATAATACGTCTCATTGTCATAGGGGTGGTAAACTTGTCGCAGCGCCAATTGGGCGCGGTGTGGCAGGCGCTGGTCAACTGTGACATTGTCCAATTCGACCTCGATGCGGCTGCCCCGGAAATGCCCCTTTGGCAGGTATTCATCTTCGTTCGGTTCCCAGTAGAAGATGGACAACCTGGTTACTTCATCATCGCAGCGATCACGCACGACCAGTTCGGGGCCTTGGAGCCCGGACAGGACGTTTTCCATAGCAGCGCTACATTCACACTCACATAGGTAGTCACCACCCTGGGGGCGTAAATCGTAGGGAATAGGGACAGGGGGGGCTCTGTCGTTCAACTGGTAGACGACACCCCCGATAGGGCCGCCGTCCTGCTCGGTCTCGGCCGGTAGATCGAAGCGGTACAGAACGATCCATTCCTGGTTGCCGTCACGATTGGTGTTGAGACGGTAGGTGCTGACGTGCTCCCAACTCTCTGGCAATTTGACTGTCTCTGGCAACTCGGCCGTCTCTTGTGATTCGACTGGTGGCGCAAGCCGGATCTTTTTCCAGGGCTGGAAATACAAGACGCCGATCACAGTCACCAGAACGGTGATGAGTGCAGCGGCAAGGACTCGCATGTTCTTTCGAACAGGCTTTCGCAATATGGCTTGTAACAACAACCGAGCCGCCAGTTGCCGATTTATCCTATAGTCCGGCCGGCTGTGCACTACTTCAGCAAAGGCTCCCTGGGCCCGCTGCCAATTCTTCCTTTTTAACGCTTTTCTGCCCTCGTTGAAGAGGCGAACCAGAAGTCTCTCCCTTCGACAGCGATCCAGCGCTGTGTTCCACACCGCCCGACTCTCCTCGTCGGGGGCCTGGGTCGCCAATTGCTCGTAGACTGCGATGGCCTCTGTCCACCGTTCTGCTCGCTCGTGACTTTGGGCCTCTACTTCCAACCGGCGCATCCGGATGGCGCTCCGTATCTTCTGGGCTGTCTGTTGGTTGGGGGAGACCCGGAGCGCTCGCTCGCAGGCCACCAGCGCTCCTTCCTCATCCCCCGCTTCCTCCCGCGCTCTTGCCTGAGCCGCCAGCGCACGGGCCAGCAGTAGACGTGCCTCCTCTCGGTCCAGTTCGTAGGCCCGCTTCAGTTGGGCTACCGCTTCGTCGGTCTGGGCCAGTTCCAGCAGCGCCTCGCCCAGGTGAAGCCGGGCATGGAGGTGATAGGGGTTCGCCTTCAGCGCATCCCGGAAGTAGCGGGTGGCCGTCTCCCACTGACGCCGCCGGGAGAACTCTTCGCCTATGTCGAAGAGGCTCGTGGCCAGCGGGTCTACCTGGTCTAACTCCTCTTTCACATCCCGGAGGGGCTTGTACTGATGCAGCCAGCGGCGGAAGAGTTCGATGGCGAAGCGGTGCTCTTGTTCCCCGGTCATTTCCAATACCCGCCGCCTCACCAGGTCGCGAGGAGCCAGTTTCACCTTCTGCGTGAGCAGCCGGGCGGCTTGAGCAGTGAGCATCTGGATGCCCTCATCCTCCAGAATGATCTCCCCTTCACTGGCGGTCTCGGCCAGGGCGGCAGCGTAGATTTTCTCGGCCAGACCCAGCCCGTTCCAGACCCAGTCCAGCGCCCCATCCCCCGCCTCCAGCGCGCTGGGCACGGCAGCGTCCACCTCCGGCACGTCAATCAAAGGCGGCGCAGTGGGGCTCCCCGCGTGGGCTTGCTCCCAGACCTGCTGGCAGAGCAACTGGGTCAGGTAGGGGTGACCACTGGTGAGGCTCAGGATGCGCGCCACGGCCCGGTCGGTAAAGCGGAGCGTGCCAGTCTGATCTGGGGCCTCCGCCTGACGCACCAGCGCCTCGGCGCTTTCTCGGTCCAGCACCCAGACCTCCCGCACCAGCGAGGCTTTGAAGGTGGCGGTGAAGTCCACGTCCAGGTCGTCGGTCCGCCGGCCGACGACGAAGGTGAAGGCTGGACGGGGATCTTTGGCCATTACACGGCGTGTGAAGCGGAAAAGGGCTTTGGCCGCCGCCGTCTCCGGCAGTTCCGCTTCGGCTGCTTCGTCCAGCACATCAAACTCGTCCAGGAGGAAAATTGGGCGGCGGTTCTTGCCCAGGATCGCGTAGACCTGGGGCAGGAATGTGCGGCTGAAGAAAAGGCCATGGTCGTCGAAGGCCGTCGGATCAAGCGGCTTCAGGCCGGCCTGCCTGGCGACGGTGTCGGCCAGGTCGGCCAGCACACTTCCCAGTGGGCGGGTGGCCTGGTCTTGCAGGTCGAAGTAGACGGGCAGGAAGGCATTGCCAGGCAGTCTGCGCTCAAGTTGCAGGAGGAGGGCTGTCTTCCCGATGCGCCGCTGGCCGAATAGGACCAGCGCCTTCGTGGCCGGGTTACGCAGCCCCCGCGCTACCCAGTCCAGTGTGTCTTGCCGGCCGAAGCAGCCTCGCTCTCCCCGTAGGGGGGCACTGGTTATGTAGGGATTGACTGGATGGGCCATTTTGCTTTCTCCTCATCAATGCCTCAGGGAGCGCCTGGGCACACGCTCTAACTCCCTGTCTCCTTATCACCGCCTCACCTATTCGGGCGTGTTGCGTACTTTGGAGGATGGACACATAATCGCAGCCCGGGGGTTGGCATCTGACACTCAGGGTTATTGTACACCATCTTTGGAAGTATGTCTATGGGACATTGACCCATATCTGCTTCTCCAGCGCCCCATTTTGTCCGCTGAAAGCGCCGTTTCTTTAGTGTCATCAGCGATTCACTTCCCCGGTGGGTTGAAACACGAAGGTCGCGAAAGAACGCGAAAGCCACGAAAAGCCTTGCGCGCATTTCGTGTCCTTTCGTGTCTTTCGTGGTTCAAGGCCTCCGAACCGCTGAACACGCTAAACTTCGCTCAGGCCGCTGAAAGGCATCGCCTGACATCAGGGAGCGGGGAGTAGTCATTCCAGGTATTTCCCCACAATGGGCGCCAGGTCGCGCTTGACCCGCTCCGGGACCAGGTCTCGCTGGGTGATGAGCGCCATCGCCAGCGTCGAACCGCACTCGCAGTCCCGCTCCGAGGCAGCCAGTTTGGTCACCAGCTCTCGTATACCGTTCTGAGCCAGTGCGGCGTTGGAGGCCAGCGTCTCCAGCAGCATCTCGACGTTGACCGCTTCCTCCGTCTCGTGCCAGACGTCGTAGTCGGTGATGTGTGCCATCACAGCGTAGCACATCTCCGCCTCCCGGGCCAGGAAGGCCTCCGGGGAGGTGGTCATGCCGATGATGTCCATTCCCCAGGCGCGGTAGGCGGAACTCTCCCCTTTGGTGGAGAAGCGGGGACCTTCGATGGTGATGAAGCACCCTCCCTGGTGGACTATGCCGCCGGCCTCTTCCACTGCGTCGGCCATGAGGGCGGAGAGGCGCGGACAGAAGGGATCGGCCACGCCGATGTGGGCCACCAACCCATCCCCGAAGAAGGTGTACGCCCGCTTCTTGGTGAAGTCGAACAATTGCTCGGGCACGACTATCTCACCTGGGTGCAGGTGCTCCCGCAGGGAGCCACAGGCGGAGATCGAGATGACCTGCTCGACCCCCAGGCTCTTGAAGGCGAAGACGTTGGCCTGGTAGTTGACCTCGGTGGGCATGATGCGATGGCCCCGGCCGTGGCGGGCGATGAAGGCGACGCGCACTCCCTCCAGCGTGCCGATGACGACTGCGTCGGAGGGATCGCCGAAGGGGGTGGAGATGCGGCGTTCTTCTACGTTGGCCAGCCCCTCCATCTGGTAGAGGCCGCTACCGCCGATGACGCCGATGCGAATGGGTTCTTCAGTCATTGGATGTACTCCTTTGATGGGTTGCTTATCGCCCGGTCTCAATGATGATATGGCTCAGGTAGCCCCATACCTGTGCTGGCATTGGGCCTAGAGATTTGTGTTCCTCTTGCAGGGTGTAGTATAGATCGGCGACAGTGCGGCGCAAATCGTCCAGGGCCTCACTCTCGGTGTCCCCGTAGCCGAAAAGGTCGAGATCGGGGGCGTAGGCGATTACCTGCTCTCCGTCGCATTCGAGTGACACTGAGAGCGGTTCCACGAGCCTGAGATCGGGGTGACGCAGGCTGTATAGCAAGACGGGGCGCTGGCTGCTGGCGAGAGTCAATAGCGCGGTCAGTTCCCGCAGTTCATCGCGGATTTGATGCAGGTCATTGGCTGTCTGCACGTTCGCGTCTTGAGCCTGGGTGGAAGTGAATTGGGACATTGGTCTTGCCTCCATCTCTTATTGTACCCCACCTGGTCTATCTTCGCCAGTGGGCCCGGTAGACGACCATCGTCTGCCCGCCACAGATGGTGTTGCGCTCCAGTCTCACCTGGTGCAGCGGTTCCAGCAGATCGCTGCGGGCGGCCAGGTCGGGGAACCAGTCGGGGAAGATGATGACGTACTGCACGGCTCGCTCGGCCATAAACTCGGCCAGTCGCGCATCCCGGTCTGGGGCGCGCAGGAGCGGGACGACCTCCGGCGTGACCAGGCCCGCCAGGTCCACTACTGGCCGCTCGGAGATGTAGGTGATAGCGCCGATGTCGTTGAGGGCCAGAACCGCGTCCGGCGGTGTGTGTTCCGCCGCCCAGCGACCAAGCGCGACGTGCATCTCGTTGATGTTGTCCACATTCTGGGCGTAGAGACGCGCCATCGTCGGCAGTCGCCAACCGGTCCCAGCGATGACGAACAGGCCGACCATCGCCGCGAGCGTTGTCTGCGAGATGCGCCAGCGATGCCTATGCTGGAATGTCAGCCGCCGTGCCTCCAGCAGCCCCACGATGCCGATGACACTGTTGCAGGGGATGAGCGGGATCAGGTAGCGCCCGTGCTGATAGAGCACGGCGTGGAGGAAGGCATAGACCAGCGGCAAGCCCACGCTCCACAGGCTCAGCAGGTAGGGGCGGGTTGCAGACCTGCCCCTATTCAGGGCAGAGCGGAGCAGTACACCCACTCCAAGTACGTAAAAGGGCAGCAGGAGCGGGTTGTCCAGGATCAGGTATCGGGCAGCGACGCTCAGGAAATCGAGGTCGGGGCGGAAGTCGAGGATCGCCTTGGCGTGGTAGGTGTTGGGAAGCACGTGGCCACTCGTGCGCAGTGAGAAGGTGAGATAGGGGAGCACGATGGCGGTGAAGAGAGCGGTGGGGAGGAGGAAACGTAAAACGTGAAACGTGAGACGTGAAACGTGAAATGTGTTGCGTGAAGTGCTGCCCCAGACATAGTCGGCCAGCGCCAGCGCGAAGAGCAGGTAGCCTTCGGGACGGCTCAGCGCTGCCAGCCCGAAGAGGGCTGCCGTGCACAGCCGGTAACGGTGGGTGATCCGGTCGTGCAGGTGGGCGTTGATCGCCAGCAGGCTCAACGTGGCGAAGAGACATGTCTCCAGCGCCGAGAGGCCCGCCCAGACGAAACGCCCGTTGGTGGCAGCGATCACCCCGGCCAGCCAGGCGGCCCAGCGGTTGTCCGTGAGTCGCTTGCCCAGCGCGTAAGTAGCCGCCAGCGCAGCCAGGAAGCAGGCTCCGCTCAACAGTTGCCCGGCGATGGGGAACCTGCCGCCCACAAGGTACACACCGGCCAGGAGCAGCGTCCATAGCGGCGCGGTGGAGCCGGACGTGGGTTGGCCAGGGTTGAAAGAGAGGCCGTCGCCCCGGGCCAGGTTGCGGGCGAACTGGAAGTGGATCCAGGCGTCGTCTAGCGGGACTCCCCCCTGGCCGTCGGTGAAGCGGTGGGCGGTGAGCGCGAAGATGCCGATGGTCAGGCAGCCGATGAGCAGCAGGCTCGCCAGCCAGGGCCAGTCGCTCCGCTCTAGATGCGTCTCGTCACTCACGTCACCCCCCGGTACATCCCTCCATGTGATCTCGGGTCTGTCACCCCAACTCCAGTTTCAATTGTGTGTGCCCCACACCTATGATGTCGCCAGCGCTGACGACGGTGGGGCCGCTGATACGCGTGTCATTGAGCAATGTCCCATTGCGACTGCCCTGATCCTCCAACCACCACTGGCCCTCTCGCCAGATCAGCAGGGTGTGCTGAGTAGAGGCGTAAGTGTCTGGGATAGGGATTGTGTTGGTCGGCGAGCGGCCTATGGAGGTGACGGGTTGCAGGGGAAAAGCGGTGCCCACGGCCAGTGTCTCGTCCGCTGTGTACAGGACGACCAGTTGCCCACTCAGCCGGGTGGTCTCGCGAATCGTGGTCGCCTGGCGCAGATCGCGCCACAGCATCAGTAGCACCGTGGTCAGGAAAGCATAGAGCAGGGTGACGAGCAGGAGGCGCAGGGCCAGCAGCAGAACGTCCATCGTTAGCCGGACTCGATCTCCTGGGAGGCGAGCGGCGGGGTGTCCTCGTTGCCCGGCAGAGGAATGGGAGTGTGCGGGTCCTCTCCGTAGATCACCTGGACGCCAGCGAGGGATACAACGTCTCCGGAGTGCAGCACACACTCTTCGACCGGGTAGTCATTGATCGTCGTGCCGCCGGAACTTCCCAGGTCGTAGAGGACGTAGCGGCCATACCGCCGGCGAAATTGAGCGTGGTGGCGGGAGACGCGCGGGTCTTCGATAATAACGTCGTTGTCTAGAGCGCGCCCGATGGACACCACGGGCTGGAGGAGATTCACCTGACGACAGCCTGCCAGGATCAGGAATGGGTGGCCCTGTGGCGCTGTTGTGGCCTCGGTCTCCTCTTCGCTGGTTCCCATCTCACGGGTCTTCTCTACTTCGGCTGCTTCCTCCGGCATCCAGCGTGCCTCGACGCGCACTTCGTGGAGGCCCCTTCCCTCATCGGGCAGGATATAGATGACTGGCGTGACCTCGAGTGTCAGGCCAGCCTGGGCGGCCAATTCAGCGACATGGTGGGCCAGTTCTGCCTCCAATGTCAGTTGCTCGATCGCCAACGTGTCGCAGTCATCTGGGTGCAGGTAGACCCAGTAGTGGGTGGGAGCCTGCGGTATGCCTTCGGGAGAGAGCACCTGGTAGTCTTCCAGTGCCCGCGTGATGTGCGTGGCGACCTCCAGCGGGCCGAGCCGCCCGGCAAAGAGGCGGGCGAATGTGCCCTCCACTAGCCGTTCAGCCAACGCTTCAAAGCGTGCGATCTTACTCATAATGTGATGATTATAACGCGATAGGAGACAAATGACAAATATTTGAGATTTCACAACACCGCTTCTACCATCGCCAGCACTTGCTCCGGAGTCAGGTTGCGCACGATGGTCGCTTTGTTCCGGCAGGCGACGACGCAGGCCCCGCAGCCCTGACAAAGGGCCACGTTGACCGTAGCCAGGGGCCTCCAGGGATCGAGTTCACGAGCGTCGTAGGGACAGGCTGGCACGCAGCGCCCGCAACCCGCGCACAGTTCCTCGTCTACAACGGCTACGGTCGGCTCAGTTACCACCTCGCGCTGGGTGAAGAGTTGGAGAACCTTGGCTGCTGCGCCTGCGGCCTGCGCCACGGTCTCCGGAATGTCCTTGGGGAACTGGGCCGCGCCGGCCAGGTAGATGCCCGCCGTGAGGCTCTCTACCGGGCGCAGTTTGGGGTGGGCCTCGGCGAGGAAGCCACTCTCGTCAATGGAGACTCGCAAGAGGCGGGCCAAAGCGTCGCTCCCGGCACTGGGCACCGCCGCCATCGCCAGCACTACCAGGTCGGTTCCCACACGCACTGACTTGCCGCTCAGCGTATCGGCTCCCCACACCTCCAGCCGTTGGGCGAAGGTCTCTGACCGATCCCCCCGCTGAATAATCCTGGACACCTTCCCGCGCAGATATACGACATCGAACTCCTCCATCGCCCGTTGGACGAACTCGTCGTAACCGCGGCCCTGGCAACGGATGTCAATGTAAAAGACGTATGCCTGGCCCTCGGGGACTGCACGGCGATAGGCGATGGTCTGCTTGGCGACGTACATACAGCAGATTTTGGAGCAGTAGGGCCGGTGGAGGTTAGGGTCGCGGGAACCGGCACACTGCACCCAGACGACTTCCCGGGGCACGCGCCCATCCGAGGGGCGGTGGATCTCCCCTGCCTTCAGCATAGCCTCGAATTCCAGGCTGTCCACCACGTCGGGATGCCGCCCGCCGCCGTACTCAGGCAGGTTTGCCTTGGGGTAGAGATCATAGCCCGTGGCGAGCACAGCGGCGCCTACGTCGAATGTTCGTAGGTTCGTGGATTCGGGATTTGTAGACTCGGCTCCATTTGGACTTCCGAGTCTCGAATCTACGAATCCTGGTCCCACGACCACCTTGAAGTTCCCCACGTACCCCTCGAACTCCACTACCTCCGCGTTCGTGAGCACCTGGATCAGAGGGTGGCGGCTGACGGCTTCGATGCGTTCCTCCAGCAGGTTCTCGCTGTCGTCGAAGTTGAGGTAGAGGGACGAGAGTTGCGTCATCCGCCCACCCAGGTGATCCGACCGCTCGACCAGGATCACCGGGTAGCCGGCGTCGGCGATGTCCAGCGCGGCGGTCAGTCCGGCGATGCCGCCGCCCACGACCAGCGCCCGCTTGGCGATGGGCAGCGTCAGCGGCGACAGCGGCTTGTCGTACCGCACTTTCTCGACGAGGGCGCGCACTGTCTCAATGGCCTTGCAGGTGGCTTCCTCGGGCGCGTCCTGGTGCGGCCAGGAGACCTGCTCCCGGATGTTGGCGATCTCCACCAGGTAGGGGTTCAGCCCAACGGTGGCGGCTGCTTTGCGGAAAGTGGACTCGTGCATCGCCGGCGAGCAGGCGGCGACGACTACCCCATCCAGGTTGTGCTCACTGATAGCCTGCTGGATGAGCGCCTGGCCAGGGTCGGAGCACATGTACGTGTAGTCGGTGGCGAAGGCGACGCCAGGATAGTCGCGCAACGTCTCGGCCACCCGCCCCACGTCCACTGTGCTGGCGATGTTGAGCCCGCAGTGACAGATGAAGACGCCTATCCGGGCCATTGCTGCTTATTCTCCCTCATAGTGATGTCAAGGCGGGAGAACAACTTGAGCACCTGGCCCGCCGCGCCGCTGGCGTGGGCAACCGTTTCCGGGATGTCCATCGGACCGGTGCCAGTGCCAGCCAGGAAGATGCCAGGCCGGACTGTCTCTACTGGGTGTGTGTTTGAGTCGAGGGAGAGCAGCCAGCCGTGCTCGTCCACCGGCACCCTCAGCATTTCGGCCAGTTGTCGCGTCGCAGGGCGAGGCCGCATCGCTGGGGCCAGCACTACCAGGTCGGCGGCGATCTGTACCTGCTGGCCGCTGAGCGTGTCGGCTCCCCACACCATTACCTTGCCCCCCCCATCCCCCCCCCCGGCTGCCGGGGGGAGCTGGGGGGGGGCGCGGAAGATGCGAGAGACCTTGCCCCGCAGGTAAACCACGTGCTCGTCCTCCATTGCTCGCTGGGTGAACTCGTCGTACCGTTTCCCAGCGGCGCGGATGTCGATGTAGAAGATGTACACCTGCCCATCGTGGACCCGGTGGCGGTAGAGGATGGCCTGCTTTGCGGTGTACATACAACAGATCTTTGAACAGTAAGGCAGGTGCTTTTCGGGGTCGCGTGAACCAGCGCACTGGACGAAGACGACTTCGCGGGGGACTTTCCCGTCCGAGGGACGCTGAATCTTGCCGGCCGTTGGGCCGGAGGCGGAAAGCAGCCTCTCGAAGGCCAGCGCGTCAATCACGTCTGGCACCTTGCCCCCGCCGTACTCAGGCATGTTCTCCAGCCCGTAGAGGTCGTAGCCGGTAGCAAGAATGATCGCACCGACCCGCTCCTCGGTGACCGTGTCTTTCTGGTCGAAGTCGATAGCGCCCACCGGGCAGAGTTTTTCACAGGCGCGACATTTGCCCCGCTGGAAGAAGATGCAATGCTCGCGGTCAATCACCGGCTTGTTCGGCACCGCCTGGGCAGAGAGGATGTAGATCGCCTTTTGTTTTCCCACGTGTTGCTCGAAATCGGAGGTCACCTTGCGGGGGCATTTCTCCTGGCAGAGGCCACAGCCGGTGCATTTCTCCCAGTCCACGTAGGCGGCGTGGCGGCGGATACGCACGCGGAAATCGCCCATCTTTCCCTCGATCGCCTCGACCTCGGAGTAGGTGCGCAGGTGAATGTGTTCGTGGTGGCCGACCTCGACGGTGCGGGGGGTGAGGATGCACTGGGCGCAATCGAGCGTGGGGAAGGTTTCCGAGAGTTGGTGCATCCGGCCGCCGATGGAGGGCAGTCGATCAACGAGCACGACATCGTAGCCCGCGTTGGCGATGTCTAGAGCGGCCTGCATACCGGCGATGCCGGCGCCGATGATGAGTGCGCGGGGGATGGGGGATGGGTCAACCACGCGCTGAAGTATACCGTATTTTGGAGCGCTTGGCAATGATGTTCATTTTGGGACTTGACTCTCCCCCTACCGGATGGTGTATAATAGTGGTGAAGGTCTTCGGAGAACTAAACGTGGATGGAGAGAGAGAATGTTTAAGATCGGTGACTTTTCCAGAATCAGCCAGGTGTCGGTGAAGACGCTGCGCTACTACGACGAGATTGGGCTGCTCAGACCGGTCCGGGTGGACCGCTTCACCGGCTATCGCTATTACTCGGTTGACCAGTTGCCCCGGCTCAATCGCGTCCTGGCCCTCAAGGACCTGGGCCTCTCACTGGAGCAGATCGCCCGGCTGCTGGACGACGATCTGCCACCGGCCCAGATCCGGGGGATGCTGCGGTTGAAGCAGGCGGAGATCCTGCAGCGTTTGGAGGAAGAGCAGGCGCGACTGGCGCGGGTGGAAGCGCGACTGAGACAAATCGAACAGGAGGAACCCATGTCAACCTACGACATAGTGCTCAAGAAAGTTGAGCCGCGGACAGTCGTCGCCATACGCGACGTAGTTCCCACCTATCATGACCAAGGACCGCTCTGGAAGGAGTTGTCCGTCTACCTGGAGCAACACAGAGCCAAAGCAAGCGGCCCCTCGCTGACCATCTACTACGACACCGAGTACCGCGAGCGAGACGTAGACTTGGAGGTGGCCACTCCGGTGAGCGCACCTCTGCCCGGCAACGAGCGGGTGAAGGTACGCGAATTGCCCGGTGCCGAGTTGATGGCCTGCGTGATCCACCAGGGCAGTTATGACGCCCTCAGCGAGGCGTACGCTGCCTTACTGATCTGGATCGAGGCCAACGGCTATCGAGTCACCGGCCCCGACCGGGAGGTCTATCTGCGCTGCCCGGATAACGACTACGACGACCCGGACGCTGTCGGATACGCCGACTACATAGCGGATGATCCAGCCGCTTGCGTGACTGAGGTGCAGTTTCCGGTCGAGAAGGCGTGAGCCGGAGGGTTATGCATGGTTTGCTTCGCAGTGCAATGCCTCTGCTGTTCTTTCTACCTCGTTTAGCCTCTCCCGCACTATTGCTCGCATCTGGTCTGGATCGTCTTCCGGGCGCACCTCCAGTGGCTCCCCCAGGACGATCGTGATACGGCTGAAAGGAAAAGGGATAACGTATCGGTCCCAGCGTGGGAGGCGGATGCCGGTGGTGGTGAAGGCCCCGGCCGGGACGATCAGTGCTCCGGCCTTGCGGGCGATGAATACCACCCCCCCTTTGGGCTCGTGGGAGGGGCCATAAGGGCCATCGGGATTGAGGCAGAGGTTCTTTCCCTGCTGCATCTGGCGGATCAGCGCTAGCAGGCGGCGGGCCGCTACCATCGAGTCGGCTTTCATTGAGACGGCGAAGGGGGTAGCGCCCAATCGTCGCGCCCAGACGCTCAGAACTGCTCCCCTGGGGTCGTCGGGCACGACCAGTACATACTCGCTGGGATCCTCTTGGGCGGCAATGTAGCCCACGAGCATCATCGTCATCCCGTGCCAGGCGGCGATGATGAGAGGGCGTCCAGAGGCGTGGGTCCGGTCCACGTGCTCCTGTCCCTCTATACGGTAACGGGCGGTGCGCCAGACCAACTCAGCGTAAGTGGAGAGACCCCAGCCCTGGAGACGGTGCGAGAGTGTGATCTTCAAGTTTCCTTACTCAACGAAGCAGGGCATAGACGGCTCGGACCAGGCCAAAGGAGACGTAACCTCCGGTCAGGCCGAACCAGACCAGTTGGGGGGAGAGCCAGACCGCCATCGCGGCTGCGGCGCCTAGCCCCGCTACGCTCACCCAGCGTCGCTGAAAAACGGAGGCCAGCGCCGGGTATCGGATGCGGCTCATCATCAGCAGGGTCAAGGCCACCACCAGCGCTGGGAAGACAGCAGCGGGGATCAGCCGGTGGTCGTACGTGCAGTTGGAGAGCACACTGAGCGCCAGGGTCGCCCCAGAGGTGGAGATGGTGAGACCCACGCTCTCGCTGTGGGAGTGCTTTGAGGGTAGGAGGTTGAAGCGGGCCAGCCGGAAGGCTCCGCCGATCATGTACCCTACACACACACCCCACACGATTGCCGGGCTGAGAGACAGTTGCCGTAAGTACTGGTAGACCAGTGCGCTGGGGGCAACTCCAAAGGTGACGATGTCGACCAGGGAATCCAGTTGCAGGCCGAAGGCGCTGGTAACTCCCAGTCGCCGTGCTACTCCGCCGTCCAGGGCGTCCAGCAGATAGCCGGCCAGGATACAGACACCAGATGCCATCAGATTCTCGTGCATAGCCAGCACCACGGCTGAAAAAGCACAGACCAGACTGGAGAAGGTGATCAGGTTGGGCAGCAGCCTGCGTAGTGAATCTTTCATTCGATTTCTCCTCTCTTCTTCCATCGCGCGACCACAGTCATCCCCGCCCGAGTCCGATCTCCCACCCGGATGGCCGGCTCCGCTCCTGGCGGCAGGTACAGATCCACCCGCGAGCCGAACTTGATTACCCCCAGCCGCTCTCCAGCCTGCAGTCTCTGACCAGGGTGCACCCAGCAGGCGATCCGGCGTGCCATGATGCCAGCGACTTGCTTGACTAACACTCTTCCATAACGACCCTCCAGGCCGATGAGGTTGTGCTCGTTAACCTCTGATGCCTCGGGCCGGAAGGCCTGAAGGAACTTGCCAGCGACGTGTTCCACCAGGATCACCTGTCCCTCCGCTGGTGCTCGATTGACGTGTACGTCGAGAAGAGACATAAAGATGCCGATTTTTACCGCTTTTCCTTCCAGGAAGCGGGGCTCGTACACCTGCTTCACCTCTACCACTCGCCCGTCGGCTGGGGCCAGGAATAGCCCCTCTCCCATCGGTGTGGCGCGTTCCGGGTCGCGGAGGAAGTATAGGAGAAGGGCGAAGATGGCGGTCAGCAGCCCTGCCAGGAGGAAGGTATAGAGACCAGGCCAGATGGTGGCCGCGACCAGGGCGAGGATGAGAGGGATTCCGGCGGCGACCAGTTCTTTCCCGGCGCCGCGTGCGAGTCGGAGAGGAGGATTTGCCCGGAAGTCACGCATGCTCGATCTCCACCAGCACTTCGTCCTTCTCCACGTCATCCCCTGGCTTCACGTGCACCGCTCGCACGGTGCCGCCCTGGCGGGCATGGAGTTCGTTCTCCATTTTCATTGCCTCCAGCACGCAGACAGGGTCGCCTTCCTGGACTTCCTGGTCCGGTTCCACCATCACGCGGATGATCTTGCCTGGCATGATGGCCAGAACCGCGCCAGCGCCAGCCTCAGCAGCGGGGAGTGTGGCAGGGCCGGGTGTGGTGGGAGAAGGGGCAGCGGCTGCCACCATCAGCCCGCTCACCAGCATTGCGTAGGACTCCCCGCCCACGGTCGCTGTCTCTCCCTCCAGCGCGACGTCGTAGACGATACCGTCCACCAGTACCGTGCCGTCGTCGGCTACCTCGACGGTGAAAGGACGTCCGTTGACAGTGATGGTGTCGCCCTCTGCGACCACCGGGTATTCGACGTTGTTGAGCGTCAGGGTGAATTCTTGCTTCACTCTGCATTCCCTCCCTTTTCAATCAGCAGGCCGGACATCTCCAACACTCGCCGGGTAAGGACATCTAACATTTCGGCCAACTGCTCCGATGTGGCACGTTCCCGGATGAGGTGGATCATTTACCTCATCCCTCCCGCACCGTCAATCAGCCCGGTCCAGCGGCCTGCCCCTGGCCGCCAGGCGACCTTCCAGGGGGAGACGGTCGGCCCAGCGGGTGTGGCCATAGCAGCGGCCTGTTCCTCCAGCCGCTTGAGTAACAGCCCGGCGACCGCGGCCGCTACCGGTTCTTTCCCACCGCCGCCCCGGGCGTGGCGCTCCAGGAAGGGCCGGGCCACCTGGGGGAACAGGGCGTGGGAGATCACGTCCTCTTCGTCCCGCGCCAGGTCGCCGATCTCCTCTTGCGCCTTCTCCATCCCCGGCGGGATCAGGTCGGCAGGTCGGCAGTCAATCGGCTCCTCGTCGCCGATGGCCAGCCGCTTTATCTCGGGGTCGATGGGGGCTGGCGGACGGCCGTAGTATCCCCGGATGTACTGCCTGACCTCTTCGGGAATGATCTTGTACCGTTCGCCAAGCACGACGTTGAGCGTCGCCTGGGTGCCGACCAGTTGGCTGGATGGCGTGACCAGCGGCGGATAGCCCAGTTCTGCCCGCACCCGGGGAACCTCCGCCAGCACCTCCTCGTACTTGTCCTCGGCGTTCTGCCCCCGTAACTGCGACACCAGGTTGGAGAGCATCCCGCCAGGGATCTGATATTGTAAGACGCGCACGTCCGCCCCCTTCATCCCACTTTCGAACCGGGCGTACTTCTTGCGCACCTCGGCGAAGTAGGCGGCGATCTCGGCCAGCAGGTTGAGGTCGAAGCCAGCGTCTCGCTCGGTGCCAGCCAGCGTCGCCACAATGGACTCGGTCGGCGGGTGTGAGGTCATCCCCGAAAGAGCCGAGATGGCAGTGTCCACGATGTCCACTCCAGCCTCGACGGCCTTGAGGAGCGCCGCCGTCGCCATGCCGCTGGTGGAGTGGGAGTGGAGGTGCACCGGCAGGCCGACGTCTGTCCTGAGTCGCATGACCAGTTCATAGGCAACGTAGGGAGTAATGAGGCCGGCCATATCCTTGATGCAGATAGAGTCGGCGCCCAAACGAGCCAGTTGACTGGCGGTCGTGACGAAGTAGTCCAGGTCGTAGGGCGGGCCGATGGTGTAGCAGATGGATGCCTGGACGTGGGCTCCCTCCCGCTTGACGACCTCCATCGCCTTGCGCATGTTGCGCACGTCGTTGAGCGCGTCAAAGATGCGGAAGATGTTTATGCCATCGGCGTGGGCGTGGACGATGAAACGCTCCAGCACGTCGTCGGGGTAGTGTTTGTAGCCGACGACGTTCTGACCGCGCAAGAGCATCAAAAATGGGGTGTTGGGCATCAGCGCTTTCAGGCGGCGAATGCGGTCCCAGGGGTTCTCGTCCAAGAAGCGCATGGCGGAGTCGAAGGTCGCGCCGCCCCACATCTCCACTGCCCAGTAGCCCACCTGGTCAATCTTCTCGGCGATGGGCAGCATATCGTCGGTACGCATGCGGGTGGCCAAGAGCGATTGGTGGCCGTCGCGGAGCATCAGGTCGCAGATTTTCAGAGGGTTGGTCATATTTCCTCCAAGAACACGGATTAGCGGGATTTGTGGATCAGATTCGTAACACGACTGGGCGTAGGTTGGTGTCGTAGAAGTTTGCCAGGATTCCCAGAGGGACATTCTGAACACGCATCCAGTCTTTGAGATTGTTGATACGGACGTCGTTGATGTCTTGCACGGCAACGGGAAAAACGAACACAGAGTCACCGACGCGCAGGTGTCCAAACTTGATCTCACCGACAGGACGGTTGCCGTAGATGATCTGGTATTTCTTTCGTGCGTACACCTCCAGTCCGCGTAGTCGCAGTTCGTGGTAGCAAGCATTGGCGTAGATGCGGTGGATGAACCCTGGTCCCAGGGTAGAATGGACCTCGAACAGCCCACCGACGATGGCGTAGCTGAGTTCTGGCGTGAGGTAGGAGTCGGGAAACTTGGGCAGGGCGCGGATAGCTGCGTCCGGGTCATTCTGCGGCGGACGGGGGTCGAAGTAGAGCCGTTCGAATTCTGGTTCATGGCTGCCGAAATTGAACAGTAGCCCCACTTGCTTGCCGGTGACTTTGAGGTACGAGATGGTCTGCGCTTTATGGATTCTGGTCAGGATGGGCATAACCTTGAGTTCGACGCCAACTTCGCTCGCAACGAACAGGTCGAGCCGCTGCACGCCGACGAGTCTGTCTTTATAGAAGACCTGGTATTCGTCTTGCTGTCGGCACGGAATGTGCAGTGCTCGCAAGTCGCCTATCATAGCGTTCTCGTAGATGTACTCGGGGTAGGTACGCCCGGTGCCGTTGTAGACGTTGTAGTAGACGCCGATGATGGTGCCGGTGGTCTTTTTGTGTAGTAATTTGATCATGGGTGATCCTCAGAACACGGATGAGCAGGATTATCTGATCTGTTCTGATCCGTAAATCCTGCCTATCCGTGTTCTACTCCGCTTTGCCATAGTCTGTGTTTAGAACACAGATGGGCAGGATTGTCTGATTTGTTCTGATCCGCTAATCCTGCCTATCCGTGTTCTACTCCGCTTTGCCATAGTCTGTGTTTAGAACACAGATGGGCAGGATTGTCTGATTTGTTCTGATCCGCTAATCCTGCCTATCCGTGTTCTACTCCGCTTTGCCATA